>ENA-OQDA01000965-OQDA01000965.1-human-gut-metagenome-genome-assembly--contig:-NODE-965-length-10913-cov-8.441591_pt1 | contig 10913 bp, 13 predicted proteins | sample MGYA00242771_ERZ504603 | MGnify/ENA primary metagenome ERZ504603 (study PRJEB26092, sample SAMD00036328) | human gut metagenome | host: Homo sapiens | study: EMG produced TPA metagenomics assembly of...
ATTGCTTTTGCCACGGTGAAATCCTCCTTATTTTTGAGTGTCTTACCAAATAATGGTTGCTCAAAGCTATTTAATTCGAAGCTATTTTTCTGCCATTTGTCCTTTCAAATGACAGAGGCTATTTTATGGGTTCGTGTAACTGTTCAGTACCTTCACAGTCACGCGCAAAAATCCATTAAAAATTGCCTACGGCAATGGGATTTTTGCCTGCTGGCCCATGTTTTCGTACGGTCAGCGCAGTAAATGCACAGACCTACTGAACAGTTACTCTGGCTGTTACTCCTCCATCATCTCAAACAAACTCATCTGCTCCATCTTAAACTCCGACAATACCATCCGTTTCGTCTCCTCACCCTTCATATGGGTCACATCCACTCTCTGTACCCCATTTCGGATACTGGATTCGACAAGCTTTAGTACATAGATATTGTCAAACCGGTTGTAGATGGAATCGCCGCCCAATCCGGAAAGACAGATCAACTGCGTTGTTTTGTCATTTTTGCCATCTCGATCAGGGGTTTTAAGAGATGCTCCGCATTTGTCTGGGCAAACGGGTTGTCCATGATCAGGGTCTTTCCTTCCTCTCCGGAGGTAAAGAGATCCGTCTCATCGCGCCGCATATAGCTTAAAAGGCAGGTCAGGATCACGAAGGCGGACAGGAATCCTTCGCCGCCGGGGTTGGCGGATACCTCGGACCAGGAGATCGGCACTTCACGCTCCGCCTCGATCTTGTACAGCCGGATCTTCACATTCTGGATTCCTACAACATCATCGTACAGCTTTCTGGTGGTGATCACTCTTCCCAGAAACTCTGTCAGATTTCCATTTTTTTCGATCGTCTCGATTCCAAGCTTCACGATATTTTCAAAATAGTCATGCAGCTTCAGCCGGAAGTGCTCTCTCTCCGTCTCCCAAGTCAGGCACCTGGATCCGCAGCATCTTCAGACTTCTTCCCCTCACAGAGATTGTAGAGTTCTTATCGATCATGCCGATATTCGCGTTGATCTGCTCGACGTATTCCAGAAACATCATTTCCAGATTTTTCTGTCCCGGGAACATCGCTACTACGATCGGCACCAGGATCGCAAAGGTTCCCCATGAGGTTCCTGTTGAAAATGCAAGAAAAATCGCGATCATAAACATCACCGCAGGCAGGATCACGCTTGCCGAAGCATTTGTTCCCACCAGATTCTCTACAAATACTCCAATTCCAAGGGCATCTCCCATTCCTTTTAAGGACCATGCAAAAATCAGGATCGCCACCGCCGGGATCATCAGTTTAAAGCCTTCTACGAAGCTGTCCATAAATCCCTTAAATGTAATGACCTTTCTCGGCAGATATAAAATCAACATAAATAAAATCGTAACAGAAGTTGCAAAAATCAGACTTGTCTCTGCATCACATCCGGAAAAGGCAGTGAATACATCGGTTGCTCCGCCCAGATATCCGGTGTAGATCATAGCCCCGATCGCAGACAGGATCAGAACCGCTACCGGCAGGATCAGATCCATCACTTTCCCTTTTTCTGATGCATTTTCTGTCTCAACTGTCTCAAATTCTTCCGCACCGCTTGTGAAGAGATCCCCGTTTGCAGCATTCTTTTCATGACGCTTCATCTGTCCGAAATCAAATCCTGTGATCACCACAAACAATACCATTGCCAGTGTCAGAAGCGCATACAGATTGTAGGGAATCGTTCTTAAAAACAGCTGAAACCCTGTAATCCCCGCATCGTCCGGCACATAAGAGTTGACCGCAGCCGCCCAGCTTGAAATCGGCGCGATGATGCAGACCGGAGCTGCCGTGGAATCAATGATATACGCCAGCTTCGCTCTGGAAACTTTATAGCGGTCTGTCACCGGACGCATCACGGAACCGACCGTCAGACAGTTGAAATAATCATCTACAAAAATCAGCACCCCAAGTCCCGTTGTTGCAAGAAGCGCGCTTTTTTTGCTCCTGATCTTGCTTCCTGCCCAGTTTCCATAGGCGGCAGAACCTCCTGATTTTGCCATCAACACGATGATCATCCCCAGAAGCACGTCAAAGATAAGAATATTCAGATTCATGCTTTCTTTCATAATTTCAAAAAATGACACAAAAGAATCCCAGGGAGAAAATCCTGTATACAGCAGTGCCCCCACAGCAACTCCTACAAACAGGGAGCTGTACACTTCCTTTGTGAGAAACGCAAGCACGATCGCAAGCAGCGGCGGCACAAGTGACCACCAAGTTCCGATAAACATAGAACCATCCATTTTTTCTTTCATCCTCTTTTCTATTACTTTCCACATGATAATACCCTGTCCTGGCTCCGGCACTTGCCTTGTCATAACAGGGTATCCTTTCTTATTTTACTGGATGATGCATAAATATGCAATTATAATTTTTTATTCGTTCCTGTTCCATGCAAATGCATGGTTCATCGGCCCACTTCCGGCTCCCAGATCCAGCTTGAACTCCAATGCATCTGAAAGATACTGCTTTGCTCTTTTTACAGACTCTTCCAGTTCAAATTCTTTCGCCAGATTGGCTGCGATCGCACTCGAAAGCGTGCATCCTGTTCCGTGAGTATTCGGATTCTCTATTCTCGTTCCGTAAAACCACCGCATCGCTCCGTCTTCTTTCCACAAAAGGTCATTGGCATCCTGTCTTTGATGACCTCCCTTTAACAGCACACTGCATCCAAACTGTCTGCCGATCATTTCTGCTGCCCTCTCCATATCTTTTTGTGTCTGAATTTCAATTCCGGACAAAAGTTCAGCCTCCGGGATATTGGGCGTGATCACCTCAGCAATTTTAAAAAGCTTCTCCTGCATCGCGCAGATTGCATCCTCCCGGATCAGCCTTGCTCCGCTTGTCGCCACCATAACCGGATCCACGACAATATGTGCTGCCTCGTATTGCCTCAATGATCCTGCGATCACCTCAATCAATTCTGTGGACGATACCATCCCGATCTTCACCGCGTCCGGTCTGATATCTGTAAAAATGCAATCCAGCTGTTCTTTTAAAAATTGCGGAGACACTTCCAGAATATCACGTACTCCGGTTGTATTCTGTGCAGTCAGCGCCGTGATCGCACTCATCGCATAGACTCCGTTTGTCGTCATTGTCTTGATGTCCGCCTGGATTCCGGCACCGCCGCTGCAGTCGCTTCCCGCGATCGTCAGTCCTGTCTTCATCGATGTCATGTGTTACTTACATCCTTCCTGTTATCATTTCTGTCAGTTGTTCATCGAAAGACTTCAGATAAATATCCGCTGTCTCTCTGATTTTTTCCTGTTCCTTGTTTGCTTTGTCATAGACAGCTGCTGTAGAAAACCCTGCCTTTTTTGCAGTCTCAATGGCATGGAGTGCATCTTCCACAACTAGCGCTTCATCCGGCCTGCAATTCATCTTTCTCGCCGCTTCCAGATAAATGTCCGGCCTGTCTTTTCCTGCACCAACCTCGCTGCAGAATAACAGCTCCGTAAAATACTGCCGGATCTCCAGCCGCTCACACGCCTGTCGGATACAGTCTTTATCTCCTGAGGTCGCCAGGATCATGGGATATCCTTTTTGTTTGAATTCTGCCAGAAGCTCTTTTGCCCCCGGTTTTAATGTCACTTCTCTTCTGTAAAAGGTTTCAATCTGGCAGTGGATTCCCTCCAGAACATCTGCCACACCAACCGGCAGGTGGTAGCGATCGATCAGATACTTTGCTCCCTGCTCCAGACTCATCTCAAACAGAATCTCTCCCAGATTTGGTTCCGGCTCGATTCCCAGTGTCTCCAGATAATGATCCGGAGCATGATCCCAGATTTCCATGGAATCCAACAGTGTTCCGTCCGCATCCCAGATGATCCCCTTGATCGTCATTGGATCGCCTCTACTTTCTTTTTCAATTCTTCTGCTGCCAGCTTCGGGAAATCCTGCGCAAAGATCGCACTGATTACTGCAATCCCGTCGATTCCCGTTCCTGCAAGCTGACTGACATTTTCTGCGCTGATTCCGCCGATTGCTACGACCGGAATCTGCACTGCCACACAAATGTCACGAAGTGTGGCGTGTTCCACTTCCACCGCATCTGCTTTGGAGCTGGTCGGAAATACTGCTCCCACTCCCAGGTAATCTGCTCCATCTTTTTCTGCCTTTATAGCCTGCTCCACAGTCTGTGCAGACACACCAATGATCTTGTCCTCTCCTAAAATCTCCCGCACCTTCCACGCGGGCATATCATCCTGCCCCACATGTACACCGTCAGCTCCTACTGTACGGGCGATTTCTACATTGTCGTTGATCACAAACGGAACTCTGTATGCGGCACACAACTTTTTCATCTCCTCTGCCTCCTGCAGAAAGTTTTCTGTATTCAGATCTTTTTCCCTCAGCTGCAGGAATGTCACCCCGCCTTTTAAGGCCTCCTCTACCTGGTGATACAGCGTGTCGTTTTTCGTCCAGCTTCTGTCCGTCACTGCATATAAAAGCAGAGATTCCTTATCGCACCTCATAGTTTGCTCTCCTTTCCAGTTCTTCTCCGGTCAGATTGCAGACCGCATCAATGATCCGGTTTCTGTAGGTGGAATTGCCGTCTCCCGGCTGCATATTTTCCCAGCCGATCTCACCTGCTGTTCCCATGATACAAACAGCCGCTGCCGCCGCATCCAGCATTTCTTCCGGATTCGCACACAAAAATGCAGTCAGCATCCCGGAGAGCTGACATCCGGTTCCTGTAATCTGTCCCATTTCTTTTCTGCCGTTTCGGATCACATAACAACGTTTGTCATCTGCCACCAGATCGATCGCACCTGTTACTGCCACGATGCATCCACAGGATTTTGCAAACGCTTTTACAAATGCCACTGCCTCCTCTAAAGTCTCTTCCGTAACAATATCCGTCTCACAGGCATCCACTCCTCTTGCACCGCCCATGCCGCCGGAGAGAACTTTGATCTCTGACATATTTCCACGGATTACAGAAAAGCGGACTTCCTGCATCAGTTTCACTGCTGTCTGTGTGCGAAGAGTGCTCGCACCGGCTCCAACCGGATCCAGAAGCACAGGATGTCCCAGTTCGTTTGCCTTCTTTCCTGCCAGGAACATACTTTCAATACTGCTCTTGTGAAGCGTTCCGATATTGATGTTCAACCCCTGACAGATGGTTGTGATTTCCTGCACTTCCTCCGGATCATCCGCCATGATCGGGCTGGCACCACATGCCAGGATGATATTCGCCACATCATTTACGGTCACGTAATTCGTGATATTATGTACCAATGGGCAATGATTTCTCACAGTTTCCAGATATTTTTTCATAAATGTCTCCTTTCAGACCTGAAGTTGTTTTTTGGAATCTGCTGCCTTATCGCACAACAAAGCGGGTACACCAATGTATGGCATACCCGCTGTCTCAGCTTTTCTATCCCTACGTTGGCATTATCCAAATCAGGTCACAGGTCGAAGCGATTCAGCTTCCTCTCAGCCTGCTTGATACGCAAGCTCCCTTGTTTTTTATTTACATTTATTATACTCCGTTTTGCCCCCATTGCAATCCTTATTTTCTTTACAATTTGATCTGGATCTGGTATTTTTTCATCCAGTAATTGATCTGCAGCACATATGCGATCATCTGAGGTCCTGCCATCAGCTGTCCGTACCACGGTTTTCCGTAATCCTTCGGCGAATTTAAAAACCGCTCTGCCTTCTTTCGATCCAGAAATGCCCGAATGGGCGCACTTGTATCCTGTAACACTTCTTCTCTCAGCCGGTCTGCCAGAAGTGCTTCGTACTGCGGATTGTATGTTTTCGGATATGGACTTTTCTTTCTCCAGAGTACTTCATCCGGTACTTTTCCTTTTCCCGCACGGCGAAGCAATGCTTTGGGAATACCATCCTCACATTTCACAGACCAGGGCACATTCCATACATACTCGATGATGCGGTAATCCGCTATTGGCACTCGCGCCGACAATCCATACCAGGTACTGGTCCTCTCCATCCGGTCTAACAGTGTTGCCATAAACCATTTCAAATTCAGATACGCAATCTCTCTGCGACGCTTCTCCACAGGAGAATCCTCGGTACAGCACGGTGTTTCCCGTACAGCTTTCTCATAGGCTTCCTCTGCATACTCTTTCATCGGAAGCTTCCGAATCCACTTTTCCTGAAGCAGACTCTGCCGGACAGACTGATCTGCTGACCACGGAAATCCGTCTGTCTCAAAGGCTTCTTTTTTATGAAACCACGGGTATCCTCCGAAAATCTCATCCGCACATTCTCCTGTCAGAGCTGCCTTGCTGTACTGTGACACCTGAGAGCAGAAATACAGCATAGAGGACTCCACATCCGCCATACACGGCAGACACCTTGCATCCACAGCTTTGTAAAGATATTCCGCCAGCTTTTCATTGCTGCACTCCAAATAGCGATGCTCACTGCCGCAATATGTTACCATCTGCTCCACCCACGGCCGGTCCTGACTCGGCTGAAATGCATTTGCCTGAAAATACTGCCGGTTTCCCTCAAAATCAAAGGAAAATGTCTGAAGCCTTTCCCCCTTTTCCCGCAGAGCATCCGCACAGACTGCCGTCACAAGGCTGCTGTCCACTCCGCCGGAGAGAAATGTAGAGATCGTCTCTTCACTCTCCATCTGCCGTTTAATCGAATCCTCCAAGAGCCACGCTGTTTTTTCTACTGTTTCTTCCCTGGAATCTTCATGTGGCTGACTTTTTACATTCCAGTAACAATGATCTTTTAGAATTCCGTCTGCAAAAGAAAGATAATGTCCCGGAAGCACTTCATAAATATCTCGAAAAACACCGTTTCCGGGAGTTCTTGCCGGACCAAGCGCAAAAATTTCACAGAGACCATTCTCATCCAGCACAGGGTCCACACCCGGATACTGAAATAAGCTTCCAATGGCAGAGGCAAAAAACAGCGTCTCCTTTTTCTGCGTATAAAACATTGGTTTTGCCCCGATCCTGTCTCTGAACAAGAACAATATTTTTTCGTTTCATCCCAGATCACCGCACCGAAAACACCATTTATTTTTTTCACAAATTCCGGTCCGTACTGCATATAGGCAAGCAGAAACAATTCCTCATTTCTGTCTGTGTCGGCTTTCAGCTCCCGCCCAAGCTCTTTTGCATTGTATAGTTCCCCATTCAAAATGAGCGTACACACACGCCCCGGCCGTTTTAATGTAACCGGATGTGCATGTTCTGTTTCTTCCACACAGCGTCCCGGTGCAAATCCCATATTCCGGCTGCAAAATCCTGTAAATGTTCCCATTGTCTTCCCCTTTTCTACTGAATGATCGGTTGATACTGTCTGCCTTCCAGTGCCGCCTCGGCCGCCGGGATCAGATACTCCAGACTGGCGATCATCGAATTCGGCTTTTTCTGCGGATTATCCTGTTTAAACGGTACAAAATAAACATGCTTGGTGTTTAACAACAACCCGATATTTTTCATATTCATACCCAGTGCATCATTTGTAGAAATCGAAACCAGCAGCGGACGCTCATTGCGCAGATGCGCTTTTGCAGCCATCAGCGCAGGAGTGTCCGTAATCCCATTGGCCAGCTTCGCAATGCTGTTTCCCGTACACGGCATTAAAATCAGCAGATCCAAAAGGCCTTTCGGTCCGATCGGCTCCGCCTGGGGGATTGTCAGCAGCGGCTCTGCCCCTGTGATTTCCTTTGCCTTTGTCACAAACTCCTCTGCATTTCCAAAACGACTATCTATAGACTGTGCCGCATCTGAAAAAATGGTCTGCAGCTCTGCCTCTTCCTTTTTTAATGCCCGCAGTGCCTGAAATACTTTTTCATAAGTGCAAAAAGATCCTGTGATCGCAACTCCGATCTTCCTGCCTTTTAGCTTCATGATTTACACTCCCTTTTTATGATTCTTTCTATTTCCTTCAAAATCTCCTCTCCCAGCAGTCTGCCTGATGTACACGGCGCAAAACGTCCCGGAAGGCCCGGCAGGACATTGATATGGATTCCCAGTCTGTCTGCCGCATCCCGGTCAATTCCTCCCGGCATGGAAGCCAGCTCCAGAATACAGACTTCTTGTGGCACTCCTTCCAGCAATCTCTCTGTCCACACAGCAGACGGCGCTGTATTAAAAAGAAATGCTGCTTTTTTCAGTACTTTTGAAAGATCCTTATATTCACAGATCTTCGCTCCTGCTTCTTTTGCACGTTCGCATGCGTTCTCATCACAGTCATACACCACGATCGTACATCCCCAGTTTTTCAGGCACTGATGAATTGCACTTCCGCATCGGCCATACCCTGTCAGAATACACAAACTCCCCCGAAGCGTAACCGGACTGTTTTGTACCGCTTCGGCAACCGCACCTTCTGCTGTGGCAGCTGCATTTTCTCTTACAATCCGTTCCAGCTGCATCAGGTCATAGCTCTCACCGCCGCGGCATAAAATCCTGTTTTTCAGTTCTTTTGAAAAACAGCCGCCAAAGATACACTGTCCATGTTTCACATATTCCATGAGCTGCTCTGCATCTGGTTTATATTCCGCTCCTGTATTGAGCTTTCCTTTCCGCAATACAGGCACCGGAAGCACCACAAACCGGCAGTTCTCAAAAATCTCCCGAAGCCGCTCTGTTGTTTCCTCCTGTCTGGTACCATCCGGAAAAAATGCTGTTTCTGTCTGCCATCCATGCTCTTCCAGAAATTGTTTTACATAAATCTGCCTCTGATCCCCGCCAATAATTCCGATTTTTTCCAATCACACAAAATCCTTTTTCTTTTAACATATGCACACACTTTCATTGCGTGTCTGTATCTGAGACGCAAAAAGAGGCCAGATATTACCATTTTACTATTTTACATATTGGCAAAGCGAGTTTAAAATAGAGATGAAAGGAGAATATGCAAATGAAATCTCAAAAACATCTGTTAAGCAAATTATTTATTTCTACCCTTTATCTGAGTGCCTTCACTTTTGGCGGCGGTTATGTGATCGTTACACTCATGAAAAAGAAATTTGTGGACCAGTATCACTGGATCGATGATGAGGAAATGCTGGATTTGATCGCCATCGCGCAGTCTTCTCCGGGAGCTATCGCAGTCAACGGCGCAATTGTTGTCGGCTACAAGTTGGCAGGAATTCCAGGAGTTCTGCTCTGTGTCCTCGCCACCGTTTTGCCGCCTTTTGTCATTATTTCCATCCTTTCTGTATTTTACGCTGCTTTCCAGAGCAATGTCTGGATACGGCTTCTTCTGGAAGGGATGCAATCCGGTGTTGCGGCTGTCATCGCATCAGTTGTTTATGATATGGGCCGCGGAATCATCCGTGAAAAAACACCGATTTCTCTTCTGATCATGGGCGGAGCATTTCTTGCAAACTATATGTTTCAGATCAATGCCGTCTACATCATTTTATTTTGTATTGCACTTGGCTACCTGCAGACCTGGTATCAGAAAAGGAGGACACTCTCATGATTTACCTGCAGCTTTTTTTCAGTTTTCTTCAAATCGGAACCTTTAGCTTCGGCGGCGGTTATGCTGCACTCCCCCTGATCCAGAATCAGGTCGTCTCTCTTCATCATTGGATCTCAATGGCTGAGTTCACAGATCTGATCACCATTTCCCAGATGACTCCCGGACCGATCGCCATCAATTCCGCCACCTTTGTCGGAATCAAGATCGCAGGAATGCCCGGTGCACTTGTTGCGACTCTCGGATGTATCCTGCCCTCCTGCATCATTGTGACCATTATTGCATATCTGTATATGAGATACCGAAATCTGGACACCCTGCAGGGAATTCTTGGGATGCTTCGTCCCGCCGTCGTTGCACTGATTGCCTCTGCAGGAATTTCGATCCTGATCACTGCTTTCTTTGGAGATTCGGGGATAAAGCTTTCCTCATGCAACCCAAAGGCCGTGGTAATCTTTGCAGGCTGTCTGATTCTTCTGAGAAAACGAGTCAATCCTGTTCTGGTCATGGTACTTGCCGGGATTGTAAATGTGGGACTCTCCCTTTTTATATGAATCTCAGTAAAAAGGGAAAACTCTTCCGAATAAAAGAATTTTCCCTCCGTCTTAAACTACAATTTCATATTTTTCTACATTCACTTTCGCTTTCCTATCACATGAGAACACAATCTCATCTGCCTCTATCGGTGTGCAGATTGCAGTTGTCACAACCTGTTCTCCGTCATTGACAAACAGTTCAATGGACTGTCTGTCCAGAATAAAACGAAGTTTCAATGTTTCTTTTCCTTCCGTAACTTTCCATATTCTTCTGCAGATTACATCTTTTGTCACTCCGCAACAAGTACGATCCACTTCCATAATCTGCTTTTTTCGATTATATGTATAAGTAGTCGTATATTCCATGTTATGTGCCAGTTCCAGACAAAATTCATCAAATTGGCCATTTTCGATTTCTACAGTCAGATCCAGCATCCTTCCTCTCACTTCATCAAACTGAACAGTTCCTGAAATCTCCTGGTCTTTCAAACAACATGGATTTTTACGATACTGCTTCAGTTCTTCCACCGGATTTTGATATAATCTTCCATTCATATACCGCAGTTCTCTCGGCAGTGTCATCATTCCCTGCCACTTTTGACCATCCGGAATCACACAGGCATCCCATGACTTCATCCAGGCGATTAGAATCCGACGTCCATCCGGAAGTTTTGTCGTCTGCGGCGCATAAAAATCCAGACCATAATCCAATGATTTTGGAGCTTCCTTCTGAAATGTATGCTCTGTTTCATTATATTTTCCTGAAAAAATATACGGAATTATTTCCATTATGAAATTCATATTTCTGCGCTTTCATGTTCTGTGGCGAACAGATCAAAAAACTGTGTCCCATCCAGTTCAAAAAAATCCGGGCATTCCCACATAGTTCCAATCTGACCTGTGCTATTTTCTGCCAACACAGTCTCAAATTT
>ENA-OQDA01000968-OQDA01000968.1-human-gut-metagenome-genome-assembly--contig:-NODE-968-length-10886-cov-2.061344_pt1 | contig 10886 bp, 9 predicted proteins | sample MGYA00242771_ERZ504603 | MGnify/ENA primary metagenome ERZ504603 (study PRJEB26092, sample SAMD00036328) | human gut metagenome | host: Homo sapiens | study: EMG produced TPA metagenomics assembly of...
GGCGAAACGCCCGCCGATGCGCGCTGGAAGTTCCGTCGGGAAGGCAAAACAGAAACGGTGCAAACCTACGGGCGGTACGCCGCCAACCATACCGCCGTACGCCTCGACGCGGTCAGACAGCATTAGGGATCGGCAGCCTGCCTCTGTTCACCGCCCGTGAGGCGCTGGCGAACGGCGACATCGTGCAGGTGTTCGCCGGATGGAATTATCAGCAGCTACTCAGGCGACCTGTGGCTACTGTGGGCGGGAGATAAGCATATGCCCGCCAGGGATGCGGGCGATGATCGATTATCTCAGCGAGACGGTGCCGGCGCTGAACGCAGGCAGCACAGAGCCAGCGAAATAATTGCAAACCACGGAATGATAACTCCCAACACAAACCAGATCCCGGAGCGGCCGATATCATGCATCCGCCGGCAGCCTACAGCCAGCAGGGGGAGCGCCATCAACAGCAGCCAGAGCGCGGCAAAGGGAATGACAACAAAACTGAGGATCCCGTAGTGAGGGTCAACAAGGGTGGCCAGACTCCAGGCGGCCACTGGCGCGGCGGCGATCAGCACATTGATAAGAAAAAACGTCCAGAACTGCTGCCGGCTGGCGCGTCCGCTAAAATTAAAGGTCTCTTTCCAGCCGCTCAAATACGCCTGTCCATAGGTCATTGCTTCTCTCCTTGAAAATCGAGTGATATATCACGGCGCCAGGGCAATCACCTCCGCCGCCCAGCGCTGAAACCCTTCGACGTCGATATCCAGCGCCACCTGGGCGTTCGCCGGCTGACCCAGTCGCCCTTCGATATCCACCACCGTGGTGCCGGCGGTCCAGGTCCCCTGCGTCTCCACCGCCACAAAGCACGGCTGGAGAGTGAACAGTTCCGGGCGGGCCAGCCACGCAATAGCGCACAAGTCGTGCATGCGCAGACCACTGCTCATGCTGCCGCTGCGATAGTGGCTAAACAGCGCATGGAGCATTTTACCGGTCTGGTTCAGCGTCGGCAGCGTTGCCAGATAATCCGCCGCCAGCAGCGCCCGGTTGGTGACGTCCAGCCCGCACATCACAATCTCCAGCCCGCTGTGGAACACTTTCGCGGCGGCCTCCGGGTCGATAGCGATATTGAATTCCGCATTCGGCGTGAAGTTGCCGCGGCCCGCCGAGCCGCCCATGATCACCAGCCGACGAATATTAAACACGCATTCCGGGTACTGGGTCAGCAGCAGCGCTATATTGGTCAGCGGACCAATCGCCACCAGGGTGATCGGCTCGGCAGCATGCATAAGCGCATCACGGATCGCCTGGAAGGCCGGCTTCGCCAGCGGTTGACTGTTGATGCTCAACAAAGTCATCACCCCTCCATGCGGATTCGCCATGCACCGAGGCGGCGTCGCGCAACGGACGCACCAGCGGCATCGACGCGCCCTGCGCCAGCGGTACATCGGCATTCCAGAAATGCAGCAATTGCAGCGCGTTACGGGTCGTCTTCTCCACCGAGACATTGCCCGCTACGGTGGTCATCAGCTGCAGATCCAGCTCAGGCGCGAACAGCGCCGCGGCAATGGCGGCGGCATCGTCGATGCCCGGATCGGTATCAAGAATGATTGGTAAGCGCATGGTTTCTCCCTAAAAAAATGCCAGACGTTAAGTCTGGCATCTTCTCATACTGCTGGAGGAAAGAACTTACTCTACTTCACGGACATCCACACGCAGCTCTTTCGGCACTTCAAAGACGATATTCTCTTCCCGGCCTTCCAGCGGCACGGCTTCGCCGCCGCCCAGCTCCTGCAGGCGGGTAATGACGTTCTGCACCAGAATATCCGGCGCCGACGCCGCCCGCCGCCACGCCGACGCAGGCCGCATCCTTGACCCACGCTTCCTGGATATCGGAGGCGTCGTCAATCAGGTAAGCCGCCTTACCCATCCGCTGCGCCAGCTCGGCGAGGCGGTTAGAGTTGGAGGAGTTTTTCGACCCGACCACCAGCACTACGTCAGCCTGCTCCGCCAGCGCGCGCACGGCTTCCTGACGGTTAGTGGTGGCATAGCAAATGTCGTCTTTGCGCGGGCCGACGATTTTCGGAAAACGCGCGCGCAGGGCGTCAATCACATCCGAGGTATCGTCGACGGAGAGCGTGGTCTGGGTCATAAACGACAGCCGGGCGTCATTTTTCACTTCCAGCTTCAGCACGTCTTCCGGCGACTCGACCAGGTACATCCCCCCTTGCGGGTTGTTGTACTGTCCCATGGTGCCTTCGACTTCCGGATGGCCGGCATGGCCAATCAGAATCGACTCTTCGCCGCGGCGGCTGGCGCGGGCGACTTCCATATGGACTTTGGTCACCAGCGGACAGGTGGCATCGAACACCGTCAGGTCGCGGCTCTTCGCTTCGTTGCGTACCGGCCTGCGACACGCCGTGGGCGGAGAAAATCAGGATCGCGCCGTCCGGCACTTCGCTGATCTGTTCGATAAAATTGGCGCCACGCTTGCGCAGGCTATCCACCACATAGCGGTTGTGCACCACTTCATGACGAACATAGATCGGTGCGCCATACAGCGTCAGCGCGTTTTCTACAATGCTGATAGCGCGGTCAACGCCAGCGCAAAAATCCGCGCGGGTTAGCCAACAGGATCTGCATGTTACTCCTCCAGCGCCGGATCGATCTCCAGCATTCAATATCAAAATGAACAGTGCGCCCGGCCAGCGGATGGTTGAAGTCAACGGTGATGGAATCGCCGTTCACTTCGCGGATCACGCCAGGCATTTCGCTGCCATCCATTGCGGTAAAGAGCATAATCGCGCCGATCTCCGGCTCGCCAGCGTCGATAAACTCGCGGCGAGAGAAATACTGAATCAGGTCCGGGCTGGGTACGCCAAAGGCGGCGTCAGGCTCCAGCGAAAAGGCCTTTTTCTCCCCCTCTTTCAAACCGAGAAGCTGTTGCTCCAGCCCTTCAGACAAAGAGGTGTCGCCGAGGCGAAACAGCGCCGGTTTGCCGTTGCTGCGGGTGGACTCGGCAGTGGAGCCGTCGTCCAGTTTCAGAGTGAAGTGCACCAGTACCGCGCTGTTGCTCTGTACGGATTTAGACATGCAAATTGCTCGCTTGTTTAGGTCACCCGGTGCCCGGCGGCATTACGCTTACCGGGCCTACGGGGCCCAAAAATTCTGTAGGCCGGGTAAGCGTCACGTCACCCGGCATTGAGATTTACGCCTGCTCTTTCACAGTCGGTTTCGGCAGGAAGCCTTCCAGCACAATCAGCGCTGCGCCGATGCAGATCGCGCTATCGGCGAGGTTGAAGGTGGCAAAATGCCAGTCGCCGACGTAGAAGTCGATCATATCGACCACAAAGCCATGCCACAGGCGATCGAACAAGTTGCCCAGCGCGCCGCCGATAATCAGCGCGTAGGCAATATTGTTCAGCTTTTGCGTCGCCTTCGAACGGTACATCAGCACCGTCAGCACCACGCAAATGCCGATCGCGATCCCGGAAAAGAACCAGCGCTGCCAGCCGCCGCTGTCGGCGAGAAAGCTAAAGGCCGCGCCATAGTTGCGGGCATAATGCAGATTAAGCGACGGGAACAGCGGAACCGTCTCCCCCAGAGCGAAGTTCTGGAGGATCAGGAATTTGCTGCCCAGATCGATAATCAGCACGGCTACGACCACCCACAGCCAGCGTAGCCCCGTTGAACAGATCGATTTACTCATCAGGCGAATTTACGTTGCTCGCCGTCACCGGCGACGTTGCTCACACAGCGTCCGCAGATTTCCGCGTGTTCCGCCACCTTGCCGATATCGGTGGTGTAATGCCAGCAGCGCGGGCATTTCTCACCTTCGGCTTTGCTCAGTACGATTTTCAGACCTTTGAGCAGTTCGCTCTGCTGAGCATCAGCAGGAGCCGCTGCATAATCCGCAACCGTCGCACCAGAGGTCAGCAGTACAAAACGCAACTCTTCGCCCAGCGCGGTCAGTTTCGCCGCCAGCTCAGGTTCAGCGTACAGGGTCACTGCCGCTTCCAGAGAACCACCGACTTTCTTATCCGCACGTGCCTGTTCGATGACTTTGTTCACTTCGCCACGCACTTTCAGCAGCTCGTCCCAGAAGGCATCGTTCATCGCCTCGGTTTCGCCTAAGCCAAACAGACCTTCGTACCATTCACCGGTAAAGACATACTTCTCACGATCGCCCGGCAGGTAGCCCCAGATTTCATCGGCGGTGAAGGACATGATCGGCGCCATCCAACGAACCAGCGCTTCAGCGATATGGAACAGCGCAGTCTGGCAGCTACGACGCGCCACGCTGTCCGCTTTCGCGGTGTACTGACGGTCTTTGATGATGTCGAGGTAGAACGAACCCATTTCGACGGAGCAGAAGCGCATCAGGCGCTGTACCACCTCGTGGAAGTCATAGGCTTCATAGGCTTTCAGGATTTCGTCCTGCGCCGCTTGCGCACAACCTACCGCCCACCTGTCCAGAACCACCATCTCTTCCGGTTTCACCATGTCTTTTACCGGATCGAACCCGTTCAGGTTCGCCAGCAGGAAGCGCGCGGTGTTACGGATACGACGATAGCTGTCGGCGGCGCGTTTGAGGATCTCGTCAGAGACCGCCATTTCGCCGGTGTAGTCGGTGGAAGCCACCCACAGGCGCAGGATATCGGCGCCGAGCTTGTTCATCACGTCCTGCGGGCTAACGGTGTTGCCGATAGACTTGGACATTTTGCGGCCCTGACCGTCGACGGTGAAGCCGTGGGTCAGTACCTGACGATATGGCGCTTTGCCTTTCATCGCCGTGGAAATCATCAGCGAGGACATGAACCAGCCGCGATGCTGGTCAGAACCTTCCAGATACATATCGGCGGCGTGACCGGCGAATTCCGGACGCACGTCAACCACGGAAGAGTGGGTCGACCCGGAGTCAAACCAGACGTCGAGGGTATCCGGCACTTTCTCGTAGCTGTCGGCGTCATCGCCAAGAATGTCGCGGGAATCGAGATCCCACCACGCCTGGATGCCGTCAACTTCAACGCGTTTTGCCACTTCTTCCATCAGCTCAAGGGTACGCGGGTGCAGTTCGTGGGTTTCTTTATGCACGAACAGCGACATCGGCACGCCCCAGGTGCGCTGACGGGAGATACACCAGTCAGGGCGGTTAGCGACCATCGATTCGATACGCGCCTGGCCCCAGTCCGGGATCCACTGCACGCCTTTGATCTCTTTCAGCGACTGCGCGCGCAGGCCTTTCTGATCCATGCTCACGAACCACTGCGGAGTGGCGCGGAAGATGATCGGCGACTTGTGGCGCCAGCAGCATGGATAGCTGTGCTGCAGTTTCTCAACGTGTAACAGCGCGCCACGCTCACGCAGCATCTCAACGATGATGTCATTGGCTTTGAAAACATTAATGCCGTCCAGAGACGGCCAGGTGCCAGGCAGGTAAGCGCCGTCCGGGCCAACCGGGTTGGCGATTTCCAGACCGTATTTCTGGCTGATGGTGTAGTCGTCCGGACCGTGGCCGCCAGCGGTATGCACCGCACCGGTACCGGCGTCCAGCGTCACGTGGTCGCCAAGGATCGCCGGCACGTCGAAATCGAGGAACGGATGCTTAAAGCGCATCAGCTCAAGCTCAGAACCTTGTACCGCCGCCAGAATAGTGTAGTCCGTCGCGCCAACGCGCTTCATTACGCTCTCAACCAGGTCTTTCGCCAGGATCAGCGCCTGGCCGTCAACCTGCACCAGCGCATAGTCGAACTCAGGAGACAGAGAGATAGCGCGGTTGGCCGGCAGGGTCCACGGCGTGGTGGTCCAGATAACCAGCGACACCGGACCGTTGACGTCGGCTACGCCGAATTTCGCCAGTACCGCGGCTTTGTCTACCGCGTGGAACGCGACATCGATAGACGGAGAGGTTTTGTCGTAATACTCCACTTCCGCTTCCGCCAGCGCGGAACGGCAGTCAACGCACCAGTGCACCGGCTTCGCACCTTTGTGCAGGTGACCGTTACCGATGATTTTACCCAGCGCACGAATGATGTTGGCTTCGGTTTTGAAGTCCATGGTCAGGTACGGATGCGACCAGTCGCCCAGTACGCCAAGACGGATAAAGTCTTTACGCTGACCGTCAACCTGGGTCGCTGCGTATTCGCGGCACTTGGCACGGAACTCAGCGGCGGTAAACTTCTCGCCCGGTTTGCCGTATTCCTGCTCTACTTTCAGCTCGATCGGCAGACCGTGGCAGTCCCAGCCCGGAACGTAAGGCGAGTCATAACCCGTGAGTCCTTTGGACTTCACGATAATGTCTTTCAGAATCTTGTTAACCGAGTGACCAATATGAATGCTGCCATTCGCATAAGGAGGGCCATCATGCAGAATGAAGGTTTTTTTGCCTTTTTTGGCCGCACGAATGATGCCGTACAGGTCATCATCAGTCCAACGCGCCAGCATTCCCGGTTCGCGCTTGGCGAGATCGCCGCGCATCGGGAACCCTGTTTCCGGCAAATTCAGGGTTGATTTATAGTCACTCATCAGATTCTCGGTTCCGTATTTAAAACTCGTATAGGCATTAAGCCGGTTTTGTTAGCCCAAAAAATTCACGGGCAGTCAACTCATCACGCGCAATCTGCGCTTTTAGCTCATCCAGCGAGGCAAATCGCTGTTCGCTGCGTATTTTTTTACGCAGTACTACATCTATATGGCGACCATACAGGTCCATTACAACGTCCAATAGATGCACTTCCAACTGTTGGCGTACGCCTGCTACCGTCGGGCGGGTGCCGATGTTGGCGACGCCGGGTAAAGGTTTGTCACCCAGTCCCATCACTTCAACTGCATAAACCCCTTTCACCGGAGAAACCTGGCGACGCAGCGGTAAGTTTGCCGTCGGAAAACCGATGGTGCGCCCTAATTCATCACCGTGAACGACACGTCCTGAGATAGTAAAAGGATGCCCAAGCAGGCTTTCGGCCAGTTGCAGGTTATCTTCTGCCAGCGCCTGACGTACCGCGGTGCTGCTAATGCGCACACCGCCTTCGCAGAAGGTTTTGGGTGCTGGTGATATCAAAACCATACTCAGCGCCCGCTTCCTGTAATAACAAGAAATCGCCCGCACGGCTAGCGCCAAAGCGGAAATCATCACCAACGGCAAGAAATTGTACACCAAGGCGCTTAACCAGCAGATCGCTGATGAAGGTCTGCGCCGTTAATGCCGCAAAGCGCCTGTCAAAACGCACGCACAGCACGTAGTCCACGCCGCATTCCGCCAGATAACGCAGTTTTTCGCGCAGGCGAGTGAGGCGCGCAGGTGACTTGTCGGTCGCAAACAGCTCTAGCGGCTGCGGCTCGAAAATCATCACCATCACCGGTAAATTGCGTTTGCGCCCTTCTTCCCGTAAACCCTGCAGCAACGCACGGTGACCACGGTGCACGCCGTCGAAATTACCAATAGTCAGCACACACCATGCGGGCCTGACTGAGATTATGTATGCCTCGTATCAGCTTCATGTCTGGCATCAAAACAGTGAAAATCGTGAAAGTATACCCTGTACCGCGGTCAACGTTAACCGGCGATTGTTTCTACGAAACAGAAAGAGGATTGTTTTCATTGTTATGAAACAAATTGCAGACCTTCACGGGCACGCCAATGCAATTTTTCTCGTGGAAAAGCTGTATTCACGCCACGCAAGCTGGTAGAATCCTGCGCCATCACTACGCAACGAGTGCTGCAATTTAAACGGCGCTTATTTGCACAAATCCATTGACAAAAGAAGGCTAAACGGGCATATTCCTCGGCCTTTGAATTGTCCATATAGAACACATTTGGGAGTTGGACCTTGGCTAATATCAAATCAGCTAAGAAGCGCGCCGTTCAGTCTGAAAAGGCCCGCAAGCACAACGCTAGCCGTCGCTCTATGATGCGTACTTTCACAAGAAAGTATACGCAGCTATCGAAGCTGGCGACAAAGCTACTGCACTGAAAGCATTTAACGAAATGCAACCAATCGTGGACCGTCAGGCTGCTAAAGGTCTGATCCACAAAAACAAAGCTGCACGTCATAAAGCAAACCTGACTGCACAGATCAACAAACTGGCTTAATCGCCTGCTTGTTGTCGCTTTGTACGAAAAACCCGCGCAAGCGGGATTTTTTTATGTCTGTCATTTGTTCGTTGGCGTAAAGAGCGCCGAGTAGTCCGCATTGCAGATACGCTGCACCGCCGGATGCTGGATCATCCTTTCCGCAAATATGGCGTGATACTCTTCCATCACATTTTCTACGCGTCCAATTTCAACAATAGAATCATCGGCATAGAAATTGTGCGAATACAGCGTAGGTGCAACAAAAATAGCATTATGCGTTGCCCCAAACGCTTTCATCAGCGCAGCGTCATCAAACTCACCGAGGATTTCGACATTCAATCCTTGTGAGTTGATCCAGTTCAGCAGCTTACGTCCGAGCATCGAACGGCGCCCTGGGATCAGCAACCGACGCTCCTCAAGGCAGGCCGGGAATGGTTTTTCAGGCAGCGGTTTGGTGCACCAAAAACTCACGCTGCACTCGCCTATCCGCACTGAGAACAACCCTTCCTGCTGCGTAGAATCGATCGGGCAGTCGGAGATGATCATATCCAGCTTATGTTGGCTGAGTTGATCCAACAGCATCTCATGCGTTGATTCAAAACAACGCAGATGGATTTGTTCATCTTCAACCACAGCGGCATCCAGTACGCTACTGACCAACTGCTTCGATAGCGCATCCGCCACGCCGACATCGAACAGCAAATTAGACTCTTTGCGGTAGTTCACGATATCCAGCATTTCCTGGCTTAAGGTGAACATCTTATCCGCGTAACGAAAAACCAATTCGCCTAACTCACTGGGCTCCAGCCCACGCCCCTTCCGCTTAAACAATTTTCCCTGTAAGCGTTCCTCAAGCGCTTTAATCTGCCCGGTAATGGTCTGCGGTGTCAGATAAAGCGCTTCTGCTGCACCAACCACTGACCCTTCTTTATAGACATGCCAAAAGTAGTACAGATGGTTGTAATTTATATGAGACATACTCTCTCCCTGAAAATTGTCACGAAAGGGTTATCCCGTCAGGCTGATGCGTTCAACCGGGCACGTAACCAGCAGTAACCTATCACTGCCGACAACAAGGAGCCGATCAGGATCCCCAGTTTTGCCCAGTTAATCAGCTCAGGATCGACGTTGCCAAACGCCAGGCTGGCAATAAAAATCGACATCGTAAAGCCAATGCCGCAAAGAATACCGACCGCCATAATCTGCTGGAAATTCGTTCCTTCCGGCAATTGCGCCACCTTGAGGCGTAACGCCAGCCAGCAAAACAGACTGATACCCAACGGTTTGCCGATCAACAGGCCGGCAATGATCCCCAGCGGTAATATCGAGGTCAGTCCATCAATAGTGACGCCCTGCAGTGAAACGCCTGCGTTAGCGAAGGCAAACAGTGGCAGGATCAGGTATGCCACCCATGGATGCAGAACATGCTCCAGTCGCTTCGCCGGTGAACGTCCGTGTTTTTCCTTCAATGGAATGAAGAAGCCCACGATCACGCCCGCCAGTGTTGCATGCACGCCAGACTTCAGTACGGCAGTCCACAGCACTACGCCGACCAGAATATAAATACCGGTGCGTCTCACTCCGCACAGATTCAATGCCGCCAGAACGAGGATCGCGCACGCGGCAACGCCCAGCGACAGCAGCGAGAGATCGCTGGTATAGAACAGTGCGATGATGACGATAGCGCCGAGGTCATCAATAATCGCCAGCGCCATCAGGAAGATTTTCAACGCCAGTGGTACACGACTGCCCAACAACGCCAGCACACCTAACGCAAAAGCGATATCCGTTGCCGCCGGGATCGCCCACCCTTCACGGGTGATGGGATCGGCATAGTTGAATGCCAGGTACAGCAGCGCCGGGACAATCATGCCCCCGATAGCAGCAATGATCGGGAACGCCGCCTGACGCAGACTGGCCAGCGAACCTTGCATTAACTCGCGCTTTACTTCCAGACCAATCAACAGGAAGAACACCGCCATCAACGCGTCGTTGATCCACAGCAGCATATTTTTGTTGATCTCAAGCGCGCCAACCCGCAGTTGAACGGGCGTTTCCAAAAAGGCGTGGTACCATCCGCTGGTAACCCCGATATTTGTCCATCAGCATAGCGACCACGGCTGCGATGATCAGAATGATGCCCCCGCCAGGCGGTCACTACCTAAAAAAATCAGACTGAAAACCGAATGGCAAGATTGGTTTTTTCCAACCTTTTTTTTAATTTTCCTTCTCTATTTGGGGTGAATACTTCGTAAAATACTATCTTTACACCCCTCAAAAAAGCTCGTTAAAATTAGATTATTCATTATGGATAGATCGGATTTTACGAGTAAAAATTTCAGCAATCATCAAGATGTTCTGCCTGTGCCATTACCGCCAGAGAGAATGATTCCTCCTCTCAGATCTTCAAAAATTCTTGGATCAGAGTATTCTCGTATTCATTGATATATTGGGATAATAATCAAAGAGCTAAGATGGACTCGACACCTCTCCCGCAAGAAATATTGAGAACCTGGCAACGCATAGAATTTTTTCAGCCTTATACGCTTGAAAGAAAAGATAAAAGCCTGCTGATCCCACTAAAAAAACTCATTACATTAGGTGATGCTTCACTTCCGTGGCATTCAGAGAAATTACGCCAGCAATATGACATTCCGCCGAAGGCATCATTTATTGTTCACTTAGGGCTATTTGAGAAAAATATCGTCAGCCGTATTAGTCAGGAGGTTCTTGGAACAAATGAGGAAAATGACGACGAATGCGAACAGCGCTTGGATCAGGAAGGGACAACCTGTTTTGCTAAGATGCAGTTGAACGGAGAAGGTGTACC
>ENA-OQDA01000969-OQDA01000969.1-human-gut-metagenome-genome-assembly--contig:-NODE-969-length-10885-cov-2.135899_pt1 | contig 10885 bp, 12 predicted proteins | sample MGYA00242771_ERZ504603 | MGnify/ENA primary metagenome ERZ504603 (study PRJEB26092, sample SAMD00036328) | human gut metagenome | host: Homo sapiens | study: EMG produced TPA metagenomics assembly of...
CTGGCCGGACTGGTGCTGATTGAAGATGAAGAGATTCGCAAGCTGATGCTGCCTAAGCAGTGGGGCATTGATGATGTACCGGTGATTATTCAGGACAAACAGTTCTCTGCTGATGGGCAGGTTGATTATCAACTGGACATCATGACCGCCGCCGTCGGCTGGTTTGGCGATACGCTGCTGACCAATGGGGCGATTTATCCTCAGCATGCCGCACCGCGTGGCTGGTTGCGTCTACGCCTGCTGAATGGTTGTAACGCACGCTCACTGAACATTGCGGCCAGCGACAATCGTCCTTTGTACGTCATTGCCAGCGACGGTGGACTGTTGGCGGAACCGGTAAAAGTGACCGAGCTTCCTATGCTGATGGGTGAGCGCTTTGAAGTGCTGGTGGATGTCAGTGACGGCAAAGCTTTTGATCTGGTCACTCTGCCAGTCAGCCAGATGGGGATGGCGATCGCGCCATTTGATAAGCCGCACCCGGTGATGCGCGTTCAACCGTTGCTGATTACCGCTTCCGGCACGCTGCCAGATTCGCTGACATCCATGCCATCGCTGCCGTCACTGGAAGGTCTGACGGTGCGCAAGCTGCAGCTGTCGATGGATCCGATGCTCGATATGATGGGCATGCAAATGCTGATGAAGAAATACGGTGCTCAGGCCATGGCGGGTATGGATCATGGGAAGATGATGGGCCATATGAATAATGACAATATGGGCCACGGCAATATGAATCATGGCAATATGAACCACGGTGAGATGGGGAATATGCAGCATGGTGATATGGGCAACATGAAGCATGGCGGATCGTTTGATTTCCATAACGCCAACCGGATTAATGGTCAGGCGTTTGATATGAATAAACCGATGTTTGCCGCGGCGAAAGGGCAGCACGAACGCTGGGTAATTTCCGGTCAGGGCGACATGATGCTGCATCCGTTCCACATTCACGGCACGCAGTTCCGCATTTTGTCTGAGAATGGCAAAGCGCCAGCCGCACACCGCGCGGGATGGAAGGACACGGTGCGGGTAGAAGGCGGCGTGAGCGAGGTATTGGTGAAGTTTGACCACGATGCGCCAAAAGAGCATGCCTATATGGCGCACTGCCATCTGTTAGAGCATGAAGATACCGGAATGATGCTCGGCTTCACCGTCTAAATAAATCGCGCTGTGCTTATCCGGCCTGCAGAAATCTCTCGTAGGCCGGATAAAACACTGTCTCTTTACAGCGTTTCATCGCACGACTCCCTCCTCCTGCAAATTCTGCTATTGCACATAAAGTAATCGCCTTTGGAGCCGATAATCATTGGGTACCCAATGTGAGTTCAATGGATGAAATACTATGATTAAAAATGTGCGCGTTATTACCGGCATTCTTCTGGTTCTCGCCATTTTCTGTTTGCTACAGGTCGTGACAGGAAGCATTTTTTATTCTGCGGTAAACAATGATCGCCATAATTTCCAGAACTCAGGCACCCTGAACGCCCAACAGGGAAAATCTGAGTGATAGCGTCAATACGCTGATTAAAACCCGGGTAACGGTAACCCGTGTAGCAATTCGTTTCTTAAAGAACCAACGCGATCCGGCCTCACTGGCGGCAATTGATACTTTGCTAAAAACGGCGAGTGAGTCTATGAAGAAGGCTGAGGGATACTTTGCGCATTATCAGTCATTGCCGCAGGTGTCGGGGCAGAATCCGCAAATTGCATCTGAAATGGAAAAACAGTATCGGCAGATGCACGACGTGATGGCGTTATCGATAGAGTATCTGCGCGCGAATAACTATCAAGCCTATGGCGATCTTGATGCTCAGAAGGCGCAGGATGAAATGGAAGCCAGCTATGACCAGTGGCGTAACGAAAATAACGCGCTGCTTCAGCACGCGGCGGCGGAGAATCAGCACAGCTTTACCCGCATGCAATGGACATTAGGGGCAATTGTCGTCGCTGTGCTCATCGTTCTGGGCATGATCTGGAGCGGGTTGCAGCATATGCTGCTTAAACCCCTGGCGCAGATTATGGAGCATATTCGCATTATTACCCGTGGTGATTTGACCCATCAACTCGACGTCCAGGGACGTAATGAAATGGGGCGTTTGGCGACGGGCTTAGATGAAATGCGACAGTCGCTGATTTCGACAGTCACGTCGGTGCGTAACAGCTCAGAAACGATTCATAGCGGTGCAGCGGAAATCTCATCAGGTAACAACGATCTGTCTTCGCGTACCGAGCAGCAGGCTGCTTCACTTGAAGAGACAGCCGCCAGCATGGAACAGCTTACCGCGACTGTGAAGCAAAATACGGACAATGCGAAACAGGCAACTCAACTTGCTAAGAATGCGTCTGATACTGCCGCACGTGGTGGACGGGTTGTTGATACTGTCGTGCATACAATGAGTGAAATTGCCGGTAGTTCACAGCAAATTGCGCAGATCACCAGCGTCATCGACAGTATTGCTTTCCAGACCAATATCCTGGCGCTCAATGCGGCGGTTGAGGCTGCCAGAGCAGGAGAGCAGGGCCGCGGATTTGCTGTTGTGGCGGGCGAAGTCCGTACCCTGGCAAGCCGTAGCGCTCAGGCAGCCAAAGAGATCAAGGCGTTGATTGATAACTCAACCCACAGCGTGGGGATGGGATCTCAGCAGGTGTCGGACGCGGGTAAAACGATGAAAGAGATTGTCGCTGCGGTTACCCGCGTGACGGACATCATGGGGGAAATCGCCTCCGCCTCGGAGGAGCAGAGTCGGGGGATTGAGCAGGTGAGTCTCGCGGTCTCGCAGATGGACAGTGTCACACAACAAACGCCGCGCTGGTAGAGGAGTCTGCCGCCGCCGCCGCTTCGTTGGAACAACAAGCTGAACAGCTACGCCTGGCCGTGGCGGCATTTCGCATCACTCGCGATGCCTCCAACAGTGAGCATCGAAAACCACCTAAGGATACTCCACGAGCGACCTCCGCGGGGAGTTCGCCACAAGACCCACACTGGGAAACGTTTTAGCCACAGGCTGCCGTGCGCTCCTGGTGTTGATTAATAAGCGTACAAAAAAACGCCGCAAACGGGTTCTCCTGTGAACTATCAGAGGAACCCGCTCTCTTTACTGGTATACTTCATCAACTGAATTGTTTGTATGCTGTCGCAAGTTTTGTGGTTAGAGCGGGTCGCCGTCTGTCAGTCGGTGTATCAACGTAAGCGCTTTCTTTCGATCTGCATGATGTGTCAACTGATAAAAATCAGTGAGTTATAGGGTTTATGAAACATACTGTTGAAGTGATGATCCCGGAAGCGGAGATCAAAGCGCGTATTGCTGAACTGGGGCGCCAGATTAACGAACGTTACAAGGACAGCGGCAGCGATATGGTGCTGGTTGGTCTGTTACGTGGCTCATTTATGTTTATGGCGGATCTGTGCCGTGAAGTGCATGTCTCTCACGAAGTCGATTTCATGACGGCATCCAGCTACGGTAGCGGAATGTCTACCACGCGTGATGTTAAAATCCTGAAAGACCTGGATGAAGACATTCGTGGCAAGGACGTGCTGATTGTCGAAGACATCATCGACTCCGGCATACCCTGTCTAAAGTTCGCGAAATCCTCAGCCTGCGCGAGCCGAAATCGCTGGCCATTTGTACGCTACTTGATAAACCCAGCCGCCGCGAAGTGAACGTCCCGGTTGAATACGTCGGTTTCGCGATTCCGGATGAGTTCGTGGTGGGCTACGGTATCGACTATGCTCAGCGCTACCGCCATCTGCCGTATATCGGCAAAGTCACCCTGCTGGACGAGTAAGGGGATATCCCACTCTGGACAGCGCGCGCCGCGCTCTCCAGGGTGGCGAAGTCTGAAGGCTATCTGTGGTTGATGTGCTTGATCTTGAGGTTGGAGATCCCGTGGCGATAGCGCTGTTCGAGGGTTTCCCTGCTCACAGCGGTGACATCCAGATCGCGCAGCAGTCCGTCGTGAATCCCGTAAGCCCAGCCGTGGATGGTCACCTTCTGTCCGCGCTTCCACGCGGATTGCATAATCGTCGAATGTCCCAGATTGTACACCTGTTCCATCACGTTCAGTTCACAAAGGGTATCCAGACGGCGCTCCTCTGGCATTTCACCGAGCAGCGAGCTGTGCTTAAACCAGATATCGCGGATATGCAGCAGCCAGTTGTCGATAAGCCCCAGCTCCGGGTTCTCCACCGCCGCCTGCACGCCGCCGCAGCCGTAGTGGCCGCAGATAATAATGTGCTCGACTTCCAGGACATCGACGGCATACTGCACCACCGACAGACAATTGAGATCGGTGTGGATCACCAGGTTCGCTACGTTACGATGCACGAACAGTTCGCCAGGCTCCAGGCCGGTGAGTCGCTCAGCGGGAACGCGGCTGTCCGAACAGCCAATCCACAGGAAGCGCGGTTTCTGCGTCTGCGACAGTTTCTCAAAAAAGCCGGGGTCCTCTTCCACCAGCATTTTTGACCATAGTGCATTGTTGCTGATGAGTGTATCTATATCATTCATGGACGTTATCGGCCTGTAACCAAGTAAGTGCGTTGCGCTAATATAGGGTAAGCTCACCTTTTTTAAAACCATCTTAACCCGTGATACTTCAGGCTGCAGATGTGTTGGCGGCGTCAGCGCCGGTCCAGCGCAAACGTGAGTCAGGCGGGTTAATGACGTGTCACGACACGAGAAGAGATATTTAATGACCATTGCTCTGGAATTAAAACAGCTCAAAAAAACCTATCCCGGCGGGGTTCAGGCGCTGCGGGGGATCGACCTGCAGCGAGCGGGGATTTTATGCCCTGCTGGGCCCGAACGGGGCCGGAAAATCCACGACCATCGGCATCATCAGCTCGCTGGTGAACAAAACCTCTGGTCAGGTCAATGTCTTTGGCTACGATCTGGAGAAAGACGTCGTCAATGCCAAGCGCCAGCTTGGCCTGGTGCCGCAGGAGTTTAACTTCAACCCGTTCGAAACCGTGCAGCAGATCGTCGTTAACCAGGCGGGCTACTACGGCGTTGAGCGTAAAGAAGCCCTTTCCCGCAGTGAAAAGTATTTAAAACAGCTCGACCTGTGGGAAAAACGCAACGAACGCGCGAGAATGCTCTCCGGCGGGATGAAGCGCCGTCTGATGATCGCCCGCGCGTTGATGCATGAGCCGAAGCTGCTGATCCTCGACGAACCGACCGCCGGCGTCGATATTGAACTGCGTCGCTCGATGTGGGGCTTTCTCAAGGATCTCAACGATCGCGGAACCACCATTATCCTGACCACCCACTATCTCGAAGAGGCCGAAATGCTATGTCGCAACATCGGCATCATCCAGCACGGCGAGCTGGTGGAAAACACCTCGATGAAAGCGCTGCTGTCGAAGCTGAAGTCAGAGACCTTTATTCTTGACCTCGCGCCAAAAAGCCCGGTGCCGAAGCTCGAAGGCTACCAGTACCAGCTGGTCGATACCTCGACGCTGGAAGTGGAGGTTCTGCGTGAACAAGGGGTCAACAGCGTCTTTTCTCAGCTGAGTGCGCAGGGCATTCAGGTATTGAGTATGCGTAACAAAGCGAACCGACTGGAAGAACTGTTTGTTTCTCTGGTTCATGAAAAACAAGGAGATCGCGCATGATGCAGCTTTACTGGGTTGCGCTGAAAAGCATCTGGGCGAAAGAGATCCACCGCTTTATGCGTATCTGGGTCCAGACTTTGGTGCCTCCCGTCATCACCATGACGCTCTATTTTATTATCTTTGGTAACCTGATCGGCTCGCGTATCGGCGAAATGCATGGCTTTAGCTACATGCAGTTTATTGTGCCGGGGCTGATTATGATGGCAGTGATCACCAACTCGTACGCCAACGTGGCCTCGTCGTTCTTTAGCGCCAAGTTTCAACGCAATATTGAAGAGCTGCTGGTCGCCCCGGTGCCGACGCACGTGATTATTGCCGGTTTCGTCGGCGGCGGCGTGGCGCGTGGCCTGTGCGTAGGCATTCTGGTGACGGCTATTTCACTGTTCTTCGTGCCGTTCCAGGTGCATTCCTGGGTCTTTGTGGCGCTCACGCTGGTGCTAACGGCAGTACTGTTCTCGCTGGCCGGATTGTTGAACGCAGTCTTTGCAAAAACCTTTGATGATATCAGCCTGATCCCCACCTTCGTGCTGACGCCGCTGACCTATTTGGGTGGCGTGTTCTATTCGTTAACGCTGCTGCCGCCGTTCTGGCAGGGACTGTCGCATCTGAACCCAATTGTCTACATGATTAGCGGCTTCCGCTACGGCTTCCTGGGTATTCATGATGTTCCGCTGGTCACCACGTTTGGCGTGCTAGTGGTGTTCATTGCGGCGTTTTACTTGCTGTGCTGGTACCTGATTCAGCGCGGACGCGGCCTGCGTAGCTAATTCTTTCTTCCTCTTCCTGGCCGGGAGAGGAAGACTTTTGATGCTTATCACCATTACCGATTTATCACCCTGATAAACTACTTGCCTGCTAAGGAGGTAGGCAATGTTAGGTTGGGTAATTACCTGTCATGACGATAAGGCACAGGATATGCTGCATCGTCTGGAGAAAAAGTACGGTCCGTTGGAGCAATGTCAGGCGGTAAGTTTCTGGCGTGGGCTCAGCTCGAATATGTTAAGCCGCATGATGTGCCATGCCCTGCATGCCACCGACTCAGGCGAGGGCGTGATCTTCCTGACGGATATGGCCGGGGCCGCGCCGTACCGCGTAGCCTCGTTAATGAGCCACAAACACCCCCAGTGTGAAGTGATTTCAGGTATCAGCTACCCATTACTTGAACGAATGGTTTCGTCGCGGGAATCAATGAGCAGTTCTGCGTTTCGCGATTGCATCGTCGCGCTTGGCGGCCCCGAAGTCTCCAGCCTCTGGCATCAACAACAAAAAATCCCCCTTCGTGTTGAAGCATGATTTGTATGAGTATTAATCATTGGTATTGATGGCGCTTTTGCTACAATAACCGAGGTTTCTCGCCTCGGTTATCTCAGATGGTTATGCGCGTTCTGTTTGTTCTGTTGCTCCTGTTCTCTGGCAGCGTCGCCGCGGCTTTGCCTGCTCGCTATATGCAAACCACCGAAGCGGCCGCCGTATGGGCGCAGATTGGCAATAAGATGGTGACGGTCGGGAATATTCGCGCCGGGCAGCTCCTTGCCGTTGAGCCCATCGCGGCAGACTATTACGAATTTACCTTTGGCTTTGGCACCGGATTTATTGATAAGGGACATCTGGAGCCGGTTCAGGGGAGGCAGAAAGTTGACGATGGTCTGGGCGATCTCAATAAACCGCTTAGCAATCAAAGCCTGGTAACCTGGAAAGATACGCCGGTGTATAACGCTCCAGATATCGGTAGCGCCCCGTTTGGCGTGCTGGCAGATAATCTGCGCTATCCCATTATCAGTAAGCTTAAAGACCGACTCAACCAGACGTGGTTCCAGATCCGCATTGGCGGCAGACTGGCTTATATCAGTGCTCTGGATGCGCAGGAAGACAACGGCATCCCGGTGTTAACGTATCACCATATTCTTCGCGATGAAGAGAATACCCGCTTTCGCCATACCTCCACGACGACCTCCGTACGTGCCTTCAGTAACCAGATGGCCTGGCTCCAGGACCGCGGCTACACGACGCTGACGATGTATCAACTGGAAGGCTATGTACGCAACAATATGAACCTCCCGGCGCGGGCGGTGGTGCTGACGTTCGACGATGGCCTGAAGTCGGTGAGTCGTTATGCTTACCCGATTCTGAAGCAGTATGGCTTTAAAGCCACGGCGTTTATCATTAGCTCACGTATCAAGCGTCACCCGCAGAAGTGGGATCCGAAATCGCTGCAGTTTATGAGCCTTTCTGAACTGAACGAGATCCGCGACGTGTTCGACTTCCAGTCGCATACTCATTTCCTGCACCGTGTGGATGCCAATCACCGGCCAATCCTGCTGAGTCGCAGCTATCACAACATTCTGTTTGATTTTGCCCGTTCTCGCCGGGGCGCTGTCCCAGTTCAATCCTCACGTCCAGTATCTTTCGTATCCGTTTGGCGGCTATAACACTACGGCGGTACAGGCGGCGAGCGACGCTGGTTTTCATCTGGCGGTGACGACGGTGAAAGGGAAGGTGAAACCGGGGGATAATCCGTTCTTACTGAAGCGTTTGTATATTTTAAGAACGGATTCTCTCGAGACGATGGCGCGGCTGATCAGCAACCAGTCGCAGGGGTAAGATGTTTATTCGTAGCTGACGGTGAACGTGGCCGCATTTTCGAAAGTGCCGGCTTTAACCGTACCCAGTTTCTTTAACTGTCCGGTGAACGGAATGGAGTAACTTTCATGATACCAATCGGCATCGCCTGAAAATTCTACACCAAATGCTTCGGTACCATCAAATTTGACTGAATGCCAGTTGCCGTTTACCTGTGCGGCAAGTGCGACACCAATGCCTTCAGCGGTGCCACTCGCTCCATTGGTCAAATAATTGCCTGAAGCATCGCTTGGGCCATTTACTGTTATGGAGAATTTGTTCATCGAGCACTGGAATAAATCGAGTGTAAAGGTTCTCTTTTCCGTTGTGTCACCGCTGCTAAAATCGGACGTGTAGAAATCACCAAAGTTAACGGTGTGATTATAAGCATCGCCATTGACGCCGTAGCTTCGGCAAGTGGGTTCGGCTAATGTGAATAACACCGAACCACTGCTGATATTCATCGTGACTTTATTTGCGTACAGCGTTCCCATCTGCATAGAACCGATGGTGCCGCCTATGGCCCTTACCTGCGTCTGCCCTGGATGAGGACGGTATTCCGGGGTCTGGTACAGCGTGAAAAAGACATCCCAGTTTTTTTCACTCCCTTTATAACCTGCACTGGAAGCGCTACTTTTTCTTGTCGTTCCCAGAGGGGGCAGGTTTAAATACAGTTGCTGACCGCCAAGGCAGTTACTCGTACATCTGACCTCATAGGTATAAACAATACCTGGGACGTTGGTTTTTAGTAGCCCAACCGTCTCACCGCTAGTGTATGTTGCCGTGTAGGTGGTATCCATCATACTGGCATCGGGTGGAAATAATTCAATGACGTTATTGGAACCTTCAACAGGGCACGTTATTACGTCACTCATACCGGAAAACAGCAGAGAACTTTCTGGGTTGACATCAGTGAAGGGTTCCGGCAGCGTCAGGCCACCTATTGCCCCAATAGCCTGGTTGCTCGTCCAGACATCAGGCAGTGTAATCGTATAATTTTTACTGAACCAACAGTTATACGCCAGTGCCTGTCCTGCAAATGTAGAGAGCACACAGAAGAGTAACGGCAGTAAATAACGCAATTTCATCATAAATCCCTTTATTGATAGGTAACGTCGACCACCACATTACTGGTGATGACTCCGTTGCCTACGTCGCCGGTGTTCTGATAACGGGCGTAAAACGCGTAATCCGCAGGAAAGCGCGGTTCGGCTTTCCCGGAAAGGTCATACACCACATCGGAACTGCCATCATCGTTCAATACATTGGTATGGAACGCTTCAGAAAAAACCACTACCCCAACGTTACTGGCCTGGCCGCTGGTGGCATTATTGGCAAACACGCGTTTGTTAAGCGGGTCAATACCAAATTGCGGCGTAAACTGAAAATGAACCTGCTGGCTGTTGTTGCTTTCCGTACCGGAAATATCGCAGCTGACCACCTGGATGACAAACGGCGTACCGCCTGCGTCGGTCTCTGGTTGCAGGCGGTTGCTGTTATCTGCGTTGTAAAACCAGTCTTGAGACACTGTGGGCAACGTCACATCACTACCGTCTTTTAAATTTATCTGGCAGGTATTCGCAAGGATCCTGGCCGTAAAATTCACGTTCACTCCGCTGTCCTCCGCCGGACTGGCAGCAGACCATAGCCCCGCTGCCAGCGCAGCCAGTAAAACGAAGATGGGTTGTGTAGAAAGGAGTTTCTGTTGCATTGTTGCCCATCCATGGCTTATTCGTAACTTATTGAAAAGGTAACGGGTGCAGTAGCTGTGCCGACGCCAATGTCTGATGCCGTTTTACCGTTTGCCAGTACCAGTGTGGCGTACATATCAAAGGTGACGCTAGTGCTTAATCTGCTGGCACCAAAGCTATGGTGGATCGTGTCATCACCTCCCGTGGGGGTCATAGCACAGTTAAGCGGATGCGGTGTTTTCTGTGAACTGTGCTCTTCCTGATGTATTTGTATGGAGGTGTTGGTATTTGTCGCGTCGTTAGTGGGGTAATTGGTGCTGTCGCAGGTGCCGCCGGTTGCCTGCGCGGTAATATAAATATCGGACACCCCCGCACACTCTTTGAATGCGATGTAAAACGGTTTTTTGGCCGCATCTGTCCCAACATCATTTTTATAGATATTGCCAATATCCACGGCACTTGTCGCAGCGCCTGTTCCGTCCTGAACCTCAAAATTACATGTGCCAGAAATAAGTTCAGATGAAAACGTAATGGCTAATGAGTCTGTACCTGTCGTTGCGGCATAGCTCACCGTGCTGAATAACCCACCAGCCATCACCAGGGCGAGAAAAAGAGAATTAGATTTCATTGTAGCGCTCCGTAATATCATCGCTGGAATTATTCATAGTTAAAGTTAAACGTTGCGATCGCGTTAAACTTACCCGTGGTCAGACCGACTGTGGTGGTCGAGGTTGGAACTAAATGGGCAATCAAGTCCAGTTGCTTTCCATCACCCACTTCACTGGCTGTGTCCCAGAGAATCACTTCTGAACCGTCCGTGCTCGCGGTCGTACTCGTGAAGATGGTAAACGGTTGATCTGGTGCGCTGGCACGAGCAATCTTCACACCGACGCCTTTTGCGTCGCCATCGCTTGTGCTGCTGGGAACTAATACCTTGTTGCCGTTTTGGGTGCCTGTAATGGTC
>ENA-OQDA01000970-OQDA01000970.1-human-gut-metagenome-genome-assembly--contig:-NODE-970-length-10884-cov-3.896904_pt1 | contig 10884 bp, 9 predicted proteins | sample MGYA00242771_ERZ504603 | MGnify/ENA primary metagenome ERZ504603 (study PRJEB26092, sample SAMD00036328) | human gut metagenome | host: Homo sapiens | study: EMG produced TPA metagenomics assembly of...
TTGCCCGCGGTACGGTAGAGCCCATACCATTCCGCACGGCTCAGTGTGATGTCCGATGCGCGGCACATCTCAAGCAAATGCTCCCGGCTGGTGGTGCCGAGGATCGGCTGTATATTTGCCGGATGGCGCAGAATCCAACTGATTGCGACCGCGCTTTTAGAGACTTGTTTTTCTCGGGCAATCTCTTCCAACGCGCTGTTGAGCTCCGGATAAGCTGGATTATCGAGAAATACGCCCCGAAAAAGCCGTATTGAAGCGGCGACCATGCCTGGATGGTAATCCCGTTGAGACGGCAATATTCGAGGATGCCGCCATCCCGTAAGAGCCCGGCCTCGTTTTTCATATTCACATTGAACCCCGCGTCGATGATCCCCGTGTGCGCCAGGCCGAATTGTAGCTGATTGACCAGCAGCTTTTCGCCGAGCGCGCTCTGAAGCAGCGCCATCTGCGCAGCATTTTGATTGCTTACCCCAAAGTAGCGCACTTTTCCGCTCTGCCGCAGCGCCGCAAAGGCTTCGGCCACCTCTTCCGGCTCCATGAGCGTATCCGGCCGGTGCAGGAGCAGGATATCAATATAGTCCGTTTGCAGCCGCCTGAGGCTGCACTCGACGCTTTTGAGGATATGCTCTTTCGAAAAGTCATACATTCCATCATGGATGGCACACTTTGTTTGAATCACGATCTGGCCGCGCAGGGAAGGGGCCATGCCTAGGGCGGAGGCGAACAGCGATTCCGACCCGCCCTTTCCATAAATATCCGCGTGGTCAAAGAAGTTGATCCCCTGATCCATCGCGGTGCGCAGCAGCGATTCCGCCGCCTTGGTATCCAGGTTGCAAGCCGCATGCAGCCCAGCGCCAATTCGGATACGCTGGGGCCAACGCCGCCGAGTTTGATTTGATGCATGTAATCAGCCATCCTTTCTTACCCATATGATCATACGATTTCTGGCCGGAATAAACAATGGGGCTGTTCCAAACAGCCCCATTGATGGAAATTAAATTCATTGGCGTATGTGGGATTACCACTGAAAGTTTGTGAAGGTTTCCTTGCTGTCCACATCGGCATTCAACTTGCCGGGAAGGTTTGTTTCAACGTTTTCCATCTTAGAAGCAGCGTATAACTCCGCATAAGTGATTCTGCCAGTTGCAATATCTACGGTAGCCATAATGTATCCATCATGGTACTGCATGGTAATGGATTTGATTGTCGCAATCCCGCCGATCATCTGTTGTGCTCCGGCCTTATCGATGACGGACATGCAGCTGCCATAGCCGCCTTTGCCGACCTGAGGATTGGTTTCATCCTTGAGCGTGATTTTTATTTTATAGCTGCTGCCGCTTTTTGTGCAGGTGGCGTTTTTAACATACTGAGCTGTTAGTTTACTAGCCCAGCTGAACCCAGCAGCGGGGAAGATATCGTTACTGCTTTGGCCTTTCTTGACCGTAGTTTTTTTCCTCTCCCAAAACGGCATTTAGAAGGGCGCTCGGGATCGGAAGGACTCCCATGTTGGCTTTTGTGCCTGGGAATTGCTTTTTCACATTCACCTTACTGTATCCCGGCTTATCTGTTTTGATCTTATTCGCGGCTTTGTTATAATAGGCGACGATCTCAGCCACTGTTTTGGGCTGGCTCTCCTGCGGCGCTTTTGGATCGGATACGGCGGGCTTACTAGGCTCCTTTCCCGCGTTGGTAGGATCCTTTTGCCCAGCCACGTCGGTTGCTGGCTGCGTGGGTTCCGTAATGCTGTCGCCCGCCGTTGCGTCGTCGGTTTCCGGCGGCGCGCTTTCTTCGTTAGAAGGTAATGTGTTTTCTACGTTTGCCGCAGGGACGTTTGCACTCGGTTCCGTGCTTTCCTCGTCAGCTTTTCCCTTGCAGGCTCCAAGCGTAAAGAGTAAAATCAAGCATAACAACAGTGCGGTGAGCCGAGAGGCCTTTGGTTTCATCATATCATGTATCTCCTTTCTATATGCAGTCGATTGCTTGGCTTCCAATGAGCCTTCCAATAATCCCCCTTTCAAATCCGGTTCCTTTTTCACATTTATAGTAATCAAAAACAGGCCGGTTGTCAATCTGTTTTAAAAGAAACCATAATTCTTTTATTTTTTATTGAAAGAGTGAAGTATTTCCTTGGAACAGGCAATCGCTCCTGTTTTCATATCATTCATTTTTTGTAGCGCCAAAAAGTTTGTAACAAATTGCAGGCTTCCGCGTCTTATTAACAGGGAGGTGAAGGAGTGGCTGATGTCGATTTTGAGGAGGTATATCGAACCTGTTTCCGGCAGGTATACGCCTATGTTTTTTCCTTATGCGGGAACCGGTGCCTTACGGAGGAGGTAACGCAGGAAACTTTTTTTCAAAGCTTTGAAGCAGCTTGATCGATTCCGGGGAGATTGCAAAATCAGCGTGTGGCTTTGCCAGATCGCCAAAAATACGCTTTTTCTTTACAGCGTAAAAAAGAAGAAAAATTTTCCAAGGATCATCTTCTAGAGGAAGATCTTTTCGACCAGCTGCTCAGCAGGGAGGAGGCTTTTCAGCTCTATCAGCTGCTGCATACGCTGGAGGAACCGTATAAAGAAGTGTTTTCCATGAGGGTGTTCGGGGAGCTTTCGTTTGCAGAGATCGCCGCTCTGTTCGAGAAATCTGAGAGCTGGGCACGGGTGACTTATTTTAGGGCGAAACGAAAATATTGGATTTATTTGAGGTGAGGCAAAATGGATCGTATCACATGTGATATCATACGAGATCTGCTTCCGCTCTATATCGACGAGGTGTGTAGCGCCGGCAGCCGGGCGTTGGTAGAGGGGACATCTGCAAAATTGCCCAGCTTGTAAAGCGGAATATGAAACCATTTCAAAAAGGGAATTCTTTTATGACGCTAGGGAAAGGAAAGTGTTAGACAGGCTTTCAAAGCGATGGAAGCAAAGCAGACGAAAAATGCTTTTCGTCGGAGCCGCAGCAGCTTTGCTGGCAGCCTTGCTGATTGGGCTGATTGCATTTGGTTGCAGCATGAAGGTGATTCCGGCCGAGGAGATAGCGGTCTCCTCCCTTTCCAGGCTGGGAAACGGCGATCTGGCCTTCATCCTTCAATCGGCGGATGGAAAAACAGGCCTTCGTGAGCTCAGCTACTATGAGATGGATGGGAAGCTCTATCTCACCGCTACCACAACCCGCTTTCCACTTTTTTCAGCATCAGAGAGTGCGCAAAGTGGTTGGATCGTTCATACAAGGGATACCGGCATTCAGCAGATTGTTTATCAAGGGCAAGGGGCGCAATTGCCTGTCTGGGATGCGAATGCGCAGGTGGAGCTTGCTGATTCACAAACCGAGCGGCGTATTGAGGGGATGGAGAAGCTGGAGGATCTCGGCTCTGATGCGCTTTTGAAAGATATCTTTCAAAAGCGGGTCACTTATATCGGCGCAGCGCCCAAGGATATGGAACTGCTTGGCGCTCTACGGATTGAAACGGTGCTCGGCTCCTTTTCCATCCGGCTGACTACCTCCAGTGAACCATATGGTATTATATTGGATTTTAAAAAGCCGGTTGCGCCCGCAGATTGTAAAGCGTTTGATGCGAAAATGCGCGCCTATGCAGTATTGATACTCGCCTTGATCGATAACGGCGGCACAGTCGGATGGACCTATCAAAGCACTGCTCCGGATGGGAAGGAAACGGAGCTTACCAGGGTGTTTACCTTAGCGGACGCCAAAGCATTTGTGGGAGGGGATGTGAAGCGTTTCGCTGCAAATGAGGCCTCCCTACGGGAGCTGTGCGACCGGCTTGGGCTGTTTTAAATGATTCGGGGTGCCGCAACATGCAAAGCATGTTGCGGCACCCCGCAGTTGATGTGTTTGATGGATTAAAAGAACACCTTCTGCACCTTTTCATCTATTTTTTCTGTTTTTCCCGAATCATGGTATAAACACAGCTCCCCGGCGCCGCCCTTTGGATTTCGGATGAAGAAAAGCTCTTTCGTCGGGCTGTATTTGGCCGATCCCAGTAATACATGCTCGCCCACTTGTACCGCTTCCCCATCCTGAAGCAGGAAAAGGGCGGTATTACCATCAGCAGATTTTTGATAATACAGTAAATTACCATCTGATAATTGCTCTAAGGAACGCACGTCGTTTTCGATGAGCACGGATTCGCTGTAGGTGAATTTGTACAGAGTGCCGGACTGCACATTACTGCCCTTGAGATAATAAACGGTATCTTTCGAAACGATATAGCGGGAAACGTTGGTGTCAATCTTCGTTTTTCCGTTAAACCAGTGGCGGAGACTGTGGCGCGAGTGAGTGTGCCGCCCTGCTCCATCTCTTCGAGCAGATAAAGGTGCGCGCCATCGTTAGAAAACGCAAAGGCGGTCTCCTGTGGCACCTGCTCTATCGCGGAAGATACAGGTTTCCCATCCTTTACCGTAGTCAGTGCGAGGGCGGGGCTCAGAGCCTGCTGGGCAAGCTTGGTCAACAGAGCTTCCCAGCCTTCCTCCTGTGCCTGTGCAATCCATTCGTCATCCAGCGCGGAGATCTGCAAACGATCCTTTTGATTGAGAGAGTAGGAGTAGGAAACGATTGCGGGAGAAGCGGCGCTGGCGGCGTAGAGGCTGTCTAAATGCAGGCCTCCCGCAAGCAGTAGGGAATTTGTGCCGGTGAAGGCGTAGCAATCGTAGCGCAAGCCGCCGAATAGAGCTTCTGCATCCAGCGAGGAGAGTTCTTCCCGAATTTTATCGCGCTTGAGTTTTTCGTTATACGCTGTGAGCGCTGTGTGATAAGCGCCGGAGCCATATTCGCTGAAATTCAGCAGAGAGTCCAGCACGCCGCCCACAAAATCAGTGAGCTTTGGCTCCTGTAAAGCTGCGTCCTCCTCCTTTTTATCATCCTCAATCAGATCCGTCCAGCTAAGCTGCTCTGCGCTGGGGCACAGGTAATAAAGCGGGCCGCCCGGCGCATATTGATCGAAACGAACGGAGGCTACGCCTTCGGCCACTAGCTGGGCGTTTGTAGTTTTTGTTCTGTTTATAAAGTGAAAAAATACCATCCTGCTCCTGTGCCTTGAGATAAAAGAGCTCCCAAGAGGCCTGTGTAGGATAAAGGTGGAATTCGGCCACTGCGCGGCCCAACTCTGTTTTGGCGGTTCCGTTATAGGCATAGAGCACCTGACTGCCGCCTTCTTTCCGGAGATAGCAAAGCGGGCTGTCTTTTCCGCCGATTTGCTGAAAAGCGGTCACTTCGGTATCAATGACGACTTCTTCACGCTTAGGGAGGTGATATGCACAAAGCGTACCTGCCCCGTCCGTTTCCGCCCGCAGGTAAAAAATGGAGGATTCCTCCGTTAGCTCTTCCGGTTTGCCGGAAACATCCTGTGCGATCAAAAATTCCTTGCCGGCCTCACGACCGCGCGCAGGCGCGCCATAAAGGTCATATCCGCTGATGGACCCATCCGCTGCTTTGCGCAGGTTTGAGGGATAGAGCAAAAAATCCCCGGACGCGGTTTGGCTGACATATGCGCCGCCGCTCTCATCAAATGCATCCGCCACGCGGATGGGATCGTCCCCCGGTGACCGCTGTAAATAGAGCGCACCTTCCCGCAGATAAACGCATGCACTTTGCTCTTTTTCAGCAGCAAGACGCGCGCCTGCGAACACGACCACTGCGATCACCAACAGCGCGAGGATGGCGGCAACCCAAGGCCATTTTTATATTGTTTCTTTTTCGTTTCTTTTGCGTCTGTTTCATAAGCGGTCCTCCGGGCAAAGCCGGCGCTGGCCCGGCTCTTTTTTGAACGATTCGGTTCCTTTTATTCTCCGACAATCCGGCTGGATTTATTCCTTTTCCGGTTTTCGGACGCTTACCGTAAGCTTTTTTTGGCTCTTTCCTTGCTGAGCGCATACGCGTTCCAGCGAAGCGAGGCGGCGCTCAATCTGCTTTTGGTTTTCAATCAATCGATCCATCTTATTGCAAATGGCATCCAGCACTCGATCCGTATGAGACATAGATAGCCCTTCTTTCCTGCTTCGGATTTAAAAATTGCGCCCATTCCAGCCCCAGTGATTGACTTCCTCATATTGCACATAGATCCGGCTTGGCTCAAGGGAAAGCTCCTCGGAAAGAATCTGTGTGATCGCGGCAGTCATTTTTCCGTATGCTGCCGGTGAGGCCTTTCCAAATAATTTAATGCATATAAAGGCGCTGGGTTGCTCCTGGTTCCCTTGGAACCATAGGCGGCAATTGTCGGCAAAAGAGAGCATGAGCCAGCTTTCCGTTTTGCCGAGCAATTCGATTGCCTGGCCGAATCTTTCCTTGAGCACTTTTTCCTTCTCCGGGGTGAGCGGTGTGCTCACCTGCGTTGCGATATAAGGCATCGCTGATCCCTCCCAATAATAAATTTTACAGGATGATATTGTTATTATATCCGTTTTGAAGCGGTTTGCAAAGTGAAGCAGGCGAAAAGTGTCAAAAAGCACGCTGCGAGATGGGTTGATCCCCATTTGCGGCGTGCTTTATCGATAAATGTGACAAATTACGGGATTCGTGCTCCGTTTATTGAAAGGAGGGCGGCGTGACCTCTGTGTTGGGAAAGGTGGAGTTGGTGGAAGGATTCGACATGCTGAAATACATTTTTGCAGCCTTCGTCGTTCCAAAATCTTGGTTGGATCCGGTATCCTGTACTTTGTTAAACGCCTCACGGAACATGGCGTTATGCGCCTCTTCCCGATTCAGCAGGAAGTCGATGGTTTCCCGCACTTTTTGATCGTTGATTTGCCGGTAAAGATATTCGTAGACGACCTTCGCGCGTTGTTCAGATGCAATATTGGAGAGGAGATCTGCGCACAGATCTCCGGTGACTGTGACATAATCACTGGTCCACGAATACCCAGAGGCATTGATTAAGCCCGGGTTCAATCCGAGTAGGACGTGTGTTTGGATCTCTCCGGCGGAAACGGATGCAGAATTTACATCGTGCCCGTTGAGCAGATTGATGGTTTGAGCAACCATTTCCATATGGCCAAGTTCTTCCGCCGCAATGTCTAAAAATAGATCTTTGATTGTTTGGTCCTTGATCCGGAAACTTTGGGACATATATTGCATCGCGGCCTTTAATTCTCCGTTGGCCCCTCCAAGCTGCTCCTGCAAAAGCGCGGCATACTGGGGGTTCGGCCGTTCAACGCCTACGGGATGAAATAACTGTTTTTCATGCTTAAACATAAAATACCTCCCTGTCAAAATCGTATGGCTGTTTTCGGTTAGTTTGGGCAAAATGCATTTTTTTATGCAAGCTCGTTTTCTGCTTATCAGGCTGCGCCGGAAGGCTTGGAAAAAATTCTGCTCATGTGCTATAATCATAGCGACAGTGAACTGGGGAAACAACGCCGCCAACGATACCGCATAGGCGGAAGAAACCGCTGTTGGCCCTATCCACTGATGCTACTCGATTTTATGAAAAAGGAGTTGTGCATCGATGCCGGATGAGCAAAAGGAAAAAATAGGAGCCAGGCTGAAGGCTTTTGTTAGGCGGAGCGGGCTATCTCAAGCGGAGAGCGGGCAGGCGCAGGGGAATGCGAGCGTTACCCCATGGATGCCGGAATTACTGCGCCGCACGGCAGCTGAGGGCGCGGTACTTTTAAAAAACGATGGGATGCTGCCGCTCGCCGGAGGCACTCAACTTTCTCTCTTTGGCCGAGTGCAGAGGGATTGGTTTTACACAGGCTATGGCTCAGGCGGAGATGTAAAAAAGCCCTATGCGGTTAATTTGCTGGAGGGGATACGCCGTTGTAAAGGGCTGGCGCTGAATGAAGAGCTTGCCCGCGTTTATGAGGCCTGGTGTGCAGCGCACCCGGTCCAACACGGCACCTGGGGCCATTGGCCGCGCTTTTATCCGGAAATGCCGGTTTCGAAGGAGCTCGTTCATCAGGCGGCGGAGCATTCCCAAAGCGCCGTGGTGGTGATTGGCCGTTCCTCTGGCGAGGATCGGGAAAACGCGCTGGAAAAAGGCAGCTTCTATCTGACGGATGCAGAGCGCACGTTGCTCACCGCGGTGACGGCGCAGTTTAATCAAACGGCAGTGCTGCTCAATATCGGCAGTGTTATGGATTTTTCCTGGCTCGAGGAGTATGGCAGCCGCATCAGCGCCGTGCTCCTGGTATGGCAAGGCGGCATGGAGAGTGGCAATGCGGTGGCGGACCTTCTCTGTGGAAATGTGACGCCCTGCGGCAGGCTGACGGATACGATAGCGCGCGCCTATGAAAATTATCCCTCCTCCGGCAGCTTTGGTAACAAAACGTTTAATTGCTATGAAGAAGATATTTATGTTGGCTACCGGTGGTTTGAAACGTTCCAAAGGGACGCTGTATTATTTCCATTCGGCTATGGGCTGAGCTATACCTCTTTTGCTATCGCATTCGGCGGTGCGGAGCAGACGCAGAGGGGAGTGGAGCTTTCCTGTACAGTTTTCAACACAGGGGATCGCTTCAGCGGGAAGGAAACCGTGCAGGTGTATGTGGAGAAGCCATGCGGCAGCCTCGGCAATCCCGCGCGGATTCTTGCAGGCTTTGCCAAGACGAAGCTGCTCGCCCCGGGGGAAAGCCAGCAGCTGACCATATCGGTTCCCTGTGAGCTCTTGTCCTCTTATGACGATAGCGGAAAAACCGGCCATCGTTCCGCCTATGTGATTGAAAAAGGCGTTTATGGGTTTGCTATTGGCGCCAATGTGCGCGACGCTAGGCGCGCATGGGCGTTCACACAGGCGGAAACGGTGGTTTTGGAGCAGTTGGAGGAAGCGGCCGCTCCGGCAGAGCCTTTTTTCATCCTCACGGCCAAAGAGGTGGATGGAGTCCATGTACCCGTGCAGGAGCCGGTACATACCCGCACGGTAGATTTAAAGCAGAAAATTCTGCAATCACTGCCTGCCGGCGTGCCCATAACCGGCGATCGGGGCTACCGTTTGGACGACGTTAAGGCGGGCAAGGTGACGCTGGACGCTTTTGTCGCCCAGCTCGATCCGACTGAGCTGGAGGCCATTTCAAGGGGCGCTTATATAATGAACAGCCCGCTCGGCGCGCCGGGCAACGCGGGCGTGTTCGGCGGCGTGCTGCCCTCCCTACGCAAAAAGGGTGTTGCGCCCGTCACCACGACCGACGGCCCTTCGGGCATCCGGCTGCAAAGCAGCTGCTCCCTGCTGCCGATCGGCACGCTGCTTGCCTGCACGTTTGACGAGGCGCTTATCCGGGAGGTATATGAGGCGGAGGGCCGTGAGATGCGCGCGAAGGGCAGCGACGTGCTGCTCGCGCCGGGGATGAATATCCATCGGAATCCGCTGTGCGGGCGGAATTTTGAATATTATTCCGAGGATCCGTTCCTGACGGGGAAGATTGCGGCGGCAGCGGTGCAGGGGCTTCAGCAGACGGGCGTATCCGCCTGCCCAAAGCACTTTGCCTGCAATAATCAGGAGTATTGCCGCAACACCAACGATTCCCGTCTGTCCGAGCGTGCCCTGCGGGAGATTTACCTCAAAGGGTTTGAAATTTGCGTCAAAGAGGCGAAGCCTCAAAACATAATGACCTCATACAACAAGGTGAACGGTGTGTGGTGCCATTACCAATATGAGCTTTGCACGGCGATCCTGCGCGGTGAATGGGGCTATGAGGGCTGCGTCATGACGGATTGGTGGATGCAACCCGCCAAGAGCCCGGAATTCCCTGCCCTGCGGGACCAAGCTTATCGCGTGCGCGCGCAGGTGGATGTGTTTATGCCGGGCGGCGGCCGGGTCAGGCGGAAGAAGAGCGACGGCACGCTGCTAAAAGTCTATGGAAAGCCGGAGGGGATCACGCTGGGTGAATTGCAGCGCGGCGCCAAAAATGTGTTGCGCTTTGTGATGGCTTCCACGGCGATGGAGCGTGGGCACACGGATTGACCCTGTCTTATCTAAAAAGAGCCGCCGCAAAATGTATTTCATTTTGCGGCGGCTTTTCCTTTTATCATTCAACTGATGCTGCAACGGCGTAACTTGCAGTCGCTTTTTTCACTGACTTCAGAGAAGCTCAACTTCATATAGCGCCGCATTCCGGCCCGCGAGCCATACGCCGAGCGTTTCTTTCCCGCTGGCCTGTTTGCCACTCCACAGTTCCTTACTATGGAATACACCGTTTACCGGAATTTCCTGATACTGTGGCAAAACAGAAAAGTTGAACACGGCAAAATACAGCCTTCCATCCTGCTCCAGCCGGTATATGCTGGCGCTTTGCGGGCAGTGCTTTTCGATCACAGGTGTGAATGCCCGGCCAAATTTTGCCACCCGCAGGATATCCGCATTGGTCAGCAGGGTGAGAAAGCGCTCGTTTGCCTGACCGGCATTTCCGGCAGGGGCGATAAAGTTGTCGCCTGTCAGGAAGCTGGTGCCTGCAATGGCGCCCAGCGTCAGGCGGCTGCGCGCCTCATTTTCACTGGCCTTTCCATCCTTGCCCCAGATGACGAGATGATCCGGATCGGGGTATGCATAGAGTTCCTGCTCCCAAAATCCATAGGTCAGGGCGTTGAGCGTGTATTTTGTATCCTTCATTGCATAAAAGGCGTCGCACGCGATGCGCCGCCCGTGGGCGTATTGATAAGGAAAGATTGGTGCAATCGAAAGGTTGATGAACATGCGCCCGCCGATGAGTTCGTTGAGGTAGGCCATGCCGTGGTTATAGGCCTGCATCCCTGTCTGCACAGCCGGATCGAAGTGCTGCCCCTCCAGCGCGCCATGGCCCATAAAGTCAAATTTGATGTAGGTGAACCCGGCCTCCAGAAAACGCCCGATCATCCACCTCATGCGCGCACGCACGGCCGGATGGGTAACGTCCAGCGGGAAACAGCCGTCAATATCGTTTCCATAGGGGGTTCCGTCCGCTT
>ENA-OQDA01000971-OQDA01000971.1-human-gut-metagenome-genome-assembly--contig:-NODE-971-length-10860-cov-3.154104_pt1 | contig 10860 bp, 14 predicted proteins | sample MGYA00242771_ERZ504603 | MGnify/ENA primary metagenome ERZ504603 (study PRJEB26092, sample SAMD00036328) | human gut metagenome | host: Homo sapiens | study: EMG produced TPA metagenomics assembly of...
CCGTTTACCAGAAGGTCCGCCCAGTTGGCCGGATAGGTTGCATAGAATACTCTTGCCTTGTCCGCAGAACCCAGATTACCTTGGAACCGGATGGAACAAAAAGAACATCTCCTGCATTTGCCGTATATTTCTTTCCGTCAATGGTAACGGTCAGCGTTCCCTCGATTACATAGTCGATTTCCTCATACGTCAGCTCCCAGGCAAACTCAGAATGATCGATCACCAGGAATCCTGCACTGATATGAGATTCCTCTTTGCTTACCAGTTCCTGGAAATAAGCAGTGGCATTTGGATCGCCTGTGTCAAATACATCCATTTTCACTGTATTTCCGCGGACTACCTTTAATCCATTTTCATGGGTTACGCACTGATAGGGGCGGCTGCCGCATTTTGTCAGCAGTTCTCCTAAAAGTCCCTTGTCCATCAGAGCTTTTAAAAGCTGATAGATCTGTTCGCTGTCAATGCCTTCTCCGTCGCAGGTACATGCTGCCTTCTCCGGCTCCTTGTCTGAAAATGTGATTCCAAGGGCTTCTGCAGCATCCTTAGCAGAAGGTGTTACGATCACATCCGGTCCTGTCACGCATACTGTTTTTCCTGCCTGCTTCAGTGCTTCTATATCCGCAGCACAAATCAGCTGTTTCATTTTTCCACATCCTCTCCTGATCCGCCTTATGAATCCTCAAAGGCGCAGTCTTCGTCAATAATTCCCACTACTGCCGCATCAGCCGGAATTTCGTCGCTTCCCAGCATCCGTCTGGCAGAAGATCCGCAGGCTACGATCACCCGGTCCCCGATCCCGGCTCCGATGGTATCGATCACTACCATGCTCTCACCGGCTCTTGTGCCTCCGATGACCTCAGCTAAAAGGAGCTTATATCCGCTTAGAAGGTCTGATTTTCGTGTTGCCCAGATATTTCCTGTCAGTCTTGCTGTTACCATTCCTCCGCTCCCTCCTTTTCTCTCCGTCGGATTTCTTCCAGGGCCGCTTCTACCGAAGCCGTATCCCCAAAGATTGCCAGCATGATCATATGCTGGGGGCAGCTGCCCCGGATGTCTTCCACCGTAACGCCCACTGCTTTTTCTGCTACATCAGCGGCGCAGACCATTTCGATCAGACGTCCCTGAACCAGGCCTACGGCATCCACATCCTCCAGCTTTACTGCATTTCCCGAACCCTTTCTCCGGGCCAGGATCTCTAATGTACCCCGGCTTGGGGATTTAATGATCCGGTACTCCATATGCTTTACTCCATTTCCTGATCCGTACAGCTCATAGCGATTCCAAGAGGCGTAACGAACATGGGATTTTCCGGTTTATAGGTAGGGATCCCTGTTTTCTTTCCTATGATATCCTCGATTCCGGAAAGACAGCAGGTTCCTCCTACCAGATACAGTCCCTGTACATTATAACCCTCTATCTGGCGGCTGATGATGGAAGCCACTTTTTCAATCACCGGCTTCAACACCGGAAGGATTTCTTTGTGATTCTTCTTATCCCTCTTATAAATCTCCGCTTCTGAGAAGGGAAGCTTATAAGCTCCGGCTAATACCAGAGAAAAATGGGTTCCTCCGGTGGCCTCATCATCTACATTGATCACTTTTCCATTTTCTAAAATGGAAATGCCTGTGGTTCCGCCTCCGATATCTACTACAGCTCCGTTTTGGATCTTTAAGATCTGATTGGCGGCTGTGGGTTCATCTAACAGGGCTGTGATTTCAAATCCAGCGCCCTGCACTACATTTTTGATTGCTCCCCCGTCCAGAGCGTCGGTTCCCGGAGGAATGGCTGCGGCTGCATAGATCAGTTCCGTACCCAGCTTTTCCTCCAGCTCTTCCTTCATTTCACGCACCAGACGGATGGCACCGATATAATCTACTACCATGCCGTCACGAACCACATCTGCATACCGGTAAGCGCCTGCTACCGGCCGGCGGTTCTCATCCAGAACAGCTAAAACCACACAGGCTGTTCCCAGATCCACGCCGGTATAATAAATGGAAGAGCGCTTCTTTACCGGCTTTTTTACCACCTGTTCAAATTCCCTCACCAGGCGGTCACATTCTGCAAATGCTAATTCTTCTGACATATTTTTCCTCCAAACCCATGGCAGATCATCTGTGATAATCGGTTGATGATACAGTGTGCCATTTCCTTTCTATCGTCGGGAAGCTCCCGTTCCAGCTTTCTTAATCTGCTTCTGAGCACATGAAGCCGGATCACAACCCGGCCATTGGGTGACTGGGCATGAAATCCTGTGATTTCAAAGCAGTCTGCCAAACACTTTCTGCAGTTTTCAGGACCGATTCCCGTACAGGCCGGACAGAGCATTTCCCAGCGCCTTTCTCCTTCGGCCATCTCTTCCCCGGACGCAAGCCTGGCAAGATTCCGTTCCAGTTCAAAGATTTCCTTTGAAACAAGAACATCCTCTCTTTGAAGATCCAGTCCTGCCTGAAGAAAATCAGCCTGAAGGTTTCCAAGCTCAAGCTGCCAGCAGGGCAGTTCTTCTGCCGGATGAGCTCCCTGTGAACGCTCCTCTGCTTCCGTTTCCCTTGGCTGTTCATTCTGTTTCAGACTGCTGCCGGCTTCTTTTTTTCCAAAGCCGGTCTGTCCGTTTCCTGGACGAACGCCATTTTCTGTCTCTGTCAGGCGGATACCGCGGTCACTTAAAAACTGTCTTGCTCCCGGTGTAAGCCGCGTTCCCGCTTCTGGCTCATATTCTGTAAACCGTTCTCTGCGAAACCGCTGCCTCAAATCCTCTTCTGTGATAAATCTCATACGATTCCCCCTTTACAAAGCTTCTTGTAAAGGTATTCCAGCTCCTGTTTTTCAGGCACTCTGGGATTGGTAGCCGTACAGTTATCCTTTAACGCCTGCTCTGCCATCTGGGGAATGGCTTCCTCAAATGCCTCCCGTTCAACGGACAGGTCTGTCACATAAGCAGGACTTCCAATCCGCTTCATCAGATTCCGGATGTGGCGGATCAGGCCGTGTACTGCCGCTTTGGGAGTACCGCCTCCGATTCCCAGCATATCCGCAATCTTTTCATACCGGAGCAGTGCTTCATTTTCTCCATTCTCCTCCAGTCCCGCATTATATGCGATCACATGGGGAAGGATTAAAGCATTGCTTCTGCCGTGAGGAATATGGAAATGTGCTCCCAGGGCATGAGCCATACTGTGGCAGACGCCTAAGGAAGCATTGCTGAATGCGATTCCTGCCAGACAGGAGGCATTATGCATATGCTCTCTGGCTTCCATATCAGAACCGTCCAACACGGCCCGTTCCAGATATTCCCATACCAGCCGGATCGCTTTTTCTGCACAGGCATCTGTAAAATCATCCGCCTTTGCGGAAACATAAGCTTCCAGTCCATGGGTCAGCACATCCATTCCTGTATCTGCCGTAATCGCCGGCGGAACGGAAGCTGTCAGCCTTGGGTCTAAAAACGCTGCATCCGGTACCAGAGCCTGATCCCGCAGCGCATATTTTGCCTGAGCCTTTGTATCCGAAATCACCGCAAAGGATGTTACCTCGCTTCCTGTTCCGCTGGTGGTGGGAACGGCTGCCAGAAGAGGCCTTCCCTCTCCGTTCATGGAGCCATAAAGATGACCGGCTGCCTTGGCGGTATCAATGGCTGAACCGCCTCCCAGAGCAATGATCCCATCGGGTTCAAATTCCTTCATCCCCTGAATGGCCTTTGCAACCACCTCGATGGATGGATCCGGTACGACCTCTGAGAAAATCCTTGTTTCTGCTCCAGCCCCATTCAGCATGGCAGCAAGCTCTCCGGCCCGTCCGCACTTCTCCATAAAAGGATCGCAGATAATATATGCTCTTTTAAGTCCCAGATGTTCAATTTCTTCCAGAGAAGCTTCCCCTGTATAGATCCGGGTACTCATTAAAAACTGTCCCATCATCATTCCCTCCTTTCTTCTGATTTTTCCGGCTCCGAAGCATCCGGCCTGTATGGATCCAGAATTCTCCGAAGCTGCTTCATACGTTCTGTATCATAGATGCTGATCTCATAAAAGGGCGGCTGGATCCCGGCTCTTATCAGCTGGCGTACCGCTCCTTTGCAGTCTCCCTCTGCGAGGTCGCAGCGTGTGACCACTCCGATGACAGGAACGCGGAAGGCTTTTGCAAATCCCGGAGGATATACCTCCCGTTTTCCCTTTGCATCCGCAGTCATCACCACACAGGAGGCGTCCTGAGCCGCCGCAATGAGATGATGGTGCATCCATGGGCTTTCCAGATACGCTCCCGGCGTATCCAGTGTATTCTTTCTGTAAACCATATTCTGGACCCTGCGGATATCGCTGCTGTCTTCCAGCCAGGCAGCCAGCGTTGTTTTTCCGCTTTTTCCGGGCCCTATGATCATGATCCGTTTCTTTCTCACGTTCTCGTTATCTCCGCGGCCGCAAATCCCAGCACCCGTTTCAGCGTATCCGTCACAGCCCTGAGGGCCGTATCTACGCTTTCCACATCTCCGGAAATCACTACAGAACCGGTAAAGCGGTCTAAAAATCCGATCTCCACATCAGACGCCTTGGCTGCAATATCCGCCGCGATCATGGCTGTCTCAAAGGGAGAAAGGGTCAGAATGCCAATGGCTCCTCTGCCCTCAATCCCAAGACATTCATAGATCTCCGGCACCGGAGAAGCGATCACATGGGCGATCGTCACCTGTTTGCCCGGAACCGATTCTTCAATCACCCGTCCGGCAGGCATAATTCCTTCTGTCACGGCTCCTCCTTACCTGTCAGTGGCGCACTACGGTTACAGGGAAATCATAGGCTTTCATCCAGCCCTCGATCCGGTCTAAATCCTCCTGGCTTAAGCTGGGGTCTCCCTCAATGGGGTAGGGCTTATCCAGCTGCCCGTATTTTCCCACGCCCATTTTATGATAAGGAAGAAGATCCACTCCCTTAAAGTTTGGATCATCCCGAAACGGAAGCAGAAACTGGATCACCTGATCAATTTCTTCCTTGCTGTCATTGATACCCTTTAACATCGGCATACGCACCTTCACGTTATAGCGCCTTGTCAAAAGCTCTTTTAAATTGGATAAGATCAATTCATTTCCAATTCCTGTCAGCTCATTATGACGTTTGGGATCCATATGCTTAATATCAAACAGGAACAGATCCACATATTCCGCAATGGCAAAGAGCTTGTCCGGCTTCGTGTGTCCGCAGGTTTCAATGGCCGTATTGATTCCCTGGCTCTTGCAGGCCATAAGGAGCTCCCTGGCAGCTTCCGGCTGTGCCGTACATTCGCCGCCGCCCAGGGTAACGCCGCCGCCTGACATACTGTAAAATGCAGCGTCCTCCTCTACTATCTCAAGAAGCTCGGATACAGTTTTTACCTGGCCGTTAACTTCCAGAGCAGCCTGAGGGCATACGGATTTACATTTTCCGCAGCCGGTACAGTCAATATCCCGGCGCACCCGGTGGATGCCCTCCGGTGTGATCTCATGGATCCCCACCGGACAGGCGTCCACACAAAGGCCGCAGTTGACGCAGGAGTTTTTCTTAAACATAATCTGGATCTTCCGCTCCAGACCTTCCGGGTTGGCGCACCATTTGCAGCGCAGCGGACAGCCTTTGAAGAATACGATGGTGCGGATTCCCGGTCCATCATACATATTGTATTTCTGAACATTAAAGATCAGAGCTTTTCTTTCCATGATATCTCTCCTAACTGCCCCACGCCCGGATTAAAAATGAGTCAGCATGGTACGGCTGATGATCTCATCCTGTACATCCTTGCACAGCTCTACGAAGAAAGCACTGTATCCGGCAACACGCACGATCAGGTCGCGGTACTGCTCTGGATGCTTCTGAGCCTCGATCAGGGTCTTGTTATCCAGATAGTTAAACTGCATCTCGCCGTTTCCAAACATGCAGGCTGTACGCAGCAGGGTGATCAGGCTTTCCTCGCCCTCAGGAGTATCAAGAAGGCCTGCCATGATCTTGAAGTTATGTACCATACCGATGTTCATATTATCATTGGACATCTTGGATACAGACTTGATAATAGCGGTCGGGCCCTTGAAGTCAGCGCCCTGGCTTGGGCTGATTCCGTCAGACAGAGGCAGCCATGCATGACGTCCGTTTGCAGACGCACCGGTCATCTGGCCGAATGGGGTATTATTGGAAATGGACAGAGTACCATGGCTCAGGATAGAGTAAAGAGTCTTGTACTGTCTGTGCTCATGCTCGGTAAAGTTGATCAGATCTGCCGCAATATCATCTGCGTAATCGTCATCATTTCCGTACTTAGGAGCGTTCAGACAGTCGGTGCGGATCTGCTCATATCCATTAAAGTCTGCTTTTAATGCTTCATTTAACTGCTCCAGCGTATATTTCTTATCGTCAAATACCAGCTTCTTGATGGCTGCCATGGAGTCTGCATAGGTAGCAAGTCCGGACCATACAACGCCTGGTCCAAAGTTATACATAGCGCCGCCGGAGGATACGTCCTTTCCCTTTTCCATACAGCCCTCGTACATAATGGACATCAGAGGCTTCGGAGCCAGCTCTCTGTGAACTCTCTGGGAAATAACCGTAGCAACGCTGGTCCACTTTGTGATGTATTTGATCTCTTCCTTAACGGCAGCTTCAAACTCTTCATATGTCTTAAAGCTGTTTAAGTCACCCATATCCGGGCAAACCTGCTTGCCGTACCACAGCGGAACACCGTGATTTAATACAAGCTCGATACAAATGGGCCACTGTGTATAAGCGGTAGAGGTCCACTGATAGAGACGGCCGGCCTTCTGAGGCTCTACACAGCCCATCAGGCAGTAATCTCTTGCATCCTCGATGGAAACGCCCTTTGCCAGCATCATCTTGATATGTGTATCATCAAAGTGGCAGGCAGGGAAGCCCATTCCGGAACGTACTACATCTACGATCTTCTTTAAGTACTTTCTCGGGGACTTGTTGTGGATACGGCAGGCTAAAGACGGCTGGTAAATCTTTACATGACGTACTGCATCCATTAACAGATAGGTCAGGTCATTGGTTGCATCACGGCCCTCTCTTGTAACGCCGCCTACGCACATATTTACGAATGGCTGATAGCCTGCAAAGAACTTGGAACCGCCCTCGCTGGTGATCCACATCATCTCAGACATCTTGATCAGCATACAGCCTGCAAGCTCAAATGCCTGGAAGTCATTCATTCTGCCGGACTCAATGTCTGCCTTGTAGAACGGGTACATATACTGGTCTACACGGCCGATGGACATACCGGTCTGGTTTTCTTCTACCGGCAGCAGGGACTCGATGGTCCATACAGCCTGGATCGCTTCCCAGAAAGTATCCGGTTTGTGAGCCGGTACCTTGGCATTGACTTCAGAGATCTTCAGCAGTTCTTCTTTTCTCTGCGGATTTGTTTCCTTTGCAGCCAGCTCAGCAGCATACTGAGACATACGGCGTGCATAAGTCATAACACCTTCTGTCGTGTCAATAACGGATTTATAGAAATAGATCTTGTCCAGATCATCCGGGTTTTCGTAGTCCAGCATTGCCAGGTGTTCCTTGGCTTCGTTCTGGATGTCGAGCATGCCCTTCTTCATCAGGATCACGTCATATCCAGGGTTGGAGTCTCCACCGCCGTTTACTGCGTGGTAAGAACAGTCGGAAACGAAGGATTCGCCGGACAGTTCCCATACGCCTGCTTCACGATACTGGCTTTCGCAGTATTCGTCAACGGATTTGCCTTCCCAGAACGGGAACAGTTCATCTCTCATGACTCTCTTGTCTTCATCAGAGATGTAGAACGGATCCTGCGGACGGCTGCCGATAGTGTCGATTTCATCCACCATCCATCTCCATGCGATATCAGGAGAAAATGCTCCTGCACGCGGTGCGCCGTTCGGTGCTCCGACGATCAGTTCGTTGTCTTGGATCACCAGAGGAGCTGTTTCACAGCAGTAACGGAAGCACTTTGCACGAAGTTCGATCTTCGGCATACCAGGGTTCTCCTTGGTGATCTTCGTTACCGCACGCGCTCTGTGAGTCGTAATGGACGGAACCTGCTTTAAGAAATTCTCTTTCAGTCTTACCAGACGCTCTGTCGGGCCTACTGGAACTCCATCTTCGTCAACCTGAGTAGTTGCCGCAGCGATGGAGGAGTAGTAAGCCGGATGCTCATGGCTTCCTGCAGGAGCAGGTGCCGGCTGAGCCTGTGCCGGTGTTACTGTGGAAATGTCTCCAGAAACGGATTCAAACATTTTCATCAGAGAAGTGCGTTCTTCATCAGACATGTTTTTCGTTGCTTCTGCAATTTTATTTGAAAATTCACGAATATCCAAATCTATTACCTCTCTTTCTCTATCGAAACGAATTAGCTATAACTGATTATTGATACTTGCCAGTGCGTCTTCCAGCAGCCGCTGCAGTTTTCTGAGGCTGTCCTCATCCGCTGCTGCGCCTCTGCATCCAGATGCATCGGCCGGCGTGCCCATGCCCAGATCTTCGATCCGGCGAACACCGTATCCGACTTTTCTCACATAGATGAGATTCATCGGGGATACGTTATCCGAGGTAATGCCCTGTCCGGTAGAACCGCTTCCCAGTGTCATGGCCGGGAACAGATTCGTGGTCGCTCCCATACTGCCGTATACGGCCGGGGTGTTGACCAGCATTCTTCCTACCGGTTTTTTGATTGCAAACTGATGGATCACGTCAGGATCCTTAGAGTGGATCACCAGCGTATGTCCATGGCGCTCTGATAACAGAAGTTCGATACATTTCTCGCAGGCATGCATCCAATCATCCTCGATGAAATAGGAGAGAACTGGACAAAGTTTTTCTTTCGAGTACGGATTGTTTTCCGATACATACTTCTGCTCTGCCAACAGTACTTTCGTCCCGGCTGGAACATCGATCTTAGCCCAGCGAGCCAGATCTTCTGCCGCCTTTCCGGCCAGTTCCGGATTGGCGCTGCCGTCTTTAAAGTAAAAGAGCTTTCCGAGACGCTCTGCTTCTTCTTCTGTCATGAAGTAAGCTCCGCTTGCTTCAAATTCGAGTCTTACCTCTGCTGCAATGCAGCTGTCCACGACAACGGACTGTTCCGCTGCCGACACGACGCCATTGTCAAATGTCTTACTTGCTATGATATCCTGGACTGCCTGATGGATGTCAGCCGTTCGCTCGATGAACGCCGGTCCGTTACCCGTTCCTCCATAGATCACCGGTTTTCCGGAATGATATGCATCTTCCAGCATGCCCGGAACTCCTGTGTTCATGATCATAGAAGTCCATTTATGTTCCATCAGTTCCTTCGTGCCCGCTTTTGTCACGGTATGAAGGTATGCCAGCGCCCCTTCCGGGAGTCCGCAGCCTTCGGCTGCCTGGATCAGAATGTCCAGCACTCTGGAAATGGATTTCTGCGCTCTTGGATGCGGTGAAAACAAAACGCCATTGCCGGACTTGACAGCGATCAACGCTGTGTATATGGTCGTGGAAACAGGACTTGTCGCCGGGCAAAGGCTTACTAAAACACCCATTGGTACTCCTACATCCATGATCTGTTTTTCCTGATCCGTATGAATGATACCTACACACCGCATTCCTTTCAAGTTTGCCGGGAGGTACTCACAGGCAAACCTATTTTTTTATGTACTTATCCTGCCAGTTTCCATAATCGGTCTCTTCGCTGGACATAACTGCCAATTCCTTCGAATGCTTCGAAATTTCTTCCGCCATCCGTTCCACAATCTCATCCAGCTTTTCCTGCGGAAAAGTCGCCAGCGTCCGCTGGGCTTCCAGAGCGTTTTCCGCCAGAATGCGAGCTTCTTGAATGGAGAGCAAATCATGATCGATAATGTTCATTCTCATTTGTCTCTCTCCTTTTCTACGTTATCCAAAACAATTAGATGTTCTCATATGGAAGCAGTTTGTCAAGTTCATAAAGCGCCGTAATCTTTTTCAGATCCTCATGAGGTCTTGCGATTACAACGGAACTATACACTTCTGTTCCCATCTCTTCTACTGCCTTTACCCCTGCTTCTACTGCGGTTTTGCAGGCGCCCACATCGCCTTCCACCAGTACGGAGATGTATCCGGACGCGGTGTTTTCAAATCCGATCAGTTCTACATCGGCCGCCTTGCACATAGCGTCGGCCGCTTCAATTACAAATACGATCCCAAAGGTCTCGATCAACCCTAATGCTTCTGTTCTTACTGCCATTTCCGCTCCTCCTTACTGTTCGTCAATATCGTAGATGGATACGATGTCGCCAATCGGTCGGATCGGACGCGGGATTACCTTTGTCGCTGTCAGCTTTCCAATGGCAGAAGCGGCCTCTGCACCTGCTTTAATGGATGCTTTTACTGCCGCGACATCCCCTTTAATCATAATAGTCACCAGCGTAGATCCTACATTTTCATAGGAGATCAGTTCTACTTCCGCCGCTTTGAGCATCTTATCACATGCTTCAAGAGCAGGGACCATGCCAACCGTCTCCAAGAGTCCCAATGCCTCATCCGCATAATACCTTGCCATAAGAGATTCTCCTTTCCAGTTACAGCAAATTCTGCGCAGCAGCCCGCGAGGTGGGCCGCCGCACAGGATAATTATTTATTTTCAAAGAACTAGTCTTTGATATAATTATTAATTGTAGCCGCGCTCTCTTCCGTTGTATGATAAAAGATTCTGAGGTCACCATTGTTATCCAAATCAAATCTTGATTCCTCAATCAGTCCATTCTGTTCTGCTGTCATCAACGCTTCAATAACAGACTTTTTTTTCAACATTCTAAAGTTACCATATTCCGGTTTCAGCGCTTCTATTACATCATCGGCACAAGCTTCATCAACTTTTGTAAAATATTTTAAAATAGCAAAATTC
>ENA-OQDA01000972-OQDA01000972.1-human-gut-metagenome-genome-assembly--contig:-NODE-972-length-10860-cov-2.682754_pt1 | contig 10860 bp, 7 predicted proteins | sample MGYA00242771_ERZ504603 | MGnify/ENA primary metagenome ERZ504603 (study PRJEB26092, sample SAMD00036328) | human gut metagenome | host: Homo sapiens | study: EMG produced TPA metagenomics assembly of...
CCGAAGCACACCTCATTGCATTTTGGCACACAATTATTATTTTTGCAAAACAAAATGACGCTATATAATAAAATATCATTGCATATAGATTATGAAACAAGAGAAACAAAATCCTTTTATCAAATATAACGGTATTAAAGACGCAAAGGTGCACATCCACAAGACAAGCGGATTGTACGATGCCTCGAACGAACATGACGCATGTGGAGTAGGCATGATTGTGGACATCCACGGCAACAAATCCCACGAATTGGTGGACTCAGCCCTTAAAGTGTTGGAAAACATGAAACACCGGGGAGCGGAAGGCGCCGACAACAAGACGGGCGACGGGGCAGGCATCATGCTCCAGATTCCCCATGAATTCATCCTCTTGCAAGGCATCCCCGTACCGGAAAAAGGAAAATACGGCACGGGACTTGTCTTCCTACCCAAGGACGAGCAGGAGCAATCGCACATGCTGAGCGTCATGATTGAGGAAATAGAACGGGAAGGGTTGAACCTGATGCACTTGCGCAACGTGCCGGTCAATTCGTCCATCCTAGGAAAAGACGCATCGGCCACGGAACCGAGCATCAAACAGATATTCATAACCGGTTCTACCGATACGGAAAACTTGGAACGCACCCTATATATAATAAGGAAGAGGATTGAGAACCGCATACATCACAAAGATTTCTATATCGTATCCCTGTCGAGCAAGAACATCGTATACAAAGGGATGCTCTCGTCGGTGCAAGTGAGGGAATACTTCCCCGACCTGACCCAACCATACTTTACCAGCGGACTGGCCGTCGTGCATTCCCGTTTCAGCACCAACACCTTCCCGACCTGGAGTCTGGCACAGCCCTTCCGCCTGTTGGCGCACAACGGTGAAATCAACACCATAAGGGGTAACCGCGCCTGGATGGAGGCACGGGAAAGCGTGCTTTCCACGCCCACGCTCGGTAACGTGAAGCAAATCAGGCCCATCATCCAACCCGGCATGAGCGACAGTGCCTCGCTGGACAACGTACTGGAGTTTTTCGTCATGTCCGGCCTGAGCCTGCCCCACGCCATGGCCATGCTGGTGCCGGAGTCCTTCAACGACAAGAACCCCATCAGCGAAGACCTGAAAGCTTTCTATGAATACCACTCCATCCTGATGGAGCCATGGGACGGGCCGGCCGCCCTGCTCTTCAGTGACGGCGTTATGCCGGAGGTATGCTCGACCGTAACGGCCTGCGCCCGGCTCGCTACCTGATAACGCGGAACGACATGATGGTCGTGGCCAGCGAGGCGGGTACCATCCACTTCGAGCCGGGAGACATCAAGGAAAAAGGACGGTTGCAACCGGGCAAGATACTGCTGGTAGACACCCAAGAAGGGAAAATATATTATGACGGGGAACTGAAAGCCCAATTGGCTGCCGCCAAACCTTACCGGCAGTGGCTCTCCACGAACCGTATCGAACTGGACACCCTGCGGAGCGGACGAAAGGTGGAAAACATAGTGGAGGATTACGACCGCCGCCTGCGTACTTTCGGTTATACACGCGAAGACATCGAACGAACGCTCGTCCCGATGGCAACGGGTGGGGCGGAGCCGACCGCTTCCATGGGGAACGACACCCCGTTGGCCGTATTGTCCGACAAGCCCCAACTGTTGTTCAACTATTTCCGCCAACAGTTCGCCCAAGTGACCAACCCTCCCATCGACCCGATACGCGAGGAATTGGTCATGTCGCTGAGCGAGTACATCGGTGCCGTGGGCATGAACATCCTACTGCCGAGCGAGGCGCACTGCAAGATGGTGCGACTGCCGCACCCCGTATTGACCAACACCCAGTTGGACATCCTGTGCAACATACGCTACAAGGGCTTCCACACCGTGAAACTCCCCATCCTGTTCGACGTGCACGGAGGGAAGGCGGCCTTGCAAGAAGCCTTGTCCGCCCTGTGCAAGCAAGCGGAAGCGTCCGTCGACGAGGGCGTGAACTACATCATCCTGTCCGACCGCGGGGTGGATGCCGCGCACGCAGCCATTCCCTCACTGTTGGCCGTAAATGCCGTACACCACCATTTGATTTCCGTACAGAAACGTGTACAGACCGCCCTGATTATCGAAAGCGGGGAAATCCGTGAGGTCATGCACGCCGCCCTGCTGCTGGGCTACGGGGCAAGTGCCATCAACCCCTATATGGCTTTTGCCGTACTGGACAATCTGGTCAAGCGGAATGAAATACAGATGAACTACGAAACAGCGGAGAAGAACTACATCAAGGCCATCTGCAAAGGCTTGTACAAGGTGATGAGCAAGATGGGCATCAGCACGATTCGTTCTTACCGAGGTGCCAAGATATTCGAAGCCGTAGGACTTGGCGAGGAATTGCTGAAAACCTATTTCGGCACGCCGGTCTCTACCATCGGCGGCATACGGTTGGAGGAAATCGCAAAAGACTACACCGCCTTCCACGATGCAGGTTTCCGGCCCGCAGAGCCTGGGCATCTCCTGCCCCACATCGGACTGTTCTCTTTCCGCAAGGATGGCGAGCAACATGCCTGGAACCCCGAGACCATATCCTCCCTGCAAATTGCCACACGCCTCGGCAGTTACAAGAAATTCAAGGAGTTCACAAGAATGGCGGACGGGAAAAGCCGACCGATATTCCTGCGCGACTTCTTCGGGTTCAAGCGCAACCCCATCGACATCGACAAGGTGGAACCCGTGGAGGACATCGTCAAGCATTTCGTCACCGGCGCCATGTCGTTCGGCGCCATCAGCAAGGAAGCGCACGAAGCCCTGGCATTGGCCATGAACGAACTCGGTGCCCGAAGCAACACGGGGGAAGGCGGCGAAGACAGCAGCCGTTTCCACGAAACGTACGAAGGCATCCCGCTTTGCAGCAAGACCAAACAGGTGGCTTCCGGACGCTTCGGTGTCACGACCGAATACCTCGTCCATGCCGAAGAAATACAAATCAAAGTGGCCCAAGGCGCCAAGCCGGGAGAAGGCGGGCAGTTGCCGGGTTTCAAAGTAGACGAAGTTATCGCCAAGACACGCCACTCCATTCCGGGCATCTCCCTGATTTCCCCACCGCCCCACCACGACATCTACTCCATCGAGGATTTGGCCCAACTGATTTTCGACCTGAAGAATGTCAATCCGAAAGCCCGAATCAGCGTGAAACTGGTAGCTGAAAGCGGAGTCGGCACGATAGCTGCCGGAGTGGCCAAAGCCAAGGCCGACCTGATTGTAATCTCCGGTGCGGAAGGCGGCACGGGCGCTTCCTCGGCCTCTTCCATGCGCTACGCCGGCATTTCGCCTGAAATAGGACTGAGCGAGACCCAACAGACATTGGTACTCAACGGGCTGCGCGGGCAAGTACGCTTACAAACTGACGGACAGCTCAAGACGGGGCGCGACATCATCGGCATGGCCCTCCTCGGGGCTGAAGAATTCGGATTCGGCACTACTGTCCTTATCGTATTGGGATGCGTCATGATGCGCAAGTGCCACACCAACGCCTGCCCCGTCGGGGTGGCTACCCAGGACCCGGTACTGCGCAGCCACTTCCGCGGACATTACAAGTACGTAGTAAACTATTTCCGCTTCTTGGCCGAGGAGGTCCGTGAATACTTGGCGGAAATGGGATTCACGCGACTGGAAGATATCGTGGGACGCACGGACCTCATCGAACTGAAACCGGTGGAAAAAGAGACCAAAGCCGGACTGTTGGATTTCAGCCGCCTGCTGCACAAGGCGGAAGGGAACGCTACCATCCATCACGTATGCGAACAAAAGCATGAAATAAGCCACGTGAAAGACGTGGAAATCATAGCCTCAGCCACAGAAGCCCTCGAACATGGCAAGGAAGTATCCCTGGAATACGCCATCGCCAATACCGATCGCTCCTTAGGAGCCATGCTGTCGGGTGCCGTGGCCACACGGTATGGCAACGAAGGGTTGCCCGAACAAACCATCAACGTGAAATTCAAAGGTTCCGCCGGACAAAGCTTCGGGGCGTTTCTGGCCCACGGCATCTGCTTCAAATTGGAAGGCGAGGCGAACGACTACCTGGGCAAAGGACTGAGCGGCGGACTGATTTCCGTGCGACCGCCCGTACGCTCCAACTTCGATGCGGAAAAGAACACAATTGCGGGCAACACGCTGCTATACGGTGCCACGAGCGGCGAGGTCTACATCAACGGCCGGGCCGGCGAACGGTTCGCCGTACGCAACTCCGGAGCCATCGCCGTCGTGGAAGGTGTGGGAGACCACTGCTGCGAATACATGACCGGCGGACGCGTGGTCGTGCTGGGCGAAACCGGGCGAAACTTCGCCGCCGGCATGAGTGGAGGCGTGGCATACGTTTGGGACAAAGACCACACGTTCGACTACTTCTGTAACATGGAAATGGTGGAACTTTCACTTTTGGAAAACTCCACCTCACGCAAAGAGCTACATGAACTTGTCCGCCAGCACTACCTTTACACCGGTTCGAGCCTGGCCCGTACCATGTTGGACGACTGGAATCACTACGTGGACGAGTTCATACAAGTCACTCCCATCGAATACAAACGCGTACTGGCAGAAGAACAGATGCGCAAGCTGCAACAAAAAATAGCAGACGTACAACGGGATTACTAACAGATTCGACAAACGACAAAAATAAAGAAAAATGGGAAACCCTAAAGCATTCCTTACCATACCGCGGCAGGAAGCCGGCTACCGCCCGGTACATGACCGCATCAACGACTTCGGCGAAGTGGAACAGACCCTGAACACCAGCGAGCGCAAACAGCAGGCCTCACGCTGCATGGATTGTGGCGTACCGTTCTGCCATTGGGCGTGTCCTTTGGGTAACCGTCCTCCGGAGTTCCAAGACGCACTTTACAAGGGCAAATGGGAAGAAGCGTACGAAATCCTGTCCCAGACCAATGATTTCCCGGAATTCACCGGGCGCATCTGTCCCGCGCTTTGCGAGAAAAGTTGCGTGCTGAAACTGGCTATCGACGCTCCGGTCACCATCCGAGAGGACGAGGCGGCCATCATCGAAGCAGCTTTCCGCGAAGGTTATATCAAGCCGCGAACCTACCCTCGAAACGGGAAGAAAGTGGCCGTCGTAGGTTCAGGTCCCGCAGGCATGGCCGCAGCCAACCAACTGAACCGCATGGGATATGAAGTGACGGTGTTTGAAAAGGACGAATATGTGGGAGGGCTGCTACGCTTCGGCATCCCGAACTTCAAACTCAACAAGGCCATCATAGACCGTCGCGTGGACATCATGGCAGCCGAAGGTATCACCTTCAAGACGAATGCGCCCGTCGACGTGGAACACCTGCCTGAAGGTTTCGATGCCTACTGCATCTGTACCGGGACACCGCAGGCACGCGACCTCGACATCCCGGGACGCGACCTCAAAGGCATACACTTCGCACTGGAAATGCTCGCCCAACAAAACCGCATCCTGGCCGGACAGGCATTCAGCAAGGAAGAACGCATAAACGCCAAAGGCAAACACGTGTTGGTCATCGGTGGCGGCGACACGGGAAGCGACTGCATCGGTACAAGCAACCGACAGGGTGCGGCCAGTATCACGCAAATCGAAATCATGCCGAAACCTCCGGTAGGGCACAACCCGGCCACACCATGGCCGCAATGGCCCGTGGTATTAAAAACCAGTTCCAGTCACGAAGAGGGTTGCACACGCCGGTGGAGCCTGACATCCAACCGTTTTATCGGCACGAAAGACGGCCGAGTTTGCGGTGTGGAAGTGGAAGAAGTGGAATGGATTCCCAGCCCGGACGGAGGCCGCCCCGCCATGCGCCCTACAGGGAAAAAGGAAACCCTCAAGGCCGACCTCGTGCTGTTGGCCATGGGATTCCTCAAACCCCAACAGCCGGCGTTCGCAAGCAACGTTTTCGTGACCGGAGACGCGGCCACCGGTGCCAGCCTCGTAGTCCGCTGCATCGCAGGAGGACGCAAAGCAGCCCAAGACATCAACGCTTACTTAACTAAAACCTTAACGCCATGTGTGGAATAACAGCTCTGTTCAACCTCAAACGACAAACGCCCGAATTACGAAAAAAGGCTTTGTCCATGTCTAAGAAAATCCGCCACCGCGGGCCGGACTGGAGCGGTATTTATTGTGGCAAGACAGCCATCTTGTGTCACGAACGCCTTTCCATCGTCGATCCGCAAAGCGGCGGGCAGCCTCTTTTCTCGCCCGACCGTAAACAGATACTGGCCGTCAACGGGGAAATCTACAACCACCGCCAAATCCGTGAACAGTATGCCGGACGATACGACTTCCAAACGGGCAGCGACTGCGAGGTCATCCTCGCGCTCTACCGGGACAAAGGCATCCATTTCTTAGAAGACCTGAATGGAATTTTTGCCTTCGCCCTTTATGACGAAGAACAGGACGATTTCCTGATAGCCCGCGACCCATCGAGTCATACCTTTATATATAGGACATGACAAGGACGGCATCCTATATCTGGCTAGCGAGCTGAAAGCACTTGAAGGTTTCTGCGACGAATACGAGCCGTTCTTGCCGGGACATTACTACTGTGGCAAGGAAGGGAAAATGACGCGCTGGTACACCCGCGATTGGATGGACTACTCGAACGTGAGGACAATTATACCCCTGACGCCTGTAACGCTACAAAAGTCACGGACTGTGGAAACAGTTATTCCGTACAGGTAGAAGCCGTACGCAATGCCTTGGAAGCTGCCGTGCGCCGCCAACTGATGAGCGATGTTCCCTATGGTGTGCTGCTCTCCGGCGGATTGGACAGTTCCGTCATTTCAGCCGTAGCGCGGAAGTTTGCGGCACGCCGCATTGAGACCGACGGCAAGGCCATGGCGTGGTGGCCGCAACTCCACAGCTTCGCCGTGGGACTGAAAGGCGCACCGGACTTGGCCAAGGCCAGGGAAGTGGCCGACCATATCGGTACCGTACACCACGAAATCAACTACACCATTCAAGAAGGTTTGGACGCCGTGCGCGATGTCATCTACTACATCGAGACCTACGACGTGACCACCGTGCGCGCCTCCACCCCGATGTACCTGCTTGCCCGCGTCATCAAGAGCATGGGCATCAAGATGGTATTGAGCGGCGAAGGTGCCGATGAAGTATTCGGCGGTTACCTCTATTTCCACAAAGCACCGGACGCACAGGCTTTCCACGAGGAAACTGTGCGCAAACTCTCCAAACTGCACCTTTACGACTGCCTGCGGGCCAACAAGTCCCTCTCGGCATGGGGAGTGGAAGGACGCGTACCTTTCCTCGACAAGGAGTTCCTCGACGTGGCCATGCGGCTCAACCCGTCCGCCAAGATGTGTCCGGGCAAGACCATCGAAAAGAAAATCGTACGTGACGCTTTCTCCTGTCTCTTGCCCGAAAGCGTGGCCTGGCGGCAGAAAGAACAATTCAGCGACGGTGTGGGATACAGTTGGATTGACACATTGAAGGAAATCACATCACAGGCCGTCAGCGACGAACAGATGGCACATGCCTCGGAACGGTTTCCCATCAACCCGCCCATGAACAAAGAAGAATACTATTACCGCAGCATCTTCGAAGAATATTTCCCGAGCGACAGCGCAGCCCGAAGCGTACCGAGCGTACCGAGTGTGGCCTGCTCCACAGCCGAAGCCTTGGCTTGGGACACCTCCTTCAAAGGACAAAACGAACCGAGCGGACGAGCCGTAAACGGAATACATGAAGATGCTTACTCAAAAACAGAGATATGAAGATAGAATTTACCAAAATGCACGGAACTGGCAACGACTATATCTATGTCAACACCCTGAAATACCCCTTGGTGCAGCCCGATGCATTCGCAAAAGAATGGAGCAAACCGCATACCGGTATCGGGAGCGACGGACTCGTCCTGATAGGACCGTCCGAGAAAGGTGATTTCAGCATGCGCATTTTCAACGCCGACGGTTCTGAAGCCATGATGTGCGGTAATGCCAGCCGCTGCGTCGGCAAGTACCTGTATGAATACGGACTTACCGATAAAAAGGAAATTGCCTTGGAAACCCTTTCCGGAATAAAAACCTTATATTTACACTTACAAGGCGAGAATGTGGATTCGGTAACCGTAGACATGGGAGCTCCGCGCGACATTCGTACCGTGGATTTAGGAAACGGCTACCTTTTCCGTGAAGGTACAGCCGTAAACATGGGCAACCCGCACCTGGTGATTTTCACCCACGACGTTTCTGCTATTGACTTGCCTCGAAGGTCCAGCCATGGAACATCACCCGCTGTTCCCGAACCGCGTCAACGTGGAATTCGCCCAGATTTTACCCGACGGGAATATCCGGATGCGTGTATGGGAACGAGGCTCCGGTATTACACAGGCCTGTGGAACAGGAGCGTGCGCCACGGCAGTAGCCGCAGCTTTCACCGGACGTGGCAAAGGCAAGACCGACATCATCATGGACGGAGGCACACTCACCATCGAATACCAACCGCAAAACGACCGGATTCTGATGACCGGTCCAGCCACAAAAGTATTCGACGGAACAATAAATATGGATAGATAAAAACAACATAGCATTATGGCATTAGTAAACGAACATTACCTCAAACTGCCGGGAAACTATTTATTCTCGGACATCGCCAAGAAAATAAACACGTTCAAAGTGACCCATCCGGGCAAAAGGCTCATCCGTCTGGGCATAGGCGACGTGACCCGCCCGCTGCCACAGGCATGTATCACGGCCATGCATAAGGCCGTGGACGAAATGTCCAAGGCTGAAACATTCCATGGATACGGACCAGAGCAAGGCTACGATTTTCTGATTGAAGCCATCCTCAAAAATGATTTCGCTTCTCGCGGCATCAGCCTGAGCCCTACTGAAATCTTCATCAACGACGGTGCCAAAAGCGACACCGGCAACATCGGTGAGGTCCTGCGTTGGGACAACAGCATGGGCGTGACCGACCCCATCTATCCGGTCTACATAGACAGCAATGTCATGTGCGGACGATCCGGCGAATTGGGGGAAGACGGGAAGTGGAGCAACGTCACCTACCTGCACGGCACGGCAGAGAACCATTTCATCCCGCAAATCCCCGACCGGCGCATAGACATCATCTACCTGTGCTACCCCAACAACCCTACCGGTACCACCCTGACTAAGGCCGAACTGAAGAAATGGGTGGATTACGCCTTAGCCAACGACACCCTGATTTTCTTCGATGCCGCATACGAAGCTTACATCCGTGAAGACGATGTTCCCCACTCCATCTACGAATCAAGGGTGCAAAACGTTGTGCCATCGAGTTCCGCAGCTTTTCCAAGACGGCAGGGTTCACTGGCGTACGCTGCGGTTATACGGTAGTACCCAAAGAACTGACAGCCGCCACGTTGGATGGTGAACGCGTCTCCGTCAACAAACTATGGAACCGCCGCCAATGCACCAAGTTCAACGGCACGAGTTACATCACCCAACGCGGAGCGGAAGCCATTTATACGGCGGAAGGCAAGGCGCAAGTGAAAGCCACCATTGACTATTATATGGAAAACGCACGCATCATGCGCGAAGGCCTGCAATCTGCCGGATTCAAGGTCTATGGCGGAGCCAATGCGCCCTACATTTGGCTGAAAACACCCGATAACACGGGTTCCTGGCGTTTTTTTCGAGCAACTGCTATACGAAGTAAACGTAGTGCGGCACGACCGGCGTAGGCTTCGGCCCCAGCGGCGAAGGCTACCTCCGCCTCACGGCTTTCGGCGAGCGCGAAGACTGCATCGAAGCCATGCGGCGCATCAGGATGTGGATATAAATAGAAACTTTTATATCCCAACCACTACATAAATTAAGATTAAAAGGAATTCCGCTCTTTTGTTCAAAAGACAAAATGAGTGCGTATCTTTTGATATTATAATGAAACATTTTCAAAAAATCATACTGTCATTCCTATTTGCAGCCATTACATTTCTAATTTCTGCCAATATCGAACGTTTTCCAGTGAACAAAATCCGGAAAGTAAAAAAGTATATGCCGAAAATGTACACAAACAGCAAGAGTTACACACGGTAAAACCACAAGTCTTATTCGATGGGGAAATTTCACCGGAAATCGTATGGGCGCGGATATTGACAGCCCAACCTACACGTTCTCTGCAAACTTCCCATTTACAGACTTTGCAATACCTGCCATTCCGCACCCAAAAACTATTGTCTGCACAATACGGAATGAGCACCAATGGCAAACAATTCGAAACGACAGCCCCATTCGACTGTCAACCTTCATGCGAATACTATGTGTTCGCTTTATGCCGCCTACTCATTTAGCGAGATTTCCTTATCCGGTTTACAGACAGACTGGCAAAAGTTCATTTTGCCAGAAAAGTCGCGTATTATCTCATCATGTTTTATTTCTAAATTAAAAAGATATGGAAAATCAAGCTATAACCCAGCGTCCTAACGAACGGGACATCCAAAAAAGATTCAATTCACGCAACGCTATTTCATCCGGCATACTGATAGTAATAGGCGTTTTCATGGTGTCGCTCACCCTTACGATGCACACCACAGACAGCAATATCCTTTCGCTCGTCCTCATGGTGTGTGGAGGAAGTATGGCCATTTATGGCATGATACGGATTTTGAGTCATGCCTCCAGAACCGTATATGCTCCTACCGGCAGTACAATTAAAGAATACCATCTATACTATTCACCGGAACATTTTGATACTTTGCAACATATCATTGGTGCCAATGGGGTTCCCGAATGTATTCCGGTAAGTCAGGCAGACAATACTACAGTCCGACTGGATATCCTCATGTCGGAAGATAAGAAGTTTGCCCGGTTACAGTTATTGAAATACGAAAACTATATTTTCCATCCGGCCAC
>ENA-OQDA01000974-OQDA01000974.1-human-gut-metagenome-genome-assembly--contig:-NODE-974-length-10854-cov-5.541158_pt1 | contig 10854 bp, 10 predicted proteins | sample MGYA00242771_ERZ504603 | MGnify/ENA primary metagenome ERZ504603 (study PRJEB26092, sample SAMD00036328) | human gut metagenome | host: Homo sapiens | study: EMG produced TPA metagenomics assembly of...
CGAAGGAGTGACGTGCAAAGGAGCCACTTTGTGCAAAAGACGTGGAACAACTGACCCTCAAAGAGAGATTCGACCTTTGCATCATTGACCTTGAACTACCGGATATGAATGGATTCCAACTCATATCCCACCTTCACAGCCAGATACCCAAATGCGGCATTTAATCTATACCATGCATGAAGAACCTTGGATCATAGCCAAATTATCCACCCTAAACATCAACGGAGCTGTTTCAAAAAATGCCAGCACCAGCGAATTGAGAGACGCCATCAGTACACTGAAAAACGGAACCAGATACTTCAGCAATGTTTTCAGCGAACTGGACAAGGGAAAAACAAAACACCCTACCACATGCACTTCCCGAATTGTCGAGACGTGAAAAAGAAGTGCTCGCCTATCTCTCGCAAGGACTGAGCACTTCTGAAATATCCCAATTACTATTTCTCAGCATCAATACAATACAGACTTACCGGAAGCGCCTGATGGAAAAACTGGAGGCCAAAAACGTTGCAGAACTTGTCTACAAGGGGAAGAGCTTATTCTGAGAACACTTGTCATTCGCCCGGACAGTTACAAGCCTCCAGCTTCTCAAGCTTCTCCGTCTGAAAAGGAAGAAAATCAACTTAGCGGATACTCACCGTCATCGGATTGCGCACCTTCTGTGCAAAATCAGCCATGTATCGGTTCCAGGCTTCAGCAGTCTTGATGTCTGCGCGGTCCCAGGCAAAGCCCCAGTAATACACGTAGTCAGCGCCCGGCTCATAGTCGCTGACAACCAGTACATGACCGTCCGCATTGTTACGCATCTTCTTCTCCTCTATGGGGAAAAGCACGGTTTTGGCTTCCTTCACAACGGCAGGGAAAGCGGCCCCCATAAATATCTTGCCATTATCCGGTCCGGTAGTGGGGTCTACATACGTCATATAACCACCGGCGGCATCAGCCACCACAGCACCGTCCGGTTCGTGCAGCACAATACCGGTAACAATGGGCAAAGATTCCTTTAGATTGCTATACGAAACGGCAGTACGGTTCAGATGAGAACCGGCATCCAGCGTAATCAGACGCGTTTCCACCACCGCAGTATCCCCTTTCACAGCCAACGGATTGAACTCCAGCTTCACGGTGAAGCGCAACGGACCGTTGTCCAGCACCTCCTGCGTCTTGTAGCACCACGGATAGATAATGGTATCATTCACCATCAATGCAGACACTCCGGCTCCCAATGTTGGGCCTACTGCATAGCAGTCCATGCCATAACCGTGGTCTATATGATAGGAGAATGTGCGTACCAGCTCATCGGCTGCCTTCGGGTCTGTCTTGCGCAATTCATTAACCTGCTTCCAGGAGTCTGCATCCAGTTCCTTGGCATACATGTCTTCCAGTACCGGTGCAGCAGTGCCTCGCTTCGTGAACAAGTCGTAGCCGAAACCGCGTTCACCCCTTGCCTGCAATGCAGGACCGTAGGCACGGAAGCCTACCAAGTCGTTCTCCCAGGCCATGTCGTCCAGACGTTCGGGATACTGCCGCCCACAAGCCCTTACCTCCACATCGACGGGAGTACCGGCCTGGACGGTATATGCAGCCGATGCATTGGCGGCTACCGTAGCAGGGAAGATTAATTTGTCATCGTAGGTCACTTGGTAAGGCACCTGCTCCCCTTCGACATTCAGAACCACAATCTGTGCGGTGTCTGCCAGATTCAGAAGGTTTGAGATTTCGGTCATGGACACCTCTACCATCTCATCGGAACGGTCCATCGCTAACGGATTGGTTACCGTAACAGTCACTATCTTGCTATCGTTGCAAGCAAGACAGCAGAGGGCCGCCATACATAATAAAAGAAAGTTTCTCATATAATCATTACTTTTTCCTAATCAGTTGTATAACTTTCTTTTAGGCGCGGATTTCGCGGATTATACGGATTTTCCTTATCCTTTCCGCGAAATCCGCGTAATCCGCGCCCAAAAGAAAAAGGTGACAAGTGACATTATCCTGCCACTTTATCACCTTCTCAATTATCCTTAAATTTATTTCGGTTGCTTTCCGATATAAGCCAAGATACCTCCGTCTACATAGAGGATGTGACCGTTTACCGCATTAGAGGCTTCCGATGCCAGGAACACTGCCGGACCGGTAAGTTCTTCCGGAGCCAGCCAGCGGCCTGCCGGAGTCTTGGCGCAGATGAACGAGTCGAACGGGTGACGGCTACCGTCGGCCTGCTTTTCACGCAGCGGAGCAGTCTGCGGGGTAGCGATGTAACCCGGACCGATACCGTTACATTGGATGTTATATTCACCATATTCAGAGCAGATGTTGCGAGTCAGCATCTTCAAGCCACCCTTGGCAGCGGCATAGGCCGACACAGTCTCACGACCCAGTTCGGACATCATAGAGCAGATATTGATAATTTTACCGTGGCCCTTCTTCATCATGGCAGGCAGAACAGCCTTTGATACGATGAACGGAGCATTGAGGTCGATATCGATTACACGACGGAAGTCAGCAGCCTCCATCTCGTGCATAGGAACACGGCGGATGATGCCGGCATTGTTTACGAGGATATCAACAGAGCCTACTTCCTTTTCAATCTGGGCTACCATGGCCTGAACAGCAGGTTCGTCTGTCACATCACATACATAACCGCGTGCCTTGATACCCTTTTCAGTATAGGCAGCCAAGCCTTTGTCTACCAACTCCTGGTTGATATCGTTGAAACAGATAGTTGCTCCTTGCTCTGCAAAAGCTGAAGCGATAGCAAAACCGATACCATAAGAAGCACCTGTAACAAGGGCTACTTTACCTTCCAAAGAAAAATTCAAATACGGATTCATAACGTTAAATTATTAAGTTTAAATAAGTGATATTCTATTTATGTACGATTTGCAAGTAGTTTATACTCAATGGAAACTTTATTTTGGGAGAATGCCTTCCCTATAAGGAAATCGCAGCGAATGCTTTTCGTATCGTAGCTTTTCACATCATCGGGATGCTCAGCATAGCGAATTTCATAGTTCGTTTTCATGATTGCACTACATTTAATAGGTTATAACTTCAGCCATCAAATACACATCGTTTGCGTACACGATGCAAATGTAACAAAAGAAAATGGAGAAACCGTATAAATTTGTGTCAATTATATAGCAATATCGTTCAAAGATTCGTAAAAAGAAAAATCTATACCTATAGTGCCAACAAGAGGGGGAAAGAATAACAAAAAACCCACTAAAACTTGCGTTATTAGTGGTTTTTAGCTGCAATTAGCTGTATCGTAGTTGGACTACCAGGATTCGAACCTGGACAAACAGAACCAAAACCTGTTGTGCTACCATTACACCATAGTCCAAACATAGGGCTTTCTGTTAAAAAGCGGTGCAAAGATAAAAGGAAGCCCCGAAATATCCAAATATTTCGGGGCTATTTTTACTGCCGAAGCATCATTTCCTTAATTACTTCTCTTTAGGCTACCGTTATTTGGCGATAATCAGATAGTAATTCTTCTTGCCGCGCTGTACCAGCAGGTATTTTTCGTCCAGCAGGTCGGCTGTCGTAATCACCTGGTCGAAAGCAGCCAGTTTCTCCTTATTCAGAGAAACGCCACCGCCTTGCACCAGCTTACGCATCTCGCCCTTGGAAGCGAATACAGCAGCATTATCCACGAACAAATCCACCGCCTTCACACCGGCAGCCAGTGCATCACGGGATATTTCGAACTGGGGAACACCCTCGAACACAGCCAGCAGCGTATCTTCGTCCAACTTCTTCAGTGCATCGGAAGTTGCATTGCCAAACAAGATGTTGGATGCATCCACAGCAGCGTTATAGTCCTCTTCGGAATGAACCATGATAGTCACTTCCTTGGCCAGGCACTTCTGAAGGACGCGCAAATGGGGAGCAGCCTCGTGCTCGGCCGTCAGAGCGTCAATCTCCTCCTTGGACAGTGCAGTGAATATCTTTATGTAGCGTTTGGCATCCTCGTCGCTCACGTTCAGCCAGAACTGGTAGAACTTATATGGAGAAGTGTAGCGCGGGTCGAGCCAGATGTTTCCGGACTCTGTCTTGCCGAACTTGCCACCGTCGGCCTTCGTAATCAGCGGACTGGTCAGTGCAAATACCTCCCCACCGTTCGTACGGCGAATCAGTTCGGCACCGGTGGTGATGTTACCCCACTGGTCGCTGCCACCCATCTGGAGCTTGCAGCCTTTGGTTTCATACAGATGAAGGAAGTCGTACCCCTGCAACAGCTGGTAGGTGAATTCCGTGAAGGAAAGACCGTCACGTGCCTCACCGTTCAGACGCTTCTTTACAGAATCTTTCGCCATCATATAGTTCACGGTGATGTGCTTACCCACTTCACGGGCAAAATCGAGGAAAGTGAAGTTCTTCATCCAATCGTAGTTGTTCACCAACTCGGCACGGTTGGGGGCATCCGAATCAAAATCCAGGAACTTGGAGAGCTGGGCCTTCATACCGGCCAGGTTGCGCTGCAACGTCTCTTCCGTAAGCAGATTGCGTTCGGCAGACTTTCCGGAAGGGTCACCAATCATACCCGTAGCACCGCCAATCAGTGCCAACGGCTTGTGTCCGCAACGCTGGAAGTGACGCAAAATCATCACACTGCAAAGGTGCCCGATGTGCAAAGAGTCCGCAGTAGGGTCGAAACCAATGTATGCAGTCACTTGTTCCTTAGCCAGAAGTTCTTCCGTACCCGGCATCATATCGTGGAGCATGCCACGCCATCTTAATTCTTCTACAAAATTCATCGAATGATTAAGTTATCTGATTAATTATTTAAGTGATTATCTATGAATTGTTTGATTCCTATTTTAATCTGCGCAAAAATACGACTCTTTATTCGAAGAAACAACTCTTAGGGTTTAAAAAAGACTTTGCAGACATTTCTCCGGAGTGTTTCTCCAAGCTCCTCGGGAGAGATGCCGCGCACTTCGGCAGCGCGTGCATACAATTCCCCGATGGAAACTTCGCTTTCATCCGTTTCGATGAACAGCCGGTCGGCAGGTACCCGGCACAAGGCTGCTTCCTGGTATTTCTCCCCGAATGAAAGGTAAAAGCCATGTTTCAGATATTCCTCCACCAGCGCCGCCTTGCCACGGAAACCATGTATTATCCACGGATTCGACGGGCGCAAGTCCCGCTTCACCTTCAGCAGTTCATCAACCGCCTTCACCAGATGAATCACCAGCGGCTTTCCCACTTCCTCTGCCAAACATGCCTGGCACCTGAACACTTCCACCTGCAAATCCATCGGAGCATCTGCCAGCTTGTCCAGCCCGGCTTCGCCCACGGCAAGTACTTGGGGATGGCGCACTAACTCCTCCAGGCCGCACACCCTGCTAGCCACAGCACCTTCAACTCCTGAGTGTTCACCTCCACTCCGACCTATACGCCAGGGATGTATCCCCACCGAATACCATCCGCCGCTCTGTGGAGAGAACGTTTCGGGATAGCAATTTGCAATGGCAGTTCCGGGTACTTGCGGAAGCCGGTGTGTATGTATGTCAACTGGAATATTCATGGAACGGGATCATATCCGGAACCTCCCCAGGGATGGCAGCGCAGAATGCGCCTGACTGCCAGACAAAACCCCTTGAAAGGTCCGTGTTTCTTGATGGCCTCCACCGCATATTGCGAACAAGTGGGGGTAAAACGGCATGAAGGCCCTATCATGGGCGATATGCACTTCTGATAGAAATAGATGGGAAGCAGCAGCAGATATGAAAGCAGACGCTTCATGACACCTGCGGAGTTTGCTCGGCTTCAGCATTTGCCGCTACCTTCTCGGCAATGCGTGCCAAAGCTGTCTTCATACGGTCCTCAATGACAGAAGAGTCTACCAACTGGTCCGAAAGATAGATAAAGGCCACGGCCAGACGGCACTTTTTTTCCGTCAGCACGGCCAGCAGTCCGTGTTTGTTCATGCGGTAGGCTTCACGTATCTGGCGTTTCACGCGGTTGCGCTTCACCGCCCGCTTGAAACGGCGTTTCGAAACACTTACAAGAATGGAAACGGGTGCCTCCAGCTCCTCCACCGGCAGATACACCACACGCAAAGGGAAAACCGAAAACGAGCGTGAGCCGCCCGCAAACATCTTCTCTATCACTTTCTTCTTGTCCAACCGTTCGGACTTACGCAAGGTATTTGGCATGGGGTGATGAGTTATAAGTTATGAGTGATGGGTGATGAGTTATGAGTGATAAGTTATGGGGCGATACAAAAACGAGCTACAAGTACCTGGCGACATAAAAGCACAACCACTTGTAGCTCAATTTTATAAATCCATTGTTATGTCTACAAGCTATAAGCAAATCACTCATAACTTATAACTCATAACTCTTTTTACTTTCCTTTATTATTCTCCTTGATAAACATGTCAAGCGCCGCCGTCATTGAGGGTGCCTGCACGCTGGGAGCTTCCAGGTCAAGACGAAGTCCGGCATCACGGACTGCCTGGGCAGTGGTAGAGCCGAATGTTCCGATCTTGATTTCCTTCTGGTCAAAATCAGGGAAATTCTTCTTCAAGGCACTGATGCCTGCCGGACTGAAGAACACCAGCATGTCATAATCAAAAGCCTCATCTGCAGCAAAATCATTGCTGACAGTGCGGTACATGACAGCTTCCGTGTGCTGAATCTTATTCTTATCCAGCAGATTCTTCACGTCATCATTGTGTACATCCGACATCGGTACCAAGTACTTTTCAGTCTTATGCTTAACAATGGAAGGTATCAAATCGTCAATCTTCCCGGTGTTTCCGAAGAAAATCTTACGCTTACGATACTGCACATACTTTTGGATATACAGAGCAACGGCCTCCGTCACGCAGAAATACTTCATTGTTTCGGGAATTGTCACACGCAATTCTGTACACAAGTGGAAGAAATGATCAATAGCATGACGCGAAGTAAAAATAACGGCAGTATGATCCAAGACCGAAATTTTCTGTTGTCTGAACTCTTTCGCTGAAAGGCTCTCCACTTTGATAAATGGGCGAAAATCTATTTTCACACCATACTTCTCGGCGATGTCGTAGTAAGGAGATTTCTCTGATGCCGGTTTCGGCTGCGACACAAGTACTTTCTTAATTTTCAACGTCCTAAAATTTTATTATCAAATAATCGTTTAGCTGCGTCACGCCTTGATATAACACAAAACAAGGCATGATTTCAAGGGCACAAAAGTACACAATTAAAAGCAAACCGCCATATAAATTGTTACAAAAAAGCTTTAACCACTTGTATAACATCAATATTTTAGCAAAAAAGGCTAAAATCAATCCGATTATTATCGTCAGCTGCAAACTCAAATCAAAATAGACTACGAACAGGGCAAACGGGAAAAGGGCGAATCCCAAGTAATAAAGTAGCGTAGAATAGGACTCAAGCCATAGCGTTGTAACACTTTCGTCAAAAAAAAATTCCAACCCAGAAAAGAGATAGAGCATCCACTTCAAGCACAAATAGAAGAGACACACACCGATGTAAATCCCCAGCAGAAGCCCCGGCGACACATGACGTACCAGTTCCGGCTGTATATCATTGAAGTAGCTGAAGATACAGACACCCGCAAGGATGCAAGTCTGCAGGATGAGCAGCAGCAAATAGCGCATATCGGCGGCTGTGGAAGTGGCAAATATGCTGGTACGTTCGCGATGAAGCAGGAAATCCTTCACCAGTTGCAGCAGGAACTTGCGGCTGCGTGACAAGACATAGGCCGACAGAAAGAAACAGCACAAAAGGACCACGGTGATGCCATCGTCCATTCTCGGAGAATATGGAATAGGAATCCCCTCCGTCCCCACTACTGCCCAAGCCATCAACAGCCCTATCATATTGCAGCGAATTTACGGATGGAGGCGTCCCACAAGGGAGTGGTATATATCAGTTCCACGGCTTCCTGCGGTGTCTGCGCCACATGCCAGATGGCACCGTGCTGCGTACGCATGAAGTTTTCGTCCACCGCCTGCCGGAGCATATCGAGCAGAGGGTCGAAATAGTTCTTGACATTCAGTATCACAATCGGGTTCAGATACAGTCCGAGTTGCTTCCAAGTGATGATTTCCAGCAGTTCTTCCAGGGTGCCGCAACCACCGGGCAGGGCGATGACGGCATCGCTCAGGTCGGCCATTGTCTTTTTCCGCTGGTGCATGCTTTCCACTTCCACGAGTTGGGTAAGTCCGGTGTGATGCCATCCCTGCTCCACCATGAAGCGGGGAATGACGCCCGTCACCTCTCCCCCTGCCCGGAGTGCCGCATCGGACACAGCGGACATCAGTCCCATATTTCCCGCACCATTAATCAGGCGAATTTGCCGCTGCCCCAGCAGAGTGCCCAGCTCACGGGCTGCATCGAAATAAACGGAATCTATCTTTGTGCTCGAAGCACAATATACGCATACGGAATTTATCTTGTTCATCATCTTGTTACCTCCTTTTTTAGGTACCGCCACAAAGGTACATGATTTCGGGGAGATTTGAAACAAATTTCTTTCTTCCCACTTACGACGGGGGATTTTTCATAAATCAATAACGGATTATGTGTGCCGCAGGCACTGATAAGGCACATTAAACAGAGCTACACCCTTTGCCCCGGATAGCTACACCCTTTGGGGTAAATGGCTACACCATGTCAGGGAAAGGGTGTAGCCTTATATAAAAGGTAAAATTCCCTGTTGACATATAGTGATGAAAGCAGGGAATCGTTCACTTTATTGAATCAGAGGACCTTATATATCAATATTCGAGCCAAAAGTAATCCGTCAAGGTCAATCCGATTAATAGGATTATTCCCGCAATAAGCATAGAGACTTGTATTGAAGTAGTTTTCAGCAGAAGGGTCCACCGTTGCAAACCTCCCCAGCGCCGCATCATACATACGTACCCCGTAGTCATACCAGTTCAACCCCTTCTTCGCATCAAGCTCCTTGCCGTTATACTTATAAGGCTGGGTATTGCCTGTACTTGCAAACACACCACCGAAGGGATAGTAATGGTTCGCTTCCTCTACCGTGCCGCTTTGGTTAATCACAACCCGGTTATTACCCTGATGGTCTTTCAAGTAGTAATGATACTTGCCGTCACTCAGTGTCACATAACCTTCTTCGGTAAGAAGCAACTTCTGAACACCGTTCTCATAGACCACATTTCCACAATAGTCAGTTGTGGTGGTTGTACCTCCTATCTTATGTACAGTCTTTAGCTTGGCGCCGTCACCTGCATAGGTGTAGACAATCGTACTCCCGTCACTGAATGTCACCGCACTTGGCAAATTTAAACAATTATACGATATATTGCTAATCCCCTTGTTTAAATCTTTAGTTAAATTTCCATTGGAATCGTAGGTGTATTCGTTTGCCTGCTTCACGCCGTCCTTGAACTCGAAGCCGCCACCGTAGGCGGAAGCCGCTGCCGCATCGTCCACGCGGTTCAACAGATTGCCACCGAGGGTGAAAGTCAGGTTATCAATCAGTCCGTAACCGGAAGCGGCGGTCTGACCGTAACGTTGCAAGGTCTTGATGTTGCCGTTTTTGTCATAGGCGGTTACATTCTCACTGAAACGGTTGGTGTTTGTATTGATGCCGGCTGTTTCGCCGTAAGTGGCGTTCATCAGACGGCTTAATCCGTCGTAAGTGAACTTATAGCCACGGATAGTGCTCTCATTTCCAGCCTTCCACGTCATGCTGCTGATGCTGCCGTTGTATTTGGCGGTGCCGGTGCCGGTGTTGTAGTACAGATTCTGTGTAAACTTGCTTCCACTAATTCCCGTCAGCCAGCCACGGACATTATAGGCATACGTCAGCTTGTTGGTGGCACTTCCGTGCAGAGACTTGGACTGCAGTCTGCCCAAGTTGTCATACGCATAGTCGGCAAGGGTTATCTTGGTGCCGCCTAATGTATGCTCTACTTTCAAGAGTCTGTCCGCGTGGTTGTAGCTGTAAGTATACATTTCAGTACGAGTGGGCTTTCCGCTTGCAGTATGCGTATGCGTTACAGTAGCGGGCTTATCGGTGAAGGTATATATGGTAGCCGTCACATCATAGCCCCCCAAGAGATTGCTTTGCACGGTCTTTGCCACACGGCCCTTGATGTCATAGTAGTATGCGGTATAAATCTTGTTACTACTACCAAGTACCGTTGCCACACTTGCAGTCAAGGCACCTTTTCCATTGCCCGAAGCATCATCAGGGAAATTGCTGTTATTGAAACCTGCTTGCGAACGGAAAGCGTAACTGTCATAGAAGTGCTGCACAAGTACATTCGTTCCAGAAGTGGTCACTTTGTTGGTACAAGTCCCCTGTTCCGTCAGGCGGTTCAGCCCGTCGTACTTGTAGTACGTCCAGTTACCGGATGTAAGGGCACGCTGGTTGCCGTCCTGCGAGAATACCAGGCGGTCGGCATTGTCATACACCATTTCCATATATCCCGCACCGGGAAGCTTCTTCCAGATACAGCGGTTGCGTCCGTCGTATTTGTACTGAAAAGCATACAAGTCGAGATTGGCCGAGCTCTGGTACATAGGCTGGAGTACGAAACAAAGATTACTTTTGTCGTCATACACATAGTAAGTGTCGTGCGTTTCACTGCCTTTCATCTGACGCGTCAATACAACATGTCCCATCTCATCGGTAAAGGTGTAGCTCACGTTCAGGTCTTCATCGGTGGTTTTAATAACCGAAAGCTGACCGGAAAAATTGCGTATAGAAAGCAAAAGGCAGATGATTCACGAAGCCAAACTGAAAAACAAATTCCCTGCTTATATTCAAAAGACATAAGCAGGGAATCATTTAGTTTATTGAATCAGAGATTCGGGGACTTGGGAACAATGGGGGAAGAACAT
>ENA-OQDA01000975-OQDA01000975.1-human-gut-metagenome-genome-assembly--contig:-NODE-975-length-10853-cov-3.462428_pt1 | contig 10853 bp, 12 predicted proteins | sample MGYA00242771_ERZ504603 | MGnify/ENA primary metagenome ERZ504603 (study PRJEB26092, sample SAMD00036328) | human gut metagenome | host: Homo sapiens | study: EMG produced TPA metagenomics assembly of...
ATAGCGCTTGGTATTCTGGGTGACCGGCTCGGAGAAGTCGCCGCCCTGAGGGGAGACGGCGCCGATGACGGTGACGCTCCCCTCCTTCCCCTCCAGGGTCTTCACATAGCCCGCCCGCTCGTAGAACTCGGCCAGGCGGGAGGCCAGGTAGGCGGGGTAGCCCTCGTCGGCGGGCATCTCCTCCAGCCGTCCGGAGATCTCCCGCAGGGCCTCCGCCCAGCGGGAGGTGGAGTCGGCCATGAGGGCCACGTGGTAGCCCATATCCCGGTAGTACTCGGCGATGGTCATGCCGGTGTAGACCGACGCCTCGCGGGCGGCCACCGGCATGTTGGAGGTGTTGGCGATGAGGATGGTGCGGTTCATCAGGGGTTGCTGGCTCTTGGGATCCAGCAGCTCGGAGAACTCCTCCAGGGCCTGGGTCATCTCATTGCCGCGCTCGCCACAGCCCAGGTAGACGATGATGTCCGCGTCCGACCACTTGGCCAGCTGGTGCTGGGTCATGGTCTTGCCCGCGCCGAAGGGGCCGGGGATGGCGGCGGCGCCCCCTTCCGATGGGGAAAAGGGTGTCGATGATCCGCTGCCCGGTGACCAGAGGCCGGTCGATGGGCAGCCGCTGGGCGATGGGGCGGGGGGTGCGGATGGGCCACCGCTGGGCCAGGGCCAGGGGGTGGATCTGCCCGTGGTCGTCGGTGAGCTCCACCAGAGTGTCGCTGACCCGGTAGGCCCCGGCGGGCGCCACCTTGGTGACCCGGCCGGACACCCCGGCGGGCACCAGACAGCGGTGGACGATGAGGGGAGTCTCCGGGCAGGAGGCATAGAGTGCGCCAGGGGCGAGAACGTCGCCTGCCTTTACATGGAGGGTGACATCCCACGTCTTCTCCTGGTCCAAGGAGGGGATGTTCAGCCCACGGCCGATGAAGGGGCCGCTCTCCGCCTCAATGACCTTGAGGGGGCGGGCAATGCCGTCGAAGATGTTGGTCAGCATGCCGGGGCCCAGGGTGATGGCCAGTGGGGCCCCCTGGCTCACCACCGGCTGGCCGGGCTTGAGGCCGGCAGTGTCCTCGTAGACCTGGACGGTGGTGGCCGAGCGGTCCACACTGACCACCTCGCCGATCAGGCCCTCCTCGCCCACGCTGACCATATCCATCATGGCCAGGCCCTTGCCGCCGGTCACCTTGACGACCGGGCCGTTGATGCCGTGGATGGTATAGTGCGTTTGATTCATTGGAAGTACCATCCTTTCTTATTCGTCGGAGAGCGACAGGCCGAAGAGCTCGGCAAAGTGGCCAGACAACTCGCCGGCTGCGCTGTCAAAGGAGGAGTCCACCCGCAGGCCCAGATCGGGGGACTCGGCGATCAGGCCGCCCAGGCGGAAGTCCCCCTCCCGGAAGGTCAGGCGGACCTGGGGCGCGGAGGCGGCCAGGGCCTCCCGAAAGCTCAGATCGTCGCCCCGCAGGGTGACCAGCACCTCCTCCGCGCCGGAGAGCTGCTCCAGCGCCTCGGCCAGCAGGGCAGTGAGCCGCTGGCCATAGGCGGTAGTGCGGGTGAAGGCGGCGATTTTGGCCCGCACCAGGGCGAAGACCTCCTGGGCCATCTCGGTGCGGCGCAGGTAGAGGGCCCGCTTGTTCTCCAGCATATGGCGGGACACGCCCCGCCCAGCCTCCGACTGGATGCGGGCCACCTCCCCGTGGATGTATTCGTAGGCCTCCTTCAGCGCCGCGTCCTCTGCTTCCTGAAAGCGGAGCTCCCGGCGGCGCTTGACCTCCGCGAGGGCGCGCTTGCTCTCGTCGGCGGCTTCCGCCAGGATTTTGGCGGTGAAGCGGTCCAGCTTTTGATTCATATCAGGCATAGTTAACCTCCTCACGGAGCTGGTCAGAGCTTGACTCCAATGGCCTCCCGGATGTAGCGGGTGATGGAGTCGGGGGCGCGGCCGGCGCTGTGCCGGTCGGGGATCTCCACCACCAGGGGCCGCTGGGCGGTGAGCTTCAGCGGGGCGATGAGATCCTGGCACAGGGCGGCCAGCTTTTCGGTGATGAGCAGCACGGCGATGTCGGGATCGGCGGCGGCGGTCTGGATGGCGGCGCGCACCAGGGGCTCCTCCCGCACCACGACCCCTTCGATGCCAGCCAGGCGCAGCCCCACCTGGGTATCCGTGCTGTCGGTGATGACGAAGTATTTCATAAGTTGCCTCTCAGCGTTTCGCCCGCCCCGCGGGCGAAATCAAATCAAAATCCGTGCGGAGCAGGACACACCCCAGGGTGCCTTCTCTTGCCCCTCGGGGCAATTTACCTTGTGCGCCTGCGCAGCACACCGATACCTCTGGACGGATTACACGAAGAGCAGCAGCAGCGCCACGATCAGGCCGTACAGCGCCACACCCTCGGCCAGGCCAACGAAGATGAGGGCCTTACCGAAGGCCTTGTCGTTCTCGGAGATGGCGCCCAGGGCGGCAGACGCGGAGGAGGCCACGGCGATGCCGCCGCCGATGCCGCTCAGGCCCACGGCCAGGGCAGCGCCTACGTACTTGAGGCCCTCGGCGATACCGCCAGCCGCCGCGGCGGCCTCAGGCGTGCCGACGGCGGAGGCGCTGCCGCCGATGCCCACCACGCTGGCCAGTACCAGGAAGGCGAAGAAGGAGGCGATGTTGGCGCCAAGGGCCCGCTTGGCCCTGCGTCCGGTGTACTTGCGGATGCCGATGAGGAACAGGGGGGAGAAAACCGCGAAGGCGGCAAAGAACAGGACAATGAATTTCAGCATGGTGACTACCTCCTCAGGATTACCCGTTTGTGCGGGCAGCATAGTCGATTTTTTTCGGGACAAAGGGGATGCCGCCGTCGTCGTAGAAGCGGCCGAAGAGCTCGTAGAACTCGAGACGGAGCACCTGGATGCCCACCAGAAGGCCCTCGAAGCCCATGACGAAGGCGTTGCCCAGCACCAGGATCAGGATGCCCGCCGGGCCGCCCACCCCGCCGGCCAGGCCGGCCAGCATGTGGACCACCAGCATCAGGCCCACGTGGGTGATGGCATAGGCGCCCACGCGCATGAAGGACAGGGTGTTGGTCAGGTAGCTGAGCAAGGTCTCGAACAGCTCGAAGAAGCCGGTGCCCAGCACCTCGCCCACTGAAAATTCCCTCCAGTGGGGGTTCTTGGCCAGCAGATGGGACAGCGGCTCCCGCAGGAGCATAAGCACCAGGGGGAGGATGAGCACGGGCAGCACATAGGCCGGGGTGAACAGGTTCACGCCGAAGGCCAGGGTGGACACGGCCGCGGTGAGCAGTCCGGCGTAAAACACGATGCCCGCCGCGCCGTTGGGCCCGAAGAGGATTTTTTCATAGTTTTTCTGGCGGATGCCGTTGAGGATGTTGATGACCATCACCAGCAGCAGCATAAACACGCCCAGACAGATGGACAGGACCAGCAGCAGCAGGACATTGCTCACCACGCCCAGGCCCGCAAAGGTAGTCTCCTCCATGATTTTAAAACCGGGGAGAATGTCCTCAAAGCCGAACACCGACCCGTAGACGCAGCCGAACAGCGCGCCGGACAGGCCGCAGCAGGTGATGATGCCGCCCAGCCACATGCCCTTCCACCTGGCCAGTACAAGGCCAATGAGGGCCAGACAGAGCCCCTGCCCCAGATCGCCGAACATGATGCCGAAGAACAGGCAGTAGGTCAGGGCCATGAACAGGGAGGGGTCCTTCTCGTTGTAGGCGGGCAGGCCATACATCTCCAGGAAGGGCTGGAACACCCGGCCCAGGAAGGAGTTCTTCAGCTTGGTGGGGGGCTTGGCGTGGCGCACGTCGTCGGCGGTATCGGCTACGCAGGACAGGTTGGGGAACCGGGCGAGCGTTTCCTCGATCTCCGGCACCGCCGCCGTCGGCACCCAGCCGGTGAGGTAAAAGGTGCCCTTGCTGCGGCAGGCGTACTGGCGCAGCCCGCAGCACTCGCTGTGGTAGCGCAGGTAGGAGTAGCTGGATAGAATGTGCTCCCGCTCATGCCGGCGCAGCTCCTCCAGCTCCTGCCCCACCTGGGCCACCGCCGCCTGGGCGGCCTCCACCTGGGCGTTGAGCTCTGCCGTGGCGTTGTCCACCGTCCCGCCGGGCGGGTCCTCCAGACGAATGCGTACAAAGTGCAGGGAATTGAACAGGGAGTCCACCTTGTGGTGGGCCTCCTTGGTGGTGAAGTAGACCCCATATACCCGCCGGGCGCCAGGTGGGTGGGGACGGAAAAAGAATGTCCTCCTCCTCGTTGAGGGCCTCCCGGAAGCCGTCGTAGGTCTCCCGGGGCAGGTAGCCGTATCGGAACCGGGCGTGATCCAGGCCCCAGAGCTCGTCCAGGCTGACGTTGAGTCCCCGGAGGTTCTGGAGCTGGTCCACCATGCTGCGGGCCTCGTCGGCCTTGTGCTCCAGCTCCTCCCTCCGCCGGTGCAGGGCGGCGATGCGCCCGGAGAGGGAATCGAAATAGGAAGCGAAATCCTCCAAGGGGGAAGCGGGATCGAAGGGGGCATAGGCCAGGGGGATGCCCGCCTCATCGGCCACCTCCACCGAGCGGTGGAGGAGTGCGCTGTAGGGGTTTTCCAGCTCCAGGGGCCGCAGGCCCTTCACGCTCCGCATGAGCTGCAGGGCGTTTTCCGGGTGGAACTCCTGGTCGATGACGCAGGCGCGCACCACATCGTCAAACCGCTCCAGCGGCCCGGCGATGGTGAGCAGCTTCATCGGGACAACGGACATTGCGGTAGCTCCTTCCTTGACATGGGCTTGGGGGGCTTATTGGCCCACCAGATCTGCGAGTTCTGCGCGGTAAGGGACGCCGTATTTCACCGACTCGATCACGTTAATCAGCACACTCAGCTCCAGCTCCTTGAGCTCCAGGTACGCCACGGCGGTGTAAATGGAGGGGGGCACGGCGGCGAGCTGACGCTTGTTGAAGCGGCAGATGGCCCGCTGGTAGTACTCCTCCACCGCGCCCACCGCCACGCCGTCGAAGCAGTCCCGGTAGGGGGAGTCCCGCAGCAGGGCGAAGACGTCGTCCACGCCGGGGGCGGCGCAGAGGGCGCGGGTGAAGTCGGGGTTGAGGCGGTAGTGAAAGGGGAAGAGAACGCGCAGATAGGTCTCCGGCTCCGTCTGGGGGAAGTAGGTTTTGAGGCGGAGCACATGGATGATGTTGAGCAGGTCGATCTGCTCCCCCAGGGCGCGGAGAAGTACCTTCTGGGTGCGGCCGGTATACTGCCGGTGGACGATGCGGTAGAGGTGGGAGAAGTAGGCGGTGCGCAGGGCGGCCTCCGCCAGGGTGAAGTCGGGCAGTGCGCCGTCCCGGCTTGGGCGCAGGTGCCGGAGCACGGGCGCGTAGATGGTGTCGCGGGCGGCGTCCAGGAGCTGGTCGTAGCTGGTGCAGGAGGCCAGGGCCCCTCGTCCAGCCGCAGGCGGAGGGGCACCGCAGACGTCGGGGGGAGGCTCCTTGGCGTAGCGGCCGGTCTTGAGCCGGCGCAGGGCGGCCAGGAGGGCGCTCCGCTCCGCAGCCCGGAGCTGGAACTGCATCAGGGGCTTGTCCTCCCGGGGAACGTAATAGGACAGGCTCCGGTACTCCAGCCGCAGCTCGTCCCGCAGAGCGCCCTCCATCTCCACCCGGCCCACGTAGGACCAGGCACCGGGGGGGACCAGGGACAGGGCGCGGCTCCAGCCCGGGTGCTGCCGCAGGGCCTCCAGCAGTTCGGCCTCATTTTTCAGCCCGGCCAGCCGGGCAAAGTCGTCCGCCCGCAGGCGCTTGCCGTAGAGGGCGCGGATCTTGGCGGACAGCGCGCCGTAGGTCATCTCCGCGTTTTTCACGGCTGTACGCCCACGATCAGGGAGAACAGGGTGTCCACCCAGCGCTCCTTGTTTTTCTCATAGGACGCCTCCACCGCGCGCATGGTCTGCTCCAGCTTTCGGTCCAGCCGGTCCAGCGCCTCCTCGGCGGCGGCCTCTTCAGTCTGCTGCACCTGCTCCAGCCGCTGCCGGGCCCGCGCCAGATAGCTCTCGCGCATAGCGGAGATCTCCTGCTCCAGGCCGGCCTGGAGCTGCTGCCGCCTGGCACGGGACTCCTCCGCCAGCACCTTGGCGCCCTGTTCGGCGGCCATGATCTGGCTGACCATCTCGGCGTAGTCCATCGTAACACCTCCGTCGTTGTTTGAAGTGAAAAGGGATTTGTACGTCACCGTTTATCATACCATATCGGGAGATGGATTTCTACAAGAAAATGGCATGGATAAATAAAATATTTCATCATACCGCACAAAGCGGCGAATGCCGCGCGGGGGAGCTTGAATGCGCTATTGTAATCCTGGGAGGGGGCGTATATAATAAGAGTTTATAAAGCTGTCCCGCGGCTTGCGCGGGCTCAAATGCAGATGGGAGGAAGTATTATGGCAAAGCTGCTCCGGCTTCTGGAACAAGACTGCACGCTGACCCATGAACAGCTTGCATCCATGACGGATATGACCGTGGCGGACGTGAAGGCCGCCATTCAGCGCTATGAGGCGGACAAGACCATCCTGGGCTATCAGGCCATCGTGGACTGGGACCGCACCGACCGGGAGGCGGTCACCGCCCTCATTGAGGTGAAGGTGACGCCCCAGCGGGGCGACGGCTTTGACCGGGTGGCCGAGCGCATCTACCAGTACGACGAGGTGGAGAGCGTCTATCTGATGAGCGGCGCCTTTGATCTCACCGTCATTATCTCGGGCCGCACGCTGAAAGAGGTGGCCCAGTTTGTGGGGGAGCGCCTGTCCACCCTGGAGGACGTGACGGGCACCGCCACCCATTTTATCCTGCACAAGTACAAGGAGAAGCACCTGATCTTTGAAAAGCAGGAGCAGCAGGAGAAGGAGTGGATCTTTTCATGAATTACGATGAAATACTCTGCCGGCGCATCCAGGAGGTCAAACCCTCCGGCATCCGGCGCTTTTTCGATATCCTGGAGGAGATGAAGGATGCCATCTCCCTGGGCGTGGGGGAGCCTGATTTCGTCACCCCCTGGCACATCCGGGACGCGGGCATCTACTCTCTGGAGAAGGGCTTCACCAAGTACACCTCCAACGCCGGTATGGCGGAGCTGCGCCGGGAGATCGCGGCCTACCTGAACCGCCGCTTCGGCCTGCAATACGACTTCGCCCATCAGATTGTGGTCACAGTGGGCGGCAGCGAGGCCATCGACCTGGCCCTGCGGTGCATCCTCAACCCCGGCGATGAGGTGATCATCCCCGTGCCCTCCTTTGTGTGCTACGGGCCCCTGACGTCCATGGCCGGGGGTACGCCGGTGTACGTGGAGCTGAAGGCGGAGAACGAGTTCCGCCTCACCGCCGCGCAGCTCCGCGCCGCCCTCACCCCCCGCACCAAGGCCGTGGTGCTCCCCTTCCCCTCCAACCCCACCGGCGGTATTCTGGAGCGGGCTGATCTGGAGGCGCTGGCCGGGGTGCTGAAGGACACCAACGCCATGGTCCTCTCCGACGAGATCTACGCCGAGCTGACCTATGGCCAGAAGCACGTGTCGCCCGCCAACCTGCCGGAGCTGTACGACCGCACCATCGTGGTCAACGGCTTCTCCAAGAGCCACGCCATGACCGGCTGGCGCATGGGCTACGTCTGCGGCCCCGCGCCCATCCTCCAGCAGATGCTCAAGCTCCACCAGTTCGGCATCATGTCCGCCCCCACCACCAGCCAGTACGCCGCCATTGAGGCCATGCGCAACGGCGACGTGGACATCGAGAAGATGCGGGACGAGTACGACGGCCGCCGCCGCTATCTGGTGGAGGGCCTGCGCCGCATCGGCCTGCCCTGCTTCGAGCCCAAGGGCGCCTTTTACGTGTTTCCCGACATCCGGGGCACCGGCCTGACCTCCGACGAATTCTGCGAGCGGTTTTTGATGGAGGAGAAGGTGGCCGTCATTTCCGGCGCCGCCTTCGGCCCCGGCGGCGAGGGCTTCATCCGCTGCTGCTACGCCACCAGCATGAAGGACATCGCCGAGGCCCTGACCCGCATGGACAACTTCCTGACCAACCTGCGCAAGAAGCAGGCCCGGGAGGGCTGAGCTTCCATCCACCCCCATTCATAAGAGGAGGCAGCATATGTACATCACCTGTCTGGACATGGAGGGCGTGCTGGTCCCCGAGATCTGGATTGCCTTTGCCGAGGCCAGCGGCATCCCCGCCCTCAAGCGCACCACCCGGGACGAGCCCGATTATCACAAGCTGATGGAGTACCGCCTGGGCATACTGCGGGAGCACGGCCTGGGGCTGCGGGAGATTCAGGCTACCATTGCCCAAATCGACCCCCTGCCCGGCGCGCGGGCATTTCTGGACGAGCTGCGCAGCTTCACCCAGGTCCTGATCCTCAGCGACACCTTTGAGCAGTTCGCCCAGCCCCTGATGAAAAAGCTGAACTGGCCCACCCTGTTCTGCAACACCCTGGAGGTGGCGCCCGACGGGGCCATCACCGGCTTCCGCATGCGCTGCCCCCAGTCCAAGCTGACCACGGTGAAGGCCCTCCAGTCCATCGGCTACGACACCATCGCCGCCGGGGACAGCTACAACGACCTGGGCATGATCCAGGCCAGCCGCGCCGGCTTCCTCTTCAAGAGCACGGCGCAGATCAAGGCCGATCACCCGGAGGTGCCCGCCTACGAGGGCTTTGACGAGCTGCTGGCCGCCATCCGGCGGGCCATGGACTGAGGAGGGCGGACGTATGCGCGACCCGTTTGACGGCCTGGCCTTCCGCCCGGCGGACATCCTCCTGCCACAGAACTGTGATTACACCAAGTGGTCGGTGGTGGCCTGCGACCAGTACACCTCCCAGCCGGAGTACTGGCAGGAGGTGGAGGAGCTGGTGGGCTCCGCCCCATCCACCCTGCGCCTGATCCTGCCCGAGAGCTGCCTGGACGGCCCAAGCGTGGAGACCGACATCATGGAGGTCAACAACACCATGACCCGCTACCTGCGGGAGGAGCGGTTCTGCACCCTGCCCGCCAGCCTGATCTATGTGGAGCGGCGGCTGGACAACCTGCGCCTGCGCCGGGGCCTGGTGGGCATGGTGGATCTGGAGCAGTACGACTACGAGCCCGGCGCGGAGGCCCAGGTGCGGGCCACCGAGGGCACCGTCATGGCCCGCATTCCGCCCCGGGTGGCGGTGCGCAAGAACGCCCCCTCGGAGCTGCCCCACGTGATGCTGCTGGCCGACGACCCGGAAAAGACGGTGCTTGAGCCCCTCTCCGCCCGCAAGGACCAGATGGAAAAGGTGTACGACTTCGACCTCATGGAGCGGGGCGGCCACATCGCCGGCTGGCGGCTGGACGGGGAGAGCATGGCCCTGGTGGCCGCCGCCCTCCGGAAGCTGGCCGATCCGGCGGCCTTCCGCGCCCGCTACGGTGTGGAGGACAAGCCGGTGCTCCTCTTCGCCGTGGGGGACGGCAACCACTCCCTGGCTACCGCCAAGGAGTGCTATGAGCGGCAGAAGAAGCTCACCCCCAGGGAGCAGTGGGACAGCCTGCCCGCCCGGTACGCCCTGTGCGAGCTGGTCAACCTCCACGACGCCTCCCTGGAGTTCGAGCCCATCCACCGGGTGGTCTTCGGCGTGGAGCCGGAGCGGGTGGTGGAGGAGCTGCTCTCCGCCCTCCCAGGCGCATACCGGGGGGAGGGGGACGGCCATGTGCTCCGCTTCTCCCATGCCGGGGGGAAGGGCGCGGTCACTGTGCCCCGCCCGGAGGCCCAGTTGGAGGTGGGCACCCTCCAGCCCTTCCTGGACGCCTACGTGAAGGAGCACGGGGGGAGCATCGACTACATCCACGGCGCGGATGTGGCCCGGGATCTGGCCGCCCGCCCCGGCAATATCGCCTTCCTGCTGCCCGCCATGGGCAAGGAGCAGCTCTTTCCCACCGTCATCCGGGACGGGGTGCTCCCCCGCAAGACCTTCTCCATGGGGGAGGCCCACGACAAGCGCTTTTACCTGGAGGCGCGCAAGATCCGATAAGGGGGTGACCCGGTGTCCGTTCTGGAAACAAGGGCCTACGCCAAGCTGAATCTCTCTCTCGACGTGCTGGACCGGCGGAGCGACGGCTACCGCGAGATGCGCATGGTCATGCAGACCGTGACCCTCAGCGACGCCCTCCGCCTGGAGACCGGCACGGGAAGGCCTCTGTCCATGCGCAGCAGCCTGGGCTTCCTGCCCGCCGACGAGCGCAACCTGGCGGCGGCCGCCGCCCTGCGCCTGTGCGCGGAGACGGGGGCGGACTGCGGCGGGCTGTCCATTGAGCTGGACAAGTCCATCCCGGTGTGCGCCGGGCTGGCGGGGGGCAGCGCCGACGCCGCTGCCGTCCTGCGGGGGCTCAACCGCCTGCTGGGGCTGGGCCTCCCGCCGGAGCGGCTGGAGGCCATCGGGGCCCGGGTGGGCTCCGACGTGCCCTACTGCGTCCGGGGCGGCACCGCCCTGGCCGAGGGGCGGGGGGAGGTGCTCACCACTCTGCCCGCCCTGCCCGACTGCCATGTGGTGCTGTGCAAGCCCGCCTTCTCGGTGCCCACGCCGGAGCTCTTCGCCAGGCTGGACGGCTGCCGCATCCGCCGCCGCCCGGACACCGCCGGTCTGCTGGCCGCCCTGGCGGCGGGGGATCTGGCTGGAGTGGCCCGGCGCATGTATAACGTGTTTGAGGATGTGCTCCCCGAGCGGCGGGGCGCGGAGGTGCAGCGCATCAAGAACGCCCTCGTTCAGCAGGGGGCCCTGGGGCCTCTATGAGCGGCACCGGCTCCACCGTCTTCGGCCTGTTCGACCGGGAGGAGGCCGCCCGCCGGGCCTATGAGCTGCTCCAGGAGAGCTACCGGATACGATTTT
>ENA-OQDA01000977-OQDA01000977.1-human-gut-metagenome-genome-assembly--contig:-NODE-977-length-10844-cov-4.251843_pt1 | contig 10844 bp, 12 predicted proteins | sample MGYA00242771_ERZ504603 | MGnify/ENA primary metagenome ERZ504603 (study PRJEB26092, sample SAMD00036328) | human gut metagenome | host: Homo sapiens | study: EMG produced TPA metagenomics assembly of...
CATCGGACGAAACCTCTCCGCCAAAGCGCGGATTGACCACCGCGCCCAAGATATACTGCATCACGGCCCGGGGAAAGGCCGGTCGTATAGGAATTGACAAGCACCATCAGCGCATCCTCTGAGAGGACGCCCGTGCACAGCTCCACAAAGGAGTATATCTTATCCTCCAGCTTCCAGATCTGCCCCCGACGGGCCACGCCCATAGGAGGGCGGGTCCATGATGATGATATCATAGCGATGGCCGCGGCGAATTTCACGCTCGACGAACTTAACGCAGTCGTCAACAATCCAGCGCACAGACCTGCCTGCCAGCCCGGAGGCTGATGCATTCTCCTTCGCCCAGGCAACCATGCCCTTGGAGGCATCCACATGCACCACCTCGCGCCCGCCTCCAGGCAGGCGAGCGTTGCGCCGCCCGTATAGGCAAAGAGGTTGAGCACCTTCACCGGCCGGCCGGCCGAGCGGATCACATGGCGCACCAGATTCCAGTTGACCGCCTGCTCCGGAAAGAGCCCCGTATGTTTAAAGCCCATCGTTTTGATGTTGAACCGCAGGGTGTGATAGCTGATCTGCCACACATCCGGCAGCCCGCCATACACCTCCCACCGCCCACCGCCCGATGAAGAGCGCAGATAGCGGGCGTTTGCCTTTCTCCATAGGGGATGCGCCCGCTTTGTCTGCCAAATCACCTGCGGGTCCGGGCGGATGAGGGTGATCTCCCCCCACCGCTCCAGACGCTCACCGGACGAGCAGTCAATCAGTTCGTAATCCTTCCAACTATCTGAAATTCGCATTCGTCAAATTAACCTTTCCCGCACCACCTCGGCGATAGATTCGCCAAGACGCTGAATTTGTTTCTCATCGCGCCCCTCAAGCATCACCCGCACGAGCGGCTCCGTGCCGGAGACACGCACCAATACGCGGCCGCTATCGCCAAGTTCCTCTTCGGCAGCGGCAATTGCAATTTTAATCTCCTCATCGCTGTCAAAACGCACCTTGCCGAAATTGGACACACGCACATTGATTAATACCTGCGGGAAAACCTCCATGCAGGAGGCAAGCTCCGACACCTTCTTCCCGCTGCGCTTCATCACACCAAGCAATTGGACAGCGGTGAGCTGGCCGTCGCCGGTGGTTGCAAAATCGAGGAAGATCACATGACCGGACTGCTCTCCGCCAATCGAATAGCGGTGTTTAAGCATGTGCTCGAGCACATAGCGGTCGCCTACCTTTGTGGTTTTGCATTGGATGCCGTTGTGTTTGCAAAATTGGAAGAAACCCATATTGCTCATCACCGTGACCACGGCGGCATCCTTGGCGAGTTGGCCACGCCGCTTCATATCGAGCGCACAGATCGCAATGATCTTATCACCGTCAATAAGCCCGCCCTTTTCATCGATCACCAGCAAACGGTCTGCGTCGCCATCAAAGGCAAGGCCGATATCACAGCCCTGTTCCACGGTATAGGCCTGGAGCTGCTCCAAGTGTGTCGAGCCGCAGCGGTCGTTAATATTCACGCCATCCGGCTCCGCGCTGACGATGTGGCATTCCGCGCCGAGGGTGGTGAACAGCTCCTTGGCCGTAACGCAGGCCGACCCGTTTGCACAGTCAAGCGCTACCTTCATCCCATCAAAACGCAGATTTGTTGTGGAAATGATATGGCCGATATAGTCGGAGAGCGCATACTGTGCGCGGGTGACCTTGCCGACCTCCCCGCCCACCTTGATGGGGGGAACGCGCGCTTCATCGAGGATGATCGCTTCGATCTCCTCCTCGAGCGCGTCCGGCAGCTTGTAGCCATCCGATTTGAAAATTTTAATGCCATTATATTCGCAAGGGTTGTGGCTGGCAGAGATCATCACGCCCGCATCGTAGCCATATTTCGTGACGAGATAGGCGACCGCCGGCGTGGGGACAACGCCCACGAGCAGCACGTCGGCGCCCACAGAGCAAAAGCCCGCCGTGAGAGCCGCTTCTAACATTTCTGATGAAATACGCGTATCCATGCCGATCAATACGCGGGGGCGGGAATGGGTATCGTCCGTGAGCACCATAGCGGCTGCACGGCCGATTTGCATGGCGAGTTCACAGGTCAATTCGCTGTTGGCAACGCCGCGCGCGCCGTCTGTACCGAAAAGTCTTCCCATTGAGAATAGCACCTCCAAAAATGATGTGGGTTTCGGGCGCAATGCGCCCGCCTTCCATTGAATCTTCTCTACCCCTTTATAAATCCAGCTTTTGCTGCCCCGGCATATCAATGCCGAGATGCCGATAACCTGCGGGCGTAACAATCCTGCCGCGCGGCGTCCGGCTCAAAAAGCCGATTTGCATCAGATACGGTTCGTAAACATCCTCGATTGTGACCGCTTCTTCCCCAATCGCAGCGGCGATCGTCTCAAGCCCAACCGGGCCTCCGTTATAGTTACGGATCATAGCGGTGAGCAGAAGCCGATCAATAGAATCGAGCCCTAGAGAATCGATCTCCATGCGGTCGAGCGCCGCCCGGGCATTTTCTGCGTCGATCACGCCGTTGCCAATCACCTGCGCGAAATCCGCGCCCGCTTTAAAAGCCGGTTTGCAATGCGGGCGTTCCGCGCGATCGGGAGGCAATTTCCCGCGCGCCCTGCGTATCCACCTCAATATTGAGAATCCCTGCGCTGCGGTTGACGATCTTGCCCAGTTGCTCCGGCGTGTAGAGCTCTAGGCGCAAAATCACGCCAAAGCGGTCGCGCAGCGGGGCCGTAAGCTGCCCGGCGCGGGTGGTCGCACCCACAAGCGTGAAACGCGGCAAATCCAACCGGATGGAACGGGCGGACGGCCCCTTGCCGATGATGATATCGAGTGCATTATCCTCCATTGCCGGATAGAGCACCTCTTCCACGCTGCGAGAAAGACGATGAATTTCGTCGATAAAGAGCACATCGCCTTCACTCAGGTTCGTCAGCAACGCGGCGAGATCTCCGGGTTTTTCAATGGCCGGGCCGGAGGTCACGCGCAGGTTCACTCCCATTTCATTGGCGATGATGCCCGCGAGCGTTGTTTTACCGAGGCCGGGCGGGCCGTAGAGCAGCACATGGTCGAGGGCCTCCCCGCGCCCACGCGCCGCCTCTATATAAATACGCAGGTTCTCTTTGACTTTTTCCTGCCCGATATAATCTGTGAGCACCCGCGGGCGGAGCGAGGTTTCCAGATCCGCATCCTCCGGCACATAGTCTGGGGCGACGATGCGATTTTCAAAATCCGTATCCATAATAGTATGACCGCCTTTTTCAAAATTCCATTGGTTTCGTGCCCTGCCCGTCAAAAAGAGGCTTTACGAGGTATAGACAGGGATTTTCCTCATTCCAAAGCGTTTCAAAAATTTCCAGAGGTTCAAATCCGCAGGCAAGATAAAACGCGCGCGTTTTCACATAGGAAGCGCTGCCCACCGTGTCGGCAAGCGTTTTCACCGTGAGGTAGCGGTAGCCGCGCGCAACATAGCTGTGCGCGCACAGCCTCAATAAGGTGCAGCCAATGCCTTGGCGGTGATATTCCGGCAGAACGCCCATCACGGCAATTTCACACGCCGCGTCGGTATGCTCCTCAGCTGCGAGAAAGCCAATGGGCTCCTCATCCTCCAACGCACAGAGGAAAAATTGGGCGCGGGTATTCTTTGCATACTGCCTAGCCGCTTTCCAGTCGCCAAACCAAGCAGGCAGCGCATGCAAAATGCGCAGGCAGATTTTCTCTTTACGATCCGGGTCCAGCACATGCCGATATTCCACAAAATTCCCCCTAGTCACCGCGCCCAAGAAGCGCAGGGCAAGCGCGAAGTCAATCCATAAAAACAAATTTATAGCGGGCGCGCCAACACCTTGAGGGCCCGTTTAATGAGCTCCTCCACCGGGAGGGAGCTATCCAGCTTGCCGACCGCAACGCTCGCCTCCGACTGCGCGTAGCCGAGCATCACGAGAGCGCTGACAGCCTCCGCCGCCGGCCCCGCCGCGTTGGCAGATCCTGCCGCCTCCAGCTCAGGAGAAGAAAATTGTTCGGGCAAGCCCTTAGCGAGCTTATCCTTGAGCTCCAGCACCACGCGCTGCGCAAGTTTCGGCCCCACGCCCTGCGCGCGGGTGATGGATTTGCTATCCCCCGTGGCAATACACAAAGCGAGCTTTTCCGGCGAAAGCTCTGAAAGGATGGAAAGCGCGGCCTTTGGCCCCACACCAGAAACGGAAATTAGCATTTTAAAACACGCAAGCTCCGTTTCACCAAAAAAGCCGAACAGGTCGAGCGCATCCTCGCGGACGTTGAGGTAGGTGTAAAGCGTTACCTTACCGCCCGCAGGGCCCAGTTGTTTTAAGGTGTTAAGCGTTGTCAGGCATTTGAAGCCAACGCCGCCGCATTCGACGACCGCTGTGGTCGCATCCATATGGATGAGCGTGCCGGTCACGCTGTAAATCATCGAACCTTCAGCCCCTTTTCCCTTAATTTTCCCATGAGCGAGCCGCTCGCATGCGCATGGCAAATGGCCATGGCAAGCGCATCGGCGGTATCGTCCGGCTTGGGGATTTCCGAAAGGTGGAGGATGAGCCGCGTCATCTCCTGCACCTGTTTTTTTTCCGCCCGGCCATAGCCTACCACGCTCTGCTTGACTTGCAGGGGCGTGTATTCATAAACCTCCAGGCCGCACTTTTGCGCCGCGAGCATCAAAACGCCACGCGCTTGGCCAACATCGATGACTGTTTTTGCGTTGCTGTTGAAAAAAAGCTTTTCAATAGACATCGCCTGCGGGGAATAGCGCTTCATGAGAAGCTCCGCCTCATCGTAAATCAGCTCCAGCCGCCGGCTGAAGGACATGCCTGCGGGCGTGGTAATCGCGCCGTAATCCAAAACTTTAAAATGATTGTTTTCATAACCGATCACGCCCCAGCCCACGATTGCGTAGCCGGGATCGATCCCTAAAATGACCATGCGAAACCCCTTTGCAAAAAGTTGGATAGATACATTAGGTTATTTTACCACAAAAACGCGTGCGGTTCAATTTTAAAATTCACGTGAATGGCGCGTAAAAAATTGAATTTCCATCCTTCCTCCCCATTTGTTTGCTTTCAATGGAACGGAAATAATATGGCTAAAGCGAGCGAAAGCTGCTTTCTCCTTTTCAATCGGCTATTTTTAACCTACAACAATCAATGATCAAGAAGCGGATATCGCACGCATCTGTGCGAACAGAAAAATACAGCAAAGGGGCTGTTGCAAAATGCAAGGCATTTTGCAACAGCCCCTTTTAAAAAACCGTTTTTGCCTCACGCAGGCAAATTGCGGGCTTTGCGCGCCCGAAACCACGGTTTTTCTCATGACGAGTTTCCGCAAGGAGCGTTTTGCAACGCGCCCTTTTGATTTCCCATAAAATACTCTTTTAATCCGCCGACCTCTGCCCCGTCCTTCTCACCGTCGTTTTCACCTCTACCGTCAGCTCCGCCTTTGGTAGCACCTCCCGCCAACGATTTTCTACACTGCGAAACGCATCCGGCTCTGAGAGCCACAGCCGGTTCCCAAGCCGGAGCACATCGCTGCGATAACTCTTCAGGCAGATTTCAGCTGTACTCCGGAGCTGGCTTTCCAGCATTGTTGAAACCGCAGCTTCAATTTGTGCGCGCACTTTGCTCTGCACGCTTCCGAAATCCGCGCGCTCAATCTCGTTGAGATCGCATACACAGTTGATCTCCGCGCGGTAGGCGGGCAACCCGTTTTTCATCTCCGTTGTAAATTTCGTATCCGCTTTAATGAGCTCCAACGACGCTTTGCCAAAGGAATCCCCCTCCACAACCAGGTCGCCGCTCTCGGCCTGCCCAGTCAAAAATAGGAGTGCGCGCGTTTCATCCGCATCCAGATCGCCTACATACTTCCCCTCCCGGAAGATTGCTAGCCCATCTGTCAACACCGTATCCATCTCCTGCGCCTTGTCCACCACTGGTTTTAAAAGCGGGAGATATACGTCCGACGTTTTATCCTCCAGCAGCGTAATCGCCTTGTGCAGCGGCATCTGGAGCGTTTTGGCGTTTACCTGCCCCATCTTCAAACCCATCTGGATTTCCCGCGCAGGAATCGAGCTGCCATTGAAGGGCGATTTGATGATATCCGCCGCCTTTCCCCGCGCCACGGCAAGATCGACCACTGGCCGTGTGGCGTAATCCCGCACAAAAAAATCGAGCGTTTCATTCAACCCCTCGCGCGCCACATCCGCACCGAATACGATGATCCAGTTGTGCGAATAAAGCGGCCTTCGCCCTGCGGTGAGCGTAACATTGCGCATGGCATCCGCGATCGTTGCGCCGCTCGTTTCATAAACCTTCGTCACGTTGCCGGACATACCGTCATCCTGCCCGCCTGCAACCGCTGTGTTAAAGGCCTGTAATGTTAGAAGATAGCCGTCCGCCGTCCGATCCACACCGATGCCCTGCACGATCAGACGGTCGCGGATCTCACGCCCATCGTTGCCATAGTCATTATCGCAGCCTGTCAGCCCAAGAGCTAAGAGAAACACGGCGCAAATCGCAAATATCTTTTTCATACGGACGCCGCCTCCTTCTCCAGTTTTGCCTGCCTGCGCACCGGCGGTAGCAGGCACAGTGGGATCAGGATGACGAAAACGGCAAACAGGAGCATCATGATCTCCGGCCTGGCAATGGCGTCAAAGCGCTCATAATCCCCGGAGATAAACACGGCCGCCGTGCCGAGCACCAGGATGCACCCGGCGATCCACGCCTTTTTGAAGCGCCTGCCAAAGGCCCGGCGCAGGCAGGTGACCGTCAGCAGTGTAAAAAACGCGAGCTTAACGAACAGGCAGAGAATCCACACGCCCGTATGAAACGCGTCAAGCCGCTGTAGCACGCTGAATTCAGCGAGCACTGCCAGCGAATGAAACGGGAAGAGCTGCGTTTGAAAAAACACGCCCAGCACGGAAATCGCGCAGAAGAAGAGAAGCGCCATTGCCAGCGTCAGCCACAGCGTCCATTTGACATAACCCTTTGTGAGCTTTCCGCGCACGCGCGGCGCAATCACGGCGAGTGCCGCCGCCTCTGCCGTGCCGGAGAGGAAAGCCGCCGTGCCCCGAAGCGTTGGCATCACACCGTCATAAAACAGCGGCGTAAAATTTAGCGGCTCAAAACGCGGCAGCAAAACGGCGATCACAAAACCAAGCGTTACGGCCACCAGCAGCACTGCCAGGCCGGAGAGCCGCCCGAGCGCCTCCAGCCCGAAACCGGCCGCTGCACAGCTGATGAGAATGATAATCAGCAGAAAAATCGTGAAATCCGAATCTGGAAACAGCCGCGAGGTTGCAAACAAATCAAAGCGCGTCACGCTGAGCAGCGCCACGAAGAGGAAAAACAACGCATACAATACCGCAAGAATTTTAGAAAGCACAGGCGAAATCCTGTAGGCACAGTCAAAGATATCCCAATCCGGGCGTGCCTGATACAGCGCATACAACGGTAGCGCGCTGATAAGCATCCCCAACGGATACAGAAACGCCTGCACGAGCAAATCAGAGGAGAGCGCAATCTCATTGAGCGCAGGAATATACGTCAGCGTGACGAGAATCCGGCTGACGAAAAAGATGGAGTAGAGCTGAGCCGGGCTAATCTGATGCGAGTTTGTCATTCTACAGGCCGTCCTTTCTAACTGAACTGATTAAAAATCCTCCGGCTCCCGCTTATCTGAGCCGTTGAGATCCTGCACCTTCATCTTATAGCGGCCGAGGCGCTTCCAGCCGACCCGCAGCACAAGATCACGCATTGCGCCTTTTTCAAAGGGCGTGATGGGTGCGGAATATGGCACGCCATAGGGATTGATCGAGCAGGCGTTTAGGATGAGCAGCCCCAGGATGAGCATGATTCCGTACAGGCCGGTCAGCCCACCCACGATGATAAAGAGAAACCGCAGCACGGCCGCCGGCTCATAAAGCGACGGCACGACGAATGAGCTGATCGCCGTCAGCGCGAGCACAATCAACATGGGCGCGGCGATGAGCCCCGCTGTGACAGCCGCATCACCGATGACGAGCGCGCCGACAATGCTCACAGCATGGCCCACGGTTTTTGGCATCCGCAGCCCTGCTTCGCGCATGATTTCATATATAAAATGGATCACGAGCGCCTCCAGCATGATGGGAAAGGGCGTGCGCCCCTCCGATACCGCGATATCAAAGAGCATGCTCGCCGGCAGCAGCTCCTGATGGAAAATCGCCACAGCCACATAAATGCCCGGCAGCAGCATGCTAATGGCAAAGGAAATGAATTTGAGCGCACGCAGAAAGAGCGCATAAAAGGGACGATTGGAATAATCATCAATCGATTGAAAATTTTCAATGAAAAGGTGCGGCACGATCAGGGCGAACGGCGTGCCGTCCACAATGACGCCCACCCGCCCCTCACTGATTTTTGCGCACAGGGTATCCGGCCGTTCCGTAACACCCACGCCGGAGAAGAACGAAAGCCCCTTGTGATCCAGAAACGGCTGGATATAGCCGGATTCCAGCACCATATCAAGCTTCGCATTTTGAAGCCGCTGCTTGACCTCCTCCAGAATGTCGGGATTCACCCGATCCGAGAGATAGCAAAGGCAGACCATCGTTTGGCTTGTATCGCCCATATTGAGCATCTCGAAACGGGCATAGGGCGTTTTGAGCCGGCGGCGGATCAACGTGGTGTTCACCTTGAGCGTTTCTACAAAGCCGTCGCGCGAACCACGCTCCTGCACCTCCGTTTCCGGGTCGGAAATCGAGCGCCGCTCAAAGCCCTGCACACCGAAAACCTCGCAGCGCGTCACACCGTCGATAAACAGTGCCGCAAAGCCTGACATCATCAGGTTGAGTACGTCCGCCATGTCGAAGGCTTCTTTATGATCCGTGCCGGAGAGCACGTGATCCCGCAGGTATAAAAACTGCTCGTCCGGCTCCTTCGGGATATTCGTGGCATGCAGGATGGGCGTAACCGCAATTTGGGAGAGTAGGAGATCATCGCACATTCCTTCGCATAGCACAAAGGCTGCCCGGTTACCATTGACAGGCAGCTCGCGCACCATCAGATCAAAGCTTGGGCCGAACACGCCGCGCAGGTAGATCAGGTTTTCCTGCAAAGAGGCAGAAATCTCCGCGGGCGGCACCTGCGTCGTTTGCGCATTGATCGGAGTAAAATCCTTCTGTACGGCATTTTTAAGCCATTGAAACATAAAACGGTCCTTCCTTTCCATTTGGCGGAAAAACAAATCAAAAAATCCGCCGCTAACGGCAAAGCATAGGCCTTGCGAATAGAGGGTTCTTCAGGATAAATGATATACGCTACTGTTTTTTCCATCCTACTCCGGTTTATGCGGTGGAATATTACAGCGTAGAAACGCCATACTAGATATCGCTAAAGGCGGAAAATGAAAGCTTTGTACGCAACGCTGTGAAAGGCATGGATTGCGTATTGCCAGTCGGTACAAAATTTTGAATGGGGGCGCATGGAGTGATCCATATGCTGCTTTTTCATTTCTTTTCCGCCTTTAGACGGATGAAACAGGCCTTGCAAGGGAGGAAGCAGGATGATTATTACGCTCATCCGCGCGGCGATCTTATATTTTTTGATTGTCTTTTCTGTACGTATCATGGGTAAGCGGCAAATCGGCGAGTTGCAGCCATCTGAGCTCGTTATCACAATCCTGATCTCTGAGATCGCCGCTATCCCGATGCAGGATAACGGTGCGCCTCTGATTAATTCCGTGATACCCGTACTGCTGCTGATCTCCTTTGAGGTGATTGCCTCAGTCGTGAGTATGAAATTCCCCAAATTCCGCGGCCTCATGCAGGGCCATTCCCTCATTGTCATCCGCAACGGGATGATTGACCAAACACAGCTCAAGCGGCTTCGTTTTACCGTAGACGACCTGATGGAAGCGCTGCGGCAGAAGGACGTGTTCCGAATCGAGGATGTGCAATATGCAATTGCCGAAACCAATGGCACGCTGAGCGTTCTGCTCAAGCCGGAAAAGCGCGTTCCGGTAGCGGAAGAATTAAACGTGACGATTCCGGATGACGGCTTGCCGTGTATCGTCATCAGCGACGGACGCATCATCACCTCTGCTTTTAAGGATTGCGGGATGACGATGAAAAAGCTCCAGACCCATATCAAGAAAAGCGGGCTGGAGCTAAAAGATATTCTGATTATGGAGATTGACCGCAGTGGAAATACGACGATCATCAAACGGGATGAACGGCTGAACAACGGAAAAATGGGGTAAACCCTCCCCTTTGGAGGATGAGAAAAGTAAAAGGAACGGGCGCGATTGCCCGTTCCCTCATTCAATGGACTCATTTATGGTGCTTGAAAGGAGCAAGTTTCAATGAAACGCCTGATTACAGCAATTTCCCTGCTTACCATTGCGGGGATTTTATGCGGGATTGGATTTCTAAGCATGAAGAAACAAGTGGATACACTGACGCAGCTGTTCCATGAGGGCGCTCAAGCCGCACAAGCAGAGGATGAAGAACGGCTCCATACTTGCACAAAAGAGCTACAAAAAGCATGGGAAAAAAGCCATGTCGTTTTTTCTATGCTGATCCAGCATCACGATCTCGATGATTTAGAGACAGACATTCTGGATTTGAACAACCTTCTGAAAGAAAAGGAGTTTAAAGAATATAAACGGACGTGTGAAGCGGGAATCATTGAACTGGATCATATTTATAATTCGGAGATACCGTCGGTGGGGAATGTGTTCTGAAGAAAATATATCCATCCTATCTCCAATAAGCCTCATATAGGTGCGTTGAGATACGCTTATCCTCTGGAGGCAATTGCATATAGTCCCCATATAACGTC
>ENA-OQDA01000978-OQDA01000978.1-human-gut-metagenome-genome-assembly--contig:-NODE-978-length-10842-cov-2.788894_pt1 | contig 10842 bp, 13 predicted proteins | sample MGYA00242771_ERZ504603 | MGnify/ENA primary metagenome ERZ504603 (study PRJEB26092, sample SAMD00036328) | human gut metagenome | host: Homo sapiens | study: EMG produced TPA metagenomics assembly of...
GGGGGTCCGGGGGGAAGATCATTCCCCCGCCGGGCGGTCAAGGGGGCGGGGCCCCTTGCCGCCGGAGGCATCCCACGGCGGCATCCCCGCTACTTCACCGCTTCGATGATCCCCGCACAAACGGACTCGACATCCTCACGGCTCAGGCCGGGATGCAAGGGCAGCGTCAACAGCTCGCCGTGCAATTGCTCGGTCACGGGCAGGGACGGCTTGCCCCCGCCGTACAGCGACAACAAATGGTTCGGCTTGTAGTGCTGGCCCGTGGGGATGCCTTGGGCATCCAGCGCGCCGATGACGTCATGCCGACGCCCGTTCAGGATGCGCACCGGGAAAATATGCGGCACGATCCACGCTTCCGGCTCAGCCGTGAGCAGCGCCACGCCGGGCACGCCGGAAAGCCGTTCGCGGTACAGATCCGCAAGCTCACGGCGCTTGGGGGCGAATTCGCCGTCCAGCCGGGCCAACTGCACCCGACCGATGGCCGCCATGATGTTGCTCATGTGGTAACGCCAGCCCTGCCGCTCCACGTCGAACTCCCAACTGCGCTGCCCGGAAAAACGCTTTTCGGTGTCCTTTTCCACGGAAAGCAGACGCCCGTCGCGCGCGGCCTCGGCCACCGCCTGATCCGAGGCCACGATGCAGCCGCCTTCGCCGCAGGTGATGTTCTTGATGCCGTCAAAGCTGAAACAGGCCACATCCCCGAAGCTGCCGATCTTGCGGCCCTTGTACAGGCATCCGAACGCATGGGCGGCATCTTCGATGACCCGCAGGCCGTGCTTTTCCGCAAACGCATACACGCCGTCCAGATTGACCGGGTTGCTCGCATAGTGCACCGGCATGATGGCCTTGGTGCACGGGGTAAGGCGCTTTTCCGCATCGGCGAGATCGATGGTCGCCGTATCAAGGCGCGCATCGCAGGCCACGGGGACGGCCCCGGCCCCGCTGATGGCCTGAAAGGACGCCACGAACGTCAGCGAAGGCACCAGCACTTCCGCGCCGCTCCCGTGCCCGAGCACGGCCTCGACAGCCAGATGCAGGGCGGCCGTCCCGGTATTGACGGAAATGACCCAGCTCGCGGGCACGCCCAGATAAGCCGCTACATCAGCCTCAAATTGCTGCACTTCCTTGCCGATGCCCAAGTAGCCGTCTTCGCAGATGACGCGGCGCACGGCCTCGGCTTCGGCCTCGCCAACGATGGAACGGGAAAGTCTCATGCTCATGTCAGTCTCCGGGGGTTCCCCCCCTGCCCCGCCGTGCGGCGGGCGCATAGGTCGGCGCCGCATGGCGGACGCCAGAAAAAGGGGCAGGGAAAACCCTGCCCTGACGTGTTACCAATGATAAGGGATATCCTGCGAATCGACGTCCTTGCGGAGCCCTTCCGCCGGATCGTGCGGGATGTCCGGGCAGTTGCAGATAACCGCAGGAACGCCCCCCGCCGCCGTAAAGCCGTACCAGACACGCGGCGGGATTTGCAGCAGCGCGTAGTTGTCCGGCCTGCCGAGCAGCACTTCCATGATCCGCCCGTACGTCGGGGACTCCGGGCGGCCGTCATACAGGACAATCTTCAGCCGCCCCACCGGTACGGCGAAACGCTGCGTCTGGCGCGTGTGGCATTTCCATGCCTTCACGCATCCCGGCTCAACTTCGGAAAAGTACACTTCCCCGATCTCCCCGAACAGCGGGGAGGCCGGGCGCATCATGTGCATGACCGGGCCGCCGTTCGTGGGGATGACGGCCAAATCCTGCAACTCCACGTCCTTAATAACGGATTCCATCGGAACTCCACGGCAGCCCCAACGCGGCGGCCTTGCGGCAGTAATCCTGAATCTGCGACTGCGTGAACGCGTAAATGTCCGCGCCCTGCCCCTTGTAAAACACTTCGTACCACTTGGCGGTAAACCGCATGGTCGTGTCGAAATCCAGCGTGGCGCGCCAGTTGAGGCAGGCCAGCGCCTTGTCGCAGCACAGCTTGAGCAGGGTGCATTCCTTCATCCCGGCCTGCCCCGCCAAATCCATCTTGCTGCCGAACCGGCCCACTGCGTTCCAGCGCCCGCACCACATCGGCTACGGTGTGGCTGGCGTCGGAAGAAGGCCCGAAGTTGAACGCCTCGCCGTCGAGCCTGAACCCTTCATGGCAGCCGTCGCCCTTGCCCGATTTCACCGCGTCGCGGTGCGCGGCGAACAGCTTCGCGCCGAGCCACAGGTAGCCGGAAAGCGGCTCCAGCACATGCTGCCACGGGCGGGTGGCGTGCGGGCTGCGGATTTCCACTTCCCTGCCCTCGCTCCACGCGCGGGCGCAGTCGGGCACGATGCGGTCAGCCGCCCAGTCGCCGCCGCCGATGACGTTCCCGGCGCGGGTCGTGGCGCAATACGGCGTATTCACCGGATCGCCGAAAAACGACTTGAAATAGGAATGCGCGATGATCTCGGCGCAGCCCTTGGATGCGCTGTAGGGATCGTAGCCGCCCAGATGGTCGGTTTCACGATAGCCCCACACCCATTCGTCATTGCGGTACGCCTTGTCGCTGGTGATGCTGACCACGGCCTCAACCGAAGGCGTCACGCGCACGGCTTCCAGCACGTTGAGCGTGCCCATCGCGTTGACTTCGATGGTGTCGGCGGGGTTTTCGTAGGAAGCGCGCACAAGCGCCTGCGCAGCCAAGTGGAACACGATTTCGGGCTTGAACTCCCGCATGGCTTCGATGAGCGCCTTGCGGTCACGCACATCGCCCCGATAGTCGCGGATACGCCCGCCAAGCCCGATCACGTCGAAATGCGACGGGGCGGTCGGCACGGCGTCCGAAAAACCGGCGACTTCCGCGCCCATCTGGAGCAGCCACGCCGTCAGCCACGAACCCTTGAATCCGGTGTGCCCGGTGACGAACACCCGGCGGCCTTCATAGATATGACCAAACATAGATTGTCCTTGGGGGAGAATGCCTCCGGCGGAGGGCTGCCGCCCTCCGGGCTCCTGCCGGGGGGAATGATTCCCCCCGGCCCTTCAGCGCCGCCGCATCCCGCACAGGCCATGCGCCTGCATGGGATACGGCGGTTCTGTGGGCGTCGGGCATCCTTTTTCACAATGCCGCAACGGAGCCGCCGGGAAACTGTTTTTCAAAGAAAGGCGTATCGGAATGCCCTTCCCTCAGCCCGCCCCGCTTGCAAAAGCCTTGGGAGGGAGAGGGATGGGGTGCGTGGGAAGGGTAAGGGAAGCCCTTCTCCAGAAGGGTTCCCTCCCCTTCCCCTGCATATCAAAATCTTATTTGCACCACGGGGCGTTGCCCTTGTCCCAAAGGGCATTGAGCGCCTGCGCGTCACGCAAGGTATCCATGCACTGCCAGAAACCGGTGTGGCGGTACATGGAAAGCTGGCCTTCGGCGGCAAGGCGTTCGAGCGGCTCCTTTTCGAGATCGCAGGACTCGTCCTCAGAAAGATAGTCAAGGAATTCGCGCTTGAACACGAAGAACCCGCAGTTGATGTATTCGTCCAGGACGGGCTTTTCCTGCCAAGACAGGATGTTCCCGTTTTCATCGGTCTTGACGGAACCGAAGCGGGAAGGCATCCGGACGCCGGTGAGGTCGCCATCTTGCCGGATTTGATATGGAAATCGACCAGTTCGCTGATATTGATGTCGGAAACGCCGTCCCCGTAGGTGACCATGAAGCGATCCGTGTCGATGTGCTGCGCGATGCGCTTGATGCGCGCCCCCTTCAGGGTTTCCTGCCCGGTGTCGGACATGGTGACGCGCCAGTCGGTCACCTGCGCGGTCGGGTGGTAGGTCGTCGAGCCGGTGGCGAGATCCACGGTGAAGTCCGCATTGCGCATACGGTAATCGTGGAAATACTGCTTGATGACCTCCCCCTTGTAGCCGAGGGGCAGCACAAAATCCTTGTGACCGTACCGGGCGTACATGGACATGATATGCCACAGCACCGGACGCCCGCCGATTTCGACCATCGGCTTGGGTTTGAACTCGGTTTCTTCGCGGAGCCGGGTTCCCTTACCGCCACACAGAATAATAACTTTCATGGACTTGCCTCATGTTTCCAGATATAGGAAGCTCCGTATCCCGACCGGACTGCCGGAGTGCGGCCACACTAGCAAAACACGCGGCAAAGGTGAATACCCCGTCCTTCCGGGCAAAAAGCCGCCGCCCCGCAATCCTTTTCCAGCCCCTTTTCGACGCCATCCGCATCAGGAGGAATCCCATGTCCCCATCCGTCCAGGCCATCAAACGGTTCCTTGAAGCCCACGACCGTTTTGCCATGCACAACGGCATCACCGTTGAAGATGCCGACTACGATTACGGCAAGGTCAGCCTCGCGTTTGAAGATCACGTCAAAAACTCCCTCGACATGCTGCACGGCGGCGCGCTGTTCACCCTCGCGGACATGGCTTTCGGCCTTGCTTCCAACTTCGGGCAGGAAGACGGCACCATGATCAGCACCAACGCCACCATTTCCTACATGAAAAGCGCCAAGGCAGGCCCCATCGTCGCCGAAGCCCGGCTCGCCAACGGCGGCAGGCATCTCGCCACCTATGAAGTCAAAATCTACGACGGGCAGGGAACCTATATCGCCTGCGCCATGATCTCCGGCTACCGCCTCGACACGAAGCTGGCGATTGAAGAGGAATAGAATATGTGGGGGAAGGGAGGGGGAGCCTTTCTAAGAAGGTTCCCCTCCCTTCCCCCACACCCCCATCCCTCCCTCTCCCAAGACTTTCGACTGATGGGGAGGCCCCCCCGACAGGAGTCCGTTCCGGCAACAGGCCGGGTTGTGTTGTTAATTATATATTGAAACTATTGAATTATTTTAGGTTGTAAATATTGTTTTAATAATTTTAAATAGTTATATTTAAGATAGCGACACAACATAAAATTTTCCCGCGCCTTGAAGGGAGGTGGGTATGCCGCATGAGCTTGCCTTGATGGGCATTTATTTTTCGCCGTTCCTGCCCATAGTGCTGTTCGGCATTCTGGGCGCGCTGGCAACGGCGTTTGTGTTGAACCGCACCGGGCTTTCCGGCTGGTTCGCCAACCCGCCGTGGGTGTTTATGGCGCTCATCGCCATTTATGTGTGTCTCCTCCTACCGCTTGGGATGGTTCTATGAGCATCAACAGTTTGCTTCGCTGGTTCCTGACGCTGCTGATCATCGTGATTGCCTGTATTTTCTGCTATATCCGCTACAACGCCTATTTCAGGAATCCTTGGACGCGTGACGGGATGGTGCAGGCGGAAGTCGTTCAGGTCGCCGCCCGCGTGTCCGGGGAGGTCAAGGCCGTGCATGTCCGCGACAATCAATTTGTGAAAGTGGGCGATCCGCTTTTTGATTTGGACGACAGGCCATTCCGCGTAACGCTTTCGCAGGCCGAAGCCAACGTGCGCCAGAAGCAGGCCGTTGCGAAGGCCGCCCGTGACAGGGCGGAGCGCGATGCACGGCTTCAGCGGGGCGCGCCGGGTGCGATTTCCCCCGAAGCCTTTCAACAGGCCGAGGATCAGCTTCTGTCCGCCGAGGCTGATGTGGCGGTTGCGCAGGCCCAGTTGGAGCAGGCACGGTTGAACCTGAGCTTCACGCACGTTACGGCTCCCGTGAACGGGTACATCACCAATCTGACGGTACAGCCGGGGACCATGTCGACGGCCTATCGCCCTTTGGTTGCCCTGATCAATGCGGACAGTTTCCGCGTGGACGCCTTTTTCCGCGAGACGCAGATCCGGGATTTCCGCCCCGGCGACCGGGCGCTGATCACGCTCATGACTTATTCCGATACGCCGCTTGAGGCCACGGTGGAGAGCATCGGCTGGGGGATCGCCCGCGAGAACGGGAGTACAGGCGAGCAGCTTTTGCCTTCGGTCAGCCCCACGTTCGAGTGGATACGGCTGGCGCAGCGCATCCCCGTCAGGCTTCATTTCGATGCGCTCCCGAAGGGAATCGAGCTCCGCGCGGGCACGACTGCCTCGGTGCTCGTCCGCGTCCATCCCGAAGATGTTGCCGCGTCCATCCCCCCGTTGCCTACGATTGGGCAATAGGGAACGGGAAAGATTGGAGGAGAAGGGGAAACTTTTTGAAGAAGGAGTGGAGCACCCCCACGTTTTCCCTTCCCCCTTCAAACTGCCAGATCGGTTCGCTCCTCCCCCATCCTTTTCAAAGATTTTCGACTGGTGGGGAGGCTGCGCGGCGGGAGTTCGTTCCACTCCGAGGCGGAAGGCAAACATTTTCTGCTAGCTCAATTCCCAATCCCTTTTTTCCAAGGCTCTGTCATAATATCTGGTTGTTTCATCTCCACAGCACGGTGAACATACAGCCTATTTCTCCAGTTTTCCCCTTGGCTGGATTCACTGATAAGGCATTTTGCCGGTTATCCCTTTGGAACTTCAAGGAAAAAGCATCAACCATTTTCTATAACACAGCAAAATAAAACAACCATATGCTATGACAGAGCCTTTCCAAAAAGAAGAGCCTGAACTCTGCGTTCAGGCTCTTCTTTTTGTCCACAGGGAAAAGCGGGGGAACAGGGATTCGATAAACACGAAAGTCTTTGAAGGAGGGGGATGGGGTTTGGGGAAGGGGGAGGACTTCTCAGAAAGTTCCTCCCCTTCCCAATCTCAATCCAACCCTCACTCTCAATCACTCAGCTCAAATCGGTCGATGCAGCTTGGCCTTGGAGAAGGTACGCGGCAGCGCGCCGGGATCGACGATCTCGACGTTGATGCGGGCCATGATGCGCTTGTGCATCTCTTCGCCGATGGCGCGGGCAAGCCCCGCGTCGTTGCCGGAACCGACGCCGGACTGACGCTCCACGCGCAGGCGCATGTAGTCGAGCCCTTCCGAACGAGTGAGCTCAATATGATACTCGCCGCCCACATCGGGATAGAGGTTCAGCACGTCGGCAATCTGGCCGGGATAAATGTTCACCCCACGGAAAATGATCATGTCGTCCGAACGCCCCCGGATGTGCCCGTGGCGCGGGATGGCGCGCCCGCAGGGGCAGGGTTCGGGGATGAGGCGGCTGAGGTCATGGGTACGGTAACGGATGAGCGGCACGGCTTCCTTGGACAGAGAAGTTACGACCATTTCACCGACTTCGCCTTCGGGAACGGGCTGGAGCGTGTAGGGATCGATGATCTCGATATAGAAAAGATCCGCCCAGTAGTGGATGCCCTCCCCAACCTCGCAGTTCAGGCCCGTTCCGGGGCCGTACATCTCGGTCATGCCCGCAATGTCGTAGCTGGCCTCAAGGCCGAGCTTTTCAGTGAAGCTCTGGCGCATTTTGAGGCTGTGCGGCTCGGAACCGAAAATAATCTTCCTGAGCGCGATTTTGTCGCGCAGATTGTGGCGCTCCACTTCCTCGGCAAGGAGCAGGGCCATCGAGGAGGTGCAGCCGATGCAGGTGGTCTGCATGTCCACAAGAAGCTGGAGCTGCATGTCGATGTTGCCGGGGCCCACGGGGATGGTGAGCGCGCCGAAACGCTCGCTGCCGAGCTGGAAGCCCGCCCCGGCTGTCCATAGGCCATACCCTACGGCAATCTGCATGCGGTCTTCCGTGGTCAGCCCGGCAAGCTCATAGCAGCGGGCCATCTGGAGCGCGAACGTGTCCACGTCCTTCTGGGTGTAGGCGAGGATTTTGCGCTTGCCGGTCGTACCGGACGAGGCGTGCACGCGCACGACTTCGGAGGGCTCCACGCAAAGCAGGGGCAGGGGGTAGCCGTCGCGCAGGTCGGTCACGTCCGAAAAGGGCAGGCGGCGGACATCATCAAGGGTCTTGATGTCCTCGCCGCAGGAAATGCCCGCGGCGGCGAGCTTGGCGCGGTATTGGGGGCTCTTCATGGCCTGCCGCACCGACCATCGGATGCCCGCGAGCTGGTGTTCGGCAAGGAAATCGGCGGGAAGATGGGGAAGGAAGCGGGGCTTGGCAGGTGACATGGCGTCTCTCCGGCAGGGCGGCGGCAACGGGGTTGCCGGTTGTCTTTTCGACGGTAAACGGCTAGTGTCGATCGATTCAAACAAACGAAAGTTTGCTATTTAGCAGAAAATATTTTGGAGGGAAAGTACATGCGCGTACTCATCATCGGCTCCGGCGGACGCGAACACGCCTTGTCGTGGAAGGTCGCCCAAAGCGGAAAAGCCGAGAAAATCTACTGTGCTCCCGGCAACGGCGGAACGGCGCAGGAAGGTGAAAACATCCCCCTGAAGGACAGCGACATCGCCGGGCTAGTGTCTTTTGCCAAGGAAAACGCCGTTGATTTTGTGATTCCCGGGCCGAGCTTCCCCTTACCCTCGGCGTCGTGGACGCCATGACTCAGGCTGGCATCCGCTGTTTCGGACCGAGCCGGTGGTGCGCGCAGCTTGAGGGCAGCAAGGCTTTCGCCAAGGACATCATGCAGAAAGCGGGCGTCCCCACCGCCGCCTGCGGCGTGTTCACCGAACTGGAAGCCGCCCAAGCCTTTGTGGAAGAAAAGGGCGCGCCCATCGTCATCAAGGCGGACGGCCTCGCGGCGGGCAAGGGCGTCGTCGTGGCCCAGACCAAGGAAGAGGCGCTCGAAGCGCTCGGCCAGATCATGGGCGGTATGTTCGGCGCGGCCGGAAGCCGTGTGGTCATCGAAGAATTTCTGGTGGGCGAGGAAGTTTCGCTGTTGGCGTTCTGCGATGGGAAAACGGCCCTCCCGCTGCCTTCCGCGCAGGATCACAAGGCCGTATTCGACGGCGACGCCGGCCCCAATACCGGCGGCATGGGCGCTTACAGCCCGGCCCCGATCGTTCCCGATGCGGATCTGGAAAAGATGGCCGACATCACCATCCGCCCGATCCTCGCTGAAATGGCCCGGCAGGGGCATCCCTTCACCGGCATCCTCTATGCCGGCCTGATGATGACCAAAGACGGCCCGAAAGTTTTGGAATACAACGTCCGTTTCGGAGACCCGGAATGTGAGCCCCTGCTGATGCGCCTTGAAAGCGATCTGCTGGAGATCATGGATGCCTGCATCGACGGTCGGCTTGATGAGGCCAAGCTGTCCATCCGGCCGGAATCCGCGCTCGGCGTGGTCATCGCCGCCGAAGGCTATCCCGGCAGTTATCCGAAAGGGATGGAAATCAAGGGCATCGACGCCGTGGACGCCCTGCCGGACGCCAAGGTGTTTCAGGCGGGCACGAAGCGCGAAGGCACCCGCACCCTGTCCAGCGGCGGACGCGTGCTGTGCGTGACCGCGCTTGGGAAGGGGCTTGCCGAAGCCCAGAAGCGCGCTTATGAAGCCGTCGCCAAGATCGACATGGAAAAGAGCCAGCACCGTTCCGACATCGGTGCCAAGGGCTTGAGGAGACTGTAATATGGAAAAAGCCAAGGTCGCCGTCTTTATCGGCTCCGCGTCCGACGAGGCCACCGTAGCCCCCTGCGCCGACATCCTGAAAAAGCTCGGCATTCCGTTCCGCTTCACGGTGACTTCCGCCCACCGTACCCCCGAACGTACCGCCGAACTCGTGGATTCGCTGGAAGCTGCGGGCTGTGAGGTGTTCATCTGCGCCGCCGGCATGGCCGCCCATCTCGCCGGCGCGGTTGCCGCCCGCACCATGAAACCCGTTATCGGCATCCCCGTCGCCGCGTCCCCGCTCGGCGGCATGGATGCGCTGCTCGCCACCGTGCAGATGCCTCCCGGATTCCCCGTCGCCACCGTCGCCCTTGACAAGGCCGGGGCCCGGAACGCCGCTTGGCTGGCCGCCCAGATCCTTGCGCTCCATGATCCCGATCTTGCCCAGCAGATCCGTGCTTCCCGCGAGCGGTTCAAGTCCGACGTCGCCGCCGCCGGGGCTGAGATCGAAGCAAAATACTGTTGAATTCTGTAAAAAAAGCCTATGGGGAAGGGGCCTTTGAAGCGGCCCCTCCCCGTACCCTCCCCTCAAACGCCCGTGTCTTGAGTCCGGGAAAGGCATCCGCCGTTCCCACAGGGATTGAAGGGCACTTTTCTTAATGGACTCCCTCCTTTATGAATGAACAACTTTCTCTCATCCAGAGGTTTCGCAAGACCGTGATAGGGGAATACGCCGAGGCGCTCATCTGGGCGGTAGCTCTGGCTCTGGTGCTGACCACGTTTGTGGTGCAGGCGTTCAAGATTCCGTCCGGCTCCATGCTGGAAACGCTCCAGATCGGCGATCACCTGCTGGTCAACAAGTTCCTCTACGGCCTGCGGAATCCTTTCAATGACGACTACCTGATCCGCGGCGTCGAGCCCAAGGTGGGGGACATCATCGTGTTCCGTTACCCCAAGGATCGGAGCCTCGACTACATCAAGCGCATTGTGGGCGTCCCCGGCGACACGCTGGAGATGCGGAACAAGGTATTATACCGCAACGGCGTTGAAGTGCAGGAACCCTACACGCAGCATTCGCAGCCGCTTATCATGATTCCGGGCCGCGACAACTGGGGGCCGATCACCGTGCCCGCCGACAAGTTTTTCGCGCTCGGCGACAACCGTGACGATTCGGCCGATTCCCGCTTCTGGGGCTTCCTTGACCGCAACGACATCCGCGGCAAGGCGTGGCGCATCTACTGGTCCGCCGACGGCCTCAGCAACATCCGTCTGAACAGGATCGGGAGAGCCGTCGAGTAAGGGAACAGTTGGGGAAGATTGGGAAAGATTGGGGAAGGGAGGGAAAACTTTTCTGAAGAAAAGCTTTTCCCTCCCTTCCCCAAACCCCATCCCTCCCTTTCCAAAGACTTTTGACCTTATCGAATCCCTCTTGTCCGCTTTCCCTGCGGGCAAAAAGAGGTGTTTGGAAGGGATATACGGGCTAGGGGCAGGTGGTCGCTTTCCCTGTGGAAAAAAAGAAGAGCCTGAACAATGCGTT
>ENA-OQDA01000979-OQDA01000979.1-human-gut-metagenome-genome-assembly--contig:-NODE-979-length-10839-cov-6.360997_pt1 | contig 10839 bp, 8 predicted proteins | sample MGYA00242771_ERZ504603 | MGnify/ENA primary metagenome ERZ504603 (study PRJEB26092, sample SAMD00036328) | human gut metagenome | host: Homo sapiens | study: EMG produced TPA metagenomics assembly of...
AGACCCCCAAACGCGCAGTGCAGTGGTCAATACATTGGATGGTAAAACTTATAAGTTGCCCGCTATCTTCCGTCCTGGACACGACGGCATGCTGATGCCTGCCAGACACGCAGAATAATGAGTGCACACAATATTCTTGGAAAAGCCGGTGAAGACGCCGCTGCCAAATACTTGGAACAGAACGGTTACACCATACGTGACCGTAACTGGCGGAAGAATCACCTTGAGCTGGATATTGTAGCCGACAAAGATAAGGAACTGATTATTGTGGAAGTGAAAACCCGTAGCAATACGGATTACATTGAGCCGCAGGATGCCGTGAACTGGCAGAAAATACGACGTATTGTCGTAGCGGCCGATGCCTATATCAAGCACTTCTGCTTGGATGCACCCGTCCGCTTCGACATCATAACGGCTGTAGGCGAACCGGGTGCATTCAAGATAGAGCATCTCAAAGAAGCCTTCTATCCGCCGATGTTCTGAGAGTTGAAAATTGACAAGCAAGAGTTATTTCAATCGTAAATTGTAAACCGTAAAACCGTAAATACCATCATGGACATAGAAACCGCCCGCGAATATTGCCTCAGCAAAAAGGCCGTCACGGAATGCCTTCCGTTCGACGAATACTCGCTTGTGATGAAAGTCATGGATAAAATGTTTGCACTTATCGACCTGGAAAGCGCCAACAAGATTTGTCTGAAATGCGACCCCGAATATGCACTCGAACTGCGGGAGCACTATGCTGCCATCGAAGGTGCCTATCACTTCAACAAAAAGTACTGGAACCAGGTGTTCCTTGACGGTGACGTCGACGACAAACTGTTGAAGCAACTGATAGACCACTCTATGGAAGAAGTATTGAAGAAGTTCACCAAAAAAATGCGTACCGAATATGAAGCCCTCCCCTGACACATTCCCGTTCCCGCTGGTGGCATTGGACGAAACGGCATCGACCAACCAATACCTCAGCCAGCTTTGCAACCAGTTGCAAGAATCCGTTGCCGAACTAACAACCGTGACTGCCGAGTTCCAAACCGCCGGTAAAGGCCAGCGCGGCAACACCTGGGAAGCTGAAGAAGGCAAGAACCTGCTTTTCAGCTTTGTACTCTACCCTTCTTTTCTGGAAGCCCGCCGGCAGTTCATCCTTTCACAAATCGTCTCCCTCGCCATTAAGGAAGAACTGAGCAGATGGTCTGATGAAATCACCATCAAATGGCCGAACGACATTTATTGGAAAGACAAGAAAATCTGCGGTATACTGATAGAGAACGACCTTTCCGGACATCATATCAGGCGCAGCATTGCCGGAATCGGCATCAACATCAACCAGGAAGTCTTCAACAGTGATGCACCCAACCCCGTCTCACTGAAACAAATCACCGGAAAGGAGCACGACCGTTATGAAATCCTTGCCCATATTCTGAGACGTGTACAAATCTACTACAACAGTCTCCAAATGGAGGACTTCGCCGTCTACTCCGACGAGATATCCACACGGTATGCCCGCTCCCTTTTCCGTCGCCGGGGATTGCACCCTTATGAAGATGCCAACGGCAAGTTCCTTGCCCGGTTGCTGCGGGTAGAGCAAGACGGACGGTTCGTGCTGGAGGATGAAGGAGGAAGTGAACGGGAATATCTGTTCAAGGAAGTGCAATACATTCTGTAAGAAATGTACAACCCGTGCCATCGCATTGGCAAAGTTGTGCCACCATACTGGCACAGACTTGCCATCGTACTGGCACGACTGTGCCAATACGATGGCACAAACATAAGTCCATAGCAGTGTACTACTGCCTTACTTCAAACTTTACTTCAGTTCCTTTCAGAAGGGGGAAGCAAACTTTACTTTAACCGGTCCCTCTCCTCCGGTAGTCTGTATATAGGCCAGCAACGCCCGTGGTATACGCGGTGACGGTTATCGGTATAATCACTCATGTCACTGTTGTCAGAGCCTTCGAGCCCAAGCAGACGCGCCGCTCCTTCAACTGTACACGTAATTTCATTGTCGCCAAGTTTCACAACAGTACCTTCTTCGTCAACCACCTCTACGGTTATGTGCGCAGTGGCGCGGTCGCCGGACAAAATAGTGCGATCCGCCGTGGCACGGATGGCATAAGGACGTCCAGATGTCCGGATGGAATAGCTCGACAAAGCATTTCCTTCCTTATCGCAGCCCTCAGCACGAAGCTCACCAGCCCGGAAAGGAATATCCCAGTAGATGATGCCGGTCTTTTCATCATAAGGTTTCATCTCGCCTACCACCCTGCCGTTGAGCAGCAAACGCGCCTGCGGAGCATTGGTATAACACACCACACGTATGTTCTGCCCCTCGTCATAGTTCCAGATGTCCCATGCATCAGGCGAAAGGAATACATGCTCGGGATGCTTGGGATTGACATATACCGGATATGTTCCTGCATACGTGACCGGATTCTCGCACCACAACGAAGCCCGGAAATGTCCGCGTGGCTTGGGGAAACTTCCGAAATCGAGCAAACCCGTGTACAAACCGCGGGACGGCCATCTGCCCGATTCACCCAGATAATCCGTACCGGTCCAGATGAACTGCCCGAAGATGAAATCCTTGTCGCGGACGGCATACCAGGCATCAAGCCCCGAACCCGTCTCGCTTCCATAGATAATGCGGTCCGGATAAGTGGCATGGTCTTGGTCGTAGCGGTTTTCCGTATAGTTATACCCCACCACATCCACAGCATCGGGATACTCCGTCTCGTTCGACATCACGACACCCGCCAAAGCTCCGGTCACGGGACGGGAAGTGTCCACGGCACGTACACAGGCAGCCAGACGCTTTGCTATGGTTCCGATGCGCATGGCATCGGGAGCATCCGGCTTATAGCCCCCGAACATAGGCTGGTTGATTTTAGCTCCATCAAGAACGGGATGCGAATAAGGGTCGTTCGGATAATCCACTTCATTGCCGATACTCCACAAGAAAATACAGGTATGATTGCGGTCACGACGTACCATATCGGTTACGTCCCGTTCTATCCACTCCTCGAAGAAGTCGAAAGTACCGTCATAACTCGGAGTACCCACATTCCAGCCTTGTACCCATTTGCGTTTCGGAAACTCCCATTCGTCAGAGACTTCATCCATTACAAGAAATCCCAGGCGGTCACACAGTTCATAAAGAACGGGGGCTTGTGGGTTATGGCTCATGCGGATGGCATTTACGCCAATCCCTTTCAAGTTATTCAGGCGGCGTTCCCATACCTCCGGCGGCACTACTGCACCCAGCACTCCTGCATCATGATGCAGGCATACACCTTTTACCTTCATCCAGTTGCCGTTGAGGGCAAAACCTTTGTTGGCATCAAATTCCAGCGTACGCAGTCCCACTTTGGTCTCACTGCCGTCAATGCGTTTGCCATTGGCAAGCAATTCGGTTTTCAATGTATACAGATACGGATTATCCAGATTCCAACGATGGGGTTTGGACACTTTCAAGTCAAGACTTTGCTTGGTAATACCTTCTTTTCCATCGGCAACACGCACACGGCGTTGTGCCACCTGCTTTCCGGCAGCATCGTACAGTGAAGCCTTCAGTTCCAGTTTGTCGGAAGTTGCCTTGTGCTTCTCCACCTCTACATCGACCGCAACGACGGCTTGCTTGTCTGTCAGCGAAGCGGCATGCCAGCCCACACCCCATTGCGCAATATGTGTATCGGGAGCAGCCACCAGCCATACATCGCGATAGATGCCCGACCCCGTATACCAACGTGAATCGGCATAACGGCTATGGTCTACACGGACAGCCAGCACATTGTCGCCTTCCTTCAGGTAAGGGGTCATGTCGTAAAGAAACGATACATAGCCGTTGGGGCGCCTGCCAAGCAGATGCCCGTTCAGGTAAACCTCGCTCCGGTTATATACCCCTTCGAAATAGATATAATGACGTGTTGCGTTGTCTTCAACCCTGAAGTGTTTGCGATACCAGCCTATCCCACCCGGCAGGTACCCGGTGCAACTGGCCAGTGTGGGCGACAATTGCCCCTCTATGGACCAATCGTGTGGCAAAGAAAGCTTCCGCCATTCGCTGTCGTCATAGTCAGTCCGGACAATAGCCGAGTCGTCCGTCAGCCGGAACAGCCATCCGTCATTGAATTTTGCGGCATCGCCAAATACCACCTGCGCCTTTATCGGAGCAACGACCAGCATTGCCAGCAAAAAGATAAGAGCAGTCCTGTTATTCTTAAAATACATTTTCATATAGATTTTCTTTGAAGTTAAACTAATTCCTTACTTCAGGCTATACACCACGGTTGTCACACTCTTGGCTTCCAGAATCACCTGCTTGCCTGCCGCCACCGTTCCTTCCACCAGATTCTTGCTACCGGTAGTTGTATAAGTAGCTATTGACTTCGCTTCATTGCTCCATCCCACATGCGTTTCACCTAAGCGAACCGCCTTATCAGACATGTTTGTATAGACGGCCACTACCTTATCCCCCTCGGGAGAAAGCCAGGCGGAACCGAAAAAAGTACGCGATTCGTTCAAGTCGAGGGCAATACGGCGGTATCCCGGACGGATAAAGCGACTGTAATTGCCCAGTACCCAAAGAGTGGCAGTAGCCTGATAGCTTCCCTCCTGCTCTATATCACCGTACTCACCACCGGCAGGTACCAGCGAAATCAAGAGAAAACGGTTCTTATGCCCCCAACGGGAAACATCCATCGATGTCCAGTAACTCCAGGAAGACACTCCAGCCACAGTGAGGTCATTGTGGATGACCTTCGACATGTAGAAAGCGATATCCATCTCAGAAGCCTGCTCGTAGCCCACAAATTCGGAACTGCTGTAATTATCGCCCAGCATACTCCATTCACTCTGCCAAACATCCAGATTATACTGACCGGCAGCCTGGGCCACTTGCTTGCGCACGTTGCGCATACCGTCCCATGTGCCGTCAGTCCAATAGCTGTGTCCGCAAATGAGATTCTTCACGTGTGCCAAGTCACCCACGTAGGCGGAAGAGCCGGGTGTAAAGAAAGCTGAGAATATATTACTGCGGTTGGCATCGCCTTTCACTTTATACAGATACTCCCAATCACCGGATTCGCCCAAGAGAATGTCTGTGGAAAGCCCCCGGTCATCCAACGACATATCCAACTCGCGTGCCAGTGCAGCCACTTCGTCATTGGTCCAGCCACTGCCCTCCTGACCGCTGTCCCAGTTGTACTGCGGCTCGTTGACGGGCGAGATATGGCTTATGTGATAGCCTTCACCGGTATAACGGGCCGCTACATCGGCCATATATCCTGCAAAGTCACCATAATGCTCCGGTTTCAGATTGGAAAGTCCCCCTCTGGCGGAAAATCCTTTTCCATTATAGGTGTACTGCACGGGAGGTGTATTGCTGAAAAGAACGAAATTGTTACATCCCAGCTCCTTGGCACGGTCCATGAAGTAACGTTGTCCCTCGCAACGGGTCCAGTCGTACGTCAAGTCATCCGTAAGATAGGATTCCGCACGACGGGATTTATCCTCGATGCCGCTGGCTTCACCTTGCGCGGCACTGCCGCCACCAAGATTCACCCGCCATTGGGAAAGGCCGATTCCTTTCGGCTTGCCGCCCACAATCTCTGAAGAAAAAAGCAGTTCCGTAATCCCCGCACGGTGCGAAGTCCATGACTTGCCCACAAAGGCAGGCGACCAACAGTCCGAAGCGCCAAAGCCGGCTATTGTCTGGAAAGTCTGTCCGGCATCGATGCTCACCAGTTTCTCTACGCTGTTTGTAATGTCCGGACCCTCAGGAGTGTCTGGAGTATCCGGCGTAACGGGAGAATCGTCGCTGCAAGCCATTGCAGCAAGCAGTGCCGGAAGAATAAAAATGTGTCTCAAATTCATGATATTGTTTCGGATTAAAAAAACTGCCGCGGATAATCCATTGCAAACTATCCGCGACAGAATATAAAGACCTATTGAATAATCAGTTCCTGCAACAATCTGTTTTCATCAGAATGTGTTTAATTCCAACCTGGGTTCTGGGTAATGGAACCGTTGGACATCGTGATTTCGTACAAAGGAATGGGGAACACCATGTCGCGGTTTTCATTGAAAGTGATGCCTTTGTCACTTGCTTCACCTTGATTTTCCCACTCAAGAGCGTCACGGGTAGCCTCTTCAGTGTTCCACTTCACAAAGGAACCGTTCGGTCCCAGGATATTGCTAATCATCTTTTTACCATTTGTATCAGTCCAGCGGCGGATATCATACAGACGGTTCTGCTCGAAAGCCAATTCCAAACGGCGCTCCAGGCGAATGGCACTTTGCAATGCCTTTCCACTTGCCGTAACGTCATCCAACTTGGCACGTCTGCGCACCTGATTGAGAGCATCACGGGCAGAAGCGTCATCACCCAGTTCATTGCAAGCCTCAGCATACATTAAAAGGACATCGGCATAACGCAGAATACGGTGATTCAAAGGACTCTTGTCCGTGGCGTAAGCCGTTGCATCGCCTTGAGCACGATATTTCATCGGCAGGAAATACTTGCGGATGATACGCGCAGACTTATGGTCAGCGGGATTGATAATATAGCAATTGGGGTCCCAACCATATTTATCAAGATATTCCTGATACTTATTCAACGCTTTGCTTGCGTCAATGAAATCTTCGAATTGGTCTTCGCCGGCAATTTCTGTACAGCCCGACTTGATTATTGTCCATTTCAAACGTTCCGTATCACCGGCCTCAATATAAGCTTGCTCCAAATTTGCCGTAGGCTGACACCAGCTCCAACCATCACCAGGACCATTACGGGCACCGGTTACCGTAGCAAGCGCCCCTCCTAAGCCCAAAGTGGGATGATATTCATACTGGATTTCCAGAAGGCTCTCCGCACTGTTGTCATAGTCGACATTCCATACCTGCCCGAAATCGGGAAGCAATTGGTATTCGCCTTCATCTATCACAGTCTTCAACACATCATGGGCAGCCTGCCATTTCTCCTGATAGAGGTACACTTTACCCAATAATCCTAAAGCGGCGCCACGGGTAGCATGCCCTACTTGCGCAGTACTGCGTTGCGGCAGTATTTCGGCAGCTGCCATCAGGTCATCCTCTATGAATTTGTACACGGCTTCTGCCGTAGCACGTTCTGTTCCCTCCACTTCTTCCGGCATTTGGAAACTGGTCATCAAGGGCACCCCGCCAAAATTTCTCACCAGTTCGAAGTAATAGTAGCCACGCAGGAAACGGGCTTCTGCCACCAGACGGTCTCTGGTTTCTGTCTCTTGGGTTTCGAGAGCCGCAATGCGATCTATGGCTATGTTACAACGTAAAATACCTTTGTAACGGTACTGCCAAAAATTGGAGATAGGGCCATTGCTGGCACCGTTTCCCTGATAATGCGCCAATGAGATATAATCACTCTGAGACTGAGAGGTATTCCCCATCCAGGCATCATCTCCACACATTTCGGAAAGTAACCACACGGTGTTGATTTGCCACCATCCTCCATATGTCATGGCCTGATAACAGCTCGTGACTGCGGATTCACACTCTTCTATGGACTTATAATAAGTGTCCACGTTCAATTGCCCGCGTACGTCTTCCGTCAGGAAGTCCTCGCAAGAGGTAAACACCAGCGAAGCAATCAGAACTACTATTGTAAATATTCGTTTCATGGATAATCAAGAATTAAAATTTGAAGTCAATGCCAAACAAGAATGTTCTCGGATTAGGATAAGCCACGTTGTCAATACCGGTATTGATGGCACTGCCAGAGCTGTCGGTAGTACCGTCAACCATCGGCGTTCGGGGTCCATTCCCGAATAACCGGTAATGGTAAACGGATTCTGTGCAGAGAAGGAAAGACGCAAGTCAGCACCTCCAACCCATTTCTTAGGAAGCGTATAGCCTATCTGCAACAGCTTGCAACGCAAGTAGGAACCATCTTCCACATAGAAACTGGAAACGCGGCTATAGTTCAGGTTCAAGTCATTGCTCGACAAACGGGGAATATCATTGCCGGTACCCTCGCCATGCCATGCTTTCTCCAGTGTACCTGCCCAGACATTCTGTCCACCTGAACCGGAGTACCGTCCTTTGGTGACATTGTAAATATCATTACCGAACGTACCATAGAAATTGGCTGCAAAATCAATGTTCTTATAACGCATACCAATATTCAGACCCATCATTAAATCAGGATAAGGATTACCGATATAATCTTTGTCATTGGCATCGAGCACTCCGTTATGGTCCCGGTCCTTGAAGCGGATGTCTCCCGGTTTTGCATTGGGCTGAATCAGTGTTCCGTGTTCGTCAGTGTGCGCATACACCTCTTCCCAATTCTGGAACAAGCCATCGGCCACGTAACCGTAGAAACGGGAGATAAAACCACCATCTTCGTTACGGATAATCTGGTCGCTATTGAATCCACCGACATTGATAGGACCGTCGCCCGAGAACTTGATGGCCTTGTTGCGCACGGCAGAAAGGTTCAGACCAAGATCGTAAGAGAAATCCTTGCCGATTTCATCGCGCCAGGTAAGTCCCACTTCCCAACCGCGGGCCTGCATACTACCGATGTTCATCCAAATCTGGCTGTTCCAGTTATCATATCCCAAAGAGAGGATGTTCTGTTTCTGGTAGAGCATGTCAATGGACTTTTTCTGGAAATATTCGAATGTTACACCCAAACGTGAATCAAGGAATGACATATCCACGCCTACGTTCCAATCTTCCACAGTCTCCCACTTCAACTGGTTGTTACCTACTGTAGACACGAAGTAACCATTTGCCAACGTATTGCCATAATAGTATTGGGTTTCGCTCAACAAAGTAAGGGTAGCATTATTGTTGATATTCTGATTACCTACACGGCCCCAGCCTCCACGAAGCTTCAGGTCACTGAAGATGTCCTGGTCCTGCATAAATGCCTCACTGATGACACGCCAGGAAGCGGAAACAGACGGGAAGAGGGCATACTTGCTGCCCTTCGGGAAACGGGAGGAACCGTCGGCACGGAGAGATGCCGAAATGTAGTAACGGTTATCGTAGTTGTACATGACACGGCCCAGGAAAGAAACCAGTGTATTGTAAGTGGTTTCACCGTTGGCCTCGTCCGTACCCTGCTGTCCGGCATTCACTTCCTGCATCTGGTCCAGATTATTGGGAACATTATCACGCCGTGCCTGAGTATTGTACCATGCAAAACGTTCGGCAGTAAAGCCAGCCATTACATTCAAGTTGTGCTTTTCAGCGAAAGTGTCCATGTAAGTGGCTGTATTCGTCCAGTTCCAGTCAAACCACTCCTGATTGCGGCGGGTGATTTCGTTCAAGTCTTGTTTCTCCAACGGATCCATATTGAACTTCGGAACGAATGAATCAGAACGGCGATAGTGTGCATTGGCACCGAACTGGGTGCGCAACGTCAGCTTTTCTATCGGGTTTACCTGCAGATAGGTATTCAGAATGGCACCCAACTCGCGAGAATGAGCATTGCTACGGGCAATTGAACCGGCGGGATTCCACTCCTGGTTGTTGTAAGAGCGTTGATAGTTGTTGTACTCATTATCCTCCCATTGGTCCTGCGGACGGAATACCGGAGTTGTCGGGTCCATAGCCATGGCTGCCGAGAACTGGTTTGGGGTATCATCCCATGATTCGACACGTGGAGCAATATCAACTCCCAATTTTACATACTTATTAAATGTATATTCAGTATTCAGACGGATATTTATCTTATCCCAATAACCTACATCAAACTGTGAGTTGTTACGATAATAGCCCACGCTAAAGTTATAAACAAACTGTTCTGAGCCACCGGCAACACTAAGTGAATGGTTCTGCACCAAAGCTGTTTTATTGACTACAGTATCCCACCAGTCTGTACCACCGGGATTGGTCGTAGCACCCGTATCGTTCCAGATAGAAGAAAGGCCATCATTCGTATAACGGGTATTGAACACTTCTTTATATTCAGCCGCACCGGCAATATTAGGTTTGGCCACGGTCTGGAAACCAACAGAAGAATTCCAATTGATGCGGGCTTTACCAGTCTTACCTTTCTTTGTAGTAATCAGGATGACACCGTTTGATGCACGTGTACCATAGATAGCGGCAGCCGAAGCATCTTTCAATACTTCCATGGAAGCAATATCGTTACTATTCAGAAAGTTGATATTGTCACCTACCGGCATACCATCCACTACATACAACGGATTCGTACCGTTTACGGTAGTTACACCACGAATCAGCACCTTCGGAGTAGCTCCAGGGCCACCACCACTGGTGACTTGTACACCATTTACCTTACCCTGCAAAGCAATCCATAGCATTACCGGTCACGGTTTCAGTGATTTCATCGCCTTTTACTGTAGCAATAGAACTGGTCAAATCGCTCTTTTTCACAGCACCATAACCGATAACCACCACTTCATCCAGTAATTCCGCAGCCTCCTTCAGTACCACGTTAATCGTAGTACGTCCACCTACAGCTATTTCCTGAGACATCAAAACCAATAGAAGAGAATACCAACACTGCATTCTTGTCTACATTGGGTAATGTATAATCACCGTCGATACCGGTAATTGTACCCGTACCGGTACCTTTCACTTGAACTGTAGTTCCAATCAACGGCTGCTGGTCGGTGGCCGAAGTCACCACACCCTTAACCGTTATCTGCTGCGCATAACCGCAAAGGCTTATCAGCGCAAGACATAATAATAGAATTTGCTTTTTCATATCTTAAATCTAATGTTACTTTTTAATTAGCAGGCACAATCTTGCCGCGACCCAAATGCGCGTCAAACTCAAAGCGGTAGTTGCCGGTCACCGTAACCGTAGGCTTCATCCAGTTGTCACCT
>ENA-OQDA01000980-OQDA01000980.1-human-gut-metagenome-genome-assembly--contig:-NODE-980-length-10832-cov-2.243157_pt1 | contig 10832 bp, 2 predicted proteins | sample MGYA00242771_ERZ504603 | MGnify/ENA primary metagenome ERZ504603 (study PRJEB26092, sample SAMD00036328) | human gut metagenome | host: Homo sapiens | study: EMG produced TPA metagenomics assembly of...
CACGGCGCTGAAAAAGCGGCCCGAAGCGAACAGGCTGACCCCGACCGAAAAAGATATAGTCGAATTGTTCCGCACATCAGGGTTAATAAACGAGTATATCGCCCGGCGAGGCGGCCCCACCACCGGCGCGAAAGTCGGCAGCGGCGTCGCGGCATCGCTGCCCTACATGGCCGGCTTTGCCACAACGAGCGGTTTGGGCAGCGGAGCCGCAAAAACCGTCGGACGTGCCCTTATCAAAAAAGAAGCGAAAAACCTTGTAGGGCGGGGCCTGCGTAAATTGGGTGAATATACCGTCAGCGCAGCCGCTATGACGCCTTTACAGGCCGGAACCTACACCAACTACCACCAGCGGGCGCAACAACAATACACAGTGGCAGAAAACGGGACGGTTACAGAACATCCCGTGCCGAAGTACGAACTCATGTATAAGGCGGCCGCCGATTCGTTTACAGACGTGTTTACCGAGCATATCGGCGGAGAACTCGGCAAAGGCGTACAGAAAGTACTGAAATGGCCAGTCGAGCAGCTCGGCCGGCGTATGGGCGTAAAACTGTCGTTCGACAAGCTATTGCCGGGATATTCTCGGAGCAGGTATCTTACCGACTTCCGTAATCGAACTCTATGGAACGGCCCGGTCGATGAATGGTTGGAAGAGGTCGCCGGAGGCATCCTGTCGCCCCTTCTGACCGGAGAGCACGAACAATGGCGGGAGAATCTTTCGGGTGAAAACCTTTGGACGACGTTTCTCACCACGTCGCTCATGGGAGCGGGGTTCTCTGCGTTGGAACTGCCGAACGTCGCAGCATACGTCCACAAAACACACGTCCTGCAAACCGAGGAGAAAAAAGCGCTCGCCAAAATCGAAAATGAAGAACTGCGCAAACAGGTTTTCGAAGCGATGCACAAGCCGACGATGAGCCAGCAGGCGCAGGCGATGGCCGCGATCGACTGGCAGGCGGCCAATATCGGGAAAATGGACGCCGCACATGCCGCCGACTATGCCCGCTTCCGACTCCAACGACAGATTCTCGACGGCATGGAGACGGGCGATGCCGAGGGCGAAGCGCTCCATACCGCCGTACAAACCGCCGAGCGGTGGGCCTACAAAGGACTTGACGGCAAAACGGCGACCGAAGAAATCATAACGGCCCGACGTGCGGACGGGAAAACCTATGTCGTACTTTCGGGCGACACCGACGAAGCGGCTACGGACGGAACCTTATTCGTCCTCGACCCCGAAACCGGCCAGCCCGGACAGATCGACCGGACGGAACTCGAACATATCGAACGAACGCCGCTGGCGGAATTTTCAGCACGGCAGGCTCAAATCATCGAACAGCAGGCCGAAGCTGAGAATCGGGCCAAGCAGGAACAATACGACATGGAAACCGGCACCGAAGCGGGCATTGCCCCAGAGGAAGTCGCACGAATCGTTACCCCCGAAGCCGTACAATACGCCAACGGCGACGAAGTAATTACCGCAGACGGGGTACAAGGGCGCATCACAGGGAAGCAAGGCGGCAGTTACGTCGTACAGTTGGATACCGGACAATTCGTCCTTACACCGGCCCATGCGCTCACCCCGAAATCCGAGGCACCACCACCGACCGAAACGACCACCGCCATCGCACCTGCGCAGCACAATGAAGCCACGGATACCGACACGACGAACAATGAACCGATCGCCCGGCAACTCGCCGAGGCGATTCGGGCAGCCGCAGGAGAGCAGGATGCACAACGAATCATACAACGTATGCTCGACGGAGCGGCCGATGCCGGACAACGGCAAATGTATTCGGACGCCTTGCAGTTTTTACAGCAGCACGCCACGGCAACGGTTCCCGTTGAAGAGCACCCGACACCGGTCCCGGCCGTGCCGCCCCCGGCGGCACCCGCCCGCACAGAAATACCCCGAATCCGCAAGAGCGAACGACACCCTACACCCAATCTGCGGCCGAGTTAGGTGATTTCGTATCTATCGAGGACGTGATCCTGCGCGACATCGCCAGCGGGTTGAGGTTCGCATGGAAAGACAGCGGCAATCGTCGGGGGTTGGCCCGAGAACTCGGATTTACGGGCAATGAAAACGAACGCCGCTCGCGGTTCAGCATCCTATCTTCGGACGGTATCACTCCCGAACAATACGCCGAGCGGCTTTATTTCCAATACGGCGGCGGGAATACGGAGCAGGCACATTGGGATCGAGACGACAAGACGATCAAAAGATGCCCGTGCTGGAAGTACTCTCCCGAATACATTCGCCACGACAGGCTTACAACGCTGCCGTAAGGTTGCACAACGACACTCCGAATCCATACGACGATATGGACGAAGAGGATTACGCCCGGATGCAGGAGTATGAAGCCGAACAGGAGCGCGTCCGCACGGAATTATTATATGACGACGCCTTCGCACAATGGGCCGGACAGACGTCGCAGGATCAATGGGCAGAAATAGATAATTTATTCATTGAGGATGCGTCCGAATCTTCAAAAAACACTAACTTTGAAGCGACAGAGACAGCACCTCCCAATCCAGCAAATTATGACGACGAAACCGAAAACGGAAACGGGATTGACACCTCAGCGTTTGGAGCGACTGGCAACGATCGTAGCGAGACTGTCGATGGAGAACAACGTAACGCCCCAGCAGGTGATGATGCGTATCTCGGACAACAGGGCGGCGGGTCGGCCGCAGTTCGACATGGAGGCGGACTGGACGCAATATCCGGCCCCCTCACCGACGACGAACGACGAATAGCGGCCCGAGACCGCCGCCGAGATCGAAGCCCGTCTCGACCAATACAGGGGCCGAACTGCACACGCTTCGCACCCGCTATGCTGCCGAAAAAACGCAATATCGGAACCGCTTACGAAGAGGATAACCAAACAACGTTGTTCGGGCCGTCTCACGAACCTTCCGACGGCGATCTGTTCGACGTGCCGCGCGATTTCTCCGACCGTAATCTCAACGACATTTTAGCTCCCCTGCAAGCGGAAAATAGGCCGTTTGCAGGAACGTATCGCCCGTACCGAAGCCTCGAAAAGCAAAGTTATTGCCGAGGCGGTGGAGGCTTATCATGCGCAGGGGACTTTACCGCTCCGAGAAGAACGGCAAAAGGAAAATACCCGCCAAAACAGCACATCGGCCGAGGATACGTTTCCGCCTGCAATTACCCAAGAATACGACAGATACCTGCATCATGCCGTCGCGTCGTTTCCCGATAAGGTTTTCAGCGTGCTGAACAATGACCTTATCAAAGCCGGATTCATCCGCGACGTGCGGCGGCTGGCCAAGAAAGACGTTCGCGCCGCAATCAAGTTGGTTGCGGAAGCCAACGCTGCGGCTCAAAAATATGCGGGCAAACCGATCCTTACGCCTCGCCACAGCATCCATGCGGAGCTGGCAACCCTTGCCGAAAGTCAGCATCGAACGAAAACCGCGACATCCGACACATCGGCCGAAACCGGACTTTTCAGCCCTACGGAACAAACCCGCCACTCCAAGACCGGCGCTACTCTTTACTCTGTCAAATTGGCAGAACGGATCGAACGAAATGCATTTCAAAGTTTGAAAAAGAGGGCCAAAGAACACGACGGATATTACAGCTCCTTCACTCGCAGTTTTCTATTCGACACCCCGGAAGACGCCGAGGCATTTCGGGGGACAGCACCAACATCCGACGCCACCCGCCCGACATCGGAAGAACAGCCCGCCATCCAACATCCGCTATTTGATAAAGCGGCATTGGTTCCGGTAGATTCATACTCTCCGAAGGCATATAATATGTACCGTTTTTATTCGGCAAGGGCCCGTGAGGGACTGGGATATAAAAAACAAAGTATCGTTCAAAATGACGAAGCCTGCGAACGATTCATCGACCATATCCGTAAATTGGCTGAACAAAGTGCAGACGCCGCTATCCGGTTAGTGGTGGAAATCAATAAGGCAGCAGAACAAGAAGAAGGAAAACCCGTATTTCCGCTCCAACACAGCATCTATGCGGAATTAGAGGAGGTACACGCCCGACAGACAGCGGAAAAACAACAATCGGAAACAGCCGACGATTCCGCTTCATCGGCCGGCACAGCTCCCGAATACGGGGCGCAGAACAAATTGGTAACGACTGAGCAATACGAGGAACTGAAACGACGGATGCGCGAGAAACTCGGACAACTCAACGCCGGCTTCGACCCCGAAATACTCTCCATAGGTGCACAAATGGCCGCTTACCATGTTGAGGCCGGAGCGCGTCGATTCGCCGACTTCTCCCGCCGGATGATCGCCGATCTGGGCGACGTGATCCGCCCCTATCTGAAACCTATTTACACCGCCGCCCGCCAAATGCCCGGCATGGAGGAATATGCCGCGCAAATGGACAGCTACGAGCAGGTGGAGGCGTTCGACATGGCCGATCTCGACAAGGCCGAGAAAACATCCCAGCCGACAGGAACGGGAGCACAATACCGATTGGCAGGAATATACGACATGACGGGGGCTGTCGAGAAAGACACAAACGAGACTGGCAATCTACGCCCCGAAAAGAACTTCCGCAAGGATTTGGAGCGATTCAGCCGTGCTTTCGCCGATGAATTGGGCTGGGAGCACGAAACGGATCGCAAGGGTAAAACCATCTATGCCCAGACCAATATAGCACCGGCCGGCGGCGACGGCTCGTTTACACTTTGGGCACCCGAAACGGATTTGGGCATTTATGTCAGTGTACCCGTCGCACCACAAAGCTACGACAACCGATACGGGTATTCTAATAACTTGAAAATAAAAGATATTATGGGCTTCGGAGAGCCAATATTATGGCGACTGCGAAACAAAGAACAAACCTTTTTACCCAATGGACACAATCGTTATGCCCCGGCAGATATTACCGTCGGCGAGCTGGCCGAACTTGCAAAAAAAGAATTAAATGCTTATCTTGACAACATAACAGCGGCCAAGACGCTCGACCATATATTACAAGAGAATCAAAATACACGAAACGATGAACGACGGGAAAACAGTAGCGAGAAAGACTATCCCGCTTATGGAGACGGAAGCCGCAAAGACGGCGCTTTGGGAACTGGCATTTTATCAGCCGAGAAGCCTGTTGCAACAGTATCGGGAGAATCCGGCGGAATTGCTCGATTCGATAGACCAGACCGTAACACGGGCGATGCGGTGGCGGCAGGCAGCACTCGAACGGGACGAAGATCCGGTAGTAGTGGACGAGTATTACTATCAACTCCTCCGACCGTGTTACTGTCCGGAGGAGCCGGAACAAATACCCATCAGCGAAAAAATGATGCGGGAGATCATCGCCACGTTGAAAAAGGTGGAGAAAGCGAAGTCGCAAAAAACACCTCGTACAAAAACCATGTAATCGAACGAGGACACGACCTCGCTCCGAGAGGCGAGGTTGGCAAGATCAAAGCCAATCTCGCCGCAATCCGGCTCATTAAAGAAATCGAAGCCGAAGGCCGCGAAGCCACCCCGGAAGAAAAAGCTGTATTGGAGCAATTCTCCGGCTGGGGGCGGTATTCCAGCAATCTTCAAAATAGCCCATCCCTACCACAACGAACTGCGCGAACTACTGACAGCCGATGAATACGAAGCGGCACGCGCATCCACAACCACCGCATTTTATACTCCACCCGAAGTCATATCGTCGATATGGGATATGGTGGAACGCCTCGGATTCGACGGTGGCCGCATCCTCGAACCATCGGCCGGCATCGGACATTTTTTCGGTCTGATGCCTCTTTCGATACGGTCGAAATCGGATTTGACAGGAATCGAACTCGACGATCTGTCCGGCCACATCCTTCGTGCGCTCTATCCCGAAGCGCATATCCACATCGAAGGTTTCGAGCAGCAGCGCATACCTAACAACAGCTATTCGCTGGTGATCAGCAATGTACCGTTCGGAACGTTCAAAGTACACGATACGTTCGACCGCGATTTATCCTCACGTTTCGAGATTCACGACTATTTCATCGCCAAAAGCATCCGGAAGCTCAAACCCGGCGGATTGGGCGTATTCATTACCTCGACAGCAACGCTCGATCGGAGTGCAAATTTGCGGAATTGGGTCGTAAACGACGGTAATGCAGACTTCATCGGGGCAGTCCGTCTGAATACCGGTACATTCAAAAATACGGCCGGCACCGAAACCTCGGCCGACATCATTATCGTCCGCAAACGCGACGAAGCCGGGCCGGCACCCTATGCCGTAAATATGCAATCGACCATTACGGAACGCGAGGCGCCCTACGAACGAATTATCAAACTGTCGAACGGGAAGGTAAAGACCGAAGCAGCAACGGCACACATGAACTATAACAAGTATTTTCACGACAATCCGCAGTTCATGGCCGGCCAGATGCGCTTCGGATTCGAAAGTGGCGTGGAAATACGCCCCACAGAACAGCGCTGCGTCCCCACAAGCGACATAGACCAGTCCCGCACGCTCGACAGTTTCATATCCGCACTCCCCGAAAATATCTACACATCGGCCCCGGCACCCGCAACGGAGCGAATACCGCAAGCGGTCGAGGCCCCCAACAGTACAAAAGAGGGAGGACTTACGATCATCGACGGAAAACCATATATCGTGCGGTTCGGACAAGCCGTACCCGCCGACTGGAACTCGTTGAAAATCCGCAACCGCAGTAAAGTCGAAGCGTTAGGCGATTACCTGCGGCTGAAAAGTGCGATCACAGAGCTGCTCGATGCCGAACGCAATGATCTGCCGAACATCGAGCAACTGCGAGCCGAGCTTAACGACGCCTACGCTACCTTCACCCGTCGTTACGGGACATTATCAAGAAACACGCGTATTTCATTCCTGCGCGACGACGTGGATTTTCCCTCCATCGCAGCCATCGAAAACGACAAGGAAATCGTAACTCCCGACGGAAAGAAACGACATGACATCCAAAGGTCGGACATCTTCTTTCGCCGGATGCTGGAACCGACACGCGAACTGAAAGCCGACACGCCGAAAGACGCGATCGCCGTATCGCTCTACCGCTACGGACGGCTCGATATGCCCTATATCGCAGAATTGCTCCACATACCACAAGAGGATACAGAAAAAGAACTGCTCGCACAGGAACTTATCTATGTCAATCCGGTAACGGGTCTTTATGAGGAGCGCAACGAATACCTCTCGGGAAATGTCCGCGAGAAACTCGAACAGGCCGAGCAAGCCAATGAAAACGGACAGTTCGACGCCAACATCCGTGCGCTCGTGAAAATTATTCCGATGGATATTCCGCTGCCGCTGATTAAAGTATCGCTCGGCAGCACATGGATACCCATCGCCCTATACGAACAGTTTTTCAAAGAGACGTTCAACGTAACGGCCCATATCGCCAAAACATCGGCCAACAAGTATATCGCCAAAATCTCGAACGAAGGGAATACGGTCGATACCAATATGGGGATTCCGCAAGCGCCGGGGAGCAAACTCGCACTCGACCGGATGAACAAGACGCAGACCTACATCAGTCGCAGCGAATACGACCCTTTGGCTCAGAAAGAAAAGCGTGTCAAAGACCCCGAAGCGATGACGCAGGCCGCCATGAAACAGACCGAGCTGGAAGAACGATTCGAACAATGGATTAAAGGACAAGATAAAACAACGACCGATAAGCTCGTCGAAATATATAACAGAACCTTCAACAGCACCGTCGAAAGACAAATCGACGTTTCATCGTTCGATTATTTTCCCAACGCCACACACACGAAGAAGCCGCGCGAGCATCAGAAAATCGGTGTCATGCGAGGTTTGCAAGGAGCAACGCTGCTGGCACACGAAGTCGGCACGGGAAAAACCCTGACCCTCATAACTACGGCAATGGAGATGCGGCGGCTCGGTATCGCCCAGAAGCCGTGCATCGTCGTACAACGCTCGACATTCAACCAATTCGCCTCCGAAAATAAAATCCCTCTATCCGGCCGCCCGTGTCCTCGTTCCGTCCGAAAAAGACCTCACGGCATCGCAGCGGCAGGAATTATTCGCAAAGATCGCCTATAACGATTGGGATATTGTCGTACTCTATCACAGCTATCTGGATGCCATACCGGATGCCCCGGAGCGTGTCAATGAATATATCGACACGCTGATCGCAGAGAAGATGCAACAGCTCGAAGAAATCGAAGCCAATTCTCCGGACAATGCCAAACGGCAGGCTTATGCAATCAAGAAACAGATCGAAGGACTGGAAAACAAGAAAATAACGGATAAAACAGTCAAAGAGGAAGAAAAACTCAAAGCACAGGCCCGTACTCGTGCATTACGTCTGCTCGACCGCCGCACGGACGAGACGATGACCTTTGAACAGTTGGGAATCGACGCTTTGCTGGTAGATGAAGCACATGCCTACAAGAAGCTCGGTTTTACCACCAACCTGCAAAATATCAAAGGTATAGACCCTGCGGCGTCGCAACGGGCGCAGAGCATGAGGCTGAAAACATCTTATATTCTGGCAAATAAACAGAACAAAAACGTCGTATTCGCCACCGGAACACCCATATCCAATACAATGGCCGAGATGTGGACGTTCCTGCGCTATCTGCTGCCCAAACACGAACTTGAACAGTACGAGATCGCCGATTTCGATTCCTTTGCGAACAATTTCGGAAATATCGAGGAATCGGCCGAGTTTGCCACAAACGGCAAATTCCGCGTAGTCGAACGCTTCGCCAGTTACTCCAACGTGCCGGAACTGCTGGCGATCTGGAAGAAAGTCGCGCACACCGTACTCACGGAGGATGTACCGGATCTGCGCGAAGGTGTAGGAACGCCGCGCATTGAGGGAGGCAAACCGAAGGATATACTGCTCGACCAAACGCCTGCGCTGCGGGCAATCATGCGCAGCATACGGGAAATACTGACTCAATACGACGCTATGTCCGGTAAGGAAAAACGTCGTAACTCCCATATCCCGCTGGTCATGTTCGGACTGGCCAAACGTGCGGCAATCGACGTGCGGCTGGTTAATCCCGCTCTACCGGACGATCCCAACAGCAAAGTCAATCATGCCGTGCGCGAAGTCGTAGAAGATTTGAAAGCAACGGCCGATTACAACGGCACCGTTGCTGTTTTCTGCGACGCCTACCAAAGCCGCGACCACAGCTTCAATCTTTTCGTGGATATGAAGCGTAAATTCATCGACGCCGGCATACCGGCCCAGCAGGTCGCTATCATCCACGACTACATAACGGACGCGAAACGCGAGGCGCTCTACAAGCAAATAAACAACGGCGAAGTACGGATCGTACTCGGCACGACCGAGAAATTAGGTATCGGAGTAAATATGCAGGAGCGTCTGCACATGCTCGTCAATCTGGACGTACCCATACGTCCTATGGACTACCTGCAACGCATCGGCCGCATTGTGCGGCAGGGCAATCTGCACCTGCAAATGGACAAACCCGTGCGTATTCTGCGCCTCGGAGTAAAACAAACGCTTGATGTTACGGGCTACCAACGGCTGAAAATCAAGGAATCGTTCATTAAGCAGGCAATGAAGGGCGAGGTTACGGAACGCTCGCTCGAAGAACCCGAAACCGACAGCAGCGACAGCACGAATTTCGGGCAGATGATGGCCTCACTCTCCGGCAGCGCTGCGGCGCTCGCCCTGTCGCTCGAACAGAATAAACTACGCAAGCTGAGAAACGCACGCGACTACTACAATCAACATCAAATATACGTCGCACATGAACTCAAACGACTGCAAAACGTCCTTCAAACAACCCCGCAAATAATTGCTCAAATCCGTAAGAAAAAAGATTTCCTGCGAAGCCTGTTTCCGGACGATAAAGTGGTATCGGTGGAAGTGGGAAAACTCAAAGCCTCCGAGCCGGAAAAAATCGAAGACCTGTTCGTTCCGCTCTCGAAACGCATCGAAGCCGAAGCGGATGCCCTCCGCCAATCACCCGACCGTACACAATCGGACATGACACTCCGCATCGGAATCAACGGCAAAGAGTTCGACATTATAATTGTTTTACGACGGAATTACCTTTCCAATGAAAAGGAGCGCATCAACCGCACGATTTATTACCAATGCAACGAATGGCGCGACCTGCAAGGCGAAGCCGGAGCTAAGATGATTAACGTCATCAGCCAAGTCGAAAAAGTGCTCTCCGGTGAGGAGTACGACGCCGAAATACAGAAGCGGCAGCTCGGAATGGAAACGGCACAACAAGCCATCGAATATTTACAGACGCAGGTCGGCAATGGATTTCCCAAACAAGCAGAGTTGGAGGCGGCAGAAGAACGCATCGCCGAGCTGGAAGAGCAGATGAAAGTGGAACTGGCAGCGATCGAAGCACAGGAGGAAACCGACAAGTCCGGAACCGCAACCATAGACATCGACCCTGACGAATTGATTGACGACAATGCAGGAAACGGCCTCCGCTTCCGCGACGGTGGCAATCCGTTCGGTTCCGACGCCCCGGCAAGCGATGCGGAGTTGGCTCGCCGCGTTCGCCGGATCGCCCGCACGCTGAACACTCCGGTCGAGATTATCGACGACCTCGATGCAATTACCGATTCCGACCCGCTCGTGCAACGTCGTAAACGACACTCAAAAGGTTTTTACGACCCGCAAACGGGACAAACGTTCATTGTCCTGCCCAATATTACGACACTCGCCGATGCCGAAGCGACCGTATTGCATGAAATTGTCGGACACATGGGCTTACGCTCGCTGATGGGCGACCGTTTCGGCGACTTTCTCGATAAGGTTTACAATGGTCTCGATACCGAAGGGCGCAGCCGTGTGGCCGACATTGCCCGCGAGCAGGAGCACCAATCCTCCGGCGCA
>ENA-OQDA01000982-OQDA01000982.1-human-gut-metagenome-genome-assembly--contig:-NODE-982-length-10822-cov-5.150070_pt1 | contig 10822 bp, 11 predicted proteins | sample MGYA00242771_ERZ504603 | MGnify/ENA primary metagenome ERZ504603 (study PRJEB26092, sample SAMD00036328) | human gut metagenome | host: Homo sapiens | study: EMG produced TPA metagenomics assembly of...
GTGGTACGAAAACAAAAATCAGTAGGGGCGGATTCCATATCCGCCCGCAGTGTTGCTCACAGATGCACAATATTTTTTAGCGGAGCGCAGCGACGCGAACCACCAGCATTTATTATTTTTTGATTTATTATTTATTAATTTGTGAGCATGAGGTTTCCTACAATGAAAACATTCTCAAACAAAGTCCTGACCAAACCCGAGGCTGAGCAGGCGCTGGATACCGCTATCGCGCTTGTCCGCCGGAATCTGCCGCTGTATACCGACCACTGCCAGAACCATTCCAGCGTCCATGACATCTATCCCCAGTGCGAGAACAACCAGTGGACCTGCGGCTTCTGGCCCGGCGAGGTCTGGCTGAGCTATGAGCGCACCGGCGACGAGGCGTTCAAAAATACCGCGCTGACCCTGGTGGACAGTTTCCTCTACCGCATTGAGCACAAGATCGAGGTCGACCACCACGACATGGGCTTCCTGTACAGCCCATCCTGTGTCGCCGCCTACAAGCTGACCGGCAGTGAGAAGGGGAGAAAGGCCGCTATCTTGGCTGCCGACCAGCTCTGCACCCGCTTTCAGGAGAAGGGCGAGTTCTTTCAGGCGTGGGGCGCGCTCGGCGCTGCCGACAACTACCGCTACATCATCGACTGCCTGCTGAACGTGCCGCTGCTCTACTGGGCCAGCGAGACCACCGGCGACGCCCACTACGCCGATCTGGCGCACAAGCATGTCACGACCTGTCTGGCCAACTCCATCCGCCCGGACGGCTCGACCTACCACACCTTCTTCATGGACCCCGTGACCGGCGGCCCTGTGCGCGGCGCGACCTGTCAGGGCTATAAGGATGACTCCTGCTGGGCCCGCGGTCAGGCGTGGGGCGTCTACGGCACGGCCATCAGCTACCGCTACACCAGACGCCCCGAGTATCTGGACGCCTTCCGCCGCGTGCTGGCCTACTATCTGGAGCGCCTGCCCGAGGACCTGGTCCCGTACTGGGATATGACCTTCACCAGCGGCACCGAGGAGCCACGCGACTCCTCCTCCGCGTCCATCGTGGCCTGCGGCCTGCTGGAGGCCGCCAAGTACGTCGGCACCGACGAAGCTGCCGAGTACACGAAGCTGGCCGCCCAGATGCTGGGCAGCGTGGCCGCGCACTACGCCGTCAAGGAAGGCCCGCAGGGCATCGGCCTTGTGCGCCACGGCACCTACAGCAAAAAGAGCCCCTACAACACCTGCACGCCCGAGGGCGTTGACGAGTGCGTCAGCTGGGGCGACTACTTCTACATGGAAGCGCTGACGAGATTGACAAAGGATTGGGAGCTGTACTGGTGATGAAATTACATACAAAGTCCGATTTTACGGCGCTGATGCACCGATTTCTGGACCCGCTGCTGCCGCTGTATTCCGAGGGCGGCGCACGGCTGCACCTTGGCGACACCGGCGTGACCTACCCGGGCCGCACGATCGAGATGGAAGCCTTCTCCCGCCCGCTGTGGGCGCTGGCCCCGTTCTGGACGGGCGGCGGCAGGGCGGATGACTTCCTGCGCATCTACCGCAAGGGTCTGGCCAGCGGCACCGACCCCGAGAGCCCCGAATACTGGGGCGACCCGAACGATTATGACCAGCTCTTTGTGGAGATGGCCGCGCTGGCCTGCGCGATCCTGGAGACGCCTGAGAGCGTATGGAAGCCGCTGACCGACGCCGAAAAGGCCAATCTGGCAAAGTGGCTCGACACGATCAACCACCATGACCTGCCCGGCTGCAACTGGCTGCTGTTCCGCGTGCTCGTCAAATCTGGCGCTCGACTCTGTCGGGATGCCCTGCGATATGGCCCGCGCCGCCGCTGACATGGCCGAGGTCGATAAAATGGTACGTCGCCGACGGCTGGTACTCCGACGGCCCGGCGGACATCAAGCCCCAGAAGGATTACTACAACCCCTGGGCCATCCAGTATTACACCGTGCTCTACAGCGTGTTTGCCGCTAAGAGCGACCCCGCCCGCGCGGCGCTCTACCGGGACCGCGCGACCAAGTTTGGCCAGCAGTTTGCGCGCTGGTTCGATGAAAACGGCGCGGCGCTGCCTTTTGGCCGCAGCCTGACCTACCGCATCGGCCAGAGCGCTTTCTACTCCGCCTGCATCTGGGCCGGTCTCGAGCCGCTGCCCCTGCCGGTCATGAAGGGCATCATCGTGCGCAATTTGAACTGGTGGCTGGCACGGCCCATCTTTGACCGCGACGGCGTGCTGACCATCGGCTACGGCTACCCGCAGCAGTACATGGCCGAGCAGTACAACGCCCCCGGCAGCCCGTACTGGGGCCTGAAGGTCTTTTTGCTGCTGGCCCTGCCCGACAACCACCCGTTCTGGACCGCCGAGGCCGCCCCGCTGCCCGTCGAGCTGACCCGCGCCGGTGTGACCGGCCAGCCCAGCGCAGACCTGCTTTTGCAGCGTCTGCCGGACGGCCAGCTGAACGCCTACTCGCCCGCCAACTACGAGAAGGGCGACCACGGCCAGTTTGTAGAGAAGTACGGCAAGTTCGTCTACAACACGCGGTTCGGCTTCTCGGCCAGCCGCAGCTATGTGCAGCTGGAGCAGGCCGCGCCCGACAGTATGCTGGCCTTCGTCATCGACGGCTGGACCTCGTACGCCGCCACAGCGACAGGTTTGTCCTGATGGGGGACCGTCTGCTGAGCGAGTGGCGGCCCTTCCCGGGCATCAAGGTCACGACAGAGCTGGTGCCCACTAAGTGGGGCCACGTCCGCAACCATACGGTGGAGAGCACCATCGCCTGCACGGCGTATGACTGCGGCTTTGCCGTGCCCAAGTTCGCCGCCGGCTTTGCCGCCGCGGCCAACGGCACCGGGGCCGAGGCCCACAACGACACCTGCCGCTGCACCGTGCAGGGCCGTGGCGGCGAGGGCTTCCTTGTGAACGCCTACCCCAACACGAACCTGTACGACCCCAACACGGTCATCCCCGCGGTCAGGTACGACGTCCCCGTCGGCACGTCCGTCTTTACCACCACAGTGGAGAGCCGGCACGAATAATTCTCTTGGCCCCCTCTGGGAGGGGGCTCCGCCCGCAGGCGGTGGGGGAGAGAGCCTTGCCATGGCCCGAAATATTTCGGATTACCGCAGAGTTCTCTTCCTCCGGCCTTCGGCCACCGTTCCCCCACCTGGCGCTACGTGCCACCTCCCCCGTATCGGGGAGTCTGTCTCGCAGAGGGAGGTCTTTAGCGCAAAGAGAGAGGTAATGTATATGTATCCGCAGTCCAATTCTGCCCGCAGCGTCCGGGATCTGTCCGGCGTGTGGGATTTCCGCTTCAACGCCGATGAGCCCTGGCAGCCCATTGCGGTTCCGGCCTCCTACAATGACCAGAGCCCCGACCCGGAGTTCCGCCGCCATTACGGCATGGCCTACTACCGCACGACCTTCACCGTGCCCGAGGGCGCGCGCCGGGTGCTGCGCTTCGACGCTGTGACCCACAACGCCGTGGTGCGGCTGAACGGGCAGGAGATCGCCAGCCACCGCGGCGGCTTCCTGCCGTTTGAGGCCGACATCACCGCGCTGGCTCAGCCCGGCGAGACCGTGACGCTCGATGTCGAGGTGGACAACCGCATCGGCCACAGCTCGCTGCCTGTCGGCAACGAGGGCGGCACGGCGTTCTTCGGCTCCGACAACGCGGGCATTCCCGCCGTCGAGGCCGGCAAGGCGCGCCAGCAGGCTCAGGGCATCAACCTGCCGAACTTTGACTTCTTCAACTATGCGGGCATCACCCGCCCGGTGCACCTCTACACGACCCCGGCGGCCTACATCCGCGATGTGACCGTCGCCGCCGATATGACCGGCACGCTGCGCTACACGGTGGACACCGTGGGCGAGGGCAGCGTCAAGGTGGAGATTCTGGACGCAGAGGACCGCGTTGTGGCCTGCGCCGACGGTGTCGCGGGCACCGTGCAGGTGGAGAATGCCCGCCTGTGGCAGCCCCGCCCCGGCACGCCGTATCTCTACACGGCGCTGGTCAGGTTCGGCAAGGACGAGTACCGCCAGAAGTTCGGCTTCCGCAGCGTGGAGGTCAGCGGGCACAAGTTCCTTATTAACGGCGCGCCGTTCTATTTCAAGGGCCCCTGCAAGCATGAGGACTCGGCCTTCCGTGGCCGCGGCTATGACGCCTGCGTGACGGTGACCGATTTGAAGCTGTACGAGTGGCTGAACGCCAACTGCCTGCGGATGAGCCACTACCCTTACGCCGAGGAGGTCTACGACCTGTGCGACCGTCTGGGCATCGTCGTCATCGACGAGACGCCCGCCGTCGGCATCGGCGCAGGCCCGGCCTGTGACCCGTATCAGACCTTCCCGCTCAAGACCTACCACAGCGCCGTGCTGCGGGCGATGATCGAGCGCGACAAGAACCACTCCTGCGTTGTGTTGTGGAGCCTGGGCAACGAGCCGGACACCGAGCACTTCCCCGAGAGCGCCCGCGACTACTGCGCCCGCTGTATGAGCAGGCCCACACCCAGGACCCGCAGGACCGCCCGGTCACGATGGTCTGCTGCCAGAACGACTACACGAGGACATCACGACCCGCACGATGGACGTCGTCTGCATCAACCGCTACTACGGCTGGTACAACCTGAGCGGCGATCTGGACAACGCGGCCTACGCCTTTAAGAAGGAGCTGGATTTCTGGGAGACCATCGACAAGCCGCTGATTTTGTCGGAGTACGGCGCGGACACGGTGGCCGGTATGCATGGCTTCACGCCCGAGATGTTCACCGAGGAGTTCCAGGTCGAGTATTACCGCACGATCAACGGCTGTCTGGATGAGCGCCGTTTTGTCGTGGGCGAGTGGCCGTGGAACTTCGCGGACTTCTCGACCCAGCAGGGCCCGATGCGCGTGGGCAGCTGCAACCGCAAGGGTCTGTTCACCCGTGAGCGCACCCCCAAGCTGGCCGCCCACTACTTCCGTGATCGCTGGGGCAAAAAGGAACCGAACGACCGGTAAGCACTACCCCTGAGATAGAAAAAAGCCCGCTGTTCATCGCAACAGCGGGCTTTTTCGCGATTATTTCAGATTCGGTCTGTCCTGATCGCCGTCGGCCTTGAACAAGACGAAGCTCTCGGGCTTGTTCGTGAAGTAGTAATACTCGGTGTTCTCGTGCACGGGCGGGGTCAGGTAGTTCGGGATGATGCAGCCGTCGCCCTCGACGCGCTCGGTGAAGCCGGCGGCCAGCCAGACGTCGGCAGGGATACCGGCGTTGTAGCAGTCCATGTACTCGGCACCCGCGTGGTTCATGATGGCGTCCAGCGCCGCGCCGATGCGGGGCAGCACGCTGTCCTCACCGATGAAATCCACGAGCCGCACAACGGCGGCACAGCCGGTCTCCTGCGCGGTGACGGTGCGGGTCACGACGTAGGCCAGCAGCTTTCCGTTCTCCTGCGCGGCCCAGACATCGTACTTGAAGTGCGGATAGTGGAAGTACCGCCGCCGCATGTACCACACATCCTTGCGCGGCGTGTGGGGCGTGGCGGGCATACCCAGCGGGATCAGGTCCGCGGCGCTCTCGATTTTAGCAAGGCCCAGATCGCGCTGCACGGGGGGCAGGGAATACCGCAGCGGCTTTGCCAGATAGTAGGCGCGGCGGCGGCCCAGCCGGTAGTAATGGGGCAGGCGCTCGGCCTTCCAGCCCAGGAACTGGTAGAACGTGCAGGTGTTGGGGCGGATGTTATTGCAGGCGACGACGTCGGCATTCAAAAGCCCGGGCAGGGCGTTCATCAATTCCAACCCCACGCCGTTGTGGCTTTTGGCCGCGACCCAGACGCTGACCCAGATGTCCGGCCTGCGCTTTGTGTTGGCCAGTATGTACCCGGCGGCGCTGACGTACTCGCCGTCCTGCTCCGCCACGGCAAACTGCGGCACGCCGCCGCGGCCCGCGTAGTAGTGGTGGTACAGCTCGGGGCGGTTCAGCAGCGGCAGGCGCATATCAAAGTTTGCGTTGATAAAGTCGATGATGGCGGCATCCTCGCCGAGGCGTGCCGGCCGGAATGTTGTATCAGACAATGGCCGAACCTCCCGTGACCGGCAGCGTTACGCCGGTGATGAAGCCTGCCTCGTCGGAGAGCAGGAACGCCATGGCGGGTACAACGTCCGCGGGCGTTGCGTTGCGGCCCATGGGGTTTTCCTCCGCCGCGGCCTGCACGATGAGATCGGGCGTGTCCTTCAGGAAGTTCGTCTCCATCATGCTGGGGGCGACGCAGGTTGACCGTGACGCCGAAGCGGGCATACTCGACGGCCAGGCTCTTGACCAGCCCGCCGATGGCGCTCTTGGCCATGACGTAAGCGGCGATATTCTTGGGAGGGCAGCCGATGGTGTAGCTCGTCTGGATGAACAGCACACGGCCAAACCTGGCCTTGGCCATGGCGGGCAGCACGGCGCGGCAGAGGCGCACGGCGCTGTGGACCTGAATTTCCAGATCGCGGTCAAAGCGGGTCTGGTCGAACGCCTTGAATTTGGCGTTCACAACGGGCAGCGCGGGCAGGTGGATGAAATGCGTCGGCGCGGGGGCGGAGGCCGCCAGCACCTGCACGAAGGTATCGACCTTGGCGCGGTCCGACAGGTCCACGTCGAACGGGCGCACCTGACCGGGGAAGCGGGCGCAGAGGTCAGCCAGCTTTTCCAGATCGCCGCAGCCCTGGGCCAGCACGAGCGTATCGGCGGGCGCGTTTTGCAGCAGCCGCTCGATCAGCGCGCGGCCCACATCGCTGGTGGCACCGGTTATTAAATAGGTATAGGACATGATTTTCTCCTTGTTATTTTGCTAACCCTGCCTTGATGATGCCGCGGGTCACGCGCTTGCCGTCCTGATTCGTGATAACGGCCTTGATCTCGGCCTCGCTGCCGATCTCGCTGACGCTGACAACCGTGCCCTTGACGGTCAGCGTGTCGCCGATGAAAATCGGCTTGGCGAATTTGCACTCCACGCCGTGGAGCAGGCAGTGCTCGCCGGGCAGATAGACGCCCGCCAGCGTAGAGAAAAAGCTCGCGCCCAGCATCCCGTAGACGACCCGCCCCGGGAAGCCGCGTCCCCGGGCGTAGTCGGCGTCGATGTGGATGGGGGAGACGTCCCCCGTGATGGCGCGGAATGCGTCCATCATCTCCGGCGTGACGGTCACGGTAAATTCCTCGGTCAGGCCGGGGGTCATCTCCGCCAGCGTGTAGTGGTTCATGGCAGGCTCCTTCGTTGTTCGAAAAAAGGCGGCAGGATGCCGCCTTACGTATTCTCTTGGCCCCCTCTGGGAGGCAAGGTTTTTACACCATCCGTGCAACCAGATCCAGCAGGTCGCCGACATCCTTCAGGCCGCGGACATCCGCGAGCTTGAACTTGATGTTGAACTTCTTCTCGATGGCCGTCAGCAGGTTGATCTGCTCCAGGCTGTCCCAGTCCTCGATGTCATCGGCGCAGGTGCTGCGGGTGATCTCCAGGGTGTCGTCGTCAAAATTATCGCGGAAAATATCCTGTACCGCGTTCAGAATTTCCTGTTCGCTCATAGTATAGCTCCTTTATAGTATGGTAGTTACCTATACTATAGCATAAAAGCGGGGCAGACGCAAGAAAAAGTGAGGGAAGGGGATATGCCGCAGCGTTTCCGGGTCGATGACGAGCATCGACCCCTACACGTAGGGGCGGATTCCATATCCGCCCGGAAAGTCTGCGGCGGCCTCTGCCTTCCCCGGGCGAGCAATGCTTGCCCCTACAGACCGTTTCCCACAGTGTTCACTCCTCACTGATTTCACAGCCCATAATCCTCCAGCCGCCGCTGCAATTCCGCCTCGTCGGCTACAAAAACGCCCTGCTGCAGGGCTAAGACGTCGCTTTCGGGCAGAAGGCGGGTGTAAAGGTCGTCGTAGGTCGCCAGCGGGCCGATGCCGTCGGCGGTGTACAGCGCTACGTGCCCGCCGCTGTCTTTTAAAAGGTAGCGCGGCGCGGCGGTTTCCGGCTGCGGGCGGGCAAACCAGACCAGCGCCGCCGCAAGGCAGAGCACGGCCAGCCCCGCCAGCAGCGAAAGGTACAGCCCGTGCCCGTCGATTTGTCGGTTTTGCATAATAATTCCCCCTTGCACGGTTAGTATGGCCGCCATGACAGACAAAAACACCGAAAGTTGTGAATTTTACGTCTGACGCTGTACTTTTGCCCCCTTTTTGTGGTATAATCCATTCTATAGCATTGTGCAATTTCGTGTTACCACGCTTCGATACAGACCAAAGGAGGCGGTTCCCATAGAACCCAATCAGCAGCGCCATATCTCCACAGATGGCGTAAAGATGACGGCAGGCGCCACCGGCCAGCCCGGCGCACCCGCACCCAAGAACAAGAAAAAGCCCAAAAAGCGCCGCAGCATCATCGGTATGATCTTCAGCTTCATCGGCTGTATGCTCTGCCTGTGCATTATGGCGGCCAGCGTGGGCGGCGTGCTGTTGTCCATGTATATCGTGCAGGTCACGGCGGATGACGGCGAGACCCTCGATCTGGACAACCAGAAAAACCGCCAGACGTCGATCATCTACGACATCAACGGCAACGAGTACGCCTCGCTCTCCCGCAACGAGAACCGTATCTGGCGCGAGCTCTCCGCCATGCCGGAGAATCTGCAGAACGCGGTCATCGCCATCGAGGACAAAAACTTCCGCACCGAGCCCGGCATCAACCTCAAGGGAACCATCGGCGCGGCGCTGAACGCTTTCACCGGCAACCGCATCTGGGGCACGAACCGCGGTGCGTCCACGCTGGAGCAGCAGCTCATCAAGAACCTGACCGGCGATAACGAGCAGGACAACATGCGTAAGGTGCGCGAGATCTTCCGTGCGCTGGGTCTGGACAACAAGTACAGCAAGGAGACCATCCTTGAGGCGTACCTGAACACGATCCCGCTGACCGGCATCATCCACGGTATGGAGGCCGGCTCCATCGAGTATTTCGGCAAGCATGTCGAGGATCTGACCCTGGCCGAGTGCGCGACACTCGCCTCCATCACGAAGAACCCGACGAAGTACAACCCCGCCACGAACCCCGAGGAGCTCATCAAGCGCCGCAACCATGTGCTGTATGAGATGTACACCCAGGGGTATATCACCGAGGCCGAGTTCAACGCCGCCAAGGCCGAGACTGTCACCCTGACCGAAAAGACGAGCACCACCGAGAACGCGACCCGCTCGTCCAGCAACTCCTGGTTCACCGATGCCCTGTACACCCAGCTGCTGAGCCAGCTGCAGGAGGACCTGAACTACACCGCCGACGAGGCGAAGGAGCTGATCTTCTCCGGCGGTCTGCGCATCTACTCCACCGTTGACCCCACCGTGCAGGCGGGCGTCGAAAAGACGATGTACAATGAGGACGACCTCATCCCCGCCCTGTGGCATGAGGAGCCCGTCTGCCTGCGCGATTATCCCGCAGATTCCAGCAGCTGGGACGAAGTCCAGTACGACGACGCCACCGGTCTGCCCATCACGAAGGACGGCTATGCGGTCTACGGGCAGGAGGCCATCCCCGTCTACGCGGACGAGGAAGGCACGACGCTGAAAATGGGTACCTCCACCGACCCCGATTATCCCAACGACACCACCGTCTACCTCTGCGTGTATGAGAAGGTCCGTACCCAGGCCGCTATGGCAATCGTGGACTACAGCGGCAACATTCTGGGCATCGGCGGCGGCATCGGCGAGAAGAAGTACGATTTGGGCTTCAACCGCGCGACCTCCCCGCACCAGACCGGTTCTACGATGAAACCCATCGGTGCCTACGCGCTGGCGCTGGACTACAAGCTGATCAACTATTCCTCCCAAATCCTGGACTCCCCGTACTACTCGGCGGAGGACAAGAAGGTCCTGAAGGATCAGTATATCGGCGTGATGAGCCCCTTCTCCGAGGCTGCCCAGTCCCGCAGCGATGTCTGGCGCGCCTGGCCCACCAACTACGGCGGTGCAGGCGGTCAGGGCAACCCGATGCTCGTCTACGACGCATTGCAGCAGTCTTACAACACGGTGGCTGTCTGGGTCGGCGATATGGTCGGTGTGGACTACCTGTACAACTTTGTCCATGACACGCTGGAATGCAGCTATATCAACGCCGAGAACGATATGGACCTCGGACCGCTGGTCCTGGGCTCCCAGAGCAGCGGCCTGACTGTGGTGCAGCTGGCCGGTGCGTACACGATGTTCAACACCGGTACATTCACGACACCGCACTACTATACCGAGATCACCGATTACCAGGGCAACATGATCCTGGACAACAACAAGTATATCAACACGACCCAGGCCATCAGCGCGGACACGGCGTACATCATGAACCGCATGATGTGGAATGTCCTGCACAGCAGAAAGGGTACTGCCTACGGCAAAGCCCCCGACGGCGAGATGGACTCTGTGGCCAAGACCGGTACGACGAGCAACTACAAGGACTACACCTTTGCCGGTCTGACGCCGTACTACGTGACCGCCATCTGGTGGGGCTGTGACCGCCCGACCGAGATGGACACGCTGGGCAAGGCGGGCCGCAACGCCAGCCCCATCCAGTACGCCTGGAAGGCACTGATGGGAGAACCTGCAGGCCGACCTGCCGGTCAAGGAGTTCGCCAAGGGCGAGAACGTCGTCGAGAAACACTTTGACACCTCCACCGGCGCGATCATCTCCAACGGCGGCAGTGTGGGCTATTACACCGAGGACAACCTGCCCGACAACAGCTACACGGTCTCCGAGGACGACCCCTACGCCGCCTTGGCCCAGGGCGCCGCGGACGCTGCCGCCGCCGCAAGGGGGACACCACCACTG
>ENA-OQDA01000984-OQDA01000984.1-human-gut-metagenome-genome-assembly--contig:-NODE-984-length-10811-cov-7.035661_pt1 | contig 10811 bp, 8 predicted proteins | sample MGYA00242771_ERZ504603 | MGnify/ENA primary metagenome ERZ504603 (study PRJEB26092, sample SAMD00036328) | human gut metagenome | host: Homo sapiens | study: EMG produced TPA metagenomics assembly of...
AAAATATTTACCTGCGTATGGCGTACCGTACCGTTTTGTTGCTGCTCTTTGTGGCCTATATCGTGAAGTGCGACTTGCCGTTGAGGCAGATTCCGTTCATTGGTAGGCTGGTGAAGTGAGGTTAGAGAAGTTAGATTGATAAACATTGCGTATTTAACAGTTTTGTCAAGAAAAGCATTACTTTTGTACTGTTATTAAAACTGAAGTGACACAATGGACAGAAAAATCAATCGCATAAAGATTGTTTTGAAATCAAGGATTGTGCAGAAGAGCAAACAATAAATTCAGAATCAAGTATGATTAAATCAGAAGCAATTCAGAATCTCCTCGCAAGATTCGAATCCATTGCGTGTGAATACGAAGGCGTGGAGTGCTGGAGTGCTCGCGAATTATATCCCATTCTGGGCTATGCCAAATGGCAAACGTTTGAGAATGTTTTAGGAAAAGCTAAGGAGGCTTGCCAAAACGCTGGTGTAGAGACGAGTAATCATTTTACCGGCATCAGTAAAACGATACTTATGCCTAAGGTGCATCAAAGGACATTGAAGACTTTATGCTCACTCGCTATGCCTGCTACCTCGTGGCACAAATGGTGACCCTCGTAAGTCGGAGATTGCTTTTGCCCAAAATTACTTTGCTGTACAAACACGTGTGGCAGAGGTAATAGAGCACGACTTCTTGACTACGACCGTGTCCAGGCTCGCCATAAGTTGGCAGAGACAGAGAAACGCCTCTCTGGTGTTCTTTACGAGCGTGGTGTGGATGACAAGGGGTTCGGAATCATACGTAGTAAGGGCGACCAAGCTCTTTTTCGCATGAACACTGCTATGCTTAAACGTAAACTTGGAGCACCGGAAAAACGTGCTTTGGCAGATTTCTTGCCAACTCTTGGCATTAAGGTAAAGGACTTTGCTGCCGAGATGACCAGCAGTGTTTTACGAGGTGTTTCATTGAGAGAAAATTGAAAACTGATAATTGATAATGGAAGAAAAGACGACCGACAACAGAAATACCTTCGCTATCAAGACTTTTCTGAAAGACTATCTTGATTTGCGCAAAGACAAGGACAATGAACTGGAAACTGTAGATTCCATCCGTAAGGGAGTGGAATTCAAAGGAGCCAATCTTTGGATTCTGATATTCGCCATATTCATGGCCTCGTTGGGATTGAATGTAAACTCCACAGCCGTGATTATCGGTGCCATGCTCATCTCGCCGCTGATGGGGCCTATCATGGGCGTGGGGCTTTCTGTGGGGTTGAATGATTTTGAATTGATGAAGCGGTCTTTGAAGAGCTTCTTGATAACTACCTTGTTCAGTGTGACCACTGCTACCATTTTCTTTCTGGTGAGTCCCGTTGCTGAGGGGCAGTCGGAATTGCTGGCACGTACGTCACCCACCATTTATGACGTATTCATCGCCTTGATGGGTGGCTTGGCAGGTGTGACGGCGCTCTCTACCAAAGAGAAAGGAAATGTGATTCCGGGTGTTGCCATTGCTACGGCTTTGATGCCGCCTCTCTGTACGGCAGGCTACGGGCTGGCAACGGGTAACTTGATTTATTTCCTCGGTGCATTCTATCTTTATTTCATCAATTCCGTGTTTATCAGTCTTGCCACTTTCCTGGGCGTGCGCGTGATGCACTTCCAGCGCAAGGAGTTTGTGGATAAGAACCGGGAGAAGAAAGTACGTAAATATATCGTCCTGATTGCTATCCTGACCATGTGTCCCGCTGTCTATCTGACGGTAGGTATCGTCCAGGATACCTTCTTTGAGAGTGCTGCCAACCGTTTTGTCAACGAGCAGCTCTCCTTTGAGAATACGCAGGTGCTGGACAAGAAAATCCATCACGAGGGCAAGGGCCACGAAATACGTGTCGTGCTGATTGGGCAGGAGGTGCCCGAAGCTTCCATCGCCATTGCCCGCAGCAAGATGAAAGACTATAAGCTGGACAATACCAAGCTGATAGTCCTCCAAGGTATGAACAATGAAGCGGTGGATATTTCTTCCATCCGTGCCATGGTGATGGAAGACTTCTACAAGAACAGCGAGCAGCGTCTGGTGGAACAGAAACAGAAGATTGCCACACTGGAGCAGAATTTGGAAAGATACAAAACCTTCGATGAATTGGGCAAGAAGATTATCCCAGAACTGAAAGTGCTCTACCCGTCGGTAAAGACCGTATCAATATCTCATGCGATTGAACTGGCGGTAGATTCTGTACGGGTGGATACTGTGACCCTTGCCGTCTTGAAATTCGGCAAGCATCCGGGTGCGCACGAGAAGGAAAAGATTGCGGAGTGGCTCAAGGCGCGTACGGGTGCCAAGCAATTGAGGCTGATTACTGAATAATACAAGAATTGACGGAATGAAAATAAGATTTATACTGATAGCTGTCTGCTTCCTTTTTTCTCTGCCGGGACAAGCGGATGAAGGGATGTGGATGCTGGGAAATCTGAACAAGCAGACACGCCAGACCATGAAAGAGTTGGGCTTGCAGATGTCTGTCAACAAGCTATACAATATGAAACGCCCGTCGCTGAAGGATGCGGTAGTCAGCTTCGGAGGCTTTTGTTCCGGAGTGGTGGTGTCCGGGGATGGGCTGGTGTTTACCAATCATCACTGCGGCTTCAGCAGCATACAGCAACACTCGTCTGTGGAGCACGACTATCTGAAAGACGGATTTGTGGCACGTAATCTTAGTGAAGAACTGCCTAATCCGGAACTTTACGTCCGCTTCCTCTTGCACCAGCAAGACGTGACCCGTCGGGTACTTGGAGCAGTAAAACCGGATATGAACGAATCTGAGCGTACAAGTGTAGTAGATTCGGTGATGCTGGTCATTGGCGAAGAGGTTTCTCGTAAAGACTCCACGCTGATAGGCATTGTGGATGCTTACTATGGAGGCAATGAATTCTGGCTTTCCGTTTATCGCGACTACAATGATGTGCGTCTGGTATTTGCACCCCCTTCTTCAGTGGGCAAGTTCGGCTGGGACACTGACAACTGGGTATGGCCGCGCCATACGGGTGACTTCGCCGTATTCCGTATCTATGCCGGCAAAGACAACCGTCCTGCCGACTATTCTCCCGACAATGTTCCCTACCATCCCGAATACGTGGCTCCGATATCTCTGGACGGTTATCGTGAGGGTTCCTTCTGTATGACGATGGGCTATCCGGGCAGTACGGAACGCTATCTTTCCTCTTTTGGCATCGAAGAGATGATGACCACCACCAACCAGGCTCAGATAGATGTCCGTGGTGTGAAGCAGGCCATCTGGAAGCGTGAAATGGATAGCCGTGACAGCATCCGCATCAAGTACGCTTCCAAATACGACGAAAGTTCCAATTATTGGAAGAACAGCATAGGAGTGAACCGCACCATCAAGAAACTGCATGTGCTGGACAAGAAGCGTGCCATGGAGACCGAACTCCGTCGCTGGATACAGCAGACACCGGAGGAGCGGGAACATCTGCTGCATCTTTTTTCCGACCTGGAGCTGAACTACAAGAGCCGCCGTGATGCTTATCGTGCCAGAGCTTACTTTGCCGAATCTTTCCTGAACGGTCCGGAACTGGTGCAGCTTGCTTTGTCCATCCTCAACTTCGACTTTGAGGGGGAAGAGAAAACGGTGGTTGCCAATCTGAAAGCTATCGTTGAGAAATATGCCAATCTGGACTTGGGCATTGACAAGGAAGTGTTTACAGCACTGTTGAAAGAATACCGCTCCCAAGTGGATTCCACCTATCTGCCCGAGCTCTACCAGACGATTGCGACAGAATACGGAGGTAACGAGCGTACCTATGTGGATAGTCTTTATGCCCGCTCGGAGCTGACCACCCCCCGTGGATTGAAGCGTTTTCTGGAGCAGGACACCACCTATCAGATATATAATGACCCTGCCATCAACTTGGGCATCGACCTCATCACGAAGCTATTCGAGATGAATATGCAGGTACAGCAGGCTTCCGGTGAAATCGAGCGGAATGAACGTTTGTTCAACTCTGCCGTGCGACGTATGTACGCATCCCGTAACTTCTATCCCGACGCCAACTCCACCATGCGTTTGAGTTTTGGCACTGTCTGCGGTTATGCCCCCTTCGACGGAGCGGAATATGATTATTATACCACCGCGAAAGGTATTCTGGAGAAAGTCAGAGCCCATGCAGGCGATGTGGATTTTGAAGTGCAGCCTGAGTTGCTATCCCTTCTTTCCTCCGGTGATTTCGGTAGATATGCCGATGAGAAGGGAGAAATGAATGTCTGCTTTATCTCCAATAATGACATTACGGGAGGCAATTCCGGCAGTGCCATGTTCAATGCCAAAGGAGAACTTCTGGGGCTTGCCTTCGATGGGAACTGGGAAGCCATGAGCAGCGACATCCTTTATGAGCCGAAGATGCAGCGTACCATCGGGGTAGATGTACGCTACATACTGTTTATGATTGAGAAGTATGGGAAGGCAGGAAATCTGATTCAGGAACTGAAGCTTGCCAATCCTTAACGTGTGCCCCCTGCCTATACTTTTATGGGTGATATTTTCTAAATCACTCCACGGATACGGTCATCGAATGCCGAGAGTGCTGCCTTTGCCCCTTCGCCCATGGCAATGACTATCTGCTTGTAGGGAACATTCGATACATCCCCTGCCGCATATACCCCCGGAAGTGTGTTACGGCAGAAAGCGTCAATCTTAATCTCCCGGTCGGAGTCGTTTCCAGCTTGTTGCGGAAAGGAGCGCTGTTGGCTGCCAAACCGATTTGCACGAAGATGCCGTCTAACGGGAAGTCGCGTTCCTCGCCGGTAAGGCGGTCCTTGATGCGGATAGAAGTTACTTTTTCCCCGTTTCCATCAACTTTAATGGTCTGTGACGAGGTAAAGATTTCCACATTCGGCAGGCTCCGGGCTTTCTCTTGCAGCACTTGGTCGGCTTTCAGTGTATCGGCAAATTCGAATACCGTTACCTTCCGGCAGATGCCTGCCAGGTCGATGGCAGCTTCAATCCCCGAGTTACCTCCACCGATAACCGCCACATGCTTGCCTTGATAGAACGGACCGTCGCAATGCGGACAAAATGCCACGCCGCGTCCTATGTATTCCGCTTCGCCCTCCACATTCAGTTTGCGCCAGCTTGCCCCTGTGGCAATGATTACCGCCGATGCATGGAACATCTCGCCGCCTACGGTGGAGACACTTTTCTCCGTTCCCTGCAACTTTACTTTCTCTATCTTACGCTCCTCGAAAATCTCTATCGGATAGTGCTCTATATGTGTGCGGAGTGCGTTGGCAAGTTCTGCACCAGTAGTCTGCGGCACGGAGATAAGGTTTTCTATGCCTACCGTCTCTTTTACCTGTCCGCCTATGCGCTCGGCAACAATCGCCACCCGTAGGCCCTTGCGTGCAGAGTAGATGGCTGCGGAAGCTCCGGCTGGTCCACCGCCCAATACCAGCACGTCGAAATCTCTCTCTATCGGTGCTTCGTCCTCTTGCGGAGCACTGCCGAAGGCTTCTTCCAGCTTCTGCAAAAGCTCTCCTAAAGAACCGCGACCTACGTGAAGCAGCTTGCCATTAGCGTAGACTGACGGCACGGCTTGTATCTTCAGCGCATCCACTTCCTCTTGATTAAGCGCCCCGTCCACCATCTCGTGGGTGACGTGCGGATTCAGCAATGCGATGATGTTCAGTGCCTGCACCACATCCGGACAGTTGGTGCAAGTAAGCGATACATACGTTTGCAGGCTGATGTCGCCTTGCAACGCCCGGATGCGGCGACGAATTGCTTCGTCCGGCAGATTTTTCCCCTTTCCATCGGCATTCAGCACGGCAAGCAGGAGGGAAGTGAACTCGTGTCCGCCGGGGATGCCGCGGAACTTGATGCCGGTTTCCACATCGTCTTTCATCAATGTGAACTCCAACACGGGGTTCTCTATCTCACTCATCCGGCAGGAGAGCTTGTCGGAACAGCTTGCCACATCCTTCAAGAATCCGATAAGCTCTTGTGCCTGCTCGTGACCCGGATGATAGGTGATGTGAAAGACGTAGCGGGCTTCCAAATGCTGGAATACGCTCCGCACCTGGTCTAATATAGTTGTTTCTAACATGATTAATAGGGTGTTTGGGGTGAGAAAATAGTCTTTTAATATGTTTGATATAGAGTAGTTGCAGAACTTGTGAGGAAGTACTCCAATACTCCTTCGAAAGTACTGCGGTACTCCTTTGAAAGTACTACAGTACTTCTGTACAAGTACTGCGGACGTCTTAAAGGAAAGCGGACGTCTTTCTATGGTGAAAGCGCCCGCTCCTCCTATTACTTATCAAATCTTTCCTACAAGGTCGATGCTCGGCTTCAAAGTTTCCGCTCCTTTCTTCCACTTGGCAGGGCAGACTTCTCCATCGTGTGTGGCAACAAACTGTGCAGCTTCTACCTTGCGCAGCAGCTCGTCGGCATTGCGTCCGATGTTGTTGTCCTGTATCTCGGCAATCTTGATTTTACCCTCGGGATTTACGAGGAATGTGCCGCGATATGCCATGCCTTCCTCTTCAATCATCACGCCGAATGCGCGGCTCAGTACGCCTGTGGGGTCGGCAAGCATGGGGTACTTAATCTTGCGGATGCTTTCGGAAGCATCGTGCCATGCCTTGTGCACAAAGTGCGAGTCTGTGCTTACAGAATATACTTCTACGCCCATTGCTTGGAATTGGTCATATTTCTCTGCGATGTCTACCAGCTCGGTAGGGCATACGAAGGTAAAGTCTGCCGGATAGAAGAAGAAAATGGCCCATTTACCTTTTACGTCTTCGTGGGATACTGTTTTGAAACTTCCGTTTTGGAAAGCCTGAACCTTGAATTCAGGGAGTTGTGAGTTGATGATCGGTTCCATAATTTTTCTCTTTTAATAGGTTTAGTTTTTTGTTTTACCAATGCGAAGATTGTGCAGACAGAATGTAGAAGCCAGTTTGCTTGATGATGCTGAGGTGCAACCGACCTCGCTTTTTCTGTTTGCAAAAATATAGCATTTTTCCCCGATAGAACAAAAAATCCGATTGAAAGATTTTATGGAGCGATAGATGAAATCTATACGACTGCTTGGGTTGCTTTCAGTGAGAGCATTTCCTTGGGTACGGAAAGTTTTATCTCCTTAACCAGCACTTCGAGCAGCGTGTGGCGGATAAAGTTCTTATTGGTCAGCAGCACGACCTGGCGGGTGGGGCAGGGGATGGCGAAGGAACGTACCAGCTCTTTCTGGGCATCGCCCAGTTGCAGAACGGCCAGTTCGGGGATGAAGGTCACGCCTTTGCCGCTTTCTACCATGCGCATAAAGGTCTCCATGCTGCCCAAGTGATAGGCAAGCTGGCTGGCACGTGCCGACTTCATCTGGCAGAAGCGCACCAGCTGGTCGCGGAAGCAATGGCCCTCGTCGAGCAGCCAAAGCTGTTCGCCGTTCAGGTCGGAAGTACGGATTACCTCGTTGTTGAAGAGGGCGTCTTCGCGCGACACGTAGGCAAAGAACTGTTCATAGAACAACGGCGTCTGCTGCAACTCTTCCATACCTGCCAGACTCGCTACGATACCTGCATCTATCTCTCCCGTCTGCAGGGCTTTCTTGATGTCGTTTGTTTTCATTTCGACTACCCGGATGTCGAGGTCGGGGTATTTCTTCATCAGCTGCGGAAAGAAACGGGGCAGGAGGTAAGGAGCTACGGTGGGAAGTATGCCCAGCTTGAAGGTGCCGGTCAGTGAGTGTTTTTCTTCTTCTATAATATTCTTTATACGGTTGGCTTGAACCAATATATTCTGTGCTTGTTCTATGATGTGGATACCGACGGGAGTGGGGCATACCGGCTGCTGGCTGCGGTCAAAAATCCGGGTGTCCAGTTCCTCTTCCAGTTTCTGAATCATGGCACTGAGGGTGGGCTGTGTCACGCGGCAATATTCGGCTGCTTTGGCAAAGTGGCGGAACTGGTTGACGGCAAGGATGTATTCCAATTGTTGTAAAGTCATGATGAACAAGGCATTTGAAGGTTATGTATAGACTTCGTCTATGCAAAGATAGAAATTATCTGTTTGACAAGCCTTGATTTACCCCTTATCTTTGCAATATCCAAAAGAAAAATAGTATAAATATTTAAAACAATAGAATTATGAAAACTTTAGATTACTTGCATTTGAATGAAAAGAAAGTGGCTGGCGTAGCATCAGCATTGCACCAATTATTGGCCGACTTCCAGGTACATTACACCAATTTGCGCGGTATGCACTGGAACATCAAGGGACACGGCTTCTTTGTGCTGCACGAGAAGTTCGAGAGTATGTATGACGATACCGCCGAGAAGATTGACGAGATTGCAGAGCGCATCTTGATGCTGGGTGGCGTGCCCGAGAATAAGTTCAGTGAATACCTGAAGGTTGCCAACGTGAAGGAAGTGTCCGACATCTCTTGCGGCAGTGAGGCTGTGGACCATATCCTCGAGACTTACGGCTACCTGATTGGTGAAGAGAGAAAGGTAATTGAACTGGCAAATGAAGCTGGCGATGACGTGACGGCAGATTTGATGACCGGCTACCTGAAAGAGCAGGAGAAAATGGTTTGGATGCTCGTTGCATTCAGTACGAAAAGCTGCACGAAATAAAGGATAAAGAGTCGTGAAAAAGGATAGGGTGATAAAACGGTAGCGGATGCTGCCGGTTTTATCACCCTATTATCTTTCTATAGTTTATATCACTTCTTCTTCGGTGTCCGTCTTGCCCACCCTTCTTCACTGAAGTCGGGCTCTGCATCCTTAAAGTCATTGTTGCCCTGGAAGAACTGTTTCCAGTCATCCTTTTTGCCACGGGCTTTGGTGTAACCCCGCTCTTCGCGGCTGGGCTTGCCTTTCTTCTTGTCGTTTGCAGGACTTTCGGCCTTTTCGCTGCGTTTGCCGGTGGCATCGTTCCGTTTGCCGTCTTCCTTGTAGCTGCGCTTCTTGCTGTCAAACTCTTTTTTCCCATAGCTTCCGGCTGTACCCGGACGTTTGCCCCTCGGAGCCTCCTTACCCTCGTCTCCGGCAACCTCTACGGATACTTTACGGCCGTTCCAGCTGGCGCGGTTCAGGGCCTTCACTACATTGGTGGCTTCCTTTTCCTCCACTTCGAAGAAGGAGAACTTCTGCATCAGGTCAATTCGTCCCAGCTCTACACGTCCACGTGTATTGTTGTTCAGCAGGCTGATTAATTCGTTGGGGAAGAAGTTGTCCATTTTACCCAGGTTGATGAACAAGCGGGTAAAGCCGGGTTCTGCTTTGCGGCTGCTTCTACGGTCGTTGCGGTCGCCCCTCTCGCCACTTCTTGCACCACGCTCACTACCGGTTGCTGTCTCTATCTCGTCACGGCCGCGATAGTAATCCAGGAAACGGTTGAATTCATGCGAAACCATGCGTTTAATCAGGTCCTCTTTGCTCAGCCAGTCCAGCTTGCGGTAGATGTCGGTCATAAAGTCGGCGATTTCCTCCTCGTTCACTTTCACCTTTTCAAGATCGTCTATCACTTTGAGCAGTTGCTTTTCGCATATCTGTTTGCCGGTGGGCATTTCGCCTGCAATGAATTTCTTGCCGATGATGCGCTCAATCTCGCGCATTTTGCCTTTCTCTCGCAGGTTGATGATGGCGATGGAAGTCCCGGTTTTGCCGGCACGTCCCGTACGGCCGCTGCGGTGGGTATAACTCTCGGTGTCATCGGGCAATCCGTAGTTGATGACGTGTGTCAGGTCGTCCACATCGAGGCCGCGTGCGGCAACGTCCGTGGCAACCAGCAGTTGTAGGTTGCGGATGCGGAACTTCTGCATCACGGCGTCACGCTGCGCCTGACTCAGTTCGCCGTGCAGCGAGTCGGCATTATAGCCTTCCTGCATCAACTTGTCAGCTATTTCCTGCGTTTCTTTGCGGGTACGGCAGAAGATGATGCCGTATATCTGCGGATAGTAGTCCACAATACGTTTCAGGGCAGCATACTTGTCTTTGGCATGTACACAGAAGGCTACGTGTTTCACGTTGCTGGTGCTTTCATTTTTGCGTCCGATGGTGATTTCCTTGGCATCGCGCAGGTACTTCTTGGAGATGCGTGCGATTTCCGGGCTCATGGTAGCGGAGAACAGCAAGGTGTTGCGCTCCTGCGGCACATCGGCGAGAATGGCGTTGATGCTGTCTGTGAATCCCATGTTCAGCATTTCGTCCGCTTCGTCCATAACCACGTTCTGTATGGTGGCGAGGGACACGGTTTTGCGTTCCATCAGGTCCAGCAGTCGTCCCGGTGTGGCTACGATGATGTGTACACCCCGTTTCAGGGCGCGTATCTGGCTTTCGATGGACGAGCCTCCATATACGGGCAACACTCGCAAGCCATCGGTATATTTAGAATAATCGTTCAAGTCGCCTGCTATCTGCAAACAAAGTTCGCGGGTGGGGCAGAGAATAAGTGATTGGGGAATTCGGTTGTTGACGTTAATCTTCTGTATGAGCGGCAGGCCGAACGCTGCGGTCTTTCCTGTTCCTGTTTGTGCCAGTGCTACTACATCATTGTTTTCTCCTAAAAGGTAGGGAATTACTTCCTCTTGTACCGGCATGGGCTGCTCGTAACCCATTTCTTCGATGGCGCGGCGTATCTCCGGCGACACACCGAGCTCTTCAAATGTCTTCATTAAATCTTCTGTATATCTTTATCTTTATATTTCGGGCGCAAAGATAGTGCTTTTCAATGGATAATTGATAATTGATGGTTGATAATTATGCAATTACATGATAAAATCGTTTTTATTGGCTACTCATTATCCATT
>ENA-OQDA01000988-OQDA01000988.1-human-gut-metagenome-genome-assembly--contig:-NODE-988-length-10785-cov-2.667949_pt1 | contig 10785 bp, 9 predicted proteins | sample MGYA00242771_ERZ504603 | MGnify/ENA primary metagenome ERZ504603 (study PRJEB26092, sample SAMD00036328) | human gut metagenome | host: Homo sapiens | study: EMG produced TPA metagenomics assembly of...
CCGATTCAGGCGATTGTGGAAGATAATGAATAGAACGATCTTTGTATTGTGAAAAAAAGGATAAGTGTTAATAGGGTTGATGAAAGGTTAGAAAATTTTTGCCAAGAAATTTATTTGTTAAAGATTGTGTGTGGAAAAGTCTGCTGGGAAGCAGGCTTTTCTGTTTCCGGGAGGCGACAGGGGCCGGCATTTTAACCGGTATGCAGGGGCGGTCGCGTTCAAATGCCGGAACAAGTCGATCGCCCTGTCGCGGCAATGCGATCGGGGGATTCGTTGCTGCTTTGCCATTGTGCGGTCGTATAGTCGGTAATTCGTCGGTGTTGCGGCAGGACGGTTTCGGGGGATGCGGATATCTGTCCGGGATTTTGCATCGAGCTGTGCCACGCGGCCCGTGTCGGTGCGTGTCCGGTGCCGGAGTGCGGTACGAGGTGCTCGGCTTGCCCCGGGACTCGTCTTTGCTGTGGCAGGTGCGGGTCGTGCCGAAGATCGATGTCCCCGGTACGACCCGCACGGGCCGGAGAGTCAGATGCGCGGTTTTACGGCGATGCGCAGCAGCAGCGACAGTGCGTAGATAATCAGGCCGTAGATTGGAGCGATGAACGCCACGCGCAGACCGCCCGAGAGCAGCGTGAATGTGACGGAGTATCCGGTTGTCTGGATGATTTGGAGAATGGAGTAAAAGCCGATCATCATACTCAACACTCCGAGAGTGCAGGCCAGCAATCCGAGCTCCTTGATCCAGCGCGGCGCTTTCCATGTGCAGAAGAGCATGGCGATCAGACAGAGGGTGAGTGCGGTCATCCAGCCGTAGCCGCCTTCCAGGTAGAGATCGGCCGGTGAATGTCGGCTTCCGATATTGCAAATTCGCTGACCTCCCACTCTTGTGTTTCGGGATTCAGAATGGCGATCTCATGCTCGTTCAGTTGGGGCTCTTTCCCCGGTTCGGCCGGTAATGTGCGGGTGATCTCTTGGGCGGACGGGAGGGCGGTTTTCTCGCCGGGTGTCGCCGATGTCGATTCGGCATCGGCCGCAGCCGATGTGTCGGCGGACGGAGGCGGTACGATGGCGACCTTTTCCTGTGCGAAGAGCGGGACCGAGGCCAGCAGAAGCAGCAGGCCGGTTGCAAGCAGTCGTTTCATAGCGTAATGATTTTAGGTTTGACATTGAGTGGATCCATCCTATTGCAAAGGTAGGGAGACTCGGCTGCAAATCCAATGTCGAATCCCGCTCTTTGCCGGTCGAAAGCCGCTGTTGCGTCCCGGAGAGGTTGCGTTGCGACCGGAATTTTGCTAAATTTGCAATAAATGGCTGCTGCAGGGCGTACTCCGGTGTTCGGTTTCGCCGACTGGACGCGGTCTGTTGCGGGCCTTTGTGCGAAAACGACGGATATGAGACATTCGGTGATGATCGGCTATTGGTGCGTGGTGGTACTGATGCTCGCTTCGGTGATGGCGAGCTGCGGGTATGAGTTTCGGCAGGGGGTGTTCCTTTCGACGACGATGTTGCCCGGGATGTTCTGCGCCAAACTGTCGTTGCCGGGGGCGCTGCGTGCTTCGAACCGTCGGGCCGTGGCGGTCGCCGGCGTTGCGGGAGGCATACTGGTCATCGAATGGCTGGCGTTGCTGTTGGCGCATCGCTATATCTGGAGCGGTTGGTTGCCCGGTGACGGGATGGTTTTCCACGTTCTTTTCTACAATCCGGTTTTCATCGGGTTGCTGCTGGCTGCGGTCCTTATCCCCGAGAGGCTGCTGGACCGCTGGATAAAAGCGCGGTTGCCGCGGATGGAAACAGTGAGCTTCATCTCGGAGCGCCGCAAGGTGACGCTTCCGGTCGGCGAATTGCTCTATGTCGAATCCAACGACACGGAAGTGTTTCTGCACACGGCGGACGGCGGGCTCTATCCTACGCGAACCCGGATTTCGCAGTGGGAGCGTTTGTTGGACGATCGGTTCATACGCATCCACCGTGCTTGGCTGGTCAATGCCGAGCGGGTGTCCCGGGTCACTATGACGGATGTGACCATAGAGCGGGTCACTCTCGAAGTTTCCCGGAAATACCGCAACGCCGTCGCCGAGCGTTTCGGACTGCATAAGCCTGCGCGGTAACGTTCGTTCCGTCATTTTCCTATCCTGTCCGATGCGGCCTTGTGTCGATTGGATACGAATGTGCGTATATATGCAAAAAAGCGTCCCGTGAAGGGACGCTTTTCATTTCGAGGGGCGGTTATTATTTGCCCATGTAGTTTTTCACGTAGTGGTGGTGCTGTCCGTAGCGCTCGAATGCTGCCCGGTCCAGGGATTCCTGGGCCGAAGGATCGGCGATCGAGATGATCAGCCGCGCACGCTCCTGCAGGCTTTTGCCATAGAGATTGACGGCGCCGTTTTCGGTGACGAACCAGTGGATGTGGTTGCGGGTGGTTACCACGCCTGCGCCGCAGGTCAGTTCCGGAGCGATCTTCGAGATGCCTTTGTTGGTCACCGAAGGCATGGCGATAATCGCCTTGCCGCCTTTCGACAGCGAAGCGCCGTAGATGAAGTCGATCTGGCCGCCGACGCCCGAATAGAACTTCGTGCCCAGCGAGTCGGCGCATACCTGGCCGGTAATGTCGACCTGCAGCGCCGAATTGATGGCCGTCACGCGGTCGTTTTTCGAAATGATATAGGGGTCGTTCGTGTAGCCCACGTCCATCATCAGCACGGCGGGGTTGTCGTCGATGAAGTCGTAGACGCGCTGCGAACCCATCAGGAACGTCGATACCATCTTACCCTTGTCGATGTTCTTGGCTTCGCCGTTGATGACGCCGCTCTCCACGAGCGGGAGTACGCCGTCGGCGAACATTTCGGGTATGGATACCCAGGTTCTTATGGTTGCCGAGCTCGTGCCAGAACCGCATTCGGAATAGCGCCGATACCCATCTGAAGCGTCGCACCGTCTTCGATGCAGGGCCGCGCAGTGCTTGCCGATGCGGGTTTCGATCTCGTTGGGTTCGGTGAAATGCGCCTCTTCCAGCGGGGTATCGTCCTGTACGAAGAGGTCGATTTTCGACGAGTGGATCATCGCGTCGCCGAACGAACGGGGAACGTGCTTGTTCACCACCGCGATCACCGTGCGAGCCGTTTCCACGGCTGCCAGGGTCGCATCGACCGAGGTGCCGAGCGAAACGTAGCCGTGTTTGTCGGGCGTCGATACCTGGATCATCGCTACGTCGCAAGGTACCGTGCCGCTGCGGTAGAGCTTCTGGGTTTCGCTCAAAAAGATGGGAATGTAGTCCGCATAGCCGCTTTGCGTCACTTTGCGCACGTTTCCGCCCACGAAGAACGAGTCGAGCTGGAAGATGCCTTCGAACTGCGGATCGGCATAGGGAGCCGGCCCTTCCGTGTGCAGGTGGTGGATGTGCACATCCTTGAATTCGTGGTTGGCGCCGCGTTCGCACATGGCCTTAATCAGGCACTGGGGGGCCGAAGCGACCGAGCTGAGGTGAATATGGTCACCCGATTTGATGACTTTCACGGCTTCGGCTGCCGTTGTGAATTTAATCTGAGTGTTCATTTCTTTTTTCTTATTTTAGATAAGATTCCTTGCATTCGGTTAGTTGCGTTTTACCTCGACTTGCTCGTAACCTTCGATGACATCTCCTACGCGGATGTCGTTGAAGGATTCGATGTTCAGACCGCAGTCCTGGCCCGTGAGCACCTCCTTGACATCGTCCTTGAACCGTTTGAGCGAGCCGAGCTTGCCCGTGTAGATCACGATACCGTCGCGGATCACGCGGATCGGGGTGTGGCGGGTCAGCTTGCCTTCTCGGACGACGCATCCGGCGACGGTGCCGACTTTGGAAATTCGGAAGATCTCCATGACTTCCGCCGAGCAGACAATCTCTTCCTTCATCACCGGTTCGAGCATGCCTTCGATGGCATCCTTGATGTCGTTGATCGCATCGTAGATGATCGAATAGAGGCGGATTTCGATCTCCTCCTTTTCGGCGAGCTTGCGTGCCGATGCCGACGGACGGACCTGGAAGCCGACGATGATGGCATTCGAGGCCGCCGCCAACAGAACGTCCGATTCCGAAATCTGACCGACGGCCGAGTGGATCACATTCACCTGCACGGTCTCCTTCGAGAGCTTGATCAGCGAACCCGACATAGCCTCAACCGAACCATCGACATCGCCTTTTACGATGATATTCAGCTCCTTGAACGATCCGATGGCGATGCGGCGTCCGATTTCGTCGAGCGTCACGTGCTTCTGGGTCATGATGCCCTGGATACGCTGGAGTTGCTCGCGTTTGTTGGCGATTTCACGGGCCGAGCGGTCGTCCTCCATGACGTTGAACGTGTCGCCTGCCTGGGGAGCACCGTTCAGACCGAGCACCTGTACCGGCGTCGAAGGGCCAGCTTCGGTCACTTTTTGGCCGTTTTCGTTGAACATCGCTTTCACACGGCCCGTGTGTATGCCCGAAAGCATTACGTCGCCTATGTGCAGCGTACCGTTTTGTACGAGCACCGTAGCTACGTAACCGCGGCCCTTGTCGAGTGTCGATTCGATGACGGCTCCCGAAGCGCGGCGGTTCGGATTGGCCTTCAGGTCGAGCATCTCGGCTTCGAGCAGCACCTTTTCGAGCAGTTTGTCGAGGTTAAGGCCCTTCTTGGCCGAAACCTCCTGATCCTGGTATTTACCGCCCCACGACTCCACCAGATAGTTCATCTGCGAGAGCTGCTCCTTGATGTGGTCGGGGTTGGCGTTGGGCTTGTCGATCTTGTTGATGGCGAAGACCATCGGTACGCCTGCGGCCTGCGCATGGTTGATGGCCTCGATCGTCTGCGGCATGACGCTGTCGTCGGCCGCCACGATGATGATCGCGACGTCCGTTACGGCGGCACCGCGGGCACGCATGGCCGTGAAGGCTTCGTGGCCCGGCGTATCGAGGAACGTGATCTTCTGGCCGTTGAGCTCGACACTGTACGCACCGATGTGCTGCGTGATACCCCCGGCCTCGCCTTCGATGACGTTGGTTTTGCGGATGTTGTCCAGCAGCGAGGTCTTACCGTGGTCGACGTGTCCCATGACCGTGACGATCGGCGGACGGGGCACGAGGTCTTCCTCCTTGTCTTCGCCCTCGTCGTTGATGGCCTCCTGGATCTCGACCGAGACGAATTCGACCTTGTAGCCGAACTCCTCGGCGACCACGACGAGCGCTTCGGCGTCGAGGCGCTGGTTGATGGAGACCATCAGTCCCAGGTTCATGCAGGCCGTGATGACCTCGGTCGCCGAAACGTTCATCATCGTAGCCAGCTCGGCTACGGTCACGAATTCGGTGACCTTCAGGATGGAGCGTTCCTGCTCTTCGCGCTGGAATTCTTCGTTCATGCGCTCGGCTACGGCTTCGCGTTTTTCCTTGCGGTATTTCGAACCTTTGCTCTTGGCGTTTTTCGACGTCAGGCGGGCCAGTGTATCTTTCACCTGCTTCGAAACCTCCTCGTCGCTGATTTCGGGCCGAACGACGGGCTTCGGAGCTTTGAGTTTGTCCTTGCGGGTCTTCTTGTTCTCTCCCGGACGGGGTTGGTTGGATTGCGGGCCTTGTCCGCGGCCGGGCTGTGCGGCGGATTTGCCGTTGCTGCCCGGCTTGGGGCTGCCTGCCGGCGTACGGGTCACGTCCACTTTCTCTTTACTCAGGCGTTTGCGTTTGTGGCGGTTGCCCGGTGTGAATCCCGATACGTCCATCGTGCCGAGTACCTGCGGGCCCGTGAGGGTCTGCACGGCGGGGCGGAAGATGTTGTCGCTCTTGGGCGCCGCTTCCGGTTCGGGTTTGGCTGCGGAAGCCGTTTCGGAGGCAGGTGCCGCTTCCGTTTTGGGGGCGGCCGGTTTCGGTGCCGGCTGCGGTTTCGGAGCCGCAGCCTCCGGTACGGGCTCTGCCGCCGGTTTGCTTACCGGTTTCGGAGCCGGTTTGGCTTGGGCGAAAGATCTATTTTGCCAGAATTTTGGCTGGGGCAGTTCGTCCTTGACGCTGATGACGTTGCTTTTGATAATTACCTCCTGCTCCTCTTCGCGCGTCTGTTTCTGTGCCTCTTCGAGGGTGATCGTAGCCTGCTTCTGGGAGATTCGCTCCCGGATGCTTTCCCGTTCGTTGCCGGTAATTCGGCTCCCGCCGAATTCCTTCTCCAGAACGGCATAGACGTCCGGTTCCACCAGCGTATTGGGCGAACCGTCGGTTTTTATACCCTTCTTTTGCAGGAAGTCCGTGATGGTATTCAATCCCACCTTGAACTCCTTGGCAACCTGGATAAGTCTTAATTTTCTTTCGTTACTCATATATCGGTTTTAATTTTTGTGCGATGGGACGGATTACTCCTCGAATTCCGCTTTCAGTATCTCGACGACTTTCTGTGCCTGTTCCAGCTCCAGGTCGGCACGGGCGGCGATCTCTTCGACGGGCAGTTCCAGCACGCTCTTGGCCGTGTCGCAGCCGCAGGCTTTCAGGGCGTCGATCACCCAGCCGTCGATCTCGTCGGCAAATTCGGTGAGTGCAACGTCTTCCTCCTCGATTTCGCGGTAAACATCGATATCGTAGCCGGTCAGCATCTTCGAAAGCCGGATGTTCAGGCCGCCCTTGCCGATGGCCAGCGATACCTGGTCGGGCTTGAGATAGACCGAAGCTGTCTTCTTCTCCTCGTCGATGGTGATGCTCGAAATCTTCGCGGGGTTCAGGGCACGCTGGATCATTAACTGCGGGTTGGTCGTGTAGTTTACCACGTCGATATTTTCATTGCGCAGCTCCTTGACGATCGAGTAGATGCGCGATCCCTTCATGCCGACGCAGGCACCGACCGGATCGATGCGTTCGTCGTAGGATTCGACGGCTACCTTGGCACGCTCGCCGGGGATGCGGACGATCTTCTTGAGGGTGATCAGACCGTCGAAAATTTCGGGGACCTCCTGCTCGAAGAGCCGTTCGAGGAACTGGTTGGCCGTGCGCGAAAGGATGATGCGCGGCTGGTTGTTGTTCATCTCGACGCTCTTGACGATCGCCTTGATCGTGTCGCCCTTGCGGTAATAGTCGTTGGGAATCTGCTCGGTCTTGGGCAGGATCAGCTCGTTGCCCTCGTCGTCGAGGATCAGCACCTCTTTCTTCCATACCTGATATACCTCGCCGGTGATGATCTCGCCGACCTTCTCCGAATATTTTTCGTAAAGGTTGGCCTTCTCCAGATCGAGGATGCGCGAAGCGAGATTCTGACGCAGCGACAGCACGGCCCGACGTCCGAACGATTCAAGTTTGATCGGATCGACGTATTCGTCGCCCACTTCGTAGGTCGGATCGATGGCCTTAACCTCCGATACGGCGATTTGCATGTTCGGATTCTCCACCGCGCCGTCCTCCACGACCGTACGGTTTCGCCAGATCTCCAGGTCGCCCTTTTCCGGGTTGATGATCACGTCGAAATTCTCGTCCGTCTCGAACTGCTTCTGAAGCGCGTGGCGGAAAACGTCCTCGAGGACTCCGATCATCGTGGCCTTGTCGATGTTTTTAAGCTCCTTGAACTCTGCGAAATTGCTGATAAGATTAAGATTATCCATTGGTTTTTTATCTTGTTTATTTTTGAATTTCCACTATTTGAAATCGAGGTATTCCTTCGTGTATTTGATCTCTGAGAAAGGGTAGCGGCGCGTAACCCGCACCGTCTGTTTCCGCTTTTTACCCTCTACGGCCTGCTTCTCCTCGTAGGAGAGGGTGAGTCCCTCCTGGTCCGCCTCGTCGAGCGTCGCCAGAATCTTCACGCCGCTTTTGAGCAGCACTTCGACCGGCTTGCCGATCAGTTTGCGGTATTGGCGGAGGTGCTTGAGTTCCGAGCCGATGCCTGCCGAAGCTACCGTGAGGGAGAAATCCTCCGTGTCGCGGTCGAATTCGGCCTCGATCGCGCGGCTCAGCTCCACGCAGGTTTCGATACCTACCGAGGTGTCGCTGTCGATCAGCAGTTCCACTTCGTTGGCGGGCGAACAGGTGCAATCCACTACGAACAGGTCGGTGCCGACGAGTTTGGCATTGGCTATTTCGGTGATTTTCGTACAATCGATCATATTTGCTGATGTTATCAATAAAGTCGTTTTCCGGTGCGGGCAGTTCGTGCAAATCCGGACATCTGTCCTTCCCCGGCGAAAACTTGAAGTTCGTTCAGTCGTTTTTGCGGCCGGCCCGGAGGCGTTCGGCTTTTTGACGAAAATGTAGGAAATCGTCGCTTCCCGTTCGTTTTCATCGTCTTGCGTCCTGCGTTTTCTTCGAACATTGCATCGCAAGGAGCACTATTCGCGCCCGAATCTTGTCCCTGTTGTAGCAGGAGCTGTAATCGGGTACCCGCATGGCCCGCAACTGCCGGTTTCTCCCGACGGAATGGGCATGCGAGGGCATGCGGGTCGAGAAAATCGTGCGGATGATTCGCCGGTCGGGAGCGGTGAATATATCTACGAAATAAGGGGACTTGCTCGTCCCCTTACCTCTCTATACCCGTTTACGCTACAAATATAGCGAATGTTTTCCTATTTTCAAACCTTTGTGTCGAAAAATTATTCGTCTTTTTCGTTGCTCTGAGAGTAGGGCTTGATAATGCCGCGCTGCGATTCGCGGATGAACCGGATGAGTCGGTCGCGTTCGGGACTTTGCGGAATCTGTTTTTCGACCTCCTCACAGCCGTTCAGGTAGTTCAGGCCGCTTTGGAAGAGGATGCGGCAGGCGTCGTGAATTTGTGAGATCGTTTCCGGCGTGAATCCGCGGCGGCTCAGACCGACGCGATTGACGCAGGCGAAACGTACCGGATCGTTGTTGCTGACGGTGATGAAGGGGGGAATGTCCTTGCCCACCAGCGCGCCGCCCTGAATCATCGTATGCTCTCCGATGCGGGTCCACTGATGTACGGCTACGTGGCCGCCGATAACGGCCCAATCGCCGACTTCGACCTCTCCGGCGAGCGATACGCGGTTGGCCATGACGCAGTGACTGCCTACCACGTCGTCGTGGGCGATATGCACGTAAGCCATAATCAGGTTGTGGCTGCCGACGACGGTCTTGCCCCGGGAGGCGGTGCCCCGGCTGATGGTGACGCATTCGCGGATTTCGTTGTAGTCGCCGATTTCTGCCGTCGTTTTTTTCACCGACGAACTTCAGGTCCTGCGGGGTGCAGGCGATCGATGCGGCCGTATGGATCTTGCAGCCTTTGCCGATGCGGGCTCCGTCGTGGATCACGGCCCGGGCGATCCAGCAGTCGTCGCCGATCACCACATCGCCGGCGATGTAGGCGAAGGCTCCACCGTTACGTTCTTTCCGAGTTTCGCGTCGGGATGGATGTATGCCTGGTTGCTTATCATGTGCGGTTACTCTTTATTTTTAACGATCTGGGCCATCATCGTGGCTTCGCAGGCGAGCGTTTCGCCGACGAAGGCCTTGCCTTCGACTACGGCTACGCCTCGTCGGATGGGCTCCAGCAGTTGAACTTCGAAATGAAGGGTGTCGCCCGGAACCACCTTGCGCTTGAATTTTACGCCGTCGATCTTCATGAAATAAGTCGAGTAGTGCTCCGGATCAGGAATACTGCGTAATACCAGCATACCGCAACACTGCGCCATCGCTTCGACGATCAGCACACCCGGCATGACCGGCTCTTCGGGGAAATGTCCCACGAAGAATGGCTCGTTCATCGTGACGTTCTTGATGCCGGCTACCGTCGTGTCGTCGATGTAGAAGATGCGGTCCACCAGCAGGAACGGCGGACGGTGGGGCAGCATCCGCCGTATATCGTTGATGTCATAGACGGGCGGTTTGCGGCAGTCGTATTGGAAACGGGGCTTTTCGCCTTCGCGGCGGATGGTCCGTTTTACCTGTTTCATAAACTCCGTGTTGGCGAAATGGCCGGGACGAGTGGCCCATACGCGGCCCTTGATGCGTTTGCCCAGCAAGGCGAAGTCGCCCAGCAGGTCGAGGAGCTTGTGGCGGGCCAATTCGTTGTTGAAACGGAGCTCCAGGTTGTTCAGGTAGCCGCCCGTGATGCGGATATCCTGTTTGTTGAAAATTTTCTTGAGATGTTCGAGCTGATCGTCCGGGACGGGATTCTCCACGACGACGATCGCGTTGTCCAGGTCGCCGCCCTTGATCAGGTTCATCTTCATCAGAGGTTCCAGATCGTGCAGGAAGACAAAGGTGGCGGCAGGGGGCGATCTTCGCGGCGTAATCGTCTTCGGGGTCGAATGTCGCATACTGGTTGCCGATCACCTTGGAGTTGTAGTCCACGTGCAGCGATACGGAAAATTCGTCGTCGGGGTAAAGGATGATGGCCACGCCTTTTTCCGGAATCGTATAGACCATTTTTTCGGTGACGTGGTAGTAGGTGCGTTCGGCTTCCTGATGTTGCAGGCCGGTTTCGACGATTGTTTTCGCATATTCTTTGGCCGAACCGTCCATGATCGGAGTTTCACCGGCATCGACATCGATCGTGGCGTTGTCCACGCCCAGGGTCCAGAGGGCCGACATGATATGTTCGATGGTCGCAACGCGTGCGCCATCCTTTTCGATGGTCGTGCCCCGCGAGGTATCCGTGACATAGTCGCATAGGGCCGGAATTTCGGGTTTGCCTTCCAGGTCGATGCGGCGGAAAACGATGCCGCTGTTCTCCGGGGCGGGATGTACCGTCATCGTCACTTTGACGCCGGTGTGGAGGCCTGTACCTGAAAACGAGATCGGGGCTTTGAGGGTTTGTTGTTTGGCAGCCATAATCTGAATTTATTCAAATCGCAACA
>ENA-OQDA01000989-OQDA01000989.1-human-gut-metagenome-genome-assembly--contig:-NODE-989-length-10784-cov-4.032092_pt1 | contig 10784 bp, 12 predicted proteins | sample MGYA00242771_ERZ504603 | MGnify/ENA primary metagenome ERZ504603 (study PRJEB26092, sample SAMD00036328) | human gut metagenome | host: Homo sapiens | study: EMG produced TPA metagenomics assembly of...
CTTTCACGCCGTAGGCCATGCCACCCACCTTGACGTTTGGGCAGGAGATGTTCAGCTCCACGATGTCCACTGCGCTGTCGCTCAGCATCGCGGCACCTTCCACATACTCTTCCTCGCTGTCGGCCGCCTGAAGGTTGGCAATGGCCACCGTGCCGTACTTCTGCTTCAGTTCCAGCATCTCGGGCAGCTCCACGTCAATGAAGTGCTGCACGCCGGGGTTCTGCAGGCCGATGCTGTTGATGAGGCCGGAGGGGGTCTCCCACAGGCGCTCGCCCTTGTTGCCGTACTGGCCGTGCAGGGTCAGGCCCTTGCCGGAGATGCCGCCGATCTTGGCAAAGTCTGCCAGCTCTTCGTACTCCACGCCGTAGCCCACGGTGCCGGACGCGCCGATGACCGGGCTGTTCATCACAAAGCCCAGCAGGTTGGTTTTCAGGTCAGCCATCAGAAGAACACCTCCGTTGCATCAAATACCGGGCCGTTCTTGCACACGCTCTTGCCCTCGCCGCCCTTGGTCTCGCAGGTGCAGCCAAGGCAGGCACCGATGCCGCAGGCCATCTTCTTTTCCATGCTCACAAAGCAGGGGGTGCCCTTTTCGGCACACAGGCGGGCGGCGTTCTTCATCATGACCGTGGGGCCGCACACCAGCACCACATCGTAGTCGGCGGGGTCGTACAGCTGGGTGACAAAGCCGTGGAAGCCCACTGCGCCGGTGTCGGTGGACACCTTGACAAGGTTTGCGATCTCGCGGTACTCCTCCATGCAGTAGGGGGCATCCCGGAAGCCGAAGAACACATCCGGCTTCACACCTGCCGCTGCCAGTTCACGGGTGAGCTGGAACATGGGCGCGGTGCCGATGCCGCCGCCCACCACAGCGATCTTTTTGTACTTGCTCAGGATGTCCGGCACATCAAAGCCGTTGCCCATAGGGCCGGTGAGCTGGAAGGTATCCTTCATTTTGAGCTGCGCGATCTTTTCAGTGCCCTCGCCCACCACCTGATACAGAAACTCGATGGTACTGCTGTCCGGGTTCCAGCGGTGCACGCTGATGGGCCGGGACAGGAAGGGGGCTTCGTCTGCGCCCCATGCACGCAGGGTAAAGAACTGGCCTGCGTGGGGTGCGTGATCGCGGTCCGGCCAGACCACCGTCAGCAGGCGGATGTCCGGGGCAATGACCTCATTGCGCAGAACAGTGGCTTCACAGCAGGCTGCACGCATGAGCAATGGCCTCCTTCATATTCACACATTCGTTGTAAGCGGCTTCGTCAAAGGCAGTGCCCGGCTGCTTCTTATAGGCCAGCAGGATGCCGCGGCTGGAGTTGACCACGCCGCCGTTTCCCTTGGTGAGGTACTGGGCAATGTCCTCGGCCTTGCCGCCCTGTGCGCCGTAGCCGGGGATCAGGAAGAAGCTGTCCTGATACTTTGCACGGATCTCGGTGGCCTCCTCGATGTGGGTGCCGCCGATGACCAGACCGATGGAGGAGTAGCCGTGCTCGCCCATGTAGTCCTTGCCCAGAGCGTTCAGCTTGTCGCCCACCAGATCGTAGACGTGGCGGCCGTCGGCCAGCTTCTCATACTCAAAGTCCTTGGCACCGCCGTTGGAGGTGCGGCAGAGCACGAACATGCCCTTGCCCTGCTTTTCGGCGTAGGGCAGGTAGGGGCTGATGGAGTCCAGACCCATATAGGGTGCCAGCGTGACGAAATCGCTCTCGAAATCACCGGTAAAGTGACCCATGGCGTACATCTCGGCGGTCTTGGCAATGTCGCCGCGCTTGATGTCGGCGATCACCGGCACACCGGCCTCACGCACAGCCTTCAGGGTGTCGGCGTAGGCCTTCATGCCCTCAAGACCCAGAGACTCGTAGTAAGCGATCTGCACCTTGTAGCAGCCTGCCACGGCCTTGGTGGCGTCGATGAGCTTCCTGTTGAAGCGCACGATGTTCTCGCCCTTCGTCAGGGTGCTGTCCACGAAGTCCTCGGGCAGGTAGCTGAAATCGGTATCCAGACCTACGCACACCGGGCCGCGGGCTTCCACTGCTTCGTAAAGCTTATCCATGTTGGTCATTGTGGGTTCCTCCTGTTTGCTCTCTTATCGATTCTTATCTTATATAGTATTGTTTTTTCAATCCTCTGCCTGATAGGTCAGCTTGCCGCCCTTGATGGTGGCGCAGACCTTGCCAAACAGCTGCGCACCATCGAACGGGGTGTTGTGAGATTTGGAGTGCAGCTTGTCCTTGTCCACGGTGTAGGGGGTATCCAGATCCACCAGCACCATGTCGGCATCGTAGCCCGGCTCCAGCTGGCCCTTGGCAAGGCCCAGAATTTCTGCCGGGCGGGTGCTCATCAGGTGCACCAGCACTTCCAGCGGCAGGCCTTCCTGCTTGCAGAGCTTGGTGTAGCAGACACCGAAAGCGGTCTCACTGCCCACCATACCGGCCATGCCCTTGAGCTTGTCCTCTTCGGAGTGGGGCGCGTGGTCGGTTGCAATGGCATCCACGATGCCGGTGCGGATGCCGTCCACCAGCGCCTGCACATCGTCGGCGGTGCGGATGGGCGGGTTCACACGGTAATCGCAGGTATCATTGGTGAACCACAGGTGGTGCGGGGTCACCTCGCAGGTGACGGGTGCCCCCCGCAGCTTTGCCATCTGGATGGCATCCAGCGCACCGCGGGTGGACACGTGGCACATGTGCAGCTTGGTCTGGTAGTATTCGCTCAGCCAGCAGTTGCGCACCGTCTCAATGTCCTCAGCCAGACGGTAGTCCCACGGGCTGATCTCCATATCCTCGGCGTGGCTCATCACGGTGATATCCTTCTGGGTGCAGATGGCGAAAGCCTTTGCCATGGTGGCATTGTCCTGCACGCCGTGGCCGTCCTCGGTGATGAACTTCACACCGGCAGGCAGGGTCTTGAGGTGGTCGATGCTCACACCGTCAAAGTTCTCGGTGATGGAGACGGTCTGGTTCACATCGCACAGGCCTACTTCGGCAGCCTTCTGCTCCACCATGAACGCCTGTGCCGCAGAAGAGCACACCGGCTTTGTGTTGGGCATCAGGTTCACGAAGGTATAACCGCCGGCGGCTGCGGCGCGGCTGCCGGTCTCGATGTCCTCCTTGTACTCAAAGCCCGGGGTGCGCCAGTGGCAGTGCAGGTCCACAAAGGCGGGCAGCACGGTCAGCCCGCCGGCATCAATGACCGTTTCGTTCTCCCCGGCCAGTGCCTCCAGCTCCTGACCTACAGCAGCGATCCTGCCGTCCTTTACAAAAATCTCAAGCGGTCTTCCTTCGGTGTTCACAGCATTTACAAGCAGCATCGCAGTTCCCTCCTGATTTGCGTTTGTCTGGTTCGGCTTTCCGGCTTACGGGCAAAAAAAAACTTTTCCCCGCAAAGGGAAAAGCTCATTCCACAAAAAAAGGAAACAACGAACCCACGGCAAAACCGGATGCGAACTGCTTGTTCAGTTTGGTGCACATCGCGCTTTTCTGCATGGTGCTGTCTCCTTTTATAAGTCTGGAATCTTTTCATAATATTTTAGCATAGAAGCGCGAAATGTGTCAATGCTTCCGCATATATTTTGTTGCAAAAAGGTTTGCCGCTTCCCTCCCGGAATTTTAGCTACTCTACCCAAAAGCAGTTTTTCCCCGCCAGATTCAGGGTTAGTCACATCAATTCCTAGCATATTGCTGTACATTCCCGTCCGGGTGTGCTATTATAATATGGTCAAAAGAGTCAGAGGCTGTTTTCATGGCAGAGGCGTGATTTTTATTCAGAGCAGCTTCATCGGAATCAGGAAAGAGAGGGTTTCCCATGGGTTTGTTGGAGGACGCGCGGAACATCCAGCGCAAGGACCCCGCTGCACGCAACGTGCTGGAGGTCATTTTGCTGTATCCGGGCTTTCACATTCTGGTGTATCACCGCATTGCGCACTGGCTATACCAGCACAAGCGGTTCTTTCTGGCCCGGTGGGTCAGCCAGCATGGCCGCCGCCGCACCGGCATCGAGATCCACCCCGGTGCCACCATCGGCAGATGCCTGTTCATCGATCACGGCATGGGCATCGTGTTCGGTGAGACCTGTGAGATCGGGGACAACTGCACCATCTACCACGGTGTCACTCTGGGCGGCACCGGCAAGGACACTGGTAAGCGCCACCCCACTCTGGGCAACAACGTGCTGATCGGTGCAGGCACCAAGGTCCTTGGCCCGGTGTATATCGGGGACAACTCCCGCATCGGCGCAGGCAGCGTGGTGCTGCGCAATCTGCCCGCCAACTGCACCGCTGTGGGCGTGCCTGCCGAGGTGGTGCGCATCAACAACAAGGCCGTGAACCCGGCGGACGATCTGGATCAGCAGGATCTGCCGGATATCGTAGCCCAGCGCCTGACCGATCTGGACCGCCGTCTCGGCGCGCTGGAAAACGCTGCGCAGGGCGACACCCCGCCCACGGCAACGCAGATCGCCGCACGACAGAAGTCGTAACGATTCAGAATGCCCTCCGCTTGCGCTCTGGGCATCTTCAGCGGAAGAATCTTTTATAATAGAGCAACAGCGGACAGCCTGCGGGCTGTCCGCTGTTGCATTTTCACGGAAAGGGTCCAAGAGGGAAACTTGATCGGTCTGTGCTTGTTTCCTGCGGAAACAGCCGCACAGCCGGGAAACCGGCAGAGGGGCATTCATGCTCAAATGTAATCTGCCACGACTGTTCCTGTTGCTTTCTCAAAGATATGGATCGGACCGAGGTGACCTTTTTCTGTTCCGAACCGATAATCAAACTTTTCAAATTCCTTGAAGATCTCGGACCGGTACCCTTCGCACATCGAAAATGGTCGATGGAATTTTCCATCTGTTCCATGCCACCCACCGCCGTACGCCTGCATCACCATTAGGCACTGCACTAAATGGTCGCAACACCATCTTTCCCAAATGGGATCAATGCACAATTCATCATCCATCCATGAAAGGGGTGTAAGCGAATCAACGTCCAGATTTGGATCGCCGCCATGCTCTAAAAGAAGCCGCATGGTTCGCGCCGCCACATCCGGGCCATCGGTAAATCGCAGAACCGCCATTATATTTTCGGCTTCCGTCGTATGTTCGTCCACAACCGTATTGGGATTCATTTCATGGTCCAGCAAAAACAAGATCGTATCATACAGGTAGTCTCGGTGCACCTTGCCCGGCGTTACTCTGGGGCAATTTTCATTCAGCATATCCCTGTATTCCCCAAACGTATTATCCGCCAGCTCCACCGCAAGCCACATCAGTTCCTGCTCCGTAGGCTGCTGCTCTGCAAAAAGAGTTTCCGCTGTTTAAAATCCGGCGGGATACAGGAAAGCACATCGCACATTTTCTTTACGCTCTCAGATACTTTCATTCCATTTTCTCCTTTTCGCGGGATACAAAAAGGGGGATATCTCACACTGCGAGATATCCCCCTTTTTTTCTCTTTCAGCAGCGCTCCCCGGCGCAGAGAGCTTTCACCTTCTGCACCGCAGCGGCCACCAGATCGCTGATGGGCTGCTCCGGCACACCCACGATATAGTTTTCGCAGTGGTTCACCGGGATGAGCACCCGCGTCGCATGGCTCTGGCACACGGCTGTGGCCATGGCAGGCGTGATCTCGCCCAGCAGTGCGTCCGCAACGACGATGCCGATGGGCCCCACGATGATATCCGCGCTGCGGCAGTTCACCACCACGGCGTTCTCGCCGGTGGCGGCACGCGGGGCACCGGCCTTGCGCATGGCGTTTGCTGCCAGACTGTTGGTGCCCACCGCAGTGAGCCGGGCCTCCGGACACTGCGTGCTCAGGGCTGCCACCAGCTGTTTGCCAAGGCCCCCGCCCTGCCCGTCGATGACGAGCACATTCATCGGCTGCATCAGAAGTCGATTTCCTCAAGGCGCAGCAGCGCGATGATATAGATCTTCACGGCTTCCAGCAGCTTGTCGATGGGTGCCGCTTCGTTTGCACCGTGCATCGGGCCGCCAAATTCCGGCAGCGGCAGGTCCACATGCTCGGGGCCAAAGCTGACCGCATAGGGGAAGTGGCGGGCATAGGTGCCGCCGCCCATGGTGAAGGGCTTAGCGTTCTCGCCGGTCACTTCGTTGTAGGTGTTGATGCAGGCCAGAATGGCAGGGCTGTCTGCTTCAATATAGAAGGGCTCGGCAGCGGTCACATCGCGCAGCTCAGCGCCATCGCCCAGTGCGGCACGGATCTGCTCGGTCATCTTTTTGCCGTTGGTGCAGGTGGGGAAGCGGCTGTCCATGGTCTGGAAAATGCGGCCATCTTCCATGTAGATGCGGCCGCCGATCACAGTCAGCGGGCCAAAGGGGCCGTCGGCGCAGTTGATGCCCAGACCCTCACCGGCAGTAGAAGCGTGCAGCTTGCGCACGGCCTCCAGATAGGCGCGCTCGGTCTCATTGCACAGGCCATTGTCCAGCAGGTAGTTCACCACCAGACCAATGGCGTTCACGGTGCCCTGCGGCATGGCTGCGTGGCCGGACTTGCCCCAGCCGCGGATGCGCACGCCGTCGCCTTCCGGCTCCAGCGTGATGTTCGGGGCATTCTTCAGCTTGGAGATGTCGGTCCTGACCAGCGCGCTTGCACGGTCGGGCACGGCGTTGTTTGCCACACCGCCCTCGATCTCCACGATGACACCGTTGCACACCGGGCTGACGATCTTGGCACCGAACAGGCCCTTCTCGCCGTTGCACACCGGGAACTCGGCATCCGGGGTAAAGCAGAAAGCGGGAGCCGGGTAGTTCTTGAGGTAGTAGTCCACATCCTGCATGTGGGTCTCCTCGTTGGTGCCTGCCAGTGCGCGGATGGGGTAGCGCAGCTCATAGCCCTGCTCCTTGAGGAACTTCAGGGCATACAGGGTAGCCACCATGGGGCCCTTATCGTCGGCAACGCCGCGGCCCAGCAGCCAGCCGTCCTGAATGCGCATGGTGAAGGGGTCGGCCGTCCAGCCGTTGCCCACGGGCACCACGTCCACATGGCAGATGGTCGCCAGATACTTTTCAGGGTCCTTGCCGGCCAGCTCTGCATAGCCGATGTAGTTTTCGCAGTTGCGGGTGGCAAAGCCCATGCCCGCAGCCAGCTCCAGCGTCTTGTCCAGCGCTGCACGGGGGCCTGCGCCGAAGGGTGCACCCTCTTCCGGGGTGCCCTCTACGCTGTTGACTGCCACCAGAGCGGCAATATCCTTCAGCAGCTGTTCCTTGTTTTGCGCAATATATGCGTCGATTTTCTGATTCAGTGCCTGATCCATGATCTTATCGTTCCTTTCTGTCCGGCAGCTTTGCGCCGCCGGTTTCAAAACACCTTTTTATTTTAGCATACTCAGCGGCAAAATGCCATTGTCAATTGTTGTTCTTTGCCAGAACACAGTCATTTTTTCTCAGCCCACCGAGAACAGGGTGCTCAGCGCACCCAGTAGGCCCGCGCTGGCCAGACCCATGATGATGCCCGCCAGCAGCACGCCGCCCATACAGGCCTTGACCACGTCCTTGAACTTCATATCCAGGATCGAGCCCGCCAGCGTCCCGGTCCACGCGCCGGTGCCCGGCAGCGGGATACCCACGAACAGCAGCAGCGCCACCACAAGGCCGCGGCCCGCCTTGGCTTCCAGTGCGCGGCCGCCTTTCTCGCCTTTGACGATGCAGAACTTGCAGATTGGCCCGATAAGGGGCTTGTGGTAGCCCCAGATCAGGAATTTGCGTGCAAACAGATAGATGAACGGCACCGGGATCATGTTGCCCACCACGCACACCAGATAGGTGGGCAGGATGGGCAGGCCCATGCCAAGCCCGATGGGGATGGCTCCGCGCAGTTCAATGAGCGGCACCATGGAAACAAAAAATACCAGCAGATAGCTTTTGAGCATAGAGTCTCCTTTTTCCTGCTCTTTCCGGGAGAGCAGGCATTTTTTACAGGTTACAGGTCAATGTCCAGCTCCACCGGGCAGTGGTCTGAGCCGAAGATCTCGTTGTGGATCTCCGCCGCGCGGATCTTATCGGCAATGCGGCGGGACACGATGAAGTAATCGATGCGCCAACCCGCATTCTTCTCGCGGGCGTGGAAGCGGTAGCTCCACCAGCTGTACTTCACCTCGTCCGGGTGCAGCACGCGGAAGCTGTCGGCAAAGCCTGCGTCCAGCAGTTCGGTCATTTTGCCGCGCTCCTGATCGGTAAAGCCTGCGCTCATGTGGTTGGTCTTGTCGTTCTTGATGTCGATCTCTCTATGGGCAACATTCAGATCGCCGCACAGGATCACCGGCTTTTTTGCGTCCAGTGCCAGCAGGTAGGCACGGAAGGCATCCTCCCACTCCATGCGGTAGTCCAGACGCTTCAGCCCGTCCTGACTGTTGGGGGTATAGCAGTTCACCAGCCAGAACCCCGGGTATTCCAGCGTGAGCACACGGCCCTCGTGGTCGTGCTGCTCAATGCCGATGCCGGTGGTCACGGACAGCGGCTGCTCACGGCACCAGCAGGCCGTGCCGGAGTAGCCCTTCTTCTCGGCAGAATAGGTATACTCGGTGTAGCCATCCGGCGCAAAATCCGCCTGACCGGGCTGCATCTTGGTCTCCTGCACCGAAAAGATATCGGCATCCAGAGCCGCAAAGCTCTCGGCAAAGCCATGGGTCAGGCAGGCGCGCAGGCCGTTGACGTTCCAGCTGATCAGTTTCATAGGTATACTCCTCTTTATGTTATGCCTGATATTTGGTTTTCCATACACCGCTGCGGAAGCGGAGCACAAAGCATGTCACGCGGCAAACCCAGTCAATGATCATTGCGATCCACACGCCCACAGCGCCCCAGCCCATGCGCACGCACAGCAGGTAGCTGAAGCCCAGCCGCCACACCGCCATGCTCAGGATGGACACGATCATGGTGAACTTCACATCGTTGGCTGCACGCAGGGCGTTGGGCAGCACGAAGGACAGGGTCCACAGCAGGATGGCAAAGCCTGCATGGATACGTACCAGCAGCTCAGAAAGCACCATCGTCTCACCGGACAGCGCGTAGATGCCGATGAGCTTGTGCAAAAACAGCAGGATGGCACCGTTGGAAAGACTCATTGCGATGTAAGACCACACCGTCAGCTTGCGGGTATAATAAACAGCCTGCTCGTCGTCCCGCGCACCGATGCAGCGGCCCACCACCGTGATCATGGCAAGGCTCAGAGCCTTGCCGGGGATAACGCCCATGCCGTCCAGATTGTTTGCCACGGCGTTTGCTGCGATCTGCACTGTGCCGAAGGTGGAGATCATGCTCACCACCAGAATGCGTCCGGCCTCGAACAGGCTGTTCTCAAAGGCGGACGGGATGCCGATGCCCAGAATGCGCTTTGTCATCTTTGCATCCAGCCGGGTGGTCTTGGGCACCGTGATGGCATTGCCCTTCTGGTAGCACTTGCGCAGGATAAGGGCCGCTGCCACCACACGAGACAGCACGCTGGGCCATGCAACACCGTCTACGCCCATTTTAAATCCGAAGATGCACACTGCGTTGCCCACAATGTTGATCACGTTCATCAAAAAGCTGATCTGCATGGAGATCTTGGAGTTGCCCATGCTGCGGAACAGTGCCGCACCGCCGTTATACAGTGCCAGAAACGGATAGCTGAGGGCGATCACCTTCAGGTACAGCACGCTGGCATCCAGCACATCGGCATCGATGGCACCGTAGAACAGCCGGATCATGGGCCGGGCCAGAACAAAGCAGAATGCACCCACCAGCAACCCGAACACACCGCTGAGCAAAAGCAGCTGGCCAGAGCTTGCATCGGCCTCCTTCTGCTCCCGCGCACCCAAAAACTGGCTTACCACCACTGCGCCGCCAGTGGCCAGCGCCGCAAACAGCACGATGATGAGGTTGTTGATCATGTCCACAAGGCTGACACCGGAAATGGCCGCTTCGCCGCAGCGGGACACCATCATGGTATCGGCCATACCCACGGTCACTTCCAGCAGCTGCTCCACCAGCAGCGGGCCGGTCAGCAGCAGCAGTTCCTTTTGTGTGAACAGCGGCTTCCGCCCTCCGAAGAGCGGCTTTTTTGTTCCGCTCACCGCCTGATTTTCCATTGATATGCTCCTTTCCCCGTGCCGGGCCATCCTGCTCGGACACATACGCCCACCCTTCGCAGGGCAGACTCTCCATTGAATGTATTCATCTTAGCACACGGACCGGTTCTTGTAAAGAACTGTCGCATTCTGCGTCTTTTTTGCCGCCGTTCCGGGCCGCACCGGCTCATTTTTATGCTTGTTCGTCAGTTTGCCGGGAACTTCTCGTTGAATTTGTGCGTTTCTCCAAAAATGCGATTTTTCGCACGTTTATTGATGAAAAATCGAAAAAAGGGCTTGTAATTCTTCCAAAAAAGTGGTATGTTGTATCCAACAAAGGCATTACGTTGGATACATGAACTTCTACGAGCGGTTCTTCGCTCAGCACAAAACCTTTGTTCTTAAAATTGCTATTTTCTTCATTTACCTTCTTATCATTTACCCTGCCTGCCCCGCAAGGGGCAAGAAAAGCGATGACTCAACCTGCACGAGTCACCGCTTTTTCTTTTTGTCTGTGCTATCGTAGGCCTAACCATTTAAATGCCCTCCGTTTCACTCTGGGCATTTTTAGCGGAAAATTATTTTTTATTTGCAAATAAGCCAGCCCTGCGGAGCTGGCTTGTTTGCTTTTTCACAGAAAAAGTTGCTTCTTGTGCAGAGAGCAGTCGCGTGGGACAGGCTTCATAGCTTTTATAAAAATCATCGCCGCCGGGGACGCTCCGCTGGGCC
>ENA-OQDA01000990-OQDA01000990.1-human-gut-metagenome-genome-assembly--contig:-NODE-990-length-10756-cov-2.932355_pt1 | contig 10756 bp, 10 predicted proteins | sample MGYA00242771_ERZ504603 | MGnify/ENA primary metagenome ERZ504603 (study PRJEB26092, sample SAMD00036328) | human gut metagenome | host: Homo sapiens | study: EMG produced TPA metagenomics assembly of...
AAGAGCGTTCCGGCAAAGGCGGCGGATACGGCAAGGGCAAAGCGGCTGTTTCCTTCCGCGAGCCCGGCAAGTTTCCGCCAGTCTTCCACCGTCCCCCCCCGTATCATAGAGGCGGGCATGATTGGCTGATTGGAGCACTATTGACTCCCCCACGGCACCATAGGCCACATCTGGCAATACAAAGGCGTCCTTGTGCCAGCCCACGCAGGGAACGCACCGGACACGCTCCTTTGGGCGCACCATAGACAAAAGCGCCGCTACCTTGCTCTTGTGGCGCGGGTCTCCAAGCCAGCCGCCGCGAACAAGGGTAGCGTGCCAGTCCGAATTGTACCGGGAAAGAAGCTCAAGAGGCATCGCCCACTGGTGCAATTTGCCGTCCGGGTCATTCCATTCCAGCCACAATCCCCATTCATTGCTGTCCGCATCCCGTGTCATGCCCCGAATAAACAGCGGCGGCCCTAAGCGCACTTCCTGTTCTTCGCCTCTTCGCCGCTCAACGCAGTACAGGCCAGCCCGTGGGCCGTCCGCTATCAGAAAATACCCTTCCGGCAAGACGGAAGCGGGGAGACCGTTCCCGATTGCGGCAGATGAAGGCGTACTTTCCCCGGAGCCGTCAGGCGCGGTCATGTACTCTTTTTGTGGCTGTTCGTCGTCTGGGGTGCGGGCGGAAGTGAGGCAACGCCATACGGCATCAATGCCGCCCTTTTGATGCAGGTCATTTATATCAGACGCGCCGGGGATGCCCCGGACGGGAGGCACGGCAAGCCAACCGCCAACGCGCCGGGCGGCCTCTTCCGCCGCCTTCAATCCGGTATTTTTCCCGGTTTTCTCTTCCGTCTGCCAATCGTCGTCAGCAACCACAATCAGCTTGGATTCCGGGAACAGCCGCCGCGCCCGCATTGCTACAGACAAGAGGTTTCCCGCATTGAAAGCCACAAACGCCGCATAGCCCGACGCCATGCACGCGGATGCGGCTGTGGCGTAGCCCTCGGCAATAAGCACGGTAGCCGTCTTTCCATCCCGTGCCGGAATGAAGAACGCGCCGCCCCGCGTCTTTCCGCCAGCAAGAAAACGCTTCTCGCCGTCCGGGTCTATGCTCTGGAGGGATACCAGCTTTCCGGCTTCATCATGGAGCGGGATAAGCAACTGATTTCCCCACAGTCGCAACCCGTAGGAACGCACCATCTTACGTTCAAGGTAAGGGTGGCTGTCGGGCGCGTCGCTTGCCTCACTCCAGCGCGTTGCGGCGGTTTCGGCGGCCTTTGCGTGCCGCCGCTCCTCTTCCGCTTCGCGCCGGGCACGGGCTTCCGCAATCCGCTTTTTCAGCGTGTCCCGTTCGGCGGCGGTCATAGTGCCTTTCTTGACGGGGCAATATGTGCCGTCTTCCCCCGTCTGCCAGTTCTGCCACCAGATGGAAGCTGGAGAATCGGCATGGGCGATATAAGCGCCATCCTTCCCGCCCGGCTTGGCAACCGTCCCGCAACGGTGCAAAAGGCCGTCCATCTCCACCTGCTCAACGGCAAGCCCGGCCTCCCGGAGCTTATCCCCAAAAATCTGGTTGAGATCGTCTACTGGCATATCAAAACCCTCATATCCTGCACACGGTCAACGTAACCAATCCGCCGAAACCGCACGCGGTTCCATCAACATGGCTTCCCGAAAAGGACATTCCGGCAATGTTGCGAACTCTTCCCGCGTGTACAGCGCCCCACTGAAAGGTTGGTACACATGGGAGGGTTCCGGCTAAAAAGAAGCATTCGCGGCACTGTTCCCGTGAATGATGGTAAAATGTCCACTGTCCAGATTCCGCCGTTTCCTCTTCCCGGAAAGGGCACTCTTGCGTTTCGTCGGCCTCTTCCGGCAAACGGAGGAAATGCCTTTCCAGACTGTTGCACACGGGCGGCCTCATGCCGTAGTGGACACAATCCCGGCACTCTTCCCGCGAATGGGGATAGGATGCCCGCCTTGCCCATTCTACTTGATTGAAATCCGGCCTCTTCTTTCTCGCCATGCCTCACCCTTCCACCTTCGGGTTCACAACGCAGGAATTGATGTAGTCGACAATATCCGCCATGCGGTAACGGATGAATCGCCCCGTCTTCACGTAGGCGGGCGGCTGTTTCAGCCAGCGGCGTTGTTGCATGGTGGATTTCTTCAATCCCAATATGGCGGCGGCTTCCTCTTCGGTAATCAGGTCAACGGTGATTTCCTTGGGGCAACTGACAATGTTTTGGCGATGGGTCTTTTTCATGTTTTGATGCCTTTTTCAAAGACTTATAAGAAATGCCCGGTTGAGTTATCAACTTTATTTATAAATAGACTCCTTAACCGATACAAATACATCCAAACACTAATTGACCCAAACATAGCAGAATGGAAAAGATGTTATCAAGTGCAGCTGTCTCAAATTGCGCACTAAACTGTGCAAAATCGCGCGCTAAAATTATGGTAAACTTTTACTCTGTAGATGTTTACTTGTCAGCTGCGTTGTCAACCTAGTTTAACATAGTGCAAAAATATACTAGTTGTAATCAATGACAAATCAGAATTCATGAAACACCTTTTGTCCTAAATTGCCCGCCACGTTAAAGCAAATAAATTGACCAAATTCTTTACTCCGTTAAAAATGCTCATTTTTTAACATTTATCCGTTAAACGGTTCGATTTTTTACAAATCGAAAAAATGATCGAAAAAATTTTAAGTTGTACCTTCATCTTTTTTATGATTTCGTAACATATTGAAATAATAAAGGCGGCGGTGTGTTCAATTCTCCTACATGGTGCGCCCGGTATGAGTCCGGGCGCACCGTTTGAGGAGGCGGCTACCCTATTTCAAGAGCTTGGGGGACAAACTCGCACGCATAGCCTTTTCGGACATACACCTTGATTTCCTCGGCTTGGCTTCGCTCAATGAGTTGCGCAACAGCCTTCAGCCTGTTTTCGGCATACTCCGTCAAAAGAGCGCACACTGTCGCTATATCGCCAACTTTCGCGGACGGAAAACCACATTCCTTGTTACCGGAACAAGCCGCATCGGAAAGGATTTCAACAAAAGCGCTGCACGGATAAAAAGACCTTTCCACAAATGTGGTAAGGGATTCCTGATTGTAGTTTTCTTCGAGCTGTTCTTTGGTCATTTTCTGATTCTGAAAAGTGATAATCTCGCTCATTGTCCTATCTCCATCGCCTTGCGGCTTGCGTTTATGGTGTATGGCGGCGACATGACACGCCCGGAGACTCCCGACCGTGACCGTTCGCGCCAAGGAAGCGGGCAAGATGTCCGCGCCTTTGCTTGAGGTCACGGCCCTACAGGAAGAGTTCCGGGGCGGCGCAGATAGCCAGCAGGACGCCAAGGAAGGCCACCACAGCGGCCTTGCGGATGGAGCGGGTGAGGAAGGAAGAGAGGCGGTACCGGAACCGCAAGAAGCGGGAAGAGAGAAGGAATCTAAGCATGATGCACCTCTAGGTTTTGGGATTGCGTACAAAAAAAGGCGGAAACAACGCTCCCCGGCCCTAGAGAGGCCGCCAGGGTCTCACGAACACCCGGACGTTGTTTTCCGCCAATATGTAACCGCAATCCCCATAGGCCCATAAAGGCCAGAGGGTGCAATGGTGGCAGGAAACAAGAAAGTCCGCTCTTTTTGCCAATCGGGGGAGAATGGCAAAGGCGACGGATGCGCCTCTCTAGGTTTTAGGAAGGTCAGAATTGCCGAAAGGTGCGGCGGAAGTCAAGGGGGAAAGCGTGGAGTTAGGACGGCATTGACGTGCATTGTCTCGGTTAAGTACGGGGAAAAGTGGTCGTCATATTCCTGTAATCAGGTAACGGGCACTTCAACATGCCATTTCATGTTGTGGTGGTATACGGGTTCAACTCCCGTTGTGGCGGCCTCTTGCCAAGTACGCGTGGAGTCGCTATCTGACAAAGAAGGGCGGCAAGTGCTGGTAACACCCGCCGCCCCGTGGGGCACGTCCCCCGCAAATCATAGTGGATTTACAGTTTTTGCGCCCCGGTAGGAATCGTCACTTCCTACCGGGGCAACTTGCGTTATGCCTCACAGAGTGCCCGCCGCACCACATCCGGGGCAACTTCGATAACACGCAGATAGGCACGCGCCGCCGGGTCAGGTTGTCTTTTTCCCTGTTCCCAATTGCGAAGGGCATAGAGGGAAAGGCCGAATGCGGAAGCGAATACTGATTGTGAGAGGCCCATTTTTTGGCGGATAGCCTTCACGTCCACCCGCTCAGGCGCATTGACGGGGGTGAAATCGTGAATGCCGAATTGTGCCTTATCCGCCGTTCCGTCCATATAGCCCACGGCCTCAGTCAGGCCAGCAATAATTTCCTGTCCTATCGTACTCATGACTTTTGTCTCCCATATGCCGCAAGCAACGCCGTCAAGCGGCGCATATCGTTTTTTTCGGCTTGTGTCAGGTTCGCTTTTTCGTTCTTTCCGTATATCAGCAGGGCAAACAAGGGAATGTGCTCAGAATGGAAATAGTAAATGACCCTGTAGCCGCCGCTCTTGCCTTCCCCTTCTCTTGCCCACCGCACCTTGCGAACGCCGCCCGTGCCTTCCATGACCTTCCCAATATCGGGATTTTCAGCGAGGTATGCTACCAAATCGGCGCGTTCTGATTCGGAGAGCAAACCTTTTGCCCTACGGAGGAAAGAAGGGGTCTCAACAACGGTCATAGGTGGGGTATTCATAACTAAATTGTAAGCCATTGACGTATAGAGTCAAGATATTCTTCACGTCAACTCTTCACCTTGCAAGCCCCAAGCCGTCGCACCTGCCCCGCATGGAGGCCGCAGGCCGGGCGTGGACGCCCGGAAAGGCCAGCCGCCAAGGGAAAGGCCGTCCGGTGCGGCGCGTGTCTCCCATGCCTCCCACGGGCCGCATCCGGCCCATGCCCTTCCATCCGTCCCGTCTGATGTCCCCATGAAGTCGGGCGCGCCCGACATGCCCGACATGCGCCCGACATAGGGAAAGCCATGTCGGGCAGGAAAAAGCGTTGATATGCCTCGCTGTTGTTGGCGACCTGCCCGACATGCCCGACTTGCCCGACATAATGTCGGGCAACTTCAAAAAGAAAAAATCACTTTTTATCGTCTGGCGAGGTGTTTACCTCAAGCATAGCATCCGCAACACTGGCGGCGCGCATCAGAGCATCATCATGCAAATGGGCGTATCGTTGTGTCATTTGTGGTGATTCATGGGTGAGGAGACGTTGCAGGGTGTACATATCCACCTGTCCACTTGAAGCCAAACGGGACGCAAAATTATGGCGTAAGCCATGAAGCGGGCGGAAATCGTCGGGCAATCCGGCCTTTTCCTTTACGCGGCGGGCCATGCGGCGGAAGTCTGTACGTTTGCCTCCATCCTTACCAGGGAAAATGTACGGGCTTTCCGTACGCTCGATGGCCTCCAGCACGGTACGGGCGGCGGCGCTCATGGGGATATGTTCCGTTTTCCGTTTCTTGGCGGCTTCTCCCCGTAAGGTGATGCGCGCCCGTTCAAAGTCGCAATCATCCCACCGGAGGGCCAAAAGCGCGCCTTTTCGCATTCCTGTTACCAACGCCAACCGCAAAAGGGCGGCGGCGTTCTGGTCTGGTTCCTCGTCAAGTGCTCTTTGATAACGGGAAAGCTGCTCGTCTGTGAGTACTTCCGTCTTTTCGTTGTCCACACGGGGCATTTCAAAATGGAGATGTTGCGGCATAGGGAAAAGGTCACGCTTCACGCCAAAATGCACCAAACGCCGCAATAGGCCCAATACGTGCTTTTGGGTCTGTGCCGCCAATGGCACGGGCTTCCCGTCTTTCAGGCGCGGGCTTTTGGTTCCGGCAAGCCTACGGCGCAAGGCATCCACATCTTCGGTTCTCAGGCTGGCGGGTTCCCTGTCCGCCAGATTGGATAGATACTTGTAATAGCTCCTGTCAGGCACAACAGACGGCTTGCCCGCGTTGGCTTCCTCGTACCGCCTCCAAAGGCTTTCCACCGTCACCCGGCTTTCATCCGCCAGCCGTGCCGCCTCTTCCGCCTTACGCCGCTCTGTGTTGGCTTGCTCAATTCCGGTCGCACGCATGGCGCGAATACGGTTCGCCTTGGAAGCGGTCATACTTTCGGATTCGCGGCCCACAGGCTCTTCTATCTCTTTGGAACCTCTTCCACCTCGACGATACCGGATATAGTACATCCGTTCTTTACCGTATCCATCCAACCGGGCTACCATCCGAAAGGTTACGCCTGCGTAACGCGTCTTTTCTCTCTTGGCTGTTACCACTTTGCCCCTCCAACCGTCTTTCCCCGCACCATTCCCCGCACGCAAGAACAAACAAAATAGAAATTGACAGAAACCAACAGAAAAACTAGTCTCCATTTATCATATAAAAACAGAGTGATAAAGAATTAAATAGAAATTCGTAGAAATACAAAGAAACCAGTCCTATAGACTCCGGAGCTAAAGGCCGTGCGTTCGAATCGCGCCGGGCGCACCAGTGAAATCAACCCCTTGCAGATGGCAATCTGTGAGGGGTTTTTCTTTTCCTAAGCACGATCTCCGGCAAGGGCCTGCTTGTTTTTCTCTGTCCGGCAGGCTGCAACGCGCTCGCTACGCGGTTGGCCTCCACGCGCTCGGCACAGCGCAAGCTCCGTTTATACGGGTAAAGGAGGCCAAGCCGCATGAGACGCCTTATCGTCTTGACGCTGCTGACGCTCCTTTGTCTGGTACTCCGGGCTTCGTCCCGAATGTAAAACAAAACAAAGGCCCCGTCCTGCTAGCACCAGGACGGGGCAACATGTGTAACCTGACAACCGTGTAGTTTAAAAGGGTGCGCTCACGCGCTGTGCCTGCCGGGGGAGTGTTGGCGCACTGTCCCGGCACATTTTTAATAGCCGCTCCGCTCGCCCTTGACAAGGGGCTGGCACCCTGCGCGGCCCCCTTAGGGTTCCATCCTCCGGTTCCCGGATTTCGCCCGGCGCCAGAAACTTCTTGTCCACTCGGACGGCATAAAGCCTCCACCCGCCAACCGGCTGAAAAAACAGCCCTCCATCAGCTCTAGGCCGTGTCGTTATTTTACAAGTAATCACTTAAAATTATTTAAAATATTTTTACAATCTAAAAAACAGTTAAATAATTTCGATATATTATATAATTAACAACACAACCTCATCGTCTACTCTTCCTTCAGTTGCCTCCCCATGAGGGCCTGCACCGCTTCGCGGGGCGCGAATCCTTCATAGAGTACGCTGTACATCGTGCCGGTCACGGGCATGTCCACACCGAGGCGCTGCGCCAGCCGGTACACGGCCTGCGTGGTTTTGACCCCTTCAGCCACCATGCTCATGGATGAGGCGATGTCTTCCAGGCTCTCCCCTGCCCCAAGGCGCAGCCCGACCTGGCGGTTGCGGGACAAGTCGCCCGAACAGGTGAGCATGAGATCCCCAAGCCCGGAAAGCCCCATAAACGTCGACGCCCGCGCACCGAGCGCCATACCGAGGCGGCTGGTTTCCGCAAGGCCGCGCGTGACCAGCGCCGCCCGCGCATTCAGCCCAAAACCGAGGCCGTCGCTGAGGCCCGCTGCAATGGCGATGACGTTTTTGATCGCGCCGCCAAGCTCCACGCCCGGCACGTCCGTGCTCGAATAGGCTCGGAACCACGGCGTGGCGAACACCTCCCGCAGCCGTGCCCCAAGCCGCTCGTCGCGGCAGCCGAGCACCACCGCCGTGGGCTTGCAGCTCGCCACCTCAAGGGCGAACGAAGGCCCGGAAAGGACGGCGTACCGGTCTGCGAATCCGGGCAGCTCTTCCCGAACCATGTGCTCCGCCGTAACCAATTCGGAAACCTCAATGCCTTTTGCCGTATTGACGAGGACGCAGCCCGGAGGCACAGCGCCCGCCAACCGGCGAAGCGTCCCCCGCATGGCCTGGCAGGGAACCGACAGGACGAGGATGGAGACGTCCGCCAGCACTTCCGCCTGTTCCGGGCCGCCGGTATCCCCGGCCACCGCCCGGATGCCCGGATGCAGCGGCACGCCCCGCAGGTAGCGCGGATTCTCATGATGCGCGTTGATGTGCGCGGCCTGCGCCGCATCCCGCACCAGCAGCGCCACGGAATGCCCGGCATGGGCCAATAAATGGGCCAGCGCCGTACCCCAGCTCCCGCCGCCGAGAACCGCTATCGAAGTTTTGCCCGACATATCACCCTCCCGTGGAAAAATCGGTGGAAAACCGCCGGAACGGGCCGCTTGCTCCGGCTTGCGGCCCGGACGGATTCAACATACAATGCCCGCTATCGTTTCCTAAAATCACCCAATGAGGCTTTTCCTATGTATCGCAATACAAAAAATGTTCCTTACTATGTGTTTGGGCGGGGCTCCCTGGCCCAGCTCGGCGACTTGCTGAAACCCCGCCGCGAAGCCGTGGACGGCCCGGTCGTCTATTTCGTCGACCACTTCTTCCGCGATCATGAGCTGATCGGCCGTCTGCCTATGGAAAAGGGCGACCAGCTCCATTTCGTCGACTCCAGTTCCGAGCCGGAAGTCACCCGCATCGACGCCTTCAAGGAAGCCGTATCCGCCGCCGACAGCCGCATCCCCTGCTGCGTCGTGGGCATCGGCGGGGGCAACGCCCTCGACACCGCCAAGGCCGTCGCCAACCTCCTCACCAACCCCGGCAAGGCCGAAGACTATCAGGGCTGGGAGCTCGTCAAGAATCCCGCCGTCTACAAGATCGGCATCCCGACCCTTTCCGGCACGGGTTCCGAGTGTTCCCGTACCTGTGTCCTTACCAATATCCCCAAAAATCTCAAACTGGGCATGAACAGCGACTACACGGTCTATGATCAGCTCCTGCTCGATCCCGACCTGCTCGCCACCGTTCCCCGCAACCAGTATTTCTACACCGGCATCGATACGTTCATGCACTGCATCGAGTCGCTCCAAGGCAGCTACCGCAACGCCATCATCGACGCCTTCTCCGTGCGCGCCGTGCAGCTCTGCGAGGAAATTTTCCCTTTCCGACGACATGATGAGCGAAGAAAACCGCGAAAAGATGATGATCGCCTCCTACATCGGCGGCATGGCCGCCGGGAACGTGGGCGTCATCCATCCCTTCTCCGCCGGGCTCGGCGTCGTCCTGCATGTGGCCCACGGCCTCGGCAACTGCCTCGCCCTGAACGTTCTTGGGGACATCTACCCCAAAGAATACAAACAGTTCCGCACCATGATCGAACGGCAGGGCGTCAGCCTGCCCACCGGCATCTGCAAGGATCTCACCGAAGAGCAGTACGACGGCCTCTATCGCGGCTGCATCGTCCACGAAAGCCCTCACCACGCCCTCGGCCCCGGCTTCAAGCAGATCCTTACCAAGGAAAACCTCATCGAACGCTACAAGAGCATCTAGCGGGGGCGCCTCCGGCTGGCCCGCAAGGGGCCGGCCCCTACGACAGAGGCATGGAGGCCCCTGCCGCAGCGCCAATTGTCCCGATAAACATGAGGGAACCCGAAACGGCCGTACCGCTTCGGGTTCCGCACTGGGCAGCCAGAGACAGGACATCTTATGGACATCAAAGTGAATTTCAGCGGACGTGCGATCAAGTACACCGAAGAAGAGATCGCTGTGGTCGTGGAAGCCATGCGGAACGCGGAACCGCTGACGCAGGGCAAGCATCTGCAAGCCTTCCAGAAGGCGTTCGGCGAATACATCGGAGCCGAGCATTGCTTTGCGGTGATGAACGGCGTGTCCGCGCTTGAGCTTTCCGCGCAGCTCTGCAACTTCAAGCCCGGCGATGAAGTCGTCATTCCTTCGCACACCTTCACCGCCTCGGCCTACCCCTACGCCAAGAAGGGCGCGAAGCTCGTCTGGGCGGACGTCGATCCCGTCACGCACGTGGTCAACGCCGAAACCATCGAAAAGTGCATCACGCCCAGAACGAAAGCCATCGTCGTCGTGCACCTGTACGGCTACGTGGCGGACATGCCCGCGATCATGGAAGTGGCGAAGCGGCACAACGTGCTCGTCATCGAGGACGCGGCCCAGTCCATCGGCGCGGACGTCGGCGGCATCAAGTCCGGCGCGTGGGGCGACATGGCGATCTTTTCGTTCCATTCCCACAAGAACCTCACCACGCTCGGCGAGGGCGGCATGCTGGTCGTCAAAGACCCGAAGCTCGCCGCGCTGGTTCCCGCCCTGCGCCACAACGGGCACTGCGGCTACCCGGAACCCCGGCCCAACTACTGGACGCCGGCGATGGGCAATGTGGACATGCCCATGCTCGACGGCGACATGCTCTGGCCGAACAACTACTGCCTCGGCGAAATCGAGTGCGCCCTCGGCGTCAAGATGCTTGAGCGCATCGACCGGATCAACGCCGAAAAGCGCGCCCGTGCCATCCGTTTCATCGACGCGCTCAAGGATTACCCCGAACTGGAATTCCTCCGCGAAGACACCACCCGCCACAATTACCACCTGCTCGTGGGCTGCATGAAAAACGGCAAGCGCGACGCCTTCATGCACGCCATTTCCGAAGAAAAGGGCATCAAGTGCGTGGTGCAGTACATCCCGCTCGACCGTTACGATTTCTACAAGAAGATCGGGCTTGGGGAAGCCGACTGCCCCAACGCCGACGCCTTTTTCGACGGCCAGATCTCCTTCCCCTTCCAGCACTGGCTCAGCGAAGAGGACTTCGCCTACATGCTGAAGTCCACCCGCGAAGTGTTGGAAGGCTTGAGGTAGGAAGAGGGATTGCGAGAAGATTGG
>ENA-OQDA01000992-OQDA01000992.1-human-gut-metagenome-genome-assembly--contig:-NODE-992-length-10754-cov-2.897902_pt1 | contig 10754 bp, 10 predicted proteins | sample MGYA00242771_ERZ504603 | MGnify/ENA primary metagenome ERZ504603 (study PRJEB26092, sample SAMD00036328) | human gut metagenome | host: Homo sapiens | study: EMG produced TPA metagenomics assembly of...
TTCCGTGCAAAGGCTCGTCACCTGCTTCCACAGCCACGAACAACGTGAAATCGCCTTTCCGGCATTCACGCGGCACATCCACCTTTTGCGTTTTGCCCGACATCCACGCCGTGCCGCTTCCAAAGCATTCTCCGGCAATCCACCCGGTTTTTCAGGTCCACCGGTTCTTCCTCCCAACGGAAATCGCCGTAAACGGATGTGGGATACCCCGGACGGGCTGAACTGACAATCCAATCGAAATAGTCGCCATGCATCCACGCCAGACGCAAAGGCGAACTTTCGGAATCCGGAAGAATGTAAGGCCGCACGTTGTTCTTACGGGAATGGCGGGTAACAGGCTCTGCCTTCACTTCACCACTGCGGACATCCACCGTGTACTTGACAATCTCATACACACGTCCGAACGCCCCGCTGACGGGCACGGAACAATACACCACCTCGGGATGTGCCGGATCTATGGCCATGCCGCCGCTGTAACAACGTTCGATATCCGGTGTCTGGTGGAAATGCCCTCCGCCATGCGCCAAGAAGATTTCCTTCCAAGCCTGTCCGTCCCAATACGTATAACAGTAATCGTGTTTCTTCTTGTCTCCACTGATTTTGACCATGGCTATCACCGGATGGCCCTGCTTGTCGGTAGCCACCTGCCACACCCAGTCGCGCACACCGGGTGTATGATCCACGACCGCTACCGGGTAATCTACGGCATATTGTTCCGTACGGTTCACCTTAAACGGTCCGTCGGCAATGGTTGACAACACCTTGCCCTGCACGTCTTCCAGTTGCAAAGTCCTGATGTTGACACTGTTCAGGTATAACCAGTTCGGATTTTCGTTATCCGGATGACCGGTCGTATAGGTAAACATGATACGGTCTTTCCCGTTGGAATAGTATTTGGCATACGGACGCGCCCCCGTAGACTGCACCATCTGGTAAGGCCCCCAGTCTATCTGCACTTCATCGTTCTCATCCGGCAACGACAACCGCGCGATGGTGGGATGCCAACGGATACCGCGCCAGCATAAGTAGATATGCTCCGGGTCGTCGGACAATATAAAAGGAGAAGGATAGGTCGTATTGTCTTTCGTCAGGATTTTCTTCTCTTCGCCCAACGTCGTAATGTCACCGGGGACTTGGGAAATACGGTAATAAAAACAGGGTTCGTCGGTATGCCGCGAATAGAATATCATGACACGTTCGTCCGGCAGTACCAGAAACGTCGGATTATTATGGTCGTCCGGTTGGAAATAAGAGCGTATCAGCACTTCCGACCTCCTTCCCTTCAAAAAATCATACTGCACGGCCTTCACAGCCCCATGCACGTCAATATAACCGACATAACTGCTGTTTATCGTACCGCTTGCATTCTCATAATGCAACGCACGCGGGTCGGCAAACCAGCACCATGCACCTTCGTCTGCCAGTTTGTCACCTTCGTAAACCGTAGCTTCGGCGGGAGAAAGAAGATTTTGTGCAGCCGCCGTCCCTGCAAGTCCGGCCCAAACGGCCATGACCATCAGAAATAACTTTTTCATGAATATGGATTAGTTTAATGATTCCACCTTTTAGATAAATCTGCTCCCGCTCGGCAGACCCTGAGTAAGCTCGGTCTGCGCTCGCTTACTCGCGATTTTTCCGGCTCTCGCCTATCATGTAATAATAAGCCGCACAAGCCGTCAAGAAATATACTCCGGCCTGAATCCACAGGCCGACATACTCGAATGTCACATCCTCCAATAAAGCCCCCATCGTATTGATACGTACGAAACCGTTGATGCCGAACGTGGAAGGGGCCAACCAAGATACATATTTCCAGAAATCGGGCACAGCCACTCCCGGCCATGAAATCCCCGAAAATGAACAACAAGGGCAAGGAGGTGAATACAAATATCAACATACAAGTCTCACGCTGGTACACCAGAATGGAACACGTCATGGCAAAGAATATACATGCCAACAAATAAGGCACCATAAACGCCAACAAGTCGGATGCCTGAGGAATTTGAGCCAAATGGAACAGTTGCGGCACTACAATCAACACCCACACGCTCACCAAAGCATACAGCATCAGGTAGCACAGTGCCTTGCCCAACACCAAACGCACCGTACCTCTCCCTGTCCCTTGAACCAGTTGGGTATGCAACGTAGCCCGTTCGCGGGCAGAACCGTTTATCAGTCCTATACCCAGAAGCAACGTCTGCTGGATGACCAGCATCAACACAGCCGGAATCAGGAAACTGGCAAACCCGTTCGTCGGATTGAACAAAGCCACACTCTCGTACAACAAAGGTGCGGTAGACACTTCATCCTGCCGCACGGTGGTATTCCCCATCCGTTTGATCTGCAATTCGGTGTTCATATCCAAAGACACGTCCGTACACGCCGTCAGCAGCGCTTTGTAGTAAAGCAATCCGCTCATGTCGCAGTACAAACCGACATACGCCTGTTGCATCCGGTTGACCTTACGGCTGAAATCATCCGGAATACGGATGATGCCATATGCTTTCGTGCGGCGCATCAATTCTTTCGCCTCTTCCATATTTCCCGTCCGCGCCACGACTTTTACATCAGGAGAAGCATCGACCCTGCGGACAAAGTCGCGGCTGAAAGCCGTATTCGCCCCATCGACAACGACCGCAGGAACTTCCCTGACCGTTTCTCCCGTATAAATAAAAGCATAGAGCAAGGGATAAAGTACCGGTACCAGAATAAAAAAGATCAATACTCCCTGGTCACGCACCACGCGACCGGCTTCCTTACGCCATATAAAAAACGTATCACTGACAGCCTCACGGAATAGGATATGCAATTCTTTTATCGTTCTCATGACAGATTAAGGTATATAATCATAGTTCAACATGACCGTACGCAACCGCTTGAGCAATAGCAACGGAAGTAAAACGAACAACAACAAAGCCAAATAAGGCTTCCAAGCATAAACCATCGGGTAGCCGTTCAGCGTCTGACTGACATAAATCAGAAAATAATGCCTCAACGGGAATAAATTACTCAGTACTTGCAAAGCCGGATGCATAGCCATCACCGGAAACGAAAAACCCGAAATGGAGAACGAAACGACGCCCCACAACGAACTGGCACTCAGAGCCAACCGCAACGTGGGCAGGACAGAAATGAGAAACACTCCGAAAGCCTGCGACGCCAGCACCATAAAAAAAGCGGCACACAACAGTGGACCGATACCGCTATGGCACGGGAACCCCAATATGCCATAAAGGTAAGCGTCGTAAGCTGCGGCTACGCTGAAAAAGATGACCGTATGAGGAAGCAATTTGCCCACGAGGGCATTCCACATCCGGTTGTCCGCCATGGCCAACCACTCCCTCCCGGTACCCTCCTTGATTTCGCTCCCGATGGCAAAGACCGTGACCATGAATATCATAATCATCAAGATGCCGGGCAGAATCGTATTGTTCAAATAGACCGAATAGTTCAGCCACGGGTTAGACAAGGCGTGCGTGTCGATGACGATCGGTTGCAAGAAAGCCATGGCCGTACGCTCGTCCATTCCTTTGGCCTGCAACGTCTGCAAGCCGACCGAAGCATTGGCCAATACGGACATCGTACGTAAATCACGATATATCAATGAGCCGGCAATAAGCAGGCTGTTATTGGTATAAAAAGACACCGTGGGCTGCCGGCTCGACAAAATCTTCTCGGTAGTGCCCTCCGGGATATAGTAGAAAGCATAAATTTTACCTTGTTGCATGGCTCGCCGCGCCTCACTGACCGAGGCATAATCTTCTGTCAGGTGCACTTGGCTGAAAGCATCCATGTTACGCAATATTTCCCGCGTAGTGGACGTATTGTCTTCGTCCACCACTCCCACGGGCATATCCTTGGGCAGCCCCTCGTACATCAGCGTGGTAAAGAACAGGCAACAAAGGAGTGGAGCCGCTACCATACAACAAAGGTACAACGGCCGGGAAACCAGCCGCCGTAACTCACGCACCATAATGCCTGCTATACCATGAGACGCCTGCATGCCCGTTGCCTCCTTATCGTTTGATGATGACCGACATGCCCGGACGAAGCACTTCCTTCACTCCCACCGGAACCGCACGCACCTCAAACGTTTTCAGGTCGAATTGTCCGGTGGTTTTGGTAGCTTTCCATGCCGCATAAGTTCCCCGGTCCTTCACGTAAGTCACTTTCAGTTTGATGTCTTTACCGAAAGCAGGCACGTACGCCGTGAATTCTTTTCCTACGGCCAAACCGCTTAACAAATCTTCACGCACATTGAATGTCGCCCAACGGTCGTCCAGCATCGTAATGTTCATGATAGGCGCTCCCGTACCGACCAATTCCCCCGTTTCGGGGAAAATCTCGGAGACTTCACCGTCCATCTGCGCCAATAATATAGTCTCTTTCATGTAAGACTCCACCTCGGCAATCGCCCCCTTCGCACGTGCGACTTGTGCGGCTGCCGCTTCCTTGTCCTCACGTTGCGCCCCGTTACGCGCCATTTCGTACTGTGCCCGCGCGGCGCGTTCCGTGGCTTTCATCGCCTGGTAATTCGCATAAGCCTCGTCACGCTTCTGCGCGCTCATCACTCCTTCTTCGAACAAACGGTCGACCCGACGATAAGACTTCTCGGCGATGTCCAGACCGGCCTTTCGCCTTTGCCACATCTCGTCATGCCCCCTGCAACTGTTCTGCCGCGTCCCACGGTCGGCTTTCTCTTTAATCGCCTGAGCTGCCTGACCGGCTGCTTCGGCCTGCGACAGTTTGGCAGCCACATCCGGAGCCTCCAATACGACCAGCGTATCCCCGGCTCTCACGTGATCGCCCTCTTTCACATAGAAATGCAATATCCTACCCGGCACCTTACTGGAAACCCTATATTCAGACGCCTCCATTTGTCCCTGAATCGACTCATCGTCATGCCCCAACAGAAGCATGCCTGCCACAGCCACGGCCGCAATGACCACCACGAGCGTTACCAACGCCCATATCACATTATTATTTTGTTTCTTGAGTTCCATACATCCATTTACATTTTATTATCGTCAAGGTTTCATTCTCATTATAATCCCGGGCCTAACGTACCCATAGCCTTTTGCAGATAAGTCTGTGCCAATTTCAAGTCTATCTGTGCATCAATCCTATCCGACTGGGCGGAAAGCCAGGCGGTTTGGGCTTCCATGACATTCGTCACGGGAACCACTCCTTCCTTGAATCCCTTATCGGCATAACGGAGATTCTCTTCCGCTTTTTCCATGTTCTTCTCCGACAAAGCCAGTCTCTTTTGTGCTTCCGTATTCTTAAACAGACTTTGATTGACCTGTAATTCTATCTTTTCCTGCGCTTCGGTCTGCTGCAAACGGGCGATATTGACTTCACTTTTGGCAGCCTTTACCTTATATATACCCTCATTCCAATGAAAAATAGGCACGGAAAGCATGATGCCCACGTTCCACATCCCACGGAACTTATTCTCGAAACCGTTCAACAATGAAGGATTGGAAACCAAATACCCACCGGTCAAAGCCAACGAAGGCAGCATTTCCGAACGAACCACCCGTACTTTGTCTTCGTATATCTTATGAGCCCAATCCAAACTTTTCAATTCCGGACGATTAGTCCACGCCCGTTGTACGGCATCATCGGGTACCGTCTCCAACACTTGCAAATCCGTCCGGCTTTGCATAAATCGCTCACGCTCGGCAGAGGCAAGCGAGCTTGTCTCTGCGCTCGCTAACTCGCGATTTTCATCCGTCAGCGTGAACTTCGTGTCCAAATCCATACCACACAACTGACAAAGCACCATTTTAGACAAAGCCAAACCATTGTCAACCTTAGTCAATAACATTTCAGCTTCGTTTACTTTCACCTTTACCGTCAATCCGTCCGCCTTGGTAGCCACTCCTTCCCTTATCATCTTCTCCACATCGCCGTCCAGACGGTTTACCAAGTCCAGGAAGCTCTCCGCCATCTTTTTCTTATAGCTCAACGACACGACCGTCCAATAGGCATCGTCCGTATTGAGAATCAAATCCTGCAACTGGGCATCATGCTGCGTACGCGCCAATGCTTCGGAAAACTTCGTGATACGGTGATAAGCCCTGATTTTACCCCCCATATACAAAGGTTGCATCAGTGTCACAGCTCCGGCCCACATGTTACGGGTATCCGTCCGCAAGGCATCCGTCAGTTCATTGCCCAACTGGTTTAAAGCCGTGGACATGCCGTCCAGTTTTCCGCTCTGTATGGCCTGCTGCAAAGAAGCCGCCAACTGGGGATTCGTCTGTGCGATATGCTGGATGATAGGAGTAGCCGCCTGTGTCAACCCTTGCTGCAACGAGGTTCCCATGTGGTTCAGAGCCGATTTCTGCCCGTCGTTCAACAATGAAATTTCATCACTGAAATACATGTACGTTCCCGTGGCCGAGAAATCCGGAAGGAAGTTGGTAAATGCCGCTTTCCGGTCATAATGCGCCTTCCGCATCCTTTCTTTGGCTATCAGCAGGCTCTTGTTGTTTGCAATGGCCATATTCCGGCAACTATCCAGGCTGAGCACACGCTGCGCGTGTAACATGCTGAAAAAAGCCGCGAGAATCAAAAAGCCGAAAGTCTTTTCATCTTGTCTGTTTTTAATATTCCGCTTGATCGTCACCTGAAAATTGCATAGGCAACGATGCAAAAGTATAACAAAAATAGGTCAAATCCTCATGATTTAACCTATTTTCGTACATATTGCACATTCCTCAACATTTCTACTTCTCATAGTTGAAGCTTGCGTTTCCGATATTATGCCCATCGGCAAAAACCGACACGCGATAAGTACCCTTGCTCAAAAACTCATTGACATCCCAATATACCGTCACCGACGTAGCTTCTCCGTTATATTCGATATCCTTTTTAGCAGAATACTCCAAATTCCGGTTCTCATAGACAAACGTCCCTCCGTTCGTCAGCACTTCGTTGTTCGGTTTGGTGATGCGCACATAAATACTCCGGTTTCCGGCTTGTGCCGTAATGTTCCTCGCAATGACAAAGCTGACGACAAACTTCTTCACATCCTTGACTTTACGGGCCTTCTTCCCACGCTTGTTCTGTCCGACCATAGAAATGCCCGTGGCATCCAGTTGGGAAGCGATGGCCACTTTCTCGCTCAGCGTTTCCTTTTCCGTAGACAGGTTCGTGATAGTCTGCGTAGCCTGGGTGTACTGGGCTTTCACCTGTTGGTTCTCGCTACGAAGCTGCTCGTTTACTCGGTTCAACGAATCTATTTCATGCACATAGCTTCTCAAGATGCTGCGCAACGTGGCCAATTCTTTTTTTCAGACGCATGATTTCGGCCGCATCAGTGGCTTTCACTTGCTTCAATTCAGCCAACAACTCTTCCGTCCGTTGCTGCTCCTTATCCAACTGGGCTATCAGCGAATCATTGTTGATTTGCGTTTTCATTTCGCTGTACTGCTGGGCAAAGCGGGCATATTCGTTTTCCATCTCCCTTTTGTCCATTTCCGCCAGTTTCAGCATTTCCTCTTTCTCTGCACTCTCCTGCATATAAGAATAGACCATGTAGCCTAATCCCGCACAAAGGAGCAAGACTACGACCGAAGCAATGATGATTATCTTTTTCTTGTCCATAGTTGAAGTGTTTTTCGCGTTCCTCGCACGCGCTCCCAAACTTATTTATAATAACGGACGCAAAGATAATTCTTTTCTGCCAAGGCAAAAAGCATTTTTCAACTTTAAAAAGAAAAAAGTAGCGGCTGATTTTATATAGATACAATCTTTTTTCCTAAATTCGCGACCAATTACAGAAAATTAACATCCTCGTCATCATGATGAAAAGACTTTTTGCCGGGCGTTTCATCCGCTCGATAGGTTACCTTTTAAGTGTACATCTCGTAGCATTGCTGTTCTTCTTCGGACTCCGTGTCGCGCTTTTTATCGCCACAGACTATGATTTCCCGAAAGAGATATCGGAAGACTATGCCTTTGCAAAGCGTGGCGTTCCTGCGCGGCCTCTGGTTCGACAACGTCATCGCCTGTTACATCCTGCTGCTGCCGTTGGCGGTATTCTGGATAGCCGGATGGTTCGGCTACACCGCCCGTTGGCTTTACCGCTCCTCTGCGTTCTTCTTCATCTTTTTCTATTCGCTGTGTTTCATCATTTCCGCAGCCAATATCCCTTATTTCGCCTACTTCTTCAAGCCCATCAATTCCTCCATATTCAACTGGTTCGACTACGCGGTACCACGGCGGGAATGGTATTCGGCGAAACGTCCTATTACCATCCCATCGCCTTGGGACTGACAGCCATCGCGGCTTTTGCCTGCATCACCCTCCGGTTGTCACGCGCGTTCTTCCATTTTAAGCCGGAACCGCCGCGCCCCCGGCAAACAGATGGAAAGCCGCCGCCCTTACGTTTGTGGCCGGAGCCGCCCTTATAGGCTTGTGCTTTTCGGCATCCGCGGACGGCGGGGTTATAACCCCATAAAAGTAAGCCAGGCGTATTACTGCAATGATGCCTTCCTGAACCAATTAGGAATTAACCCGGTATTCAACCTGATGACCAGTGCCATCGACGACGACCGGAAGGAAAACCGCCTCCTGCACCTCATGGCGGAAGACGAAGCCATAGCCCGCGTGCAAACCCTCCTCGGACGGAAGGGCATGGACGGCATATCGCCCATCGCACGCCGAGTGGAAGCCAACAGCCTGCCGACACGCCGCAACGTGGTCGTCATCCTCATGGAGTCCATGTCGGCTCACCTGATGCAAACTTTCGGTCACGAAACCAGCCTTACGCCCTTCCTCGACAGTCTGTGGCAACAATCGCTCAGCTTCAGCCATTTCTATTCATCCGGCATCCACACCAACCATGGCATGTATTCCTCGCTCTATTCGTTCCCGGCCATGATGAAGCGCAACGCCATGAAAGGCTCCGTCATTCCGGTCTACTCCGGCCTGCCCACCGTACTGAAAGAAAACGGTTACCATAACATGTTCTTCATGACGCACGAATCGCAATACGACAACATGAACGCCTTTTTCCGTACCAACGGTTTCGACGACATTTATTCGCAGGAAAACTACCCGGCGGACAAGGTGGTCAACGGATTCGGCGTACAAGACGACTTCCTATTCCAATACGCTCTGCCCGTACTCGACCGGCAAGCCCAAAGCGGACAATCGTTTTTCAGCGTCCTGCTCACCATCAGCAACCATCCGCCTTACATCATCCCTCCCTACTTCCATCCGCACAGCCGGACGACGGAAGAACAAATCGTGGAATATGCCGACTGGTCCATCCGGAACTTCATGACGGAAGCCCTCAAACGCCCTTGGGCGGACCATACGCTGTTTGTCCTCTTGGGCGACCACGGCAAACTGGTGGGCACGCCCGAATGCGAAAGCCCGCAATCGTATAACCACATCCCGCTCATGATTTACGGGCGGGACATAGCTCCGCGCATCGTGGATGCTTACGGCGGGCAGGTGGATTTGGCCCCGACCCTTTTGGGCCTGTTGGGTATCGGTTACGTGCAAAACGATTTCGGTGTGGATTTGCTGAAAGAGAAGCGTCCTTATATGTATTTCACGGCCGACAACCTCATCGGTGTGAGGGACTCGTCACGCCTGTTCCTTTACTTTCCGGACACGCAACAGGAAATCCGATACCGCACGGAGGGTATGACTGTACAGGCTGCCGAGGACGACCCGGTTTTCCGCGACATGAAGCAATACGGTTTTGCCATGCTCCAATGTGCCGAGGTACTGGTGCAACGGCAACAAACCCTCAACCATCCTCAAGAGGCCAAGCGGTAGAAAGCGGCTTCGGCTCCCTCCTTCCTGAATTTGACATTCTGTCAAAAGTCAAATCCAAGCATACGAGAATGTCGTATTTTGCAGCCCCTGTTGGACAAACGGCACAAATACGCCATTCTCATGTGTTTACCCATTAACAAAAGTCAGCCTGCACCCGTTCCGGCTTTCATTCGGACATCCGGCATGCCCAACCGTCCGCATCCCCATGGAAATCCGTCAGCATCCGCAGGGTTATCATGGCAAAACGACACACGGATGACGACATTTTCCGGTCTCCAAATAGAGGAAAAAAACGGACTTTTCCTCCTATCTTTCCACCCTTTCCTGGGCATTCGTCCCCGTTTTTATCCACCCTGTGAAACCGTTCTGCGGCAAATGATTTTTCATTCGCCTGCAAACGAAAAATTTTCTTCCTCATGGTAAATTGTATATATACGGAATATCATTGCATAACCGGCTCGCAATATGAATATTTATTCAAAACAGACGCCTAAGAGAGAGCTGAAAGAGGTTCTACATTGCCGAAATAAAATGCAAAAAGTAACAGAATGACAACTTCTCGCCCTCCATTTCGCACGAAATCGCTTGGAAATGATTTCATTTTTTGTGTATATTTGCATACGGTGATACATGCCGTAGAAAGGAGCCACCAAGAACAACATACGATTTTACGAACCGATTCCGGAAACGGACATGGCACGCGTCACGGCTACCGTCGCGACGTTCAACTCCGGACGGACATCCGAAAACGGTTTTTATGCCATCAGCATCGCTACGCCTTACCGGCGGTATTATGCCTTGTGGCGCATATTCACAGACGAACGCCCTCCCCTCTTTATCCGTACGCTGGCCGATACATTCGTCATGGCCGCAGGCAAAGCCATGGACTTGCTGAAGTACTGCAAGGTAACCCTGAAGTGGGTGGACAATACTTTTTCATTCCTTATTACAAC
>ENA-OQDA01000993-OQDA01000993.1-human-gut-metagenome-genome-assembly--contig:-NODE-993-length-10747-cov-5.118550_pt1 | contig 10747 bp, 8 predicted proteins | sample MGYA00242771_ERZ504603 | MGnify/ENA primary metagenome ERZ504603 (study PRJEB26092, sample SAMD00036328) | human gut metagenome | host: Homo sapiens | study: EMG produced TPA metagenomics assembly of...
TGCCGCTGACGGTCAATGTTCCGTACGGCTATGTAAAAGACCCGGAGAACCCGAAGCATTGGCTTGTTGACCCGGAAGCGGCTGCGATTGTGAAGCGCATCTTCTCCATGTGCATGGAGGGACGTGGCCCGACCCAAATTGCAAACCAACTGTGGGTGGACAAAGTTCTGACTCCCACCGCCTATAAGTTGAGCCATGGCCTGAGTACGAACTCACCCGCCCCGGAAGACCCTTATCGCTGGGATAAAAGAGCAGTAAGTTCGATTCTGGAACGCCTGGAGTACACTGGCTGCACAGTCAACTTTAAGACCTATACTAACTCTATCTGGGATAAAAAGAGACATCTGAATCCCGTGGAAAATCAGGCTATCTTCCCGGATACACATGAGCGCATTATTGACGATGATGTGTTTGAAAAGGTTCGGGAGATTCGTAGCCAGCGTCACCGCATGACCCGGACAGGCAAGAGCAGCATTTTCTCCGGTATGGTCTACTGCGCTGACTGCGGTTCCAAGATGCAATATGGTTCGTCCAATCACAGGGACTTCAGTCAAGACTTCTTTGATTGCTCTCTGCACAAGAAGAACGGGAGCAAGTGCAAGGGACACTTCATCCGGGTAAAGGTTTTGGAGGGCCGTGTGCTAAGCCATGTTCAGCGGGTGACGGACTACATCCTCTGTCATGAGGACTACTTCCGCAAGGTCATGGAGGAGCAGCTTCGGGTGGAAAGCACCGAAAAGCTGACTGTCCTGAAGAAGCAGCTTGCCCGGAATGAGAAGCGGATCGCAGACCTCAAACGGCTGTTCATGAAGATTTACGAGGACAATGTTAACGGAAAGCTTAGCGATGACCGCTTCGACATGATGAGTCAGAGCTACGATGCCGAACAGAAGCAGCTGGAAGAGGAAGTTCTCTCCATCCAGCAGGAAATTGAAGTACAGGAACAGCAGATCGAGAATATTGAAAAGTTCGTCCAGAAAGCGCACAAGTACGTTCATATTGAAGAACTCACCCCTTATGCTCTCCGTGAACTGGTGTCGGCCATCTATGTGGATGCCCCGGATAAGTCCAGCGGAAAGCGGGTGCAGCACATCCATATCAAGTACGATGGGCTGGGGTACATCCCTCTGGATGAACTGGAAGCAAAAGAAAAGGCGTGACCGAAGTCACGCCAAATCTTCCCCATTTCGGGAGCTTTTGCAAATACTGTTTTATGGGAACTCTGCTACATTCCGGAAACGTTTTCCGTTTTGCCAATGGCTCGCCCTTCGGGAGAGTTGGCGAACAAAGTGAGCCTGAGAGGGTTTTCTTTTACAAGAACTGTTCCAGCTTTACCCGGCTGTCCTCCTGAAACTCCTGCAGCCTTTGGGCAAGGCGCTTTGCGCCGGGCGCGGCATTGGGGTAATCCTTCTGGGCCTTTACGCAGTCCACCACCCCCATGCCGCTGCCCTGTGTGAGCATCTCGGCCAGATTGCGGGTGGACTTGTCCGTGAGGGTCTTCATACTGATGCCCATTTTCGTGTTCAGCTTTGCCATGGCGCTCTGCCCCTGCGCGGTGCCGCCGCAGGCCTCGATGGCGGTGTGCGCTTCCTGATTGAGCTGGTGGTACACATTGCGCTGGCGCAGCAGCTCGGCCTTGAACTGCACATCGTCGGTCATCGGCACGATCTGTTCCAAGGTGTTCTTGCCCATCTCGGTATTCTGCACCACGGCTTCCAGCAGGTTCAGGTTGTCGTTTTTCTGGTTTTCCATACAAAAAATCCCCCTTCTGGCCTTAGTCTGCGCCAAAAGGGGGATTTTATACACTGGTTTTATTCTGCACACATCTGATCGCCGCCGGCGTTCTGTGCCTCCCGCAGGCGTGCATCGCACAACTCGTACAGCGCCTGCCAGTTCTTTGCAGGGACATCCTCAAGGCTCGCCACGCCGCTGCTCAGGGTAAAGGGCACCCGGCGCATCATGCCGGTGGTGGTGATGCATTCCCGGGGCATCTGCCGATACAGGTTCTGCATTTCCTCTGCCAGCTGCTTGCCGTCGGCATCCAGACAGCCCACCGCAAAGATGCTGCCGGTCAGGCGGCAGACCACGCGGGTCGCAGGGGTATCAAAGTTCTTTTTCCACTGGTTGCCCACAAAGCAGTGCAACTGGTCCATCACAGGCTGGCCGTAGGTATCCCGCAGCTTCTGGCCGTTGTCGATGCTCACCAGTGCCACGGCCGCTTTGCGGCCCTGCGCTGCACACTGTTCCAGCTTTTGGGCAAACACCGTTTCCAGATAGCGGCGGTTGTACACGCCGGTAAGGAAATCGTGGCTCATATCCTCGCGGCACAGCTCCCGCTCCCGGGGTGTCATGCGCTCTTCCGGCAGCACATTGCCTGCCAGCGGTGCGCACATTTCCAACTCCCAGCATTTGCCGTCCGCTTCCACTCTGCGGTGCAGCACACAGTCCACACGGCCATTGCGCAGCTCGTAGTCCACCCGCAGGCCATCGTCCTGCCAGCCGTCACAAAGCGGTGCTTCGGTCAGGGTCACTGCCTCAAATACGGCCTGCGCTGAACGCGCAAGTTCCCGTAGATCCTGCTCGGTACATTCTTTCTTCATGTAATTTTCCCCATCATCTGCGCACGCGGCGCTCCCGTATCCCGCGTGCAATCACCCGTTCCCCATACGTTCAGGAACCATCTGCCGCATTATGCATCCCGCGCCCGCCCTGCTTTCCTGAATCGGACCGGACCGGCAATCAGCAAGAAAAAAATGGTATAATGCCGCTTTAGCAACATTATACCATTCAGCTTCTGATTTTACCAGCAAAACGCACAATTTTCTGCCGGAGTTTTTACATTTTCGTCAAATTGCCAAGCTCCCGCCGCTCTGTGCCTTCTGTTTATACGCGGCAGTACACACTGCACTCGTCGTGGATGGTCTTGGCCAGTGCCTTGGCGGCAAAGCCGTCAGCGGCGCGCCATGCCCAGTTTCCACCCAGCTTGCCGGGGGTATTCAGGTGTGCTTCCGCACCCAGACCCAGCCAGTCGTACATGGGGATGATGGCCCGGTCAGCCACCGACCCCAGCGCTGCGCGCAGCAGAGCGATGCGGACATCATCGGTCCGGATGGCCGCCAGCTCCTTTGCGGTGGGCTTTACGCCGGTCAGGTGCAGGTAAGCGGCAGCGGCAGCCTTTTCCTTTTCGGAAGCGCCGTTCTCCCACCAGTCGGTCAGGGTGGTGTTATCGTGGGTGCCGGGATACACCACGCTGTTCTTGACGTGGTTGTGGGGCAGATACTCGCTGTCCCCACCGCTGAAGGCGAACTGCAGCACCTTCATGCCCGGGAAGGTGCTGTCGGCCAGCAGCTTTCGCACGCTGGGGAACAGTTCGCCCAAGTCCTCGGCAATGATGGGCAGCTTGCCAAGGGCAGCTTCCAGCGCATCGAACAGCTCCATGCCGGGGCCGTTCTCCCACTTGCCGGTGCGGGCGGTGGTGCTGTCCGCTGGGATGGCCCAATAGGTATCGAAGCCGCGGAAGTGGTCGATGCGCAGCAGGTCGTAGATGCCCAGTGCGTGGCGCACCCGGCGCACCCACCACGCGTAGCCAGTCTTTTTGTGGTAGGCCCAGTTGTACAGCGGGTTGCCCCACAGCTGACCGTCGGCAGAGAAGTAATCCGGCGGGCAGCCCGCCACACGGGCAAAGTCGCCGTCGGCATCCAGCTCAAACAGCGCGCCGCCCACCCATGCATCCACCGAGTCGGCAGAGACATAGATGGGGATGTCGCCCAAAATCTGCACGTCCTTTTTGTTGGCGTAGGCCTTCACCGCCTGCCACTGGGCCGCAAACTTGTACTGCACGAACTTCCAGAAGCCGATCTCTTCCTCGTTTTCGGCGGCAAAGGCAGCAAGGGCCTTCTTGTCGCGCAGGCGGTAGGGCTTGTCCCACTCCACCCAGTTCTTCATGCCGTTGGCCACTTTCAGGGCCATGTACAGGGCGTAGTCGTCCAGCCATTCCTCATTGGCGAGGGTAAAGGCATAATAATCATCCGGGAAGTAATAGCTGCAGCCGTGCAGCCCGGCGCACTGCTTGCGCCATGCGGCGTAGGCGGTGCGCAGGACTTTAAAGCGGCTCACATACAAAGTGCCGTAGTCCACCTCTTTGGGGTCTGTGCCCCATTTTTCGGCCTTGAGCTGGGCGGCGGTGAGCAGGCCTTCTTCCTTCAAAGCGTCGAGGTCGATAAATAGGGGTTGCCCGCAAAGGCCGAGCAGCTCTGATAGGGGCTGTCACCGTAGCCGGTGGGACTGAGCGGCAGGATCTGCCAGATCTTCTGGCCCGCTTGTGCCAGAAAATCCACAAACTTGAATGCTTCCTTGCCAAAGCAGCCAATACCGTAAGGGCCGGGCAGGCTGGACACCGGCATCAGGATTCCACTTTCACGCATGCTATTACCTTCCTCATTTTTAACATTTTATGGGAATATCGTTGTTTCTTATCATAACATATCCGCAGACTATTTTCCACAGGCAAAAAACGTGGTATACTTATTTTTACGGGATAACCCTCTCAGGCGCTTCGCGCCAGCTCCCCCGAAGGGGGAGCTTCAGACGATGGCTTGGTGAGAGGCACCTTCAGCCCGGAAGTCTTATTTCCCCTCCAGAGAAAAAGCTCCCCTTTCGGGGGAGCTGGCATCGCGCAGCGATGACTGAGAGGGTTTTTGGAGGTACCATGCAGCGCACAGAAAAATACTTTGAACAGGACGCTTTCCGCACCCAGTGCGAGAGCACCATCCTTGCCGCAGAGCCGGACGAAAAGACCGGCGGCGGGCGCATTGCGCTGGACGGCACGGTGTTCTACCCGGAGGGCGGCGGTCAGCCTGCCGACCGGGGCACCCTGACCCTGCCGGACGGTGCCACGCTGAATGTGACCGATGTGCACGAGCATGACGGCATCCTCTGGCACAGCGTGGACGCTCTGCCGGAAAGCGCTGTTCCCGGCACTGCCGTTTCCGGCTGCATCGACTGGGAATGGCGGTTTGACAAAATGCAGCAGCACACCGGTGAGCACATTCTTTCCGGCATCCTGCACCAGATGTTCGGGGCCGAGAACGTGGGCTTCCACATCGGTTCCGAGGCTGTGCGCATGGACACCAGCGTGCCCATTTCTGCCGAGGGCCTGCAGGCAGCCGAGCTTGCCGCCAACCGCATCGTGTGGCAGGATGTGCCGGTGCTGGTCAGCTACCCCACCCGGGAGGAGCTTGCCGCCCTTGTCTACCGCTCCAAAAAGGAGATCGAAGGGCAGGTGCGCATCGTGACCATTCCCGGTGCGGATGTCTGCGCCTGCTGCGGCACCCACACCCGCACCACCGGACAGGTGGGACAGATCAAAATTCTGGCCAGCGAGAACTACAAGGGCGGCGTGCGGCTGAGCGTGGTGTGCGGCCAGCGGGCATTGCTTGCTGCACAGGCTATGCGCCAGCGGCAGGCAGAGATCGGGGCGCTGCTCTCGGCCAAGGCCGACCAGACCGCTGTGGCGGTGCATCGTGTCTACGATGAGTATACTGCGCTCAAGTTTACACACTTTGGTGTATGTTCTCAGCTGTTTGATGCACTTGCCCAGCTGGCAAACCCCGGTGAGGATGCCATCCGCACAGTGCCCGGCCTTGACCCGGACGGCCTGCACCGGCTGGCGGTGCGCCTGACCGAAGCCACCACCGGTCTCTGCGCCGCCCTGACCCCCACCGAAAAGGGCACCGGCTACTGCATCGCGCAGGCAGACGGCGATGTGCGCGCCCTGACCAAAGCCCTGAACGCCGCCCTGAACGGACGCGGCGGCGGCAAGCCCGGCATCTGTCAGGGCAGCTGCGCCGCTGCACCGGAACAGGTGGAGGAATTTTTGCGGGAGCAGGAATAACCCTCTCAGTCAAACCCTTACGGGTTTGCCAGCTCCCCCGAGGTGGGGGAGCTTCTATTGCAAAATCGAATAGCTTTCCCTCTTATAGTCAAAAAGCTCCCCCTTTCGGGGGAGCTGCCGAGCGAATGCGAGGCTGAGAGGGTTTTACAACATCAAGGAGAACAACAAACTATGAGAATGCGTTTCAAACCCTATGCCCACGACGAGCTGATGGCAGCCGACTTCCATGTGCACGAGCCGCTGATCTGGGCGGCAAGTGGCACGCCCAGTATGCCGCCCGGAGCAGCCCTTTGTGCTGGAACTGGGCTGCGGCAAAGGCGGCTTCATCTCCCAGCTGGCCTGCGCCCACCCGGAAAACAACTATCTGGGCATCGATATCACCGATAAGGTGCTCATCCTCGCCAAGCGCAAGATCGAAGCCGCCTATCAGGTTGCGGGCCGCCCCATCGACAACGTGAAGATCATGAGCACCGACATCGAGCGCATCAAGGGGGTCATTACCGCCGAGGATACGGTCAGCCGCATCTACATCAACTTCTGCAATCCGTGGAGCAAGAACGGCTCTTCCCACAAGCACCGCCTCACCTACCCGCGCCAGCTCATCAACTACCGTGAGTTCCTCAAGGACGGCGGCGAGATCTACTTCAAGACCGACGACGATGATCTGTTCCGCGACAGTCTGGAATACTTCCCCGCTTCCGGCTACGACATCGAGTGGATGACCTTTGACCTCCATGAGAACGAGCCGGAGTGGAACATCCGCACCGAACACGAGGGCATGTTCACCGAAATGGGCATCAAGATCAAGGCCCTGATCGCCCGCAAGGACCCGGACCCTGCCAGCGTGACATGGATCGAGCCGAAGATCCTCAAGCGTCAGGCCCGCGAAGCGGCCGAGGCTGCTGCCAAGGCTGCACAGGAAGGCGAAGGCAATGAATGACCCCTGCGAGATCTGCCTGAACAATGTGCAGGACGAGTACGGCAGCTGGTACTGTGCTCAGGGCGGCTGTCTGGACGAGGACGAGATGGCCCGCTATCTTTCCCGCAGCACGGCCGCCTGCCCGTTCTTTGAGCCGGGCGATGAATACAAGATCGTACAAAAACAGAACTGACCTGCACAGCAGCATGATTCTCACAGGAGGTGTTTTATGCTCAACTTTCTCACGACCACCACAGTATGCGGCTTTTCGCTGTATCATGTGCTGGCCTTCTTTCTCATTTATTCCTGCACCGGCTGGTGTCTGGAGGTCATCTTTGCCGCCGCCACCACCGGTCAGCTGGTGAACCGCGGCTTTCTCAACGGCCCGGTGTGCCCCATTTACGGCTTCGGCATGGTCATCGTGCTGTTCGCCCTGACCCCTTTGCAGGGCAGCGTCCTGCTGCTGTACATCGGCGGTGTCATCCTGCCCAGTGCACTGGAACTGATAGGCGGCTGGGCACTGTATAAGCTCTATCACACCCGCTGGTGGGACTACAGTGACTTTCCCTTCAACATCGGCGGCTATATCTGTCTGGAATTCAGCCTGCTGTGGGGCGTGGGCACGCTGGTGGTCATGCGCATCGTCCACCCGGTCGTCGCCGGTCTTGTGGATATGGTCCCGCCCTTTGTGGGCTTTGTCGTTATGTGTGTGCTCTATGCGGTCTACGCAGCAGACGTAGTCGTTACGGCCTTTGCCGCCTCCGGTCTGGCCAAGACGTTGGATGCCATGGAGCAGCTGGCTGACAGTATCCATGCCGTCAGCGATGCCATGACCCAGCTGCTGGGCACCACCACCCTGAACGCCGACCAGAAGCTGGACGAGCAGCGCCTGCAGCTCAAGCTTGCTGCCGCCGAGGCCCGCGAAGCCGCACCGAAAAAGCGCGCCCTTCGTGAAACACTGGCCGCCGTCCGTGCCAAGACCGAAGAGGCCCGCGAGGCCGCAAAGCGTGCTTCCGAGATCGCCAAGCTCAACACGGCCGAAGCCGCCAAGGCTGCACAGCTGGCCGCCAAGGGCACGATGGAGCGCGCTGCCGAGCTGCTGCGTCTGGAACAGCTGGCAGAGGAGCTGCAGGCCCGCAGCGATGAAATGCAGGCCCAGCTGCTGCGCACTCCCCGCATCGTTGGCCCGCGCCGCATGCTGCGCGCCTTCCCCGGCCTGAAGCATGGCGTAAAAAAGACCACCCTCAAGGCCCTGCGCCTTGGTCTTGCCCGCCGGGAAAGCCCCGAAGAAGAACCGAAGAAAAACGGCTCCGACACCCGCAAGGATGCCTGAGACCGCTGCCCAAAAGACCGCTGCACAGGAATGCAGCGGTCTTTTTATGCCCCGCCTTCCGGACCCGTCTGGCGTTCCGTTCTTTTTTTTGCCGCAATGTCGCAATGTTTTAAATATCTATTTTCAAAGGTTTAAAATCGTGCTATACTGTTTTCTAAAATGCCATATTTTGTCGAAAACATCCAACAGCGAGGGATTTATCATGTCCGAAGAACTGAAGTTGAATGAAAATGTCGGCGCACCGCAACCCGATGCACTTGCACAAATCGCATCGGTAGACCCCAGCCCGGCCGTAGGCGGTATGCACCCCTTTACTCCGGCCATGCTCAGCCGTCTCAAGAAGCAGCGTCAGCTGCTGAGCGAGCTGGAGCACGCCCTGAAAAATCACGAGTTCTGCTTCTTTCTGCAGCCCAAGTGCAACAGCATGACCCGCGCCATCGTGGGCATGGAAGCACTGGTGCGCTGGAACCACCCCACCCGCGGCTGCGTGCCCCCGTCTGAGTTCATGCCCCTGCTGGAAAGCACCGGCCTTGTGACCCAGCTGGATCAGTACATCTGGGAGTCTGTCTGCAAGACCCTGCACAAGTGGCAGGAGAGCGGCAGCAATCTTGTGCCTGTATCTGTGAACGTTTCTGTGGTGGATATCGTCAATCTGGATGTGCCGCAGATCTTCTCCAACCTTGTGGAAAAGTATCAGCTGGAGCCCAAGCTCCTGCTGGCCGAGATCACCGAGACCATGCTGGCCGAAAACGCTTCTCTGGTGGAAAACACCATCCAGGGCCTGCACCGCAAAGGTTTCTCTGTGATGATGGACGACTTTGGCAGCGGCTATTCTTCGCTGAATATGCTCAAGGACACCAACGTGGATGCCATCAAGCTGGACATGAAGCTCATCGACATGAACCAGCAGAACCGCAGCAAGGGCGTGCAGATCGTGGAATCGGTGGTGGATATGGCCCACCGCCTGAATCTGCCCATCATCGCCGAAGGCGTGGAAACGCCGGAACAGGTCTCCATGCTGCAGGCCGCCGACTGCCTGTATACGCAGGGCTATTATTTCTACAAGCCCATGCCGGTGGAGAACGCCGAGGCCCTGCTGGCCCAGCCCAACAGCGAGGATTACTGGGATATGCGCCGCGACCTGATGCGCCGCGACCTGATGCGCCATGACCGCCGGGTCCCCGTCTCCGACAGTGAGCAGACCGCACTGGCACTGCAGGCCTACCAGATCTTTGCGGATAATGTGCTGGAGCTTTCTCTGCTGAACCTTTCCACCGGCGAATACCGGGTCATCAAGCGGGATCCGCGCCTGCCCGGTGCGGGTTCGGACACTGAGGAGGACTTTGCCGCTTACTGTGAGCGCATGGTGACGAACAAGGTGATCCACCCGGACGACGCGGAGATGTTCACCGACCAGACCGATCTGGAGGCCCTGCGCTCCGCTGTTTTCAGCACCCAGCAGCCGGAGGCCTACCGCTTCCGCAAAACGTGTCCGGCCAGTTCGTGTGGATCACCATGGAATTTCTGCCCTGCCGCAACTGCTGCGCCCAGAACCCATGGGCCACCGTGGTGGTGCGTGAGGATGCACAGGCCGACCATCTCAGTGAGGAGCTGGACTTCTCCTACAGCCACGACACCCTGACTGGCCTGCTGAACCGCAGCCTCTTCGAGACCGATCTGCGGACGCTGCAGTCCAGCGAATACGACTCCATGGTGTGCACCTACATCGATGTGGTGGGCCTGCACGAGATCAACAACCATCTGGGCCACCGCAGCGGCGATGCCATGCTCTGCTTCATTGCCAATGCGGCCCGCAAGTTCTTTGTTTCCAGCCGCATCTACCGCATCGGAGGTGACGAATTCGTGATCTTCACTCCGAACCAGCCGCCCTACAGCGTGTGGGTGGCTGTGGACAAGATGCGTGCTTTCCTGCGCGCGAAGGAATATGAGATCTCGGTGGGCATCCAGAGCACCAACGACCTGCACCGGCTGGACGATGCCATGAATCAGGCCGAAGCTGCCATGCGGCAGGACAAGCAGGCCTATTATGCCCGCAACGGCCAGGAGCGCCAGCTGCGGGGCCTGAACGAGAAGCTGGAGCAGACCCTGACCGAAAAGCGGGATGCCGAGCATTTTCTGCGGGTCCTTGCCCCCAAGTACAAGAGCGTGTTCGTTGTGGATCTGAAGACCGACCGTATGCGCGGCGTGATCGTCCCGGACTATTTCCAGAAAATTCTGAACACCTCCGGCGGCTCTTTCCTCGCCGTTCTGCAGCAGTACCGTGATACGCAGGTGCAGCCCGCCTACCGCGAGAGTCTGGCGGACCTGCTGGACTACAACTATATCCGCAGCAAGGTCCTGACCGGCGACATCGTGGAGCACACCTATAAAAAGACCGACGACACCACCTTCCGCGTCAAGGTGACACCCTACTCCAGGAGTGGCTCTCATATCGATGAAACGCTCTGGATCTTCTCGGATGAAGGGGCATCCCTTACCCCTCCCCAGACAAAATAAGTGATTAAACGTTAAAAAATCGGAAACGACGCGTCGTTCGATTTTTGTTTTTACAGAGAAGTTGTGCCGGGCAGCAGCATTTGCC
>ENA-OQDA01000994-OQDA01000994.1-human-gut-metagenome-genome-assembly--contig:-NODE-994-length-10729-cov-2.641388_pt1 | contig 10729 bp, 6 predicted proteins | sample MGYA00242771_ERZ504603 | MGnify/ENA primary metagenome ERZ504603 (study PRJEB26092, sample SAMD00036328) | human gut metagenome | host: Homo sapiens | study: EMG produced TPA metagenomics assembly of...
GCCGCTCTCCGTGACCCGGCAGCAGGATGCGGCCGTTCCACTCCACCGGGAGCAGGCCGTCCTCCTCCAGCGGCCGGGGCAGCAGCTCCCGCCGCCGCAGGGCGTAGGACAGTTCCTCGAAATAGGTTTCTTTGGTCATGTGCATCTTCCTCCTTCAGGCAAAATGCCCCTTTTCGATCATCGCTCCAGTCACTCGCTTGAGTCTCCTATCGTACCATCTTATCCACTTAGCAAATGGGACGAAAAAGTGTGTGCCCTTTTTGGCAGTACGAATAAAGTTGGCGCGCTATGTCATCCTTCTCCGACGCAAATTGAAAATGCCCTTTTTGAACTCCCCGGGCAACAAAAAGCGCCGGCCTGATGGTTGACAAAACCAACAAACCGGCGCGCTGTTTTTTGTATATCATTTTTTCGAATTTTAGCGCCCTATTTGAGAGACAATAGGCGCTAAAAGGGAATACAGCGGGGAAACACGGAAAACTCTGGAAAACGACCTCTATAAGGGTGTTTATTCCTCGAAAATATCATTTTTTGATCTGGTCAATTTTAGGGAAAATAGAAAAGCCACACCCCTGGTACTCTAAGCTTTCCGCCTAAAATATGCAGATTGGTGTGGCCTTATGCTAAGAGAAAATGATATGAACCCCTGGTTCACGATGTATCCTTATCTAGTGCTGCATAATGCGGGCACCGACCGGGCCTTCTGTTTTTCAATCTGTCTGAATCAGCGGGAGCTCGGTCCACTCGCCGTGTCCCATCAGGTACCTGTCCACTTCCCAGGCGGCTTCGCGGCCCTCCCGAATGGCCCACACCACCAGGGACTGTCCCCGGCGCATGTCCCCGGCGGTGAACACGCCGGGGATGTTGGTGGAATAGCCCCCTCCGCCTGTCTGTACAGTGGAGCAGGGAGTGCGCGTCAGTCCGAAGGCCTCCGGCACATAGTCCTGGGGGCCCAGGAAGCCGACAGCGATAAGCAGCAGTTGGCAGGGCAGCAGTTTCTCCGTTCCTGTCAGAGGCTTGCGGTCCGGCCCCAGCAGGACGGTCTCCACCCCGGTGAGGTGCCCCTCCGCATCCCGAAGCAGGTGTGAGACGGTGGTCTCGTAGATCCTGGGGTCATGACCAAAGATGGCGATGGCCTCCTCTTGGCCGTAGTCTGTTTTACACACCCGCGGCCACTCCGGCCAGGGGTTCTTGGCGGTGCGGGCGCCTGTGGCTTTACGCATTATCTCCAACTGGGTAACGCTTTTACAGCCCTGGCGGATGCAGGTGCCCACGCAGTCGTTGCCCGTGTCGCCGCCCCCTACGATGACCACATCCTTGCCCTGTGCAGAGGGACAGTAAGTCCCATCCAGCAGGGCACGGGTTGCCCCTGTCAGGAAGTCCACTGCAAACCAGACGTCCACTCCCGCCCGACCTGGTACGTCCAGATCTCGGGGCTGGGCCGCGCCGCAGCAGAGAACCACCGCGTCAAACTGTTCCCTCAGCTCCTCCTGACCCACGTCCCGGCCCGCGTCCACACCGGTGCGGAAGGCTATCCCCTCCGCCGCCATCAGATCCAGCCGCCGCTGGACCACCGACTTTTCCAGCTTCATGTTGGGGATGCCGTACATCAGCAGGCCGCCAGGTCGGTCGGCCCGCTCGAACACGGTGACGCTGTGACCTCGGCGGTTAAGCCTTTGAGCGCAGGAGAGCCCGGCGGGGCCGGAGCCCACCACCGCCACGGTCCTACCGGTGCGGGTCTCAGGCGGCCGAGGGGACATGAGTCCCTGCTCCCAGGCCTCCTCGATGATCCCCAGCTCGTTGTCCTTCACCGTCACCGGCTGGCCGTTTAGGCCGCAGGTGCAGGCCGCCTCACACAAGGCGGGGCACACCCGGCCGGTGAACTCTGGGAAGTCGTTGGTTTTCAGTAGCCGCTCCAAAGCGCGGCCAAGCTTTCTGCGGTACACCAGGTCGTTCCACTCGGGCACCAGATTGTGCAGTGGGCAGCCGGAGACCATACCGTTCAACACCGCCCCTGACTGACAGAAGGGCACGCCGCAGGCCATGCACCGGGCCCCCTGCCGTTGCCGCTCCTCCCGGCCCAGCCGGGGATGGAATTCGTTCCAGTACGCCACCCGCTCCAGCGGTGGCTGGCAGTGATTGCCCTGCCGGGCATATTCCAGAAATCCAGTGGGCTTTCCCACGGTCAGTCCCCCTTTCCTCTGGCGTTGACATAGAACGCCTCCGTCTCTGCCTGGACCCGGCCCATACCCTGGGCCTCGTACCAGGCGATGGTACGCAACATCCGGTCGTAGTCGTGGGGCAAATCTTCTGAATTTAGGCAACCAGGCTCCGAAATTGGCCAAAATTCGTCCGGCTTTGGGGGAGCCGGTGGCCTCTGCGTGAGCCTGGATCAGGCCTCGCAGCGCTTCTATATCTCCCTCTTCCGTGACCGGGCCCATGGACACCAGTTCCTTGTTCAGCCGCAGGTACAGGTCATGGTCCTCGTCCAGCACATACGCTATCCCACCGCTCATGCCGGCGGCGAAATTGCGGCCCGTGGGGCCCAGGATTACCACCCGGCCCCCGGTCATATACTCGCATCCGTGGTCCCCCACTCCCTCCACCACCGCGTCGGCGCCGGAGTTGCGCACGCAGAACCGCTCCCCGGTCACGCCGTTGAGAAAGGCCTGGCCGGAGGTGGCTCCATAGAGGGCCACGTTGCCCACCAGAATGTTCTCTGCCGGGTCAAAGGGGCTGTCCTTGGGCGGATAGACGATGATCCTCCCTCCGGAGAGGCCCTTGCCCAGGTAGTCGTTGGCGTCCCCCTCCAGCTCCAGGGTGAGGCCGCGGGGCAGGAAGGCGCCGAAGGACTGGCCTCCCCCGCCGGTACACTTTACCACAAAGGTGTCGTCGGGGAGTGCCTCCCCGTGGAGGAGAGTGATATCCGAACCAAGGATAGTCCCCACTGCCCGGTCGGTGGAGGACACCGCCAGTTCCAGCCGCCTATGGTCGCCTTTCTCAAGGGCGACGCCCAGCTTCTGTTCCAGTACTCGCAGATCCACTGTGTCCTCCAGATGGAAGTCATAGGCGTCCGCCGGATCAAAGCGGGTCTTTGGCCAGCCGGCGTAAGCACTGTCCAGAATGGCGGACAAGTCCACCGTGGCCGCCCGCTGGTTGGCGGCGGGCTTCCGTACCCGCAGCAGGTCGGTGCGGCCTACCAGCTGGTCCACCGTGCGCACCCCAAGCCGGGCCATATGCTCCCGTAGTTCCCGGGCGACGAAGCGCATGAAGTTGACCACGTACTCCGGCTTGCCTGTGAACCGTTTCCGCAGCTCCGGGTTCTGAGTGGCCACCCCCACGGGGCAGGTGTCCAAGTTACACACCCGCATCATGACGCAGCCAAGAGTGACCAGAGGGGCGGTGGCGAAGCCGAACTCCTCCGCTCCCAGCATACAGGCGATAGCCACGTCCCGGCCGCTCATGAGCTTGCCGTCAGTCTCCAGCACCACATGGGACCGCAGGCCGTTTTGGATCAGGTTCTGGTGGGCCTCCGCCAGACCCAGCTCCCAGGGCAGACCGGCGTTGTGGATGGAGGTACGAGGGGCCGCGCCGGTGCCTCCGTCGTGGCCGGAGATGAGGATCACCTGGGCCCCTGCCTTGGCCACCCCGGCAGCGACGGTACCCACCCCCGCCTCGCTGACCAGCTTCACCGAGATGCGGGCCTGACGGTTGGCGCACTTCAAATCATAGATCAGTTGGGCCAGATCCTCGATGGAGTAGATGTCGTGGTGGGGCGGAGGAGAGATCAGGGTGACGCCGGGGGTGGAGTGGCGGCACCAAGCGATCCATGGGTAGACTTTCCCGGCGGGCAGGTGGCCGCCCTCGCCGGGCTTGGCCCCCTGCCCCATTTTGATCTGGATCTCTCTGGCGCTCACCAGGTAGGCGCTGGTGACCCCGAAGCGGCCGGAGGCCATCTGCTTGATGGCGGAGTACCGCTCCGGGTCCCCCAGCCGGTCGTCTTCCTCGCCCCCCTCGCCGGAGTTGGACTTGCCCCCCAGCAGGTTCATGGCTTGGGCCAGGCACTCGTGGGCCTCACGGGAGATGGAGCCGTAGCTCATGGCCCCGGTCTTGAAGCGTTTGACGATAGAATCCTCGCTCTCCACCTCCTCTAAGGGGATGGGCTCGCCCGGATATTTCATCTCCATCAGGCCACGGAGGGTGTGGGGCTTTGTCTCATCGTCCACCAGGGCGGTGTACCGCTTGAAGAGCCCGTAATCCTCCCAGCGGACGGCCTGCTGGAGCAGATGGATGGTCTGTGGATTATAGAGGTGGTCCTCCCCACCGGCTCGGGCCTTGTGCTCCCCCAGGCTCTCCAAGGTCAGGTCAGTCTCCTGTCCCAAGGGGTCGAAGGCGAGGTCGTGGTTCCGCTCCACTGCGGCGGCCATCTCCTCCAGGCCGATGCCCCCCACCCGTGAGACGGTGTTGGTAAAGTACTTGTCGATTACATCCTGCCGTATGCCCACCGCTTCGAAGATCTGGGCAGACTGGTAGGACTGGAGGGTGGAGATGCCCATTTTGGCGGCGATCTTCACCACTCCGTGGAGGACGGCGGCGGTGTAGTCGGCCACTGCGGTGTGGAAGTCCTTGTCCAGCAGGCCCTCCTCGATCAGATCCACGATGGTCTCCTCCGCCAAGTAGGGGTTCACTGCCCGGGCGCCATAGCCCAGCAGGGCGGCGAAGTGGTGGACCTCCCGGGGCTCAGCGGATTCCAGGAGGATAGATACGGCGGTGCGCTTCCCGGTGCGAACCAGGTGCTGCTCCATGGCAGACACCGCCAGCAGAGAGGGGATGGCCGCGTGGTTCTCGTCCACCCCCGGTCGGAAAGGATGACAATGTTGGCCCCTCCCGGTACGCCCTGTCCACCGCCACCGCCAGCCGGTCCAGTACCAGATCCAGGTGGGTGCCTTTGTAATAGAGCAGGGACACGGTGGCTGCGTGGAAGCCAGGTCGGTTCATGGCCTTGATCTTCATCAGGGCGGTGGAGGTGAGAACGGGGTTGTGGATCTGGAGCACCCGGCAGTTGTCCGGCTGTTCCTGGAGCAGATTCCCGTCATCGGCCGCGTAGACGGTGGTGTCGGTGACGATCTCCTCCCGGATAGCATCCATGGGTGGGTTGGTCACCTGGGCGAAGAGCTGCTTGAAGTAGGAGAAGAGGGGCCGATCCCTGTTGTCCAGCACCGCCAGGGGGATATCCACCCCCATGGCGGCGGTGGGCTCCGCCCCGGTGCGGGCCATGGGCAGGATGGTGTCGTTCACGTCCTCATAGGTGTAGCCGAAGGCCTTCTGAAGGCGGCTAAGTTCCTCCCGGCTGTGCCGCTCCACCCGCTGGTTTGGGATCGGCAGGTCGGCCAGACGGAGGCAGATTGGTGTCCAGCCACTCTCCATAGGGCTGCCGGGCGGCGTAGCCCTCCTTCAGTTCCTGGTCGTCAATGATCCGCCCCTGCCTCAGGTCCGCCAGCAGCATCTTGCCCGGCCGCAGCCGGGACTTTTCCACGATATGCTCCGGTGGGATGTCCAGCACCCCTACCTCGGAGGAGAGAATGAGCCGGCTGTCGTCGGTGAGGTAGTACCGGGCAGGGCGCAGGCCGTTGCGGTCCAGCACGGCTCCCACCACGTCCCCGTCGGAGAACAGGATGGCCGCCGGGCCATCCCAGGGCTCCATGAGGGTGGCGTAGTAGTGGTATAGGTCCCGGCGGGAGCGGGAGAGGGTGCGGTCATTCCGCCAGGGCTCAGGGATGCAGGCCATCACCGCCAGGGGAAGGTCCATCCCCGCCATCATCAGGAACTCCAGGGTGTTGTCCAGCATGGCGGAATCAGAGCCGGAGGCGTTCACCACCGGCAGCACCTTGTCCCTATCCGTTGCCAGCAGGGGGGAAAACATGGTCTCCTCCCGGGCCAGCATCCGGTCCATGTTGCCCCGGATGGTGTTGATCTCCCCGTTGTGGGCTATTAGCCGGTTGGGGTGGGCCCGCTCCCAGGAGGGGTTGGTGTTGGTCGAGAACCGGGAGTGGACGATGGCCAAGGCGGAGGTATAGTTTATGCTTTGCAGGTCGGGGTAGAAGGCCCGCAACTGGTGAACCAGGAACATGCCCTTGTAGACCACGGTGCGACTGGACAGGGAGACCACGTAGGTGTCCCCGCTCAGATGCTCGAATACCCGCCGGGCTACATAGAGCTTTCGGTCAAAATCCAAGCCGGGAGCCGTTTCCTCCGGCCTGGCCACAAAAGCCTGGAAGATGCTAGGCATTTTGTCCCTGGCTCGCTGGCCCAGAATCTCCGGGTGCACGGGCACCTCCCGCCAGCCCAGGAAAGCCATGCCTTCCTTCTCGGTCACCAGTTCGAACTGTCTCTGGGCCTGCCGGCGTTTCAAACCATCCCGAGGCAGGAAGAACATGCCCACGCCGTAGTCCCGCCGTCCGGGCAGGGCGATGCTCGCCTCCGCCGCCGCCCTGGCAAAAAACGCGTGGGGGATCTGGGTGAGTATGCCCACCCCGTCGCCGGTCTTACCCTCGGCATCCTTGCCCGCCCGGTGCTCCAGCTTCTCCACGATCTTCAGGGCATCGTCCACTGTCTCATGACTGGCCCGGCCCTGTATGTCCACCACGGCGCCAATGCCGCAGGCGTCATGCTCGAATTCCGGGCGGTACAGCCCTCTCCCTTCAGCCGCTTTTTCCCTCATGCGTCTCGCCTCTTTCCATAAAAACGGCGGCGGTCCGTCTCCCGACCGTCGCCGTGAGACCACCTCGTCTCCGCCTCTATTCCATCGTTTTGCTGTCCAGCACCAGCCGGGCGGTCTGGGCCAATTTTGTCCTGCTGTCCATACTTTTTTTCTGCAAATAGTAATGGGCCTGCTCCTCTGTTATGCCATGGCGGTCCATGAGCAGGGCCTTAGCCCGGTCGATGAGTCTCCGATCCTCCCCACTGTGACAGGGGCGCCCGTACCGCTCCAGCCTGCGCCCCACTTGCAGCAGCAGCCGCACCGCAGCCAGCAGATCCCCACGGCTTACCGGGGATGGCAGGCGGAAGATGTCGTCATTCCCCAGAAGATCCAATCGGTCCTGGTGAGCCAGCACCAGCATGGCGCAGGAGGGGGGCAGGTCCTCAAAGAACAGCTCCGCCGTCTGATCCCCCAGCTTGTAGCCGCACACCACCGCCGGCACTGGCAGCTTGTTTATGGCCCGCCGCACCTGGTCGGCGGTGCGGCACACCAAGCAGGCGGCCGCGCCGCCCCCTCCACGCCAGTTCCTTTACACGCCAGGGCGGTCTTTTCGCTCTCAAAGGCCACAATGATCTTTTCCATGTGCGTTCACTCCCCTGTTGGGATGGGATCGCTTTAATAATTGATGATGTACTTCTCCCGTTCCCAGGAGGAGACGCGGGTGCGGTACTCCTCCCATTCCTTCCGCTTGCCCTCAATATAGTTGGCTGCCACATGCTCTCCCAGGGTGTCCAGCACCAAGGGATCGGCCTCCAGAGCGTGGATGGCCTCCTCCAGGGAGTCGGGCAGAGAGTCGATGCCGTGAGCTTTTCGGGCGGCGGCATTCATGTCGAAGATGTTCTCGGTGACCTCCGGGGGCGGGGTGAGGCCCTTCTCGATGCCGTCCAGCCCGGCGGCCAGACAGACAGCCAGCTCCAGGTAGGGGTTGCAGGCCGGGTCGGGAGAGCGGAGCTCCACCCGGGTGGACTGCCCCCGGGCGGCGGGGATACGGATAAGGGCGGAGCGGTTGGAGGCAGACCAGGCCAGGTAGCAGGGAGCCTCGTAGCCGGGCACCAGCCGCTTATAGGAGTTCACCAGGGGGTTGGTCACCGCCGCCATGCCCTTCACGTGGGCCAGCAGACCGGCGATGAAGGAATATGCCTCTTTAGACAGGCCCTTTGGGTCATCCGGGTCGTAGAAGGCATTTTTCCCGCCCTGGAACAGGGACATGTTAGTGTGCATCCCCGAGCCATTGATGCCGAAGATGGGCTTGGGCATAAAGGTGGCGTGGAGGCCATTTTTCTGGGCTAGGGTCTTGACTGCCAGCTTGAAGGTCATAATGTTGTCCGCGGTACGCAGGGCGTCGGCGTACTTGAAGTCGATCTCGTGCTGGCCCTGGGCTACCTCGTGGTGGCTGGCCTCGATCTCAAAGCCCATCTGCTCCAGGGCCATGCAGATCTCCCGCCGGGTGCCCTCCCCGTGGTCCAGGGGGCCCAGATCGAAGTAGCCCGCCTCGTCGTTGGTACGGGTGGTGGGCTTGCCCTCGTCATCAGTCTGGAAGAGGAAGAATTCCGCCTCTGGACCTACGTTGAAGGCATCAAAGCCCATCTCCTCCGCCCTTTTCAGAGCCCGCTTGAGGACGTGCCGGGGGTCGCCCACGAAGGGTTTTCCGTCCGGGTCATGGACGTCACAGATGAGCCGGGCTACCCTGCCGTGGCTGGGCCGCCAGGGGAAGATGGCGAAGGAGTCCAGGTCGGGGTATAGGTACTGATCCGACTCGTCGATGCGGACAAAACCCTCGATGGAGGAGCCGTCGAACATGATCTGGTCATTCACCGCCTTCTCAATCTGAGATGCGGTGATGGCCACGTTCTTGAGCTGACCGAAAATGTCGGTGAATTGAAGGCGGATGAACTCCACATCCTCTTCTTTTACCATACGGATGATGTCTTCCTTGCTGTACGACATGCAGGACACTCCTCTCATTCTTTCAAGTAAAGTTAAAATAAAAAGAGGACAAAGGCAGGCCGACCTGTTGGTTCGGAACGCCTTTGTCCTAAACTATGGGCAAATTATACGCGAACCGCAATTCCATGTCAAGATGTTTTTGCAAGTTCAACTCAATTTTGCTTCGCCACTAAGACAAATAGCCAGACGGCTCTCCATATTTGTGCAGGAAGTATAAAATAGACTTTCATAAATGAGCTATCTGCACCGCCGGTATGGGGAGCTCTTGACAAAGGGGCGGCAGGCACATTTATTTCGCCCGGCCGGACTCCATGCTCTGCGGTCAGTCCGTCTATGAGGCCCGGCGGCGGGCAGGCCGGCTGCTGGCTCAGACCTGGCCGGTGGAGGCGGATGTAGTCATCGGCATCCCAGATTCCGGTCTGGACGCAGCCATGGGTTATGCGGAGGAGTCGAGGATTCCCCTATGGAGTGGGTCTGGTCAAAAACCGCTATATCGGCTGCACTTTCATTACCCCGGATCAGCGCAGCCGGGAGCAGGCGGTGCGCATTAAGTTGGGGGCGCTGCGCAGCTGTGTGGAGGGGAGGCGGGTGGTGATGATCGACGACTCCATCGTCCGGGGCACCACCTCCCGCCAGATCGTAGTCCTGCTGCGGGAGGCCGGCGCGTGCAGGTCCACCTGCGCATCTCCGCACCGCCCTTCATCACCCCCTGCTACTTCGGGACGGACATTCCGGACAGTGAGCACCTGATCGCTCATGACCGCTCCCCGGAGGAGATTTGCGCCCTCACCGGCGCGGACAGCCTAGGCTTTCTGCCGCTGAAGGTCCTGCATCAGATCGCCCCGGACGCTGGCTGCGGCTTTTGCGACGGATGCTTCACTGGCAACTATCCCATCCGCCTCTGAGGGAAATTGGGGACGCCCGCCGAAAGTTTTTCTTGACAATGGGGGCGGCGGTCACTATAATATCCCATAACAGCAAGGGCGCTGTGGCATGGACCACAGCGCCCTTGTCTGTTTTTTCAGGCAATACCGTTAAACGCAATGAGGGGAGAAGAGTACTGCGGGGACTCAGTCCCAGCGAGCGGGGGATGGTGAAAGCCCCGCACAGGAGGCCGCGGGAAGAACGCTCCGGAGCGGAAACCCGAACGCACCGCGCCAGTAGGGGGAACGGGCTGCGACCGTTACATCGCGCCGACTTGTCAGAGCCGGAAAAGGGGCCGCCGTCCGGCGGCAAATTAGGTGGCACCGCGGAGCGCAGCATTCGTCCTAATCAAGAGGACGAGGGCTGCGCAAACATTTTTGGAGGTGCTTTCTATGTGCGTGATCGTGGGATTTACCCAAAAGACCAGGGGGCGGGAAGAGGTCTTGGCCTGTCTGGACCGGGCCTATACCAGGGGCCCTGACATGGCCCGGGTGGCGGAAACCGCCTCCGGCTGGCTGGGCTTTCGCCGTCTGTCCATTATGGGGCTGGACGAGCGTGGGATGCAGCCCTTCGCCCTGGGGCCTGACCAGGTGGTGTGCAACGGGGAGCTCTACGGCTGGCGGAGGCAGCGCGCAGAGCTGGAGCAGAGGGGCTACACCTTCCGCAGCGGCAGCGACTGCGAGCTCCTGCTGCCCATGTACCGGGAGTACGGGCTGGACATGTTTGCCCGGCTGGACGCGGAGTTCGCCCTGATCCTCTACGATGGGGAGGCGGACGAATACGTTGCCGCCCGGGACCCCATTGGCATCCGGCCCCTCTTCTATGGCTGCGATCCTGACGGCGGCATTCTCTTCGCCAGCGAGGCCAAGCAGCTGGTGGGCCTGTGTGAGCAGATCCTCCCTTTCCCTCCGGGACACTACTGGTACCGGGGACGGTTTGTCCGCTACGCCAACCCCGCCCGTCCCGGCCTCAGCCGGTCCGACGACATGGACACCGTCTGCCAGAACATCCATGACAAGCTTATCGCCGCGGTGGACAAGCGGCTGGACGCCGATGCCCCCTGGGCTTTCTTCTCTCTGGCGGACTGGACTCCAGCCT
>ENA-OQDA01000996-OQDA01000996.1-human-gut-metagenome-genome-assembly--contig:-NODE-996-length-10698-cov-2.439694_pt1 | contig 10698 bp, 12 predicted proteins | sample MGYA00242771_ERZ504603 | MGnify/ENA primary metagenome ERZ504603 (study PRJEB26092, sample SAMD00036328) | human gut metagenome | host: Homo sapiens | study: EMG produced TPA metagenomics assembly of...
ATATGCCGCTGTGGATAAGCCTCGAACTGGGCTTGCCGGACAAGCTGGCCGGGATTCTAATGGGGACGGCAGCTGGACTGGAAATTCCGGCGATGATTCTTGCGGGCTATTACGTGAAGCGCTTTGGCAAACGGCGAATGATGATCGCGGCCGTCGCGGCAGGCGTGCTGTTTTATCTTGGTTTGATCTTCTTTCACAGCCGTACGGCGCTGCTGGTGCTGCAACTGTTTAACGCGGTATTTATCGGTATTATCGCCGGGATAGGCATGCTGTGGTTTCAGGATCTGATGCCCGGACGTGCGGGATCAGCGACCACATTATTTACCAACAGTATTTCAACGGGAGTCATTCTGGCAGGGGTGATTCAGGGGGCAGTTGCGCAAAGCTACGGTCACTATGCCGTCTATTGGGTAATTGCGGTGATTTCGGTGGTGACGCTGTGGATGACCGGGCGGGTGAAGGATGTTTAGTCCGGTGCAATCCCGGCGTCGCTGTGCTCGACCGGACGACATTTCGTATTCGCTTTTGTCGCTTTTTTGTAGGCCGGATAAGGCGTTTACGCCGCCATCCGGTAACCTCTCCTTACGGCCTGATCGCGTTACGCTTATCAGGTCTATCCCTCATTTTTTTCATCTTGCACGTAAATGTAATGTTGATCACATAACGATCATTTTCCTCTTCCTGGATCTTCTTTTTTCTACTGTTACGCGTATACAGTTACGCGTAACAGTTATTAAAAAGGAGTTTTTATGAAAACCTATTCGACCTGACCGGTAAACGCGCGCTGATTACCGGTTCCGCCCAGGGCATTGGTAACCTGCTGGCCAACGGTCTGGCGGCGCACGGTGCTGAGATTGTGATTAACGATATTACCCAGCAGCGTGCTCAGGCGGCGGCGGACAAACTGGTGGCTGAAGGCTATCGCGCCGTTGGCTATGGATTTGATGTCACCAACGGGGAAGAGGTGGCGCGCGCCATCGCGCAAATCGAAAAGGAAGTTGGGGCCATTGATATTTTAATTAACAACGCCGGAATTCAGCGTCGTTATCCCTTCACCGAATTCCCGGAGGCTGAATGGGACAAAGTGATTGATGTAAACCAGAAATCGGTCTTTCTGGTGTCGCAGCAGGTTTCCCGCTACATGGTGCAACGCCGCCGCGGGAAGATTATTAATATCTGCTCAATGCAAAGCGAATTAGGTCGTAAAACCATTACCCATACGCGGCGTCAAAAGGCGCGGTCAAAATGTTAACCCGTGGCATGTGCGTGGAACTGGCGGAATACAATATTCAGGTCAACGGCATTGCTCCCGGCTATTTCGCCACCGACATGACCACCGCGCTGGTCAACGATGAAGCATTCTCCGCCTGGCTGTTCCAGCGCACGCCCGCCGCTCGCTGGGGTAACCCGGAGGAGCTGATCGGCGCGGCGGTTTATCTTGCCGCGCCCGCTTCTGACTTTGTGAATGGGCATCTTCTGTTTGTGGACGGCGGCATGCTCGCCGCGGTCTGATAAATAATGGGCCGCAGTCGTGGCTTGCCAGCGAAAACAATAATCCAAGGAGTGAGTATGAATATGCTCGCAAAACTGCCAGCACGTCGCTGGTGGTATTTAATGCCGATTATTTTTATTACCTACAGCTTAGCTTATCTTGACCGCGCCAATTACGGCTTTGCCGCTGCCGCGGGTATTGAACATGACTTGGGGATTACTCAGGGAACTGCATCGTTAATTGGCGCGTTATTCTTCCTGGGCTACTTCTTTTTCCAGGTGCCGGGCGCGATGTACGCCGTTAAGCATAGCGTGCGCAAAATGATTTTTTACAGCCTGATCCTTTGGGGACTTTGTGCCGCGGCGACCGGCTTTGTCAGCAATATCCCAACGCTGATGGCGATCCGCTTTATTCTCGGCATCGTCGAAGCGGCGGTGATGCCCGCGATGCTGATTTATATCAGCAACTGGTTTACCAAAACTGAACGCTCGCGCGCCAACACCTTTTTTAATTCTCGGCAACCCGGTCACAGTGCTGTGGATGTCGATAGTCTCCGGCTACCTGATTGAAGCCTGGGGCTGGCGCGAAATGTTTATTATCGAAGGTATCCCGGCGGTGATCTGGGCGTTCTGCTGGGTGATTCTGGTACGCGACAAACCGGCGGATGCGGGCTGGTTGAGCGAGCAGGAGAAACAGGCATTACAGCAGGCGATGGATCGCGAGCAGCGCGACATCAAACCGATGCGTAACTACGGTGAAGCGATGCGTTCACGCAGCGTCATTATGCTTTGCGCGGTGCATGCGCTGTGGAGCATCGGGGTGTATGGCTTCATGATGTGGATGCCGTCAATCCTCAAAAATGCAGCTCAGATGGACATCGTGGCGGTGGGCTGGCTGGCAGCGGTGCCGTATCTGGCGGCGATTTGCCTGATGCTGACCGTCTCCTGGCTGTCCGATAAGTTCCAGAACCGTAAACTGTTTATCTGGCCGCTGCTGTTGATTGCCGCTATCGCGTTCTTTGCCTCGTGGCTGTTGGGCAACCAGTCCTTCTGGCTCTCCTACGCGCTGCTGGTTGTGGCCGCCGCCTGTATGTATGCGCCTTACGGGCCGTTCTTTGCGCTGATCCCCGAACTGCTGCCACGCAACGTCTCCGGCGTGTCGATGGGGATGATCAACAGTTTTGGCGCGTTAGGGGCATTCCTCGGCGCGTGGCTGGTGGGTTACCTCAAGCGGCGTGACCGGCCGGGCCGGGCGCTCTCCTATCACCTTGCATGGCGATTGCTCTGCGTGGCGTCGGTGGTGCTGATGTACTGCGTTCGTGCGCAAAATGAAACCACGTCGCCGTCGGCTGAGATGGCTACGCGTTAAGGTTGAGCGAGGAGTGCAGTCGCTAACCGGCTGTGATAAGGTTCTCTGCGAGCAAAATGGGCTGTTGGTCGTAGAGAACCTCATGAAAAACAATCGGATGACATTACAGGATATCGCTAATCTGGCCGGGCTGAATAAGATGACGGTCAGCCGTTATCTGCGTGACCCGAATCAGGTGTCGCAACGCAGCCGCGAATTGATTTCGAAAGTGATGGAAGAGAACAACTACATCCCCAACCGCGCCCCGGAAATTCTGCTCAACGCACGCAGCAAAACCATTGGTGTGCTGATCCCCTCGTTTCGTAATCAGATCTTTGCCGACGTGCTGGCTGGGATTGAATCCGTCACCTCGGCCTGCCAGTACCAGACGCTGATCGCCAACTACGAATATGATGCCGAGCGTGAAGAACGTGAGGTGCTGAACTTGCTCTCTTACAATATCGACGGCCTGATCCTCACGGGAAAGCTGCATACCGAGCGGATGATCCAGTACGTGCGCGCCAGCGGCGTACCGGTGGCGGAACTGATGGATATTAGCGGCCAGTATCTTGATATACAGGTTGGGTTTGATAACGAAAAAGCCGCGTTTGAAATGACGCAGGCTTTTATTGACAGCGGTAAACGCAGCATTGCTTTCTTTGGCTCGATGGATGACCCCCGAGACCTCAGCCGTTTTCGCGGCACCGAGAAAGCGCTGGCGGCGCAGGGACTGGAAGCGTACCACCTGGCGCCAAAAACTATTTCGTCGGTGGCGCTGGGCCGCAAGATGTTCCAGCAGGCGATGGGGGAAAAGCCGGATATTGACGCTATTTTCTGTACCAACGATGACCTGGCGGTTGGCGCGCTGCTGGAGTGTCAGGCACAGCAGTACGATGTGCCGGGAAAAATGGCGATTGCCGGTTTCCACGGGCTGGAAATTGGCCGTGCGCGGCTGCAAAAAATCGCCAGCGTGATTACGCCACGCTTTGAGATTGGCAAAACGGCGGCGGATATTCTGATTAAGCGTTTGAACGGGAAAGATGCGCCGGGCAGCGTCAATCTTGGCTACCAAATCTATTACGGCGATACGCTGTAGGCGAAGAGAAAGGGCTGGCCACAGTGCGGTGACCAGCGGAAGAGATTACTGCATAAACGCTGGCTGCTTGTCTTCGTACTCGGTGATGGCCGCTTCATGCTGCAGCGTCAGCCCGATGCTGTCCAGACCGTTCAGCATGCAGTGGCGGCGGAAGTCGTCAATTTTAAAGCTGTAGGACTTATCGCCTGCTTTCACCACCTGCGCTTCCAGATCCACTTCAAACGTAATGCCCGGGTTGGCCTGCACCAGCTTGAACAGCTCGTCGACCTGCTCGTCGCTCAGGGTCACCGGCAGCAGCTGGTTATTAGAAGCTCGTTGACCGTAAAAGATATGCAGGCAAGCTCGGGGCGATAACGACCTTAAAGCCGTAATCGGTCAGCGCCCACGGCGCGTGCTCGCGCGAGGAGCCGCAGCCGAAGTTTTCCCGCGCCAGCAGTATCGATGCCCCCTGGTACTCAGGAAAATTCAGCACGAACTCCGGGTTCGGCTGTTGACCTTTATCGTCGAGAAAGCGCCAGTCGTTAAACAGGTGCGCGCCAAAGCCGGTGCGGGTGACCTTCTGCAAAAATTGCTTAGGGATGATCGCGTCGGTATCGACGTTTGCAGCATCCAGCGGAACCACCAGGCCGGTATGTTGGGTAAATTTCTCTGCCATGATGGTCTCCTTACTTCAGATTACGGATATCGGCGAAATGGCCGGTAACGGCTGCCGCCGCGGCCATTGCCGGGCTCACCAGGTGCGTGCGTCCGCCGCGGCCCTGACGGCCTTCAAAATTACGGTTGCTGGTGGGAGGCGCAGCGCTCGCCCGGGTTCAGGCGGTCGTTGTTCATCGCCAGACACATCGAGCAGCCCGGTAAGCGCCACTCAAAGCCAGCTTCGATAAAGATCTTATCCAGGCCTTCCGCTTCCGCTTGCGTCTTCACCGGACCGGAACCTGGTACCACCAACGCCTGGACGCCCGGTGCCACTTTTACGCCCTTTGGCGATTTTCCGCCGCGGCGCGCAAAATCTTTCGATACGCGAGTTGGTACAGGAGCCGATGAACACTTTATCGATAGTCACTTCCGTTAACGGAATACCCGGTTTCAGCCCCATATACGCCAGCGCTTTTTCAGCTGATGCACGCTCAACGGGATCGGCAAATGACGCCGGGTCGGGAATATTATCGTTCACCGAGATGACCTGACCCGGGTTTGTTCCCCAGGTGACCTGCGGAGCGATCTCTTCTGCCTGCAGGGTAACGACGGTATCAAACGTCGCGTTGTCGTCGGTTTTCAGGGTCTTCCAGTATGTAACCGCGTGGTCAAAATCCTCGCCCTTCGGTGCGTGTAAACGACCCTGAACATAGTTAAATGTCGTTTCATCCGGTGCGACCAGACCCGCTTTGGCGCCCATTTCAATGGCCATATTGCACAGGGTCATCCGGCCTTCCATGCTCAATGCACGGATGGCTTCGCCACAAAACTCAACCACGTGTCCGGTACCGCCTGCGCTACCGGTTTTACCGATAATAGCCAGCACAATATCTTTGGCGGTAATGCCAGGGGCTGCTTTACCGTTGACTTCAATCTTCATGGTTTTGGCGCGCCCCTGTTTCAGGGTCTGCGTCGCCAGAACGTGTTCAACTTCAGAGGTGCCAATGCCAAACGCCAGTGCGCCGAACGCGCCGTGTGTAGCGGTGTGGGAATCGCCGCAGACGATGGTCATACCCGGCAACGTCACGCCTTGTTCTGGCCCCATCACGTGAACGATACCCTGATACGGATGGTTCAGGTCGTACAGCTCGACGCCAAATTCGTTACAGTTCTTAATCAGCTCCTGCATCTGTATGCGCGCCATCTCACCCGACGCGTTGATGTCTTTGGTCTGGGTAGAGACGTTGTGATCCATGGTGGCAAAGGTTTTACCTGGCTGGCGTACCTGACGGCCATGCGCGCGCAGTCCATCAAACGCCTGCGGAGAGGTCACTTCATGCACCAGATGCCTGTCGATGTACAACAGTGGGGTTTCGTTTTGCACCTCAAAGACGACGTGCGCATCAAACAATTTTTCGTACAACGTTTTGGCCATGATTACACCCCTTCTGCGACGTAACGGGCAATGATGTCGCCCATTTCATCGGTACTGACTGCGGCAGCGCCACGGGCTAAGTCACCGGTGCGAATGCCTTCTTCTAATGCGCGGTTGATGGCGCTCTCAATTGCGGTTGCCGCATCATTGGCATCCAGGCTGTAGCGCAGCAACAGCGCCAGCGACAGGATCTGGGCGATAGGGTTGGCAATGTTTTTCCCGGCGATGTCCGGAGCTGAACCGCCAGCAGGCTCGTACAAACCAAAACCCTGCTCATTCAGGCTGGCGGACGGTAACATGCCCATCGAACCGGTGATCATGGCGCACTCATCGGACAGAATGTCACCAAACAGGTTAGAGCACAGCAACACGTCGAATTGGGATGGATCTTTAATCAACTGCATTGTCGCGTTGTCGATGTACATATGCGCCAGTTCAACGTCTGGGTATTCATTAGCAATTTCATTGACGATTTCGCGCCACAGAATAGACGTTTGCAGTACGTTAGCTTTATCAATCGACGTAACTTTACGGCGACGTTTGCGAGCGGATTCAAACGCGATACGTGCAATACGTTCGATCTCGAAACGGTGATAAACCTCGGTATCAAAGGCTTTTTCATGTTGTCCGCTGCCTTCGCGGCCTTTTGGTTGACCGAAGTAAATCCCGCCAGTCAGTTCGCGTACGCACAGGATGTCGAAACCGTTCGCGGCAATATCTGCGCGCAGAGGGCAAAACGCTTCCAGCCCCTGGTAGAGCTTAGCTGGGCGCAGATTGCTGAATAATTTGAAGTGCTTACGCAATGGCAGCAGCGCGCCACGCTCTGGCTGCTGGTTTGGCGGCAGGTTTTCCCATTTCGGGCCGCCAACGGAGCCAAACAGAATGGCGTCAGCTTGTTCACAGCCTTCAACCGTTGCAGGTGGCAGCGGCTGACCGTGGTTATCGATCGCGGCACCACCCACGTCGTAGTGGCTGGTGGTAATGCGCATGTTAAAACGGTTGCGGATTGCGTCCAGTACCTTCAGGGCTTGCGCCATCACTTCCGGGCCAATACCGTCACCCGGCAAAACAGCAATATGATAATTCTTCGACATCACACGGTTTCCTTGTTGTTCTCGTTGTTCTGAGCTTTGCGTTGCAATTCTTTTTCGACTTCTTCGGCGCGCCAGATGTTGTTCAGCACATGCACCATCGCTTTAGCAGAAGATTCGACGATATCTGTCGCCAGACCGACGCCGTGGAAACGACGACCGTTATAGTTGGCAACGATATCCACCTGACCCAGAGCATCTTTACCGTGCCCTTTGGCGGTCAGGCTGTATTTCACCAGTTCGATGTTGTACTCAGTTACACGGTTGATAGCCTGATAAATAGCATCGACTGGACCGTTACCGTTCGCCGCTTCGGCTTTAACTTCTTCACCGCAGGCCAGCTTGACGGAGGCGGTGGCGATGTCGTTTGAGCCGGACTGCACGCTGAAGTAATCCAGACGGAAATGCTCTGGCTCTTCCTGCTGTTTATTAATGAAGGCCAGCGCTTCCAGGTCGTAATCAAATACCTGACCTTTTTTATCCGCCAGTTTCAGGAATGCGTCATACAGGTTGTCCAGGCTGTATTCATTTTCTTTATATCCCATCTCGTCCATACGGTGTTTCACCGCGGCGCGTCCGGAACGGGAGGTCAGGTTCAGCTGTACCTGGTTCAGACCAATGGATTCAGGCGTCATGATTTCGTAGTTTTCACGGTTTTTCAGTACGCCGTCCTGATGGATGCCGGACTCATGCGCAAAGGCGTTGCTGCCCACGATGGCCTTGTTCGCGGCGATGGGGCGGCCGATGATGAGCGACAGCAGGCGGCAGGCCGGATAAAGCTGTTCGTTCTGGATGCCGCAGTCCACGCCGTACACGTCGGGGCGAACCTTCATCGCCATGACGATTTCTTCCAGAGAGGCATTGCCCGCGCGTTCGCCGATGCCGCAAAGGGTCACTTCGGCCTGACGTGCGCCGTTCTGGATGGCGCTCAGGCTGTTGGCGACGGCAAGCCCAAGGTCGTCGTGGCAATGCACGCTGAACACGGCCTTGTGGGAATTCGGGGTGTTTTCGATGACGTATTTGATCAGCTTGCCGTATTCGCCGGGCTGGGCATAGCCGACGGTATCGGGCACGTTGATGGTGGTGGCCCCGGCGTTGATGACCTCGGTGAACACGCGGACGAGGAAGTCAGGATCGGAACGCGAGGCGTCCTCGGCGGAAAATTCCACGTTGTTGGTGTACTTGGCGGCGTGGCGCACGGCGGCGACGGCCATTTCCACGACCTGATCCGGGGTCTTGCGGAGCTTGTACTCCATGTGGATGGGCGAGGTGGCGAGGAAAACGTGGATACGCGGGTTGCGCGCCCCGTTCAGGGCCTGCCATGCGCGGTCGATGTCGTTCTTGTTGCAGCGGGCGAGCGCGGCGACCTGCACGTCGGTGACGGCGTTGGCGATGGCATGGACGGCTTCAAAGTCGCCCACGCTGGAAGCCGGGAATCCGGCTTCGATGACGTCCACCCCGAGGCTCTCCAACTGGCGCGCCATACGGAGCTTTTCCTGAAGGTTCATGGTAGCGCCGGGGGACTGCTCACCATCACGGAGCGTCGTGTCGAAAATAATGACGCGATTGGACATGGGATTCTCCTTGGAGTCTTTCAGCCGGAAACAGCCCGCCTCAGTCCTGACGCCGCCCGATGCGACTTCTTACAACTATACGGTTTTATTGCTGTTTTCCGTAAAAAAGCTCTCATATGCAGAAGGGAGGGATAGGGAACCGCTCTAATCAGGTTCCCTTCCCTCCCCCGGATCAAAGCGCCATTCACCGTTAATTCTGCGTAAGGCTCCCTAGGAGCTGCCGGTTGCGGCGGGGCAGAATGATGTAGGTGTAGATGGGGCCGGACAGAAGGTAGATCGCGCCCAACAGGAACCCGAAAACAACGGGCTGGGACAAGATGAGCACGAACACAAGCAAAGCGGAGATCATGGAGCTGAAGGCGTGCGTCTTCAGGAAGCCGTATTCCTTAAACGAGAAATAGCGCACGCGGCTGACCATGAGCAGGGCCATCACAAAGGTGATGAGCAGGCCGAGGAACGGCGTACGGGCTTCCAACCATGACGGGAGATAGGAAGAGAAGAGGATGAACATGGCGACGGCGCACCCGGCTGCCGGGCAGGGGAGCCCGACGAAGAACTTCTTGCTCACCGTGGTGACGCAGACGTTGAAACGCGCCAGACGCAGGGCTGTGCAGGCCACATAGAGGAAGGCCACGCCGATGCCGAGCTTGCCGTAGCCTTCGAGCACCCACATCCACGAAGTGAACGCGGGAGCGACGCCGAAGGCCACAAGGTCGGCCAACGAGTCATACTGGATGCCGAATTCGCTGGCCGTATTGGTCAAACGGGCGACTTTCCCGTCTAGGCCGTCCATAAGGGCGCTGAACAGGATGGCGAGGGCACTGCCTTCGATATTGCCCTGCACCGCGAGGAGCATGGCAAGAAAGCCCGTAAACAGGCTGGCAGTGGTAAAAAGGTTCGGGAGGATATACACTCCCCGCCGAACGGGTTTTTCTTCTTGCATAATAAGGTACCTGTGGGAATCCTGCGAGCAGATTCCGGCCGCGTCGAAGAGGCGCTAGGCCTGAAATTTTCTGGCCAGGATGCTTTCTCCTGCCGCGACCACATCACCGTTGGTAACGACAGCACTATAGTCGGGAGGAAGATAGAGGTCAACCCGAGAGCCGAAACGGATCATGCCGTAGCGTTCGCCGCGGGCGAGGGTGTCCCCCTCTTCCACACGGCAGACGATCCGCCGGGCGATGAGCCCAGCCACCTGCACCATAACCCAAGGCCGCCCGCCGTCGTCGCGCACAAGGTACGCGCAGCGTTCGTTGTCCGTGGACGCCTTGTCGAGCGCGGCGTTGAAGAACTTGCCGGGGAAATAGCGGATGGCCTCCACCCGTCCGGCGACGGGCGAACGGTTGACGTGCACATTGAACACATTCATGAAAATGCTGATGCAGGGCCGAACCTCCCCCGTGATGGGATCGGCTTTCGGCTCCACGCGGATCACCCGGCCGTCGGCGGGGCTGACGGCGATGTCATCCTCCGAGGGCACCACACGTTCGGGATCCCGGAAAAAATGCCCGGAAAACCACGTAAGCACAAGAAAAACCAGCGCCAGCGGCCAAAAGCGCAGCGCCGCAAACGCCAGCGCCGTCAGCGCGAGCAGAAAGAGGAACGGCAACCCTTCCGGCGCCACACCGATATTGCCTTTTCGCATCTGTCATCCTTCACTTTATGGCCGGGGAACGGCTGCCCTTCCCGGCCCAATAAGGTTAAACGTGATTTTCGGATCATGACCGAAAAAGGCCACGGATGCAACCCTGCATCGCCGCGTTGCCCACGGCCCGGCTAGTCCCGCCAGAACTCAGGGACGAACAGCACGAGGATGGCGTAAATCTCCAGACGGCCCAGCAGCATGCACAGCGTCAGAACCCATTTGGACAACGCCGGACATGGCCGAAGTTGTCCACCGGCCCACGCTGCCGAGCCCGGCCCACACTGGAATGCAGGTCAGCGTCGCCGTGAACGCGCTCATCAGATCCATGTCCTGCACGGTCAGGACAATCGTACCCGCTGTGGTAACGATGAGATACAACAGG
>ENA-OQDA01000997-OQDA01000997.1-human-gut-metagenome-genome-assembly--contig:-NODE-997-length-10698-cov-2.405827_pt1 | contig 10698 bp, 12 predicted proteins | sample MGYA00242771_ERZ504603 | MGnify/ENA primary metagenome ERZ504603 (study PRJEB26092, sample SAMD00036328) | human gut metagenome | host: Homo sapiens | study: EMG produced TPA metagenomics assembly of...
GTCGGAGCTGATGAACACCATCCGAAATGTCAAAAAGATGTATAACCCTTACATCGAGATAGAAGGCGTACTGCTGACGATGTACGACGGAAGGCTGAATTTGACGCTTCAGGTCGTGCAGGAAGTGAAAAATACTTTGGTAATAAGGTTTATAAGACAACGATTCCACGCAATGTACGGCTTTCAGAAGCGCCCAGCTTCGGCGCGCCCATCAATTACTACGACGGCGCGTCCAAAGGTGCAGAAGCATACGCTTATCTTGCGGCGGAATTCATCAAAAACAATAAGAAGGCGGTGCGTGACGCATGGCAAAAAAAGGAGGCCTCGGCAGAGGTCTTGACATCCTGTTTCAGGATACAGGCGCGGGCGGCGGCGATGAAGGCGTCAGCACGCTGCGTCTTGCGGAAATAGAGCCGGACAAAAATCAGCCGCGCAAAGCGTTTGACGATACGGCATTGTCCGAGCTTGCGGCCAGTATTACAGAGCACGGCGTTTTGCAGCCAATCGTGGTGCGTCCGTCCCCCGCAGGGGGATATATCATTGTAGCGGGCGAACGCCGCTGGCGTGCTGCGCGCCTGGCGGGCCTGACGGAGATCCCTGCATTGATCAAGGATATCTCGGACACACAGGCCATGGAGATTGCTCTCATTGAAAATCTTCAGCGCGAAGACCTGGACCCGGTGGAAGAGGCTTTGGGATACCGTCAGCTCATGGAACGGTGCAGCTATACGCAGGAAGCGGCCGCAGCACGGCTTTCCAAAAGCCGCAGCGCGGTGGCAAACAGTCTTCGCCTTCTGAACCTGCCGGAAAAAGCGCTGGGATATCTGCGCGCGGGCAAGCTGTCTGCCGGGCATGCGAAAGCTGTGCTCTCGCTGGAAAGCCGCGAAGCGCAGCAGCAGGCGGCAGACATCATCGTCAAAGAAGGGCTGAATGTACGCCAGGCAGAAGCGCTCTGCAAAAAAATGGCGAAAAAAACCCGTCCCAAGCGGGAACTCACCCTCCCTCCCCTGCCCTGTGAGGTGGAATTGAGCCTGAAAGAGGCTCTGGGTACTGAAGTACATGTGCAGTACAAAGAAGGCAAAGGCAGCCTGAATGTGAGTTTCTATTCCGACGAACAGCTTAGGGCGTTTGCGAATCTCTTGGGAAAATATGAAAAGGAGCGAAATCTATAATGCTGGATATCAAATTTGTACGGGAAAACCCCGAACTTGTAAAGGAAAATATCAAAAAGAAATTTCAGGACAGCAAGCTGCTGCTGGTGGATGAAGTGATCGCGCTGGATGCCGAATACCGCGCAGCCATTACCGAGGGCGATGGGCTGCGCGCACAGCGCAATAAGCTGTCCAAAAGCATTGGTGCGCTGATGGCACAAGGCAAAAAGGACGAAGCGGAAGCTGTGAAAAAGCAGGTCACCGAGCAGGCGGACCGCCTGAAAGAGTTGGAGATGCGTGAGGCGGAGCTTCAGGAGGAAGTACGCCAGCGGATGCTTGTCATCCCCAATATGCTGGACCCCAGTGTACCCATCGGCCGCGACGACAGCGAGAATGTGGAGGTACAGCGTTTTGGTGAGCCTGTTGTGCCGGATTTTGAAATCCCCTATCATACCGAGATCATGGAACGCTTTGGCGGTATCGACCTGGACAGCGCCCGCCGTGTGGCGGGCAATGGGTTCTATTACCTGCTTGGGGATATTGCCCGCCTGCATGAAGCCGTTCTGGCATATGCCCGGGATTTTATGATCGAAAAGGGCTTCACCTATGTCATTCCCCCGTTCATGATGCATGGCAGCGTGGTGCAGGGTGTAATGAGCTTTCCCGAAATGGACGCCATGATGTATAAGATCGAAGGCGAAGATCTGTATCTCATCGGCACGTCTGAACACACGATGATCGGCCGTTTTGTAGACCAGCTCATCCCTGAGGCCCAGCTTCCGCTGACGCTCACCAGCTATTCCCCCTGCTTCCGCAAGGAAAAAGGCGCTCACGGCTTGGAGGAGCGCGGCATTTACCGTATCCACCAGTTTGAAAAGCAGGAAATGATCGTGCTCTGCAAGCCGGAGGACAGCATGGCATGGTACGAAAAGCTGTGGCGCAACAGTGTGGAGCTGTTCCGCAGCCTGGATATCCCGGTGCGACAGCTGGAATGCTGCTCCGGGGACCTGGCGGATCTGAAGGTGAAGAGCTGCGACATCGAAGCGTGGAGCCCCCGCCAGCAGAAATATTTCGAGGTATGCAGCTGCTCAAATCTGGGCGACGCACAGAGCCGCCGCCTGAAGATCCGCATCAAAGGCGAGGACGGGAAAAACTATCTGCCGCATACGCTGAACAATACCTGTGTGGCTCCACCCCGCATGCTTATCGCGTTTTTGGAAAATAATTTGCGTGCTGACGGCAGCGTGCGCATTCCCGAGGTGCTGCGTCCCTACATGGGTGGGAAGGCAGAATTGCAGAAAACATAATTGGAAAATAATGGGAAATATCCCCGGCTTTTCCAATGTGAGCCGGGGATATTTGGATTTCCATGCTTTTTCACCTGTAAAAGATTCAGACAAAGAATTATTTTGTTTGCCTCTGGGAACACTGGAAAGGCGAAGCGGCGAAAAAGCCGGAATACTGCGGGAATTTCCGTGAAAAATGCTTGACAACAGGGCACCTTTTCTATATAATATCAGATGCACCACTTTTCTGTGGTTGTTTGTGGCGGTATAGCTCAGTTGGCTAGAGCATTCGGTTCATACCCGAAGTGTCACCGGTTCGAATCCAGTTACCGCTACCATATTACAGGGTTTTGCTGAAAGTTGCGGGGTACTTGCTGCAATCGCGGCGGGTGTGAGGCTTTGGCAATATTCAGCAAAATCCTGTATTATGGCCCGATGGTCAAGCGGTCAAGACATCGCCCTTTCACGGCGGTAACACGGGTTCGATTCCCGTCGGGTCACCAGATGAAAACCGCACTGTACAGCCAAAAACGGTTGTACAGTGCGGTTTTTTATGCATTTAAAATGCTGCGACAACGAAATGGGAACATCTTTTATGCCCTGTTCGTTTCCGTGCCGGCCAAACAGACCCGCATGGCAGGAAGAAAGGGCATGCTGCTATTTTTTACTTCAATAATTTTCCGCCTTGATTTCGGTATAGCTCTGGGAATGCCCGCATACAGGGCAAACTTCCGGCGAGCATGCGGCATACGTTACGTTTCCGCATACCATGCACACCCACACGGTGGGGCGCCCCTTACAAAAAACCTGGCAGTCCTCAATGTTGGCAGCCAGCTTGTTGTAACGCTGTTCATGCGTTTTTTCAATGTTCCCCACGCGGGTGAACAGTTCCGCCAGCTCCTCAAAGCCTTCACAGCGGGCGGTACGGGCAAATTCGGCATACATCTCGGTCCATTCATAGTGTTCCCCGGCTGCCGCGTCCCGCAGGTTTTCCAGCGTGCCGGGCACTTCGCCGCCGGAAAGATGCTTAAGCCAGATCTCGGCATGTTCCTGTTCATTGCGGGATGTTTCATCAAAGATGTTCCCCATCTGCTCGTAGCCGTCTTCACGCGCACGCAGCGCATAGATCTTATATTTTGCACAAGCGTGCAGCTCGCCCGAAAATGCGGTCTGCAGATTTTTCCACGTCTGACTGTGTTGCAGTTCCATGGTCAATGCCTCCCGTTATATTGATGTGCCGCAAGACGGCAAAGCGCCGTCAAACCATTGTATGCGGCGGTACCCGGTTCTGACCATGCGCACGGGCACCTTAAAAGGACGGGACAGAAAAAGCCCTGCCAGATCCCAAAAGGATCTGGCGGGGCTCAGCATTTGGAGCATTGTTCCCGGCAAGCCGCCTCACATCGAAAGAGGCGTTCCTTCGACACGCGGGCCGTCGGAATATAAAAATACGGTCTGCCGTCGTCGGTGCGCAGCAGAGGGATAACGGTCTCCTGTTTATAAGCCTGTGTGCGCTTCCTCAAAATGCTCAAAACGCGGCAGGAATCTGTGATAATGGGGCAAGATTTCCACGTCTGTCAGACAAAGCCCGGTGGTGTCCAACAAGCCGGCGGATTTATCATTTCCGGTGTGCAGCGGGCGATGAATGCAATGGAACACTGCATTACAAGCGGCGCGCTGCAGCCGATCAGCCGATTTTTTCATCCTTTTAAAAAATTCCTCCAATATTGATTCTGCGCCGCAGGCACGCCAGCTTTTCAGCAAGTAAAACGGATTACCGCCCAAAAAAGACGGCCGCGTTATAGTCGGCAAAAGACCGTGCCGGACTGTCGTCAAAATCGAAATACTCTGCCGCAAGGCCAAGGGCATCCAGTTCCTTTAAACGTTGGAATACATGCCGGTCCTGCTCTTTATAACCCAAAGAGGCCGTAGTGACGAGTGGTCCCATTGCATCCACGGGCGTACCTGAATGCGGACCGCCTTCAGCAAGGCGGGAGAAGTAAGGGCGTTGAACGATAAAATCAACATTGTGCTCCCCTCCCCCCGTGAACAGCAAAATGAAATTCAATTCTTGCAGGTACATGGATCGGACGCTGCAGCTGCTCTTAGGCATCCAGCACCAGCACACGGATATCCTCCGGGCTGCGGGCGAGATAGGACGCGCCCGCGCCGCACAGCTCGTCCCCGGTGCGGAAGCCCCACAGAACGCCGCAGCCCGCAAGCCCGGCATTGCGGGCCGTTTCGATGTCCACGCCGCTGTCCCCCACATACAGCACCTGCTGCGCCGAAAGGCCGAAGGCGGCGCGCATGCCGTTCACAAGATGCGGGTCGGGCTTCGTGGGGTGCCCAGCGTATGGCCGGCCACTGCGTCAAACAGACCCGGAAAATAATGGCTGACAACGCTTTTGGTGAGAGCATCCTCCTTATTGGACACGACGCCCAGTTTTACGCCTGCGCCGTGCAGCGCGGCAAGCAGAGCGGAGATGCCGGGATACGGAGCCGTAGCGTCCTCCTTGTGCGCGTCGTAATAAGGGAAAAACAACCGGGCCGCCTGTGCCTGTGCAGCTTCGTCCCGGTGCCCGGGAGGAAGAAAACGCTCGATCAGCTTGGGAATGCCGTTGCCCACCATGTATTTGTATTCTTCTTCCGTATGGGGCGCAAAGCCCATTTTGGCCAGCGTATGATTGGCCGCGGCGGCAAGATCGCCGATGGTGTTCAGCAGCGTGCCGTCAAGATCGAATATCACAGCTCGGTACAAAAGAATCAGCTTCTTTCAAGAATGAGGATAAAACGCGGCGCGGTTCCTGCACAGCGTCGGAAAAGCACGGTGACGCCGTTCACAGCGTGAACGGTATTTCCCGCGCCAGATATTGCAGTGCGCCGCGCACACGGTACCGCAGCCCGCAGGGCAGGTGCACCCGCACGTCGCACCGCCCGCCGCTGACGGAAAATGGGTTTCCAGCAGCGTATAGGAAAGATCCGGCGTGAACACACAAACCTCATGCCGGGGTAAAAAAAGCGGGTATGACATACGGACAGCGTGCGGTTGGCGTTTTGTGTGCAGGCCTTCAGCGGAAAAAGCCCCTCCAACGAAACCAGCAGCCCAGCGAGGGCAAGCACCACCGGTACGAAAAGCATGGGCAGAATCTGCGGCATTGCGTAAGAGGCCACGCCGCACAGCGCCAAAGAAAGAGCGAGCAGCGTGCCGGGCTGCCAAAGATACTGCACCGGGCTTTTGCGTGCAGGCATGCACAGCGGACCGTCCGGCGGGCAGAAGTTGGGCAGCAGGCGCTCCCACTCGTCCGCTCCTTCCCCTTTTTTATAGACCAGCACGGGCAGATCGCCTCCGCGGAAGCTGCCTGCGGAAAGGTATACCGGATAGCGCCGCAGAAGGCGCGCCGGCGGCGTAACGCACACATCGCAGGCGGACACACAGGCCACCAGGATACGCCGCTCGATGAGCGTGACAAAGCCGCCTTTGCTGATGATGACTCCGCCGTTCCGGCATACCTTAAAGCCTGCCGTGTGCAGCAGCGCATACAAAAAGGTGAATCCGTCACGGCAAAGCCCAGCGTTACCAGAAAAGCCAGGCCCGTGGGCAGATACCGCGCCGCAAACAGCTCGGCCTCATGAAAAAGTGTCCAGCGCGATTTGCTGGAAATTCTGCCCCAGAACCTCATCCAGCTGTTTCACGCCCCACAGGGCAAAAGCGCTGCTGGTGATGATATTGGCACTCAGCATCACGAAGCTCAGGCGTTCAAAGCCCGTGGGCTCGAATACGGACGTATCGCTGCGCACAGGCAGAAGAACATCCGCCACCGCAGCCGCGTCCTTTTTATGAAGAAACATGGAATAGCTTTTGGGCGAGGCGTTCGTTTTGAAATACAGCGTTATACGGCTTGCGCCCAGCATGCGGCAGTACAAAGGGCGGGCGATCTCCAGCGCCGCGATGCTGGCTCTGCCGAAGGTGTGATAGCTGCGGTAAAACACGCCCTGCGTCACCTTTACGGCGCCGTCCTCCAGCCGGAAGGCTGTGGCACGCCAAAGAGCCAGCGCCGCAGCAGCGCAGGCCAGCAGGATAACGGCGTCCTGCCGGAGCGCCGCCCAAAGGCTGTCCAGGTCGAACGCAAGCAGCGCCTGAAGCATCGGTACCAAGCACAGCAGCAGGCCGTACCGCAGATAATGGACCGCAAAAAGTGATATGGAACCGGCGTTGCCTGTTCACAGCAGCTTCCCCCCGTGCGTCAGCTTGGCGGAAAGGCACTCCGCGTCCGCCTTGCGCATACCGGGCACCAACGTGGTGCAGCCGCTGGAGTAGCAGGAAGAAGCAGGCACGGTGCCCGTCATGCGCTGCAGCGGCGTCTGCACGATGCTGGCAGCCCGCAAGGAACCGCAGCGGGATGCGCCGCGTTACGGGAAACAGCAGGCCGCGCCGAAGCGTCAGATGGTTGCCGCCCACACGCACGCAGGACGAAGCCAGCCGCGGCGCCAGCACGCCGAAGCACGCCGCAAGCCACAGCAGAAATACCGCCAGCGTCGGCGTAAAGAAATTTTTCCAGAACGGCAGGCACAGCATCGCGCCCAGTGCGGCGCACCAGCCGCTGACGATGGCGGCGCCGTGCCGCGGGACAGAAAATTCCATAGATCTTCCTTTCCGCCGAAACCGGGAGCCGCCCGTGCGGGGCTATTTTACGTCCGCCAGGTTCCAGCTTTGTGCCAGCTCGTGGAACGCCGTGTTTTTGGCCAGCACCACGACTTTATCGTTTACCAGGATCTGCGTATTGCCGCGGGGGACGATCAGCTCACCGTCCCGCGTGATGGAAATGACCACCGCATCCTTGGGGATGACAAGCTCAGCCAGCGTTTTCCCCGCATGGGCGAAGCCCTGTGGAATGAGCACCTCGGTGAGCGAGGCCGTCCCCCCCGCAAGGCTGAGCAGCTGCTGGATGGCCGCCGTCTCCACCTCGCGCTCGATGAGGTGCGTCAGGTTATCGGTAGCGCTCACGGCAATGTCCACGCCCAGTTTTTTCAGCACTGCGGCGTTTTTGGGGTTGTTCACCCGGGCCACCGTGCGCTTGACCTTGAACACCTGCTTTGCAAGCTGGCATACGATCAAATTGTCTTCGTCCCGGCCCGTTACCGCAACCATGGCGCTGCAGTGAGCCACGTCCGCACTTTCCTGCACTTCGGCAAAAGTGCCGTCGCCGCACACCACGGTCAGGTCCAGGCTGTCGGCCACCTTGCGGCACATGGCCGGGTCGTCCTCGATGAGCACCGGCGTGTGGCCGTGCTCCAGAAGGGTCTTGGCAAGATAGTAGCCCACTTTGCCTCCGCCCACGATACAAACACGCATATTTGTGTACTCCTTATGATGTTTCCCCGCATGGGCCGCTATCCGCGGCGGCGGGAGTATTCCTCAGTCCGCCAGTTCCGCAAACAGGATCTTATCATCCACATGCAGCGTAGGCTGGGTGTTGGCAAGTTCCATCGTGCCGTTGGCGCGCAGCACGCCGAATACCATCATGCCCGCCCGGGGCGGCTGTACGGACGAAAGCGGACGGTTCCACTGATGCTTCGCGGCAGGTACAGCTGGAAAAATTTGCCGTGGAGGAACCGAACATCACGCACTGGTCCTCGTCGTCCTCCTCCTGCAGAATACCCGCCAGCAGGCCTTGGGCCGTCAGATTGGTGCCGCACACGATGCGCAGGCCAAAGCGCTCGGTGTAGACCTCTTTGCGGGAGGGCTCGGCCACGCGGGCGATGACGTGCTTCACACCGAACAGCTCGCGCGCGATCTGCGCTACCATCAGATTGATGTTGTCATCCTTGGTGACGGCGGCCACGGCGTCGCAGGCCTCAATGCCCGCACTACGCAGTACATCGCCGTCGATGGGCACGCCCGCCACGGCCATGCCGGAAAATGGCGGCTCCAGTTCATTGAGCAGAGCCAGATTGGCGGCGTCTTCGTCCAGCACGGAAACATCGTGCCCCAGCCGCTCCAGCACATGTACCAGCCTGCGGCCCACGCGGCCGCAGCCTACGATCAGGATATTCATAGCTTGTCTCCTTCGGTCTCCGCCGGGACGGAGCCCGGAGGCCCGCGCCGCGCGGACAATGGCGCGGCCGTGCGGCGGCGCTCTGCCCTCATTATACCCGTTCCCCGGCGGGGTTGCAACCGATACACATTTATGCTTTGCAGTTTTGCCGCGCCTGTGTTATAGTATCAGTGTATAAAAACAGCGGTTTTCCGCCGCGCGGCGGAAAGCTCCGAAGGCTTCATCCGATGCCGCAGGCGCGAACGGAAGGCCGCGGAGCGCCGGCCGGGCCCGGGAAAGCGTTCAGCGCCCGTCCGCGGCCTTGGCTGTGCGCCGATTTTTGGTACATTGCGGCTAGTTAAAAAGTACCGCGTCTATTGTACATGGGATACGGTGGGGAAAAAAGCAAAAAAAAGGAGAGGAACACCATGCAATTGAACAGCGAATCCGTACTGAAAGGCGCTGAACGTGCGCCGAACCGGACTGCCTTTTTTATGCTCTGGGGTTATACTGATGAAGAAATCAACCGTCCGTTGATCGGCGTTGTGAGCGCGTACAGCGAGATCGTACCCGGCCATGCTCATTTGGACAAGCTGGCCGAGGCTGTCAAGGCGGGCGTGCGCATGGCGGGCGGTACTCCTATCCTGGTACCGTCCATCGGTGTGTGCGACGGAATCGCCATGGGCCATATCGGTATGAAGTATTCCCTGCCCAGCCGTGAGCTGATCTGCGACAGCGTGGAGACGATGGCGCGCGCCCACGGGTTTGATGGCTTGGTACTGGTGCCGAACTGCGACAAGATCGTGCCCGGCATGCTGATGGCCGCGGCCCGGTTGAATATCCCGTCCATTGTCGTCAGCGGCGGGCCGATGCTCTCGGGCCGGCAGGGCACGCGCCACGTTTCGCTTTCCCAGATGTTCGAGGCGGTGGGGAGCTACAAGGCCGGCATCATCGGCGAAGACGTGCTGGACGATTACACCAAAAACACCTGTCCCGGCTGCGGCAGCTGCTCGGGTATGTATACGGCCAACAGCATGAACTGCCTGTGCGAAGCCATTGGCATGGCGCTGCCCGGCAACGGAACCATCCCTGCGGTATACGCGGCGCGCACGCAGCTGGCAAAGCATGCAGGCATGCGCATCATGGATCTGGTGCGGGACGGGGTGCGTCCCCGGGATATTCTGACGCCGGCGGCATTCAGAAATGCACTGGCCACGGATATGGCGCTGGGCTGCAGTTCCAACAGCGTTTTGCACCTTCTGGCCATTGCCAACGAGGCGGATGTGCCTATGAGCCTGGAGACTTTCAATGAAATGAGCGCGAAGGTGCCAAACTTCTGCCACCTTGCTCCGGCCGGCCCCACGCATATCGAGGACCTGTACGCCGCGGGCGGCGTGCCCGCTGTCATGGCGCAGCTGGCCGGGCTGGGCCTGCTGGATACAAGTCTGCCCACGGTGACGGGCAAAACTGTGGGCGAGAACATTGCAGGCGCGCAGAACCGCGATACAAACGCCATCCGTCCCGCGGACGACCCGTACAGCAAAACGGGCGGCATCGCCGTGATGTGGGGCAACATTGCGCAGAACGGCTGCGTGGTGAAGCGCAGCGCGGTCGCGCCCGAGATGCTGGTGCACAGCGGTCCCGCGCGGGTGTTTGACGGTGAGGAAAGCGCCATCGACGCCATTTACAACGGCCGCATCCAGCCGGGAGATGTGGTGGTCATCCGATACGAAGGCCCGGTGGGCGGCCCCGGTATGCGCGAGATGCTCAATCCCACCAGCGCGCTGGCGGGTATGAAGCTGGACAAATCCGTGGCGCTCATCACCGACGGACGCTTCTCGGGCGCGTCCCGCGGCGCGTCCATCGGACATGTGGCGCCTGAGGCCGCCGTGGGCGGAAATATCGCGCTCATCGAGGAGGGCGACGTCATCGATATCGACATCCCGGGCGGGCGTATCGGCGTGCGCGTGGACGACGATACGCTGGCGCGCCGCCGCGCGGCATGGACGGCTCCTGCACCTAAGGAGACCACAGGCTGGCTGGCGCGCTATGCAAAGCTGGTGTCGGGCGCAACGAAGGCGCCGTGATGCAGAATAAGATTTTCCGCACAGAAAAACAGCGGCCGGGAAAGTATCCGGCCGCTGTTTTTTCATCCCAATCGATTCCCCCGGCCGCGCCCGCCGTGAAAGCGGCCGCATGGCCTGAAAAATATCCATGTGGATGTTC
>ENA-OQDA01000998-OQDA01000998.1-human-gut-metagenome-genome-assembly--contig:-NODE-998-length-10696-cov-2.606396_pt1 | contig 10696 bp, 9 predicted proteins | sample MGYA00242771_ERZ504603 | MGnify/ENA primary metagenome ERZ504603 (study PRJEB26092, sample SAMD00036328) | human gut metagenome | host: Homo sapiens | study: EMG produced TPA metagenomics assembly of...
CCTGCAGGTAGGAGCCGATCTTGCCCGACTTTTCGATCGGCGGCTCCAGCTTCATCGCGTCCAGGCGGATTCCCCGCTTGCCGGGCTGGTAACTCGCCACCAGCTTCTGCAACGAAGAGAACTGGGAGCCCAAGTCGAGATAGTGGATAAAGGCATCCTTCTCATGGCCGATATTGACGAACGCGGCGTTCAGCCCCGGCATGATCTTGCGCACCTTGCCCAGATAAATATCCCCTACGGCGAATCCCGTCTGGCACTGCTCCTTGTTGAGCTCGACCAGCACCTTGTCCTCGCACAGGGCGATCGAAATCTCGGTCGGGTTTACATTGACTATTAATTCTCGGTTCATATATATTTTCGTCCCGCAGACCGCGGCGACGATTCTGACATTATGGGGTTTGCGGCTGTTCGACGTTCGGGAAGCACAGCCCGGCTTCCATTGTTTTCAACTCGCCTGGTCCGTAGAGGACGATATTGCGGCACATTCCCTTCGCAAAAAGCCTCTTTTGGCTTTTCGGGAGCGGATTCGATATACGGTGATACGTTCACAAACACATCGTCCTCTCCTTCCCGACGATCCGACATATCCCGCCCTGCGAACGGAGCGGGAATCGGAAAACAGGTAAAGCTAAAAGGGCCTCGCACCCTTTTAGCTTTATCTACCTTAATTAGCACTAAGGCGTGCTACCTACTTTTTCTTGTGACGATTCTTGCGAAGACGTTTTTTACGCTTGTGGGTCGCCATCTTGTGACGCTTATGTTTCTTTCCGTTCGGCATAACTGTAATTGTTTAAAGTTTCTATTATTTATTTAACTTTTGCCGCAAAACTCTTTGCAGGCTTGAAGGCCGGAATGTTGTGGGCCGGGATCGTAATGGTCGTATTCTTGGAAATGTTACGAGCCACCTTCTTCGCGCGTTTTTTCACGATGAAGCTGCCGAAACCACGGAGATATACATTGTTGTTCTGCGCCAGGGAACCCTTGATGCTCTCCATAAAAGCCTCGACGATAGCCTGGACCTGTACTTTTTCAGCACCGGTACTTTTAGCGATTTCGCTAACGATATCTGCCTTTGTCATACTCTTTATATTTATAAGTTAAACTCTATTTCGGGACTGCAAATATAAGTTTTATTTGATTATATCACAACAAAGTAGAACATTTTTTTGCAATTCACCTCGCCCGCGTCGCGCCGCAGTTCGAAACCCCTTACTCAAATACCGGGCCATAAAACCGCGCGTCGATACCCGGCGGGCCGACCGGAGCCGGACCGTATCGAAGAATATCCGGAAAAAGGCAACGCATTATCAAACAACCCGATAGCCGGAACCGGACACCGCCGCCCGAAAGTTTCGTCCGCCGGACACAATAAATTGCCCGAAATTCGCATTGTATAATTGGTAAAATCACTATTTTTGTAGAAGATAGGATCCGGTTCGGCAATCCCGGCGGGCAAGCCCGCAACCTTTCACAATCTTTGACATAGTCTTAGATAGGATGCGCCTCGGGAAACCGGGACAGGCTCCCGTTTTCTCCCGGCTTTCACTATCTTTGTTTCAACTAAAACCGCGAATATGGTCAAAATACTTTGGGTGGACGACGAAATCGAACTATTGAAACCCCACGTGCTTTTCCTCCGGGGAAAAGGTTACGAAGTCGATACCTGCAACAACGGATACGACGCGATCGACATGGCAACGGAAGGCAGCTACGATCTCATCATCCTGGACGAGATGATGCCGGGTATGACAGGACTCGAAACCCTGCCGAAAATCAAGGAGGTACGCCCCACTACTCCGGTCATCATGGTCACCAAGAGCGAGGAGGAGAACATCATGGACAAGGCCGTCGGGTCGAAGATCGCCGACTACCTCATCAAACCCGTGAATCCAAACCAGGTGCTGCTCTCGATCAAGAAGAACGTCCACTCCCAGCAACTGGTCACCGAACAGACCACGGCCGATTACCGGGCGGAATTCGGACGCCTCTCCTCGGCACTCCAGATGGCCGACAGCTTCGCCGACTGGTGCAACGTCTATCGCCGGATCACGAACTGGGAGATCGAGCTCTCCGATTCGACCGACCAAAGCATCAAGGAGGTCATCGAATACCAGAAGCACGAAGCCAACCAGGAGTTCTGCAAGTTCGTCCGCCGGAACTACTACGACTGGATCAACAAGCGCGACGAAACCACCCCAGTCATGTCGCATACGCTCATGCGGTCGAAGATCTTCCCGGTGGCAGACGAGAATCCCAAGACCACGCTGCTGCTGATCGACAACTTCCGCTACGACCAGTGGCGCTCGATCAGCCCCCTGCTGCGCGGCTACTACGACATCGCGGCCGACGATTTCTACTGCGCGATCCTGCCCACGGCGACCCAATACGCCCGCAATGCCATTTTCGCCGGCCTGATGCCGCTGGCCATCGACAAGCTGATGCCCAACAAGTGGCTCAACGACAACGAGGAGGGCGGCAAGAACCAATACGAAGAACAGTTTCTGCAACGGCTGATGACCTCCAGCGGCAAGAACTACAAATACACCTTCGACAAACTGGTGCGCCCCGAGGCGGGCCGCAAGCTGATCGACAACATCCAGCGGATTTACGACGCCGACTTTTCGGTGATCGTCTATAACTTCCTGGACATCCTCTCGCACGCCCGCACCGAAACGGACATCATCCGCGAACTCACCGAGGACGAAGCCTCGTTCCGCTCGCTCACCCGTTCGTGGTTCGAACACTCCGACCTGCTGACACTGCTGCGCCTGCTCTCGGAACGCGGACACACGGTAATCATCACCTCGGACCACGGCACGATCCGCATCGACAACCCGGTGAAGGTGACCGGCGACCGCGAAACCTCGGCCAATCTGCGCTACAAAACCGGCCGCAACCTGGCCTACAACTCCCGCGAGGTATATGAAATCACCCGCCCGGAAGACATCCAGTTGCCGTCGATCAACTTATCGTCGAGTTACATCTTCGCCTACAACACCGATTTCCTGGTCTATAACAACGACGCCAACCGTTACATACGGTACTACCGCAATACTTACCAGCACGGGGGAATCTCGATGGAAGAGATGCTCGTTCCCTACATCGTACTAAAACCCAAACAATAAATCATGCAGACCATCCACATCGACTCTCTGGACGAATTGCCGCACGCAGCGGCCGCCGTCATAAACGCGCTCGAAGGACGCTCGGTCGTCGTTTTCCGCGGCGAAATGGGGGCGGGCAAAACCACCCTGATCCGGGAAATCGTCGCCCGGCTCGGAGCCGACGACACGGTGACAAGTCCCACTTTCGCCATCGTCAATCAATATACGACCCGCGAAGGGAAGAATATCTATCACTTCGATTTCTACCGGATCAACCGGCTCGAAGAGGCTTACGACTTCGGCTACGAGGAATATTTCTACTCCGGGGATCTCTGTCTGGTCGAATGGCCCGAGAAGATCGAAGAGCTGCTGCCCGAAGAGGTGATGACCGTGCGGATCGCCGTCGGCGACGACGAAGAGCGCACGATCGAAATCGACTGACTCCCGATTCGGCCCAATATCCCTGTATAGTACTTCTCAACACAGACTTCCCGCCCTCCGGCTCCAGCAGGCGAGATCATCCGGCACACGGTTGCAACAGAGAGTGTGTGATCCAGCCCGGCTCGAACGATCGACTGCCGAAACGAATATCGGGCGTAGATAATGCCTTTCCCCACCCCGCAACGATAGAAACGGAAAGGAGTCGGGAACCCGCCGGTCAGATTCGGCTCGCTACACTTTATCATCCTTGCAGCAAATAGGGGGGGGGCAGGCCCAAACGACCGACATTCGAAGCATACGCAGAGGACACTTGTGAACTCTACCATGCAAGGAATAGGAAAACAGAAAGTTAAGTTTGGATTAGCGTTCGGCTTTCACTATCTTTGACATAGTCTTAGATAGGATGCGCCTCGGAAAACCGGGAACAAGTTCCCGTTTTCTCCCAGTTTTCACTATCTTTGGCCCCGAAAAATAAGGGCTTCGAAAAACAGTCGCCCGGAAAAAGCGAAAAATTTGCAAAAAAAGACAACCGCCGCTTTTGACGACAAACACACGACAATGGAAAAATACGAATCGAAACACCAACAGATACTCCGCTCGGCGGAACAGATTTATACGGTCATCAGCCGCTTCGACAATCTCACTCCTGCGGTGCAGGACAAGGTCGAAGAGTGGCGGGCCGACGAAAACAGTTGTTCATTCAAAGTCAAGGGCTTCACCGTCAATCTGCAAATCGTGGCCAAGGAAGCTCCCAAATACGTCAAGATACAGAGCGGCGAAGGCGGCGTCCCCATCGACTTCACCTTCTGGATCCAGTTGCAGCCGGCAGGTCCCTACGATACCCGCATGCGGCTGGTGCTGCACGCGGAACTGAATATGATGATGCGTATGATGATCGGAGGCAAGCTCCAAAAAGCGCTCGACCAAATCGCCGAAGCCATGGCCAAAGCCATGAACGGCAGCGCGATGTAATACCGATGTAATACCGAATACCCAACGAAAAACCCGGTGCGATCTGCACGGGTTTTTCGTTGATACCCTCGTTCCGGACAATACCGCAGCCTGAAACCGATACGGCAAGGCAAATTATCAGGCTGGAACCGCCTGTCCCGGACAGGCCGCGACATCGGGCCGGCGGAAAAATCGTCCTCTATCTATCCGGCACGAAAAGCGGCCTCTATTTTTCCAAACATTCGAACACCCGGCGCACCGTAGGAAACATCCCTTCGAGCCGATCTTTCAGTTCGGCGGCCGGACACCACGCAGCCACATCGATTCCCTCTTCCCGCTGAGGTTTAAGGGCTCGGCTCGAAGAAACGCGCATTTCGAACCAGTGCGTAGCCTTGAGCTCCCACCGCCCGTGCATATAATAGGCATGCAACGTCCGGCAAAGGAAGCGAACCACCTCCGCACCCACAGCTCCCGTTTCCTCGGCGACTTCGCGCACGGCACATTCCGCCGTACTTTCGCCCGGCTCCACATGTCCTTTGGGCAAATCCCAGCGCCCGTTGCGGTGAATCATCAAATATTCGCCGCGATCGTTCACTACCACGCCGCCCGCAGCCTCGACAGCAGCGAATTCCTGCCGGAAGAGGGAAAACGCCTGCTCGGGATCGGGCGTACAAACCGCAACCTCATTGTGAGTTTCCAGAAAATTAAGTATCTTCGTCCGGGAAATACGCCCGCCCTGCGGAAGATCGACGGCAAAAAACGTGCCGGCGACGTTTCATCGGTAAAAATCAGAGTTTTATCTGCAAAATATAGATAGATACGCATAAAAATCGCTATTGACAAGCGCAAATTTAAGTATAAATCATATGAAGTAAACCCGATCTCAAATGAAAATTTATTCCTCTTTATGGCAATTACGCTCGTGGGACTCGGCGGATGCAGCGAAAAGCGCTCCCAGCCCCTCGCTATCGACAACTCGCTCACCCAGGAAGAGATCGCCGCCGGCGTTCTCTCGCCCGAAGTGATGTGGAAAATGGGCCGCGTAGGACTGGCCTCGCTCTCGCCCGACGCCAGTCGGCTGCTCTACACCGTCACCTGGTACAATATGCAGGAGAACCGGGGCGTTACGGCGATCTACGTTCGTGACGCCGCCAGCGGCGAAGTCGCCCAGCTGACCGACTTTTCGTCGAACAACTCCGATCCGAAATGGAATGCCGACGGCAGCAAGATCTACTTCCTGTCCGACCGCAGCGGAAGTTCGCAAATCTGGGAAATGGGTGCCGACGGACAAAATCCCCGCCAGCTTTCGAAACTCGAAAAGGACATCGAAGGGTTCGGCGTAAATCCTGCGGGCGACAAAGTCTTTTATGTACAGGGCGTACAGGTCGCCGACCGCAAGTCGTCCGACATCCACCCGGACATGGCCGAATCGAAAGCCCGCGTTTACGACGACCTGATGTGCCGCCACTGGGACCGCTGGGATGAAGGCGAATACCGCCACATCTTCATCGCGGACCTGACTTCCGGCGGCATCGGGAAGGGCGTGGACATCATCGGCGAAGGTGCGGAGTGGGACACTCCGCTGGCACCCTATTTCGATATGTCCGAAATCGCGTGGGCTCCGGACGGCACCCGACTCGCATACACCTGCAAACCGCTGACAGGTGCGAAATACGCCGTTTCGACCGACTCGGACATTTTCGTCTATGACACGGAGACAGGCGCCACGACCAACATCTGCAAGGGACTCACCCCCATCTCCGGTCACGATGCGGCAGCCAAAACCGAACTGCCTTTCGTCGGCTACGACAAATACCCCGTATTCTCGCCCGACGGCACCAAAATCGCATTCCGTTCGCAGCGTCGTGCGGGCAATGAAGCCGACAAGGAGCGTCTGATGGTCTGGAATTCCGAAACGGGCCTGGTGAAGGAACTCACGAAGAATTTCGACTACAACGCTACCAACGTCATCTGGGACGGCAGCGAAGCGCTTTGGTTCCTCGCGCCGATGGAGGCTACGCACCAGCTCTGCCGCGTGGACATGAACGGCAACGTTTCCGTACTGACCCGGGGCGATCACGACATCAACGCCGTATCGATCGCAAACGGCAAGGCCGTAGCCGATATCTGCACGATCTCTTCGCCCTCGGAGCTCTATGAAATCGACCTGAAAGACGGAGCCCTCACGCAGCTCACGTTCATCAACCAGCCGATCCTCGACAAAATCCGCCTGGGCAAAGTCGAGAAACGCTGGGTGGAAACCACCGACGGCAAACAGATGCTGACGTGGGTAATCCTGCCGCCCGATTTCGACCCTGCGAAGAAATATCCGACGCTGCTCTACTGCGAAGGCGGTCCGCAAAGCGTCGTATCGCAATTCTGGAGCTACCGCTGGAACTTCCAGCTCATGGCCGCCAACGGCTACATCGTCGTTGCCCCCAACCGCCGGGGCGTGCCTTCGTTCGGACAGGAGTGGCTCGACCAGATCTCGGGCGACTACTCGGGCCAGAACATCCGCGACTACCTCTCGGCCATCGACGACGTCGCCAAGGAGCCCTGGGTGGACAAGGACCGCCTGGGCTGCGTCGGCGCTTCGTACGGCGGTTATTCGGTCTATTTCCTGGCCGGACACCACGACGGACGCTTCAAGGCTTTCATCTCCCACTGCGGTATCTTCGACTTCGAAGCCATGTACGGATCGACCGAGGAGCTTTTCTTCCTGAACAACGACTACGGAGGCCCCTACTGGGACAAGCAGAACGCGACGGCCATGCGTACCTATGCTAACTCGCCCCACAAGTTCGTCGATAAGTGGGATACGCCGATTATGATCATCACCGGCGAACTCGACTTCCGCATCCCCTATACGCAGTCGCTCGAAGCCTTCACAGCAGCACGTCTGCACGGTATCGACGCCCGTCTGGTCGAATTCGAAGACGAAGACCACCAGGTGATGAAGCCCCAGAACTCGGTGGTTTGGAACCGCGAATTTTTCGGCTGGCTCGACAAATACCTGAAAAAATAGCGTTTTTCAACCGTTTCGATGCGAACGGCGGCCTTCTTCCGGGAAGGCCGCCGTTCTATTTTCCACAACGGAATCGGAAGCCATTGATAAAAAAAGCGTATTGGTGACAACTTTTCCGTCGCTCGTTGAATTTATTTTTTTTCATGTTCCGCAAACTATAATTTTGACTTCGAACTTAAAATCAGATAAGCATTATGGAAACAACCAAGACGCTTCGCAAGTATGTCGACCCCAGCATCGGGGTTTTGGACATCCGCATAGAGCGCGGATTCGGCGACTCTTTCCCGGGCGGCACCGTAGAACCTATGTCGTACAACGACGCAACGAACGACAGTTACTAATTAAAACCATCGAACTTATGAACCGCATAATCAATACCCTTGCCCTCGCAACGGCCGGACTGGTTCTCCTCTGCGGATGCTCCGCCGATCCTGCGACGGATGAAGCCGCTCCGGGAGGGAACGACGGAAAAACCGTCCCTGTCTCTTTCGCCGCCGAACTGCCGGCAACCCGTGCGACGATCGAAATCGGCAGACGACCGTTTCAACGGTCGCCTGGGAGGTCGATATCGACAAACTCGGCATACACGCAACGCTGAACGGCGTCGCGCAAATCAACAAACCCTTCGTCTTTTCGAGCGAAGGCATTTTCAAAGGTGAACTCACTCCGGGAACCGGCGCCTGGACCTACCTGGCCTATTATCCCCACGGAGAGCAATCCCTGAACGGCACGTCGGCCACCATTCCTTTCGGCAATACCCGCATCCAGAAGGGCGGAACCTACAACAGCCTGTTCGACATTCTGATAGCACCCGCACAAACTACGGCCAATTCAGCGGAAGGCGTCGATGACAGCGGCGAAAGGATCCGCTTCAATATGCAGCGGCTGACGTCGATCCTGGATTTCGACCTGACCAATTCGACCTCCGACCCGATTCGCTGCGTGCTGCTGACGGCGGAAAGCGACGATTTCCTGTCGGCCAAATCCCTGAATTTCGACCTGGCACAAGGAGAGGCCGCCGCACCGCACTCGACACGGAAGAACGGTCGAAGTCGATTCTGATAAACTTCGACGGCGGGTCTGCATCGGCCGCAGCTCAACTGGACGCCTTCTTCAATGTCCTGCCGGGCAATTACAACCTGAATCTGGACATCATCACCGCCACCAAACAGATGGCCTCCGTAAAGATCGACCGTACCGACAAGCCGTTCGAGGCGGGTGTCCTCTACAAGAAAGAGGTCGGCACGCTGACCCCCTCCGCCATTCCTGCCCCGTCGCTCGACTGGCCCGACCAGGACATCGACGCCACGCATGAAATCACGGTAGGGCCGGACCAGTCGCTCACCTACCCCGCAGCCATCGACATCACGGTACCGGGCGGTATCGCCGAACTGAAAGTCGAAATCGTTTCCGACGCCCTGAACTCGCTGGGGATACAAAACCTCGATCTGGTACACGAAACTTCGATCGCAGGAAGCATCCAATACAAAGACTTGGGTCTGAAATGCAGCACGGAGATCCAATATACGAAATCGACCGTATTCGACATCACCAAGCTCGTCCCGATGATTGCGATGCTCCCCGATGCAATCGGCAACCACGTATTCAAGGTGTCCGTTACCGACCTGGCCGGCCAGACGACCGTACAGGACCTGACCTTCCATTACGGCCAGGTAACGCTCGAAACCGCCGACCTGTGGCAAAATACCGCAACGCTGAAAATCGTCCCCTCCGCAACGGCCGCGAGCGCGACGCTCGAATACAAGCGCAGCACCGACGACGCCTGGCAGCAGGCGACCGTTTCCGACAACGGCAACGGCACTTTCACGGCCGCGATCGAGCCGACCTGGAGTTCATCGACCAACGAAATGGGTAAAACCGTTTACGAACCGGACTATGCCACCGGCGTTTTCGCAGGTACGACCTACGATTACCGCTTGAAGCTGGACGGTACAGAAAAGGAAACCGGCCGCTTCACGACGGCCAAAGGCGATGTAATTCCCAACGCGGACATGTCGGAATGGAGTACTGTTTCCCGGGCAGGTCTGTCCGGAAGCAAAGACGTTCCCTACCCCAATAAAACCGGAGATTCTTTCTGGGACTGCGGCAATAACGACATCACGACAGATTTGTGTTCTTCTACCACGGATAAATTCGGCGCAGCGGCACCCGCAGCGAAACTGCAGAGCAAAAATATGTTCGTCCTGGCTGCAGGCAATCTCTTTACCGGGAGTTTCAACTATGCCAGCATGACCGGTACGGTGAAATTCGGCAGCAAATACACCTACACGGCACGTCCCAAGGCTTTGCGCGTAAAATATCACGCCACGACCGGCGACATCGACATCGTGCGATCGCAAAATCCGGCCCCCGGTGTGGCCAAGGGCGATCCCGACAAATGCCGTATCTTCGTGGCGATCGTGGACTGGTCCCAGCCCCACACGGTCGTTTCGGGAACCGGCTCGACCACGGGAGCCTGGGATCCGGCCAACGGAGCGGACGTCGTATCGGAAGCAGGTAAAGTCGTCGGCTACGGCTCGATGTGGATCGATCAAAGCACCCCCGGCGATGCCTTGGTTTCTTCCGAAGACGCACTCAAAATCCATTGGTACGAAGAGAAAGCTCCGGCTCCCACAGGGAACTACACGATCGTGATCTCATGCGCCGCGAATGCCTACGGCGACTACATGACGGGCTACTCGAAAGCCTGCCTCTATGTCGATGACTTCGAATGGGTATATTAACTCCATTCAGCGATATTCCGTCAAATACCTCCTTGGAATAAGGAGGTATTTGACGTTAATTCCACGCTGTTATCTCAAACAAAACGCCCGTAAAACCGGGGATTCGTGATGAACTTTACCCGTTTCGTTGAATTTATTTCCATTATAGAAAAAACCCGTCTATTTTTGTGAAAATTGTGAATATCATTCACTAACTGTCTTATGGCGAAAAAACATCGGATCTTTCTCCCTGTACTGGCGCTGCTTCTGATCGGCGCCTGCTCCCGCAACGAGGAAATCGAGCAGCCGACTTCTCCGTCCGGCGGAGTCGAAGTCGCCATTTTGTGCGACAACACGAAAGAACCGCAGGTTTACAGTCTGCCCGACGGTACCCGAACCTGGATCGACGACAACGAACTGGGCTTCGAGCCCGCTCGGGAGCAAAAAATGAC
>ENA-OQDA01000999-OQDA01000999.1-human-gut-metagenome-genome-assembly--contig:-NODE-999-length-10686-cov-2.547116_pt1 | contig 10686 bp, 13 predicted proteins | sample MGYA00242771_ERZ504603 | MGnify/ENA primary metagenome ERZ504603 (study PRJEB26092, sample SAMD00036328) | human gut metagenome | host: Homo sapiens | study: EMG produced TPA metagenomics assembly of...
AGGCCGGTAAACCGAAGAACCACGTTCCCAGGTTCCAGATAATCGCCGCCAGCAGCATGGAAAAGACCATCGCCAGGCCGTGGGTTGACCCCATATTCAGCAACAAATCGGTTGGCAACATATGGACAATGGCATAGGCAACGCTAAGTCCGCCCAATAACACGCCAAAAAAGTTAAAAAATGCCGCCATCACCACAGCAAGTTGTGGTTGCATGGCACGAGTATAAATAACGGTTGCCACCGCATTCGCCGTGTCATGAAAACCATTGATTGCTTCGTAGAACAACACAAATGCCAGAGCAAGCAATAACAAAAGCCCTGTGTATATATCAAGGCCAACAAATAAATTTAGCATATATTAGATTACGCCATTTTGAATTTACGAACGGACGCATTATCAGTGACTTTAACGGCATGGGCAAAGTGAAATATCATTTTTTAACGATAAAAAGAGTGTTATTTCTTGTGTATCAGACAATAAGCATTCATTCAAAACCTTTAGAAATAATCAAAACACAGGTATTCCACTGGTTAATATATTCACATATGAAATGAATAAATATTAGAACATATAAATATTGAATATTTTGATTAATCCCCGTACTGATTATTCTTCATAATCAGTACGGGTTGCTACAACATGTATTACTTTTTCACCATCAATTAACGGTTCAATATCAACTCTCTTTTTTGATGATCCAGTGATTCATCACCGCGCAAACACGATCCCACCGTCAGTTGCCGCCATCGGCCTGAAGGTAAGCATACCTCGAATGTATTTACCGTCCACTTTCGGCAAACACCACAGTTGCTGATAGATGTTTTTCTGCTCGGCAAAATTTACCGCGGTTTTTGTCCAGCACCTCTTCATGATGGCTGACCAGGTCGATATTGCTACCACAGCGACCGGCAATCGGTTTCACTGCGTAAACCTGTTTTCACCAATTCATCATTAACAGTGAAATCGGTATCCAGCAGGTAACGATGGTGCGGGAACAGCGACCAGAGGATCGGCAGAATCGCTTTGTTGCCGGGGATCACCGTCCACAGCGGCTCAAAGACCAGCACTTCCGGGCGCAGCAATACGTCGATAAGACGCACTTCGTTTTGCGGATGACCGGTACGGATTGGCACCGCAGCAAACTCACGGTCGCTAACTTCACGAATCTGATCAAACGCGGTTTCCCACGCCCAGGTTTTCCACACGCAGTTAACCAGCCGTCCTTCCCCATCAATCAGTTGCCCGGCAGCATCCCAGCCCAGTTCATCCAGCCCGCGCAAGATACGCGTTTCAAAGCCCGCCTGGTGCAGCGCCTGCTCCATAAACTGCGCGTGATAGTTTTCCTCGATATCCTTATCCTGCATGATGTGGACAAACGGACGTGCACGGCTGTGCTTCCAGGCACCTGCCAGTTCGTTGATCAACCCTTCAGCCGGGTTGTGTCCCTGCCCTGTGTAACCACGCTCGGCCCATCTTTCGAGAATCAAACCGGCTTCGGTATGGCACGATGCGGAATCGGCGTTGTACTCATACACCTTCAGTCCACGTTCATCCATACAGAAATCCATACGCCCCGTAATCATATGATGCCGACGACGCTGCCAGGAAAGGCGCAGGCGCGGCCAGAGGATTTTCGGGATATCAAACAGCGCCAGCAGGTTGTCGTCTTTCAGCACCTTGTCGGTCGCATGCAGATACATCAGGTGCAGCTCGTTTGGTGGCTTAATCAGCTCCTGCTCGGCGCTCTCGGTAATGGTGAAGTACTGATGAGGGTCCTGATTAATCACATGCCCATTCGCCAGCACGTAGGCTTTTTGCAGCGGATCCTGTTCATCCAGCCATTTGCCGTCAAACTGCCCATTATCTCCAGTCGCGCACCGCTGATTTTCAGCGAGTCATTGGCGATCTCCGGCTGCGGCAGGCTGTAACGGGTATCATCGGTCTGAATCATCCAACCAAGGATAGTGGTGTCGTCAAAGGTATCACACAGGGTATAACAACCGTTCTCAACCACCATCTCCAGTTCGCGGGTCCACTGCTGTCCGGGAGGCAACGGCGTATGGAGCACGTTCTGCTCGGCAATACGGATTTTGTTTTCCAGCAACTGGGTGACGACCGCCACATGCCCGGTATCTTTAAATTCGCCGCCTTTTTGCCAGATAAGCAGAGCGCCTGCTACCGGCGCGCGGGGCGAACCATTCGGAAATGCCTGTAACGGTAGGATGTTGTCATTCACTACTTCGCGCAGGAAGCGTAAGGAGAAGATCTCCCAGGCCATACCCACATCGGTGAAGACCATGCCATAGTTTAGGAAGAGAAAGCGGCGTGCGAACTCTACGCACTGCCATTTGTGGCCCATGTATTCATCGTCGATATAGCTGCGAAATGCCGCATCATCGTCGTAGTCCCGTGGGTCGAGGGAGCTGTAATCTGAAGAGTAGATTGCTACGCCACCTGGGCGTAGCCCAATAATGTCCCGAATGGGGCATCCTGACTGGTCGTTCCTTTGCTCATGCACCTTACCTCAAAACAATACAGCCTGAGCAGGTTGGCGTGAATTTTTCGCTGCTGGTTGCCTGCTCTGCGACACTGAACCGGACAGAGGTCGACATCATCATACACCTCAACGCAGCGGCTGGCGCTCAGAGGCGAAAAATTCACAGCAGGAACTACGCTTTGGTCAGGGTAACCGGTACGCTTTTATACGCCGGAGTCAAACTTTGCGTATCTACCGCATCCAGCGAAAGCAGGACATTCGCTTCTGGCAGATAGGCGCCAATTGAGCCAGCCGCCATGTTGTAAATCACCACCGTTAAACCGTACATGATGCGATCCGCGCAGGGCTGACCATTGTCGTCCAGCGCCTGAACGTTGACCACATCACCCTGGCTCAGACCGCGGCTCGTCGCTTCTTCGGCGCTTAAAAACACCACATCCCGACGACCGGTAATGCCACGATAGCGATCGTTCATCCCATAAATCGTGGTGTTGTACTGATCGTGGCTACGCAACGTCGCCAGCACCAGCGCATCGGCAGGCTGATGTTCCCGCTCCACCGCCCGCTGATTACTGACGATAAAGTTGGCTTTGCCATTCGCCGTTTGCCATTCACGGCGCGAAGCAGGCGTATCCATACGAAATCCGCCCGGCTCGGCAATACGTGCGTTGTAATCGTGGAACGCCGGGATCACGGCTTCAATGGCGTCACGGATCAACGCGTAGTCCCCGGTAAATGCTTCCCAGTTGATCGGTGAACGCGGTAGCGTGGCACGCGCCATGCCCGCCACAATCGCGGGCTCCGATTTTAGCCAGCGGGAAGCCGGCTTCAGCGCGCCGCAGGAAGCGTGAACCATCGACATAGAATCTTCGACGGTCACCGACTGGATCCCCGTCGCCTGCATGTCGCGCTCCGTTCGGCCTAATGCAGGTAGCAGGTAGTTATGCTTTGCCAGCAGCAGATGAGATCTGTTCAGTTTGGTCGCCACATGGACCTGCAGATCCAGATTTTTCATCGCCGCAAAGGTACGCTGCGGCTGGGGCATCGCTACCGCCAGATTGCCGCCCATGCAGATGAGCGCTTTTGCATCTCCCCGCTCGATGGCCCGAATACTCTCCACGCTGGAGCGGCCATGTTTGCGCGGAACACGGATAGAAAAATGCTTCTCAAGGCGTTGCAGGAAGTCTTCGGACGCCGCTTCGTTGATCCCTACAGAACGATCGCCCTGCACGTTAGAATGACCGCGTAACGGGCAGATCCCCGCCCCGCGTATCCCATATTGCCTTTCAGCAGCAACAGATTTACCAGCTGCTGGACGTTCTCGGTGCCGTTTTTATGCTGAGTGATGCCCAGACCATAACAAACAATCGTGGCGCTGGATTTACTGTAGCTGTGCGCCAGATCTTCCATCTGACTGCGCGTCAGGCCCGAGTCCTGTTCCAGCTCAGCCCAGTTATGCTGACGTAAGTCGTCATACAGCGCTGCATATCCCGCGGTATGTTGGTCGATAAACGCATGATCGAGCGTCGGCTGCTGATCCAGTAGGATCCGCGCTTCGTCCATTTCGATTAGCGCCTTCATTATGCCTTTGAGCAACGAGGCGTCCCCGCCCATTTTTACCTGGTAGTAGTCGTTGCTCAGCTCCGTCGCCTGACCGGTGAACATCTCTTTCGCGCTTTGCGGGAAGCTAAAGCGCTCAAGCCCCCTTTCGTTCAGCGGGTTGATGGAGATAATTTTGGCTCCTCGTTTGGCAACGTCGCGCAAGGTGGTCAGCATGCGCGGATGGTTAGTGCCAGGGTTATGCCCGATACAAATCACCAGATCGCAGTGGTCAAAATCATCAAGTTCAACGGTCCCTTTCCCAAAGGCCAATAGCGGGCGTTAGCCTGCGCTGGTCGGTCCATGGCACATGTTTGAGCAATCAGGGAAGTTACTGCTGCCATATTCGCGGGCAAACAACTGATACAGGAACGCCGCCTCATTTGACGTTCTGCCGGAGGTGTAAAACTCAACCTGCTCCGCTGAGTCATAGCTGCGCAGACGCACGCCGATCTCCCGAAAGGCGATATCCCAATCCACCGCCTGCCAGGTGTCTGACGCTGCATCGTATTTCATTGGATGCGTCAAACGTCCAATGTTTTCCAGCTCATAATCGCTGTAGTGCCACAGCGTGGAAACCGGGTGACGGCTGAAAAATTCCGGTGACGCTTTCTTACTGGTTGTCTCCCAGGAAACCGCCTTAACGCCATTTTCGCACAGCTCCATTGGCGCACGATGCCCTGGGTCCGGCCACGCACATCCCGGACAATCGAACCCTTTCACCTGGTTCATTTTGAACATCGCGATAATGTCGCGCGCAACAGCCTTTTGCGAAAATACCGAAGCAGTGACGGCTTTTACCGCGCCCCACCCACCCGCAGGGCCCTGATAACCGCTTACTCCTGGAACACCATTTTTCATTATTACTGCTTATTCGCCGCCAATTTTTGATGGTGAATACGGTAGCAATTTCCGTCCAACATTGATTTCCTCTTCATGGAGTACGGGCCAGGTACAATGAACGGGTTAGATTTATCTTCCCCTTTCAGCACAAAGCGACATAAAGTCCCAATCTGTTAAATTGAGTTCTACCTAACTGCTACACTGCATCAACACAACCACTCAGAAGGCAGGTCAATATGTCAGACAATACCTATCAGCCCGCGAAAGTCTGGACGTGGGAAAAGTCGAACGGCGGCGCATTCGCCAATATCAACCGCCCGATTTCCGGCGCCACCCACGAGAAGACGCTGCCGGTTGGCAAGCATCCGCTACAGCTCTATTCGCTGGGTACGCCAAACGGGCAGAAAGTGACGATTATGCTGGAGGAGTTACTGGCACAGGGCGTGAAGGGTGCGGAATACGATGCCTGGATTATCCGCATCGGCGATGGCGATCAGTTTTCCAGCGGCTTTGTTGAGGTGAATCCGAACTCGAAGATCCCGGCGCTGCGTGACCATTCGCAAAACCCACCGGTTCGCGTATTCGAATCTGGCGCAATTCTGCTCTATCTGGCAGAAAAATACGGTTATTTCCTGCCGCAGGATTTGGCAAAACGTACTGAAACGCTGAACTGGTTGTTCTGGTTACAGGGTGCGGCGCCGTTCCTCGGCGGTGGTTTTGGTTGCACTTCTATAACTATGCTCCAGTAAAAATTGAATACGCTATCAATCGCTTCACTATGGAAGCCAAGCGCTTACTCGACGTGCTGGATAAGCAGTTAGCACAGCATAAGTTTGTGGCCGGAGATGAATACACCATTGCCGATATGGCGGTCTGGCCATGGTTTGGCAATGTAGTGCTGGGCAACGTGTACGACGCGGCAGAGTTCCTCGATGCAGGAAGTTACAAGCACGTGCAGCGCTGGGCAAAAGAGGTTGCCGCGCGTCCGGCAGTTAAGCGAGGTCGTATTGTAAACCGCACTAACGGGCCGCTGAACGAGCAGCTTCATGAACGTCATGACGCCAGCGACTTTCGACACCAATACCCGAAGATAAGGCAGCAGGGCTTAAAATGCCTGATGGCGACGCCGGGGCGTCTTATCAGGCCTACAAAGATGCCATGCCGTAGGCCGGATAAGGCGTTTTGCGCCGCCATCCGGCATAAAATCACGCGCTGGTGACGTCGTACTCCATGCGGCGAAGTGCGTCTAACGTGGCTTTAGCTTCATCTTCATCAATGATGCTCATGGCGAACCCTACGTGCACCAGCACCCATTGCCCGACCAGCTCAGCGGTATCACCTTCACAAATTAGGGCAATATTGACATCACGATTTGATGCCGCACACTTCAACCTGCGCAAGCTGGTGAATATCTTCACCAACGGCCAGAACCTGACCAGGGACTCCAATACACATATCTGACTCCGCCCCATAGCAACCTATGGGTTATTCGACTTCAATACTTTTCACTTTCAGTGAATCGCCTGCATCAACCCGCAGACGATCGCCCTGACATAGTGGACACTGCGCATCATGCTGGGTGATTTCCACAACCTGACTGCAATCCCAGCACCATGCCTGGGCTGGTTTGTAATCAATATGCAGCTCACACCCTTGCGCCAGCGTGCCCTGACAGACGATGTCGAAACTGAAACGGACGGCGCTCTCTTCAACGCACGAGAGCGCTCCGATTTCCAGCCAAACGCCGGTTACACGTTTGACACCGTGCTGCTCTGCCTGCTGTTGAACAATCTCAACCGCGCTCTGACAAAGGGACAGCTCATGCATTTTCGCAGTTCCGACGACCCAGCAGTAGCGCGCGACGATTTAGCTGCGGCGCATTCGGATCGCTCACCGGCAGCGATAACAGCATGCGCGCGCAATCGTCAGTCAGACGCACACCTTCTTGCGCCGACATGCTGTGCGAAAGCGGCGACATCAGTGAACAGGAAAGGTATTGCGATACGCCATCCAGTTCACCAACGGTAAAGGTCATCTCGCCATACGGCAGACGCAGCCCGATTTTTTCGCTGACTTTACGCACCGGCCAGATCTGGTCCGGCCCGGGGAAAATCAGTGCGCTGAGCATCCAGGGTGTGATAACACACCCCGTCCACTGTCCTTCAAACAGCGTAAAATCAGAGACATACACCGGCATGTTCGGATGCAAGAAAGAGAGATCGTGCATCGAACGCCGGGCAACCTCTTCAAACGCTGCCTGAATCTGCGTCTTCGGGGCCGTCTGAAAACCGACAAACTCCTCAGACATGAGCCGCCTCCCGAGGGATCGCTTCAACGCCTGATTCGCGAAGCGCGGCAAGAACCTGCTCCAGCGCCGGTTCAATCATCGCTTCAACCGTTGGCGTTAGCCCGATATGCGGTTCCAGCGATTCCGGAATAACGCCGACTAAGGTCAGCTTTTTCGGAAACTCGCCGGTAAAACGCAGGGCCGACAATACGTCGGCTAGGCCAAGCTGGTGCGGTGAGATTTTGTTGGTAAACAGCGCCGGGATCTCTTCATCCCGCAGGATCATCATCGTTCCTGGCGTGTTTTTCTTCGACACAATGGCGTCAGCAATGATCAGATGATCTCTGTTCGCCATATCGCCGAGAAGCTCCATCCCAGCCGTACCACCGTCCAGAACATCAACAAAGTCTGGAGGATGTACCGTTGCTCTAATGCCTCAACGATACGTACCCCGATGGCTTCGTCGGTCAGCAAAATATTGCCGACCCCTAAGACTAATATCCGCATTACAGAACCTTAACTGAGACCACTTCGTTCCCGTCAACGTCCACCACATGCACCGCACATGACATACAAGGGTCGAAGGAGTGAATGGTACGAACCACTTCCAGCGGTTTGTTTGGATCGGCAATCGGCGTACCTACCAGCGAGCGCTCATATGGTCCCACTTCATCATTAAAGTTACGTGGGCCAGAGTTCCAGGTTGACGGTACAACCGCCTGGTAGTTGCTGATAATGCCGTCTTTAATCACCATCCAGTGAGACAGCATACCGCGTGGCGCTTCGAGGAAACCAACACCTTTGAATTCACCCGTTGCCGGAATATCCGGTTTCACGAAGGTGGTGTGGTCGCCCTTACCGATGTTCACAATCAGCGCGTTGTACTGATCCTGCAGAACGTTCTGCAGTTCACAGCAGTGAACGGTACGGCCAATAATACGGCCCAGCGTAGAGTGCAACTGCGACACTTCGATAGTTTTACCAGTCAGCTTGGTGTAAATCGCGATGATTTCATTCAGCTTGGCATGGGTAGACTCGCGTTTGGCCGCCAGTTTACACAGCATGTTGGCCAGCGGACCCACTTCAACCGTTTTACCGTAGAAGGTCGGTGCTTTAACCCAGGAGTATTTGCCGTCGTCTGACCAACCGGTGTAATCAGGAACCGTTGTGCCTTCCCACGGAGCCTGCGGCGCTTCGTCTTTGTACCACGCGTGTTTCGCACTCTCCTGAATCCCTTTGATCAGGTACTCATCTGAGTGAGAGGTGATCGGACGATAGGTCGAAAGATCGGCATCGGTGATATAACCGCCCGGGAACAGGAAGCTGCCGTTTTTACCGTCTGTCGGGAATTCCGGCGCACTCAGGTAGTTAACCGCACCCTGACCACGTTCCAGCCACTCAGGATAGAACGCAGCAATAACCGCGGTATCAACCTTGTACACCTGCTCAACGAAGTCGCTCAGCTTATCGATGAAGGACTTGATGTACATCAGGCGTTCAAGGTTCAGCACGCCGAGGCCGTCAAGGTTAATTGGGTTAGCAACCCCACCTACCGCCAGGTTCTGGATGTGCGGCGTTTTACCGCCTAACAGTGCCACAACGCGGTTGGCATCACGCTGGCATTCCAGCGCTTGCAGGTAGTGTGCGACCGCAATCAGGTTCACTTCCGGCGGCAGCTGCATTGCCGGGTGACCCCAGCAACCGTTAGCAAAAATGCCTAACTGACCGCTGGCAACCAGATCTTTGATCTTGTTCTGAACCTTGGTGAACTCTTCTGCGCTGTTCAGGTGCCAGGAGGACACGCCGTTCAGCATGGCAGACGCTTTCGCTGGGTCGGCTTTCAGTGCAGAAGTGATATCCACCCAGTCCAGCGCAGACAACTGATAGAAGTGAACAATGTGGTCATGCGTGGTGTGCGCGGCCAGAATGATGTTACGGATATACTGTGCGTTCACCGGAACATCAATATTCAGCGCACTTTCTGCTGCACGAACGGAAGAGATAGCGTGAGTGGTCGTACAAACGCCACAGATACGCTGCACAATCATCCAGGCATCGCGCGGATCGCGGTTTTTCACGATCTCTTCCATGCCACGCCACATGGTACCGGAAGCCCATGCTTTAGATACCACGCCATTTTCGATTTCGCAGTCGATGCGTAAATGACCCTCAATACGGGTTACCGGATCAATAGTAATTCTCTGGCTCATGCTTTGCTCGCCTCATGACGATTTTGATCGTTTTGTTTTAAAGGAGGAAGTATCGGCAGTAGACGAATGAGTACGATGTATGCACAAATCTCAATAGCCACAAAACCAATAGAAATCAACAGCTCTTCCCAAGTCGGGAAGTAGTGGTAGCCACCACCAGGATTGAACGCCACCAGCGAATAGGACAGACGCCATGTTGCACAACCCAGCAACGCGCTCAGCGCAGACAGATACAGCATGCGCGAGTCATTACGCAGCTTAGTGACGCGCAGCACCACCAGCGGGAAGACCATCAGCACGACTTCAAGCCAGAACATCAGGGAGTAAAGATCGCCTGAGAACGCATAGGACAGCTTGTCGCGATAGATCAGTTCGCCAAAGCGCAGGACGACGAAAATCGCCAGCAGCACGCTGATGGTATTCGTCAGCTTGATGAACAAGCTTTTCTCGTCCGGACCGTTACCTTTCAGACCGGCTTGTACCAACGAGCCTTCAAAGATGACGATCGAGAAGCCCATAATAAAGGCGGTTAATACCGAGAAAAGCGGCAGCATTTCATAAGCTTGCCATAGCGGATGCACCTTATAACCCGCAGAAATCATCAATGAACCCATTGAAGACTGGTGCATGGTTGGCAGCAGCGCGCCGAGGGCAATAATAAAGAACATCACTTTATTCAAACGTTTGAGGGAAACTTTCCACCCCAGACGTTCAACAGAGCCGGAGCAAATTCCAGCGCCATGATGCCGATATAGATGGTCATACAGACCGCCGTTTCGAACAGTACCGAGTTCACGTTGAAGTGGCCCGGAATGTAGAAATACGGCAGGTTCCAGTAACGACCGACGTCAATGGTGATCGACAGACCACCCAGCGAGTAGCCAAACAGGCTCGCCAGCAGCGCCGGACGAACCAATGGATGGTATTGTCCTCTGTTGAAAACGTACACCGCCCATGCCAGCGCCCAACCGCCGCACGCGAAGCCAGTACCAATCAACAGGTCAAACGCGATCCATACACCCCATGGGAAACCGCCGTTCAGATCGGAGACTGAGCCCAGTCCGAAGACCAGACGTTTCACGATCAGGAGCATACACAGGACGATAAGCGGCCCAAAAATAATGACCGGTTTGCTGATTATTTTTCCGCCCAGCGGTTTAGGATCATGACTCATGATCGTCTCCTCCATCGTGATGGTCGTTTTTCGTGTTACGACGAACCAGCACGGTTAAGCCCGCCAGCGCAGCCA
>ENA-OQDA01001000-OQDA01001000.1-human-gut-metagenome-genome-assembly--contig:-NODE-1000-length-10685-cov-2.496685_pt1 | contig 10685 bp, 10 predicted proteins | sample MGYA00242771_ERZ504603 | MGnify/ENA primary metagenome ERZ504603 (study PRJEB26092, sample SAMD00036328) | human gut metagenome | host: Homo sapiens | study: EMG produced TPA metagenomics assembly of...
GAACCCGCGGCGGCGCCGGAGAGCGCGAAATCGAGACCGACCGCCGCATCATCCGCAACCGCATCGCCAAACTGAAGGAGGACCTCAAGAAGATCGACCGCCAGATGGCCGTGCAGCGTTCGAACCGCGGCGCAATGGTCCGCGTGGCGTTGGTCGGCTATACCAACGTGGGCAAATCGACGCTGATGAACCTGATTTCGAAAAGCGAGGTTTTCGCCGAGAACAAGCTCTTCGCCACGCTCGACACCACGGTCCGCAAGGTGGTTTTCGACAATCTGCCCTTCCTGCTTTCGGACACGGTGGGCTTTATCCGCAAACTGCCCACGGAACTGATCGAGTCGTTCAAATCGACCCTCGACGAGGTGCGTGAAGCCGACCTGTTGCTGCACGTGGTCGATATTTCGCATCCGCAGTTCGAGGACCAGATCGCCGTGGTGAAGCAGACGTTACAGGATATCGGTGCCGGGGATAAACCGGTTTATCTGGTTTTCAACAAGGTGGACGCTTATACTTATGTGGAGAAGGAGCCTGACGACCTGACGCCTTCCACACGTGAAAATCGTTCGCTCGAAGACCTGAAACAGAGCTGGATCGCCCGGGCCAATACGCCCTGCATCTTTATTTCGGCGGTCGAGAAGATCAATATCGAGAAGCTGCGTTCGGATCTGTACGGCATGGTCCGTGAAATCCATTCGGGCCGCTATCCATTCAACAACTTCCTCTATTGACCTGAAACAAAAGTTAAATAAATACAACCTTATGTTGCACATTCTCAACAGTCAGAACACCGTTCTCAACAAGTTTGTCGCCGAAATCCGCGACAAGTCGATTCAGAAGGATTCGATGCGTTTCCGCCGTAATCTGGAGCGTATCGGAGAGGTCATGGCCTATGAAATATCGAAAACGTTCGAGTATGCGGTGAAAGTGGTCGAAACTCCGCTGGGCGAGGCTTCGGTAGCGATGATCTCCGACCAGGTCGTGATCGCTACGATCCTTCGTGCGGGACTTCCCTTCCATCAGGGATTCCTGAACTACTTCGACGACGCGCAGAACGCTTTCGTTTCGGCTTATCGCAAGAGTACCAAGGACGGCAAGTTTACCGTCAAGGTCGAATACATCTCGTGTGGTGAGCTGGAGGGCAAGACTTTGTTGCTGGTCGATCCCATGCTGGCTACCGGTTCTTCCCTCGTGCTGGCCTACAATGCGCTGTGCGAACGGGGCGGGCAGCCCGCGCATACCCATGTCGCGGCGGTTATCGCCAGCGAACAGGGGGTCGAATATGTGGAGAAGAATATGCCCAAGCGCACGACCACGATCTGGTGTGCTGCGGTGGACGAGGAATTGACTTCGCGGGCTTATATCGTGCCGGGTATCGGCGATGCGGGCGATCTGGCTTATGGTGAGAAGATCTGACGTGCGACGCCTGTTGTTTCTGGGGGCCGTTTTCTGTACGACAGTAGGTTGGATGCTGTTGCAGAAGCCGGCTTTCCTGCTTTTCTACCATGCCCGGGCAGCAGAGGCCTCTTTCGGGGAGTGGCTCGGAGTTCTTTGGCATGGACTCTCACTCGATTGCACGGTGGCGGGTTACGTCACCGCTTTTCCGGTACTTGTCGTGCTGGCATCGTTCTGGATTCCCCTTTCGCAGCGGGTGTGGCGGATCGTTCTGACGGTCTATTTTTCGCTGATCGCACTGGTGACGGCCGCGATCTTCGCCGTCGATCTCAACCTGTACGGCTATTGGGGCTTTCGGCTCGACGGTTCGGTGCTGATCTACCTTTCCGATCCTGGGGAGGCGCTTGCGAGTGCCAGTTGGGGCGAAGTTCTGCGGCAGATTTTAATCATGCTGGTCTATGCCGGGGCGATGATCTGGAGTTACCGGTGGATTTTACGGCTTTTCCGGGTCGAACCCGTTCCCTCGCGGGGCCGGATTGTCCCGACGGTTGCGGCGCTGCTGATCGGCGGCTTGACTTTTCTGGCGATCCGGGGTGGCGTGACGGTCGCCACGGCGAATGTCAGCAAGGTCTATTTCAGCTCGAACATGTTCCTGAACCACGCTGCGACGAACCCCGATTTTTTCGTTTCTCTCTTCGGTCGGGGACAATGAGAACTATGCCGAGGCTTATCCGTTCTTCGAAGAGGAGCGGCGGAAGACTCTTTTCGAAGAGTTGCGGGGCAACCGTCCCGGGGCCGATGCCGGTACGCCCCGACTGCTGCGCAGCGACCGGCCGAACGTCGTACTGATCCTGCTGGAGAGCTTCGGCCGAACGATCATGGACGAAACGGTGAACGGCGAGCCTGTGATGCCCAACATGCAGCGTTTCAAGCGGGAGGGTGTCTGGTTCGAAAACTTCTTCGCCAATTCGTTCCGTACCGACCGGGGACAGGTGGCCGTCCTGTGCGGATTTCCGGCCCAAACGACCATGTCGATCATGAAGCTGCCGCGAAAAAGCGCCACGCTGCCTTCGCTGGCCCGTTCTCTCGGCCGGGAAGGTTATCGTTCGGTATTCATGTACGGCGGCGACCTGAACTTCACCAACCAGGCTTCGTTCATGTATTCGACCGGCTGGGAGGAGCTGATCTGGCAGAAGGATATGCAGCTCGATGCCCCGACTTCGAAATGGGGCTATGCCGACGACGTGGTGGTCGATCTTTTCGGGGACGAGGTGGAAGCGCTGGGCAGAGCGGAACAACCGTTTCTGGCGGGTCTGCTGACCCTTTCGAGCCATGAGCCGTTCGAGGTGCCGTTCGCAAAATTCGATGACAAGCTGTTGAATGCCATGGCCTTCTCCGATGCACAGATCGGACGTCTGATCGACCGGCTGCGGGAGTCGCCCGTGTGGAACAATTTATTAGTGGTGCTGGTCGCCGATCACGGCTACCCCTATCCGTACGATCTGGCCTACAACGTCCGCTGCGACACCGGATTCCGATGATTTGGCTCGGAGGCGCACTTGCGACCGCCTCCCGAACAGTAGATACGTATGCCTCGCAAATCGACATTTGCGCTACGCTTCTGGCGCAGATGGGCCTTCCGCACGACGAATTCGATTACAGCAAGAATATTTTCGGAGCGACTCCGCCCCACAAGTTCGGTTATTACTGTTTCAGCGACGGGTTCGGCGTGATCGACGCCGACGGCGAAACGGTCTATGACAATACGGGCGAAACGGTGCTTTTTCAAACCGGCCCGCAGTCCGAAAGGTTGGAGTGGGGCAAGGCGATGTTGCAGACCACTTACGAAGATATCGGGCGGCGCTGATCCGAAGGGATCGGTACGGAAAAGGTCATCGCGGGAACGATGACCTTTTTTCGTGGGTGGAAACAGGCTTATTTATCGCATTTTGGGCATTAGGGAGCGGGCTTCCAGAAATGCGTAAAAAGCCTCCTTGTAGCCGTCTGAAACGGGGATATACGTTTTGCCGAAGACGATCCGGCCCCGCTCGATGATCCGGATTTTGGAGGGTTGGACGATGTTGGAGCGGTGTACCCGGACGAAACGCTCGGCGGGGAGCTGTTCTTCCAGCGATTTGAGGCTTGCGAGCGACAGCAGCGGGGCGGGGTTCGTCCTCGACGTAAATTTTTACGTAGTCCTTGAGTCCTTCGATGTAGAGGATTTTATCCAGTTCGATCTGCCGAAGCCGGTATTCGGTCTTGACGAAGATGCTTTCGGGGCCGGCTCCTGCAGGCGATGGTTTGCCGACGCTGCGGCGCTTGAGTTCGAACCATTCGAAGGCTTTGTTGGCGGCCGTCAGGAAGTCGGCATAGCTGATCGGCTTGAGCAGGTAGTCCACCGCACCCACGCGGAATCCTTCGACGGCGTATCGGTCGAAAGCCGTCGTGAAGACGACCCGGGTCCGGGTCGGGAGCATCCGCGAGAGCTCCATGCCGCTTGAGCGTTCCGGCATCTGGATAATCGCACGAAAAGCAGGTCCACCTGGTTCGGTTTTCAGGGCCTGCGAGTGCCGTGATGCCTCCGTTGTAAGCTCCCTTCAATTCCAGAAAGGGGGTTTTCCGCACGTAGCTTTCGAGCAGTTCGACCGCCAGCGGCTCGTCGTCGATAATGGCGCAGGTCAGTTTCATCGGTCGGTCAGGTTAATGCGGATGCAGGGTTTCGTACGTGTCGCCGTGTTGTCCGTATTTCATTCGTAACGCCCGGGATAGATCATTTCGAGCCGCCGGCAAAGGTTCGCAAGCCCGATGCCCGAGCCGCTGCGGTCGGCCTCCGATTTGGGAAAGAAGCTGTTCTCGATCCGGCAGGCGAGTACTCCTTCCTCTTCCCGGATGTCGATGTCGATGAACGAAGGGCGGTCGTTGCTTACGCCGTGCTTGAAAGCGTTTTCGACCAGCGAGATGAAGAGCAGCGGCGCCACGAGGGTATGCGACGGATTTTCGGGCAGCGAAACATCGAGCCGCACATGGCGCGGCAGGCGGATGCGCATCAGCTCGATGTAATTGCCCAGGAAGTCCATTTCGGCCTTGAGAGGTACCGTCGGCCGGCTGCTGTCGTAGAGTACGTACCGCAGCAGGCGGCTCAGGTCGTGCACCGTTTGCTGGGCCCGGTCGGGATCGAGCTGGATGAGCGAATAGATGTTGTTGAGCGTGTTGAACAGGAAATGGGGATTGAGTTGGCTCTTGAGGTTTTGCAGTTCCGCTTCGGAGCGGCTCCGCTCCAAGTCCTTGCGGATGTTTTCGGCCCGGTACCACTGTCCCGTCATCCGGATGGCGACGCTTACTCCGACTACCAGCAGGTAGAGCATGGCATTGCGCAGGAAGAAGAACATCGTATCCTGCCACGGACGCTCCATCGGCGGATGGTGGGGCCGCGGCGGTATCCCGAAGCGGAAGAAAAGGTGTACGAGCAGCATGACCCCGGCCACGAGCAGCGCATTGGCGAGCAGGAATCGCCCCACATGCCGCGTGAAAAGGTAACGGTCGATCAGCAGGAGATAGTTCACGTAAAATACCGCCATGAAGGAGAGGGGAACCACCAGAAACCGCACGTATTCCTGCATGTTCATAACGGGCTCGCGGCCGCCCGGTACGAAAAAGCGGAAGGCCGAAAAACCACGCTCCAGGCCGCCAGGTGGAGCCAGAAGCCCGTATGTCTGGATTGCAGGGATGTCATCCTGTTGCAAATATAGGAATTATCCGGGTATTTCATGCTTCTTTTTCTGTATGGCGACGGCTGTTTCGGATTCGGCCGGTTTTCCGAAAAATAGGGTCGGCACCTTATCCCCAAAGCGGTTATTCGTAGCGCAGTGCGTCGATGGGGTTGAGCATCGCGGCTTTCTGGGCCGGATACCATCCGAAAAAGATGCCCGTAAGGGTGCAGACGGCGAACGAAAGGAAAACGCTCCAGGGCTGGATATAGATCGGGAATGCCGCGAAGATATTGACGAGTACGGCGGCGCCCACGCCGACGAGGATGCCGATCACGCCGCCCGTGACGCTGATCAGGATCGATTCGATCAGGAACTGCGCCAGAATGTCGCGCCCTTTGGCTCCGATACTCATGCGCAGGCCGATTTCCCGGGTGCGTTCGGTCACCGAAACGTACATGATGTTCATGATGCCGATGCCGCCTACGAGCAGCGAAATGCCCGCTACGGCCGCCAGCAGCAGGGTCATCATGTCGGTCGTCGAAGTGAGCATCGACGAAAGCTCCTGCTGGGAGCGGATCGTGAAGTCGTCTTCGTCGGTCGCCTTGAGCTTGTGGTTGGTCCGCAGGATTTGCGTGATCTCCTCGATGGCCTGGTCGGTATATTCTTCGCTCAATGCCGAGCAGGTGATCGATTGCAGGTGGGTGATGGCGAGGATTCGCTTCTGAACCGTGGTGTAGGGGGCCAGAATCAGGTCGTCCTGGTCCATACCCATACTGTTATAACCTTTGCTCTCGAGTACGCCGACGATACGCAGCGGAATCTTTCCGAAGCGGATCACTTTGCCCACGGGACTTTCTCCGTCCGGAAAAAGCTCGTCCACGACCGATTTGCCCACCAGACATACCTTGGCGGCGGTCTTGACGTCCTGTTCCGAGAAGATATCCCCCTCCTCGACCTTGTAGCGCCGGATGTCCAGGTATTCCGGGCTGATGCCGTAAACGGTCGTCGGCGTGTTGTTGGCGCCGAAGATGGCCTGTCCGGAGCTATTGACCGAAGGCGAAATGTAGCTGATATAGCGTGCTTGCGTCTGAATGGCTTCCAAGTCCTTGAGTTTGAGCGACTCCATATCCGCCGCGTCGAGCCGCACGCCGCCCCGCCGGTCGCCGCCGGGATGGATCATGATCATATTCGATCCCATTTCGCTGATCTGGGCCTGAATGCTCCGCTTGGACCCCTGCCCGATTGCCAGCATCGTGATTACCGATCCTACGCCGATAATGATGCCCAGCATGGTGAGAAATCCGCGCAGCTTGTTGTTGCTGAGTGCTTTGAAGGCTATTTTGAAAAGGTTCGTGAGGTTCATGGTCTGCTCGTGTTTCCGTGCTCGGGTTCGGATGGATGGTTTGTTTTAGTCGTCGGTTGCGGGCAGTTTCGCCAGGGCTTCGGCGGCGCTCAGGATCTGTTCGTTGCGGACGTCGCTTATGATGTGTCCGTCGCGCAGGGTTACGTTGCGGCTGCTGTAACGGGCGATTTCGGGGTTGTGCGTCACGAAGATAATCGTGCGTCCCTGGGCGTGGAGCTGCTGGAAGAGTACCAGTACTTCGAAGGCTGGTGCGGGTGTCGAGGTTCCCCGTCGCTTCGTCCGCGAGGATGACGGCCGGATCGTTGACCAGCGCCCGCGCGATCGCCACGCGTTGCATCTGCCCGCCCGACATCTGGCTTGCCTCTTATGCAGCATGCGGTCGCCGAGACCGACGTTGCGGAGCGCTTGTTCGGCCCGTTCCCGTCGCTGTGCGGCCGAGTAGGTCGAGTTGTACATCAGCGGCAGCTCGACGTTCTCCAGCGCCGTAGTTTTGGGCAGCAGGTTATAGTTCTGGAAGACGAAACCGATCTTGCGGTTGCGCAGCGTGGCACGGGCGTTCTTGTCCATCGAGCGCACGGCGATTCCGTCGAGGTAGTATTCGCCCGAGGTAGGCGTGTCGAGGCAACCGAGCGTGTTCAGCAGCGTCGATTTCCCCGATCCCGACGTGCCCATGATCGTCACGAACTCTCCTTCGGTGATCGTCAGCGAAATTCCGCGCAGTGCGTGCACCACCTCGTCGCCGACGACGAAATCCCGTCGTATGCGGTCCAGTCGGATGACCTCTTTCATCATCGCTCGCTACTTTTTTCTTGTTGTTGCTTCCCGGAGGTCCCGGCATGAAGGGGCGCGCTCGATGGCGGCAGCTTCCTCGCGGGGTTTGGCCGTTACCAGTCCGGTAACGATCTCCTCGCTGCCCGTGAGCCCTTCGGTGATTTCGGTCATATCGCCGCTGGCTGCTCCTGCATATACCCGGCGAGGGCGGAGCGTCGTTCCCTCTTTCACCCACAGTTCCCTGCTTCCCGGGGCCGCCTGTTGCTCCGTTTGATCGATAGTCAGCCCGAGTTCTCCCAGCAATTCCGCATTGGGAACGAAGCGCAGGGCTTTGGTCGGGACGGCTGTTGCGTCGTCTTTTTCGAGCGTGAAGATCGTCACGTTGGCCGTAAGTCCCGGTTTGAGTTTCAGGTCGGGATTCGGAGCGTCGATGACCACTTCGTAGGTGACCACGTTCGATTCGGTCGTGGCTTCGAGCCGTACCTGGAGGACCGTCCCCTCGAACGTGTCGTCCGGATAGGCATCTACGGAGAACTGTACCCGCTGGCCGTCGGCGACCTGGCCGATGTCGGCTTCGTCCACATCGGCCACGACCTGCATCTGTGTCAAGTCGTTGGCGATGGTGAAGAGCGTCGGGGTTTCGAATCCGGCAGCCACCGTCTGGCCCTCTTCGACGGCACGGCTGATGACCACGCCGTCGATCGGCGAGGTGATGGTCGCATAACCCAGGTTGCGCTTTACCTTGACCATTGCCGCCTGGCTCTGCTCGTAGGCGTTGCGGGCCGTTTCGTAGAGGTAAAAAGCCTGGTCGTACTCTGCATCGCTCACCAGTTGTTTTTCATGCAGGGTCTTGGTGCGGGCGTAGTTCTTGGTCTGGTATTCGTATTCGGTTTTGCTGCTGGCGAGTTGTGCCTGAGCCGATTCGAGTTCGGCCTGTAGGGTCACCTTGTCCATTTCGGCGATCAGTTGTCCGGCTTTCACCTGGTCGTTGTAGTCGGCATAGAGCTTGTCGATGATGCCCGATACCTGCGTGCCGACCTCGACCTGCGTAACCGGCTCGACCGTTCCGGTCGCCGTCACCGAGTTGCGGATGGTGATATGGCTTATGGGGGCGGTTTCGAGCAGGACTTTCGGCCCTTTCGAGGGGCGTGCGATCAGCCAGATGCAGACGCCTGCGGCTACTACGCCCGCCGCTATGAGCAGATTCCGTTTTTTCATATCTTCGATTATCGATTTATCCGGTGCGGCCCCGCTTGGCGGAACCCGCTTGTGCGGATTAGTAAATGTCGCTCGCAGGAAGCCCCTGATAGATGTTGAGCAGTTCGATACTCAGCAGGGTGAGATATTTGGCTTGCAGGACCTGTTGCTGTGCTGCCGAATATTCGTTTTGGGCCGTGATCAGCTCGACGGTGTTTTTCACTCCGACGCGGAACTGTTCGCTGGTCAGCTCGTAACTCTCCCGGGCGTATTTCTCCTTTTCGCGGGCCGAGAGATACTGGGCCTGGGCCGATACGGCGTCCAGGTAGGCCGATTCCACGTTCCGTAACAGCTCTTTTTGCAGCGATGTCCACTCCAGATAGCTGTCGTTGAGGGCGATTTTCGCCTTATTGACGGCCGTGCGGTTCTTACGGTTCGAGAAAATCGGGATGTTGAGCGTGAGCCCTACGTTTTCGTTGAAGCGGTTCCATATCTGGCTGCCGCTTTCGAAGTCGTTGTTCGACATATGTCCCGTTCCCACGCTGGCGGATAGGGATATGGAAGGGAAGAATCCGGCACGTGCGCTTTTTTCTTCCAGCTTCGCCGCCTCGATGCCCAACTCTCCCCTACGGATCTGAGGCATGACTTTCAGAGCCGTTTCATACACTTCGTTTTTGGGCGGCAAAGCCTTCAGCACGTTCTCTTCTTTAACCCCCGGCACGGCCGGATTCATCTCTTCCATAATATCTAATTCAAGCAGTTGCTTGAGTTGCAGTTTATAGTTGTCCAGTGTCGAGCCGGCTACGACTATCTGGTATTCGTCGCTCGAATATTGGCTTTGGAGCTGGGCGAAATCCACGCGGCTGATCGAGCCCGTGCGCAGCATCTCTTCGGCCCGGTCGCGCTGGGCCTTCGAGGCTTCGGCCGTGCTGCGGTTGATTCGCACGGCGTCGGCGGCGTAAAGGCACTGCATGTAAGCCTGTACGATGGCGATGCGGATGTCGTTCACGGATTCCTCGACCGAGAGAGCATCCATTTGATTCTGGACTTTCTGCCTCTTGACTTCCGTACGGAGCTTGCCACCTTCGAAGATCGTCATTCCCGCCGTTATGCCGTAGGTCCCCGTATAACTGTTGTTGTCCGTGACTTCGGACGAAGGGTAGTTCGTGTAACTTTGCGTGGTCGATGCCACCAGCGACGGAAAGAGGGCGGCTTTCGCCTGTTTGGTATCCTCGATGCCCGAAAGTTGGTTGTTGCGGCTTTGCCGTACCTGGATGTTGTTCTGGTAAGCGTAGTCCAGACACTCCTGCAAGGTCCATGTTTTGGACGCTTCCTGTGCGGTTGCATTCCGTAGCCCCGACAGAAGAAGGGAGCAAAGCAGTATCGGCAGGAGTCGTTTCATGGTTTTGGTTTTGACGCAAAACTAACGACGGCTTTCCGTGCGTGCAATTGAAATAGACGAAGAGGGGAATTTTATCGACGAACGGCCGGTTTCGGGAAATAACCGGAATAACGAACCCTGCGATCCGCTCGGATTTCGGGATGCAGGGTCGGATACGAAAAAGTCCGCCGACCTTTATTAGGGTACGGGGTCGTATCCGCTGCCGCCCCAGGGATGACAGCGCGAGAGTCTTTTGAGCGTAAGCCACGTTCCTTTCAGGGGACCGTACTTGCGCAGCGCTTCGAGCGCGTATTGGGGAACAGGTCGGCGTGTAGCGGCACGAAGCGGGAGTGAAGGGCGATATGCAGCGTTGATAGAACTTTACCAGCACGATCAGCGGCAGCGTGCAGACCCGCCTAAAGCCTCGCCATAATTTGTTCCATGATTTTCTGTACGGCATGTTCTATGACCCGGTAGGGGGTGAGCTCTTTGGATGAATAGATCAGGGCGAGATCCAGTGCGACGGGATTTCCCTCCCGGTCGAAGATCTCTTTGTTGAGCCGGTAAGCCTCCTTCATACGACGACGCTGCAGATTGCGCTTGTTGGCCCGTTTCTGAAACTTCTTGGGAACCGAAAAGAGTACTTCGACCGAAGGAATTTCGTCCGCTTCGGCGATCCAGACGTAGCGCAGCGGATAGACGAATCCGCTCTCCCCGCTTTCGAACAGGCGGCGGATGGCCCCGAACGAACGAAGCCTTTCCTGACGGGGAAGCGAACGGTCTGTCATAGCTGAAACAGGTAACTGTATGCGGTTTTAATGCCGTTTTCGGTCGGTGTCGGCGAAATCGCGACGGAAATAGCGTCGTCCGC
>ENA-OQDA01001002-OQDA01001002.1-human-gut-metagenome-genome-assembly--contig:-NODE-1002-length-10676-cov-4.338421_pt1 | contig 10676 bp, 10 predicted proteins | sample MGYA00242771_ERZ504603 | MGnify/ENA primary metagenome ERZ504603 (study PRJEB26092, sample SAMD00036328) | human gut metagenome | host: Homo sapiens | study: EMG produced TPA metagenomics assembly of...
ATCCGGCGCTGGCGGCTGGGGAAATATATCCGGCTATCCAAAGAGGACTTGAAAAAGGGCAAGGACGATAGCAACAGCGTCAAAAACCAGCGCGATCTGCTCAATGATTTTTACCACAAGCACATAGACGAATTTGAAAGCACTTCCGAATATGTGGACGATGGACACACGGGAACGGACGCCAACCGCGAGAATTTCCAGCGGCTCCTGGCCGATGTAATGAGCGGAAAAATCAACTGCGTTGTGGTAAAAGACCTTTCCCGTTTCGCCCGGAATTACAGCGATGCGGGAAGTCTGATTGATAACCTGTTTGTCCAGATGGGTGTCCGCTTTATCAGCCTTGCGGAAAATGTGGACAGCTTTACAAACCCGGACAGCGTTTCCAGCATCATCGTCCCCATTACGAATGTAATGAACGATCAATACTGCTATCAGACTTCAAAGAAAATCCGCCAGGTATTTGATTACAAGCGGCGCAACGGGCAGTACATCGGCTCCTTTGCCCCCTATGGCTATATAAAAGATCCGAAAGACAAGCATCAGTTGATTGTCGATCCCGAGGCCGCCGAGATTGTAAAGCTCATTTATAACATGACTTTGCAAGGGGAAACAAGACGGGCCATCGTCTACCACTTGAATGACCACGGCATACCCAGTCCGACAACCTACCGGAAAAACAAAGGTCTGCCGTATTCCTGCGCTGTGTCTGACAATCCCATGTGGGGAGATCGGGTGCTGAAAAACATTCTCACAAATCCCATTTATACCGGGGATTTAGTCCAGGGCCGCCGCCGTGTAAAAAGCTACAAGGTACATGAGATTGAGGCGGTGCCGGAGGAAGAATGGGTGCGGGTGGCTGATACCCACGAGGCAATCATAGACCGGGAAACCTTTGATAAAGTGCAGGCCCTTTTGAAACGGGACACCCGGACGGCTCCACGGAAAACGGAGCTCCATCTGTTCAGCGGCTTTCTCCGCTGTGCGGACTGCGGCAAATCCATAACACGGAGCCAGAGCGGGAAAAATGTATATTATGCCTGCTCTACTTACAAATACCGCTCCCGGGCCGCCTGCTCCATGCACTCAATCAAGCATGAGCGGCTGGAAACCGCCGTCCTGTTTGGTATTCAGTACCAGGTGCATTTGGCTGTTTCCTATTCCGAGGCGATTGCCCGTATCAATTCGGCCCCTATCAAAAAAGCCAGTCTTTCCGACTGGACGATCTGATTACCGCAAAGGAGCGGGAACTGGCGAAAATTACCCGTTACAAACAGTCCTTATATCAAGACTGGAAAGACGGGGAATTACCCAGCAGGACTACCGAAACATGAAAGCCGACTATGAACGGCAGGCCGCCGTCCTTTCCGATGTGCTGGAACGGCTGACAACGGAACGGGCAGAACTGGCAAACGGTGTTGACAATGAACATCCCGCGCTGGTGGCATTTATGAAATATCAGAACATCGAAACGCTCAACCGTGAAATCCTCATTGAGCTTGTGGATCATATAAAGGTCTACGAAAACGGCAATATCAAGATTAAATTCAAGTTTGCTGACGAGCTCCGCAAGATTGCCGAGTACATTGAAATTAACACTTCTGAAATTCCCGCCGTGGCGGGCTGATGCTCGCCACATCCTTTCTGGCAGTGTGTTTTCCTAATATGAAACATTCATATGAAATCTGCTGCTCTCCTATTGTTTTTCCAGCAACCAAACAGAAATTATATCTTATTTGCAATATTATTTTGTAAATCTACACCAACCAATCGAGTAGGAGAAATTTTCTGCTTTCGCAGAAATTTCGACCTCTCACACCACCGTGCGTACGGTTCCGTACACGGCGGTTCAATCAACTTAACAAGTAACACACCTTTCGGTGTAGTAATCTAACATTGAGACTAATCCAAATGAGGCTAGTCTTTTGTTGGTAATTACATAATTCAATGCCCCGCTACATACATGGGCTATCCTCGCTCCTGTGTACGCTATCGAGTATGCATCTTCTTTATTCATTCCAAGTTTTATCAGATTCTCAGCACGGTTTTGTGGTGTTTTCCAATGTTTCCAAATGCACATACGAAGTCTGTACCTGATATTACTGTCAAGTTCTTTGCAGAGTGTTTTCATACTTCCTATCTTGAAGTAGTTAATCCACCCTCTGATAAGCTGATTGAGCTTTTCCACCTTGTAGCTGTTGCTAACGCCCCAACTACGGCAAGTGAGTTTTCTCATTCTGTTCTTAAACTTCGCTACTGATTGCTTTAATAAAGGATTCCTTGTCGGCAACAATCATCTTGTTGCTGTCCGTCAATATGATGCTGTACTTTCCGTCCTTGTAGGCAAGCTCCTTTGTGATGTCATTCTTACCGCCCGACATAAAGCTCGGAATGGTGTTATGCTCACGCAGCATTGCAACAATCTGGTCATACACTGCCCTTGCTCCGCTGTTGGCATAATTTGAACCGAAGTGCAGGCTGTAAACGGTGGTGCTTGTCTGGTTATATGAGCCTGTGGCTTCACGGCAGCCTGTGACAAACTCCCATACGAGAGTCTGCGTGGCAAGCCATTTTTCATCATCACTTCCCGACAGATTATTTCGGTTGCCCTGATACCCATAGAGCAGGGCAAGCCCAACCGCCTTTTTCTGGTTGGCTGAAAGTGCGTTCCAAGTATCAGAGGAAGCCTTTTTCAAGGTGTTTCCTGTTTTCAGCGGTACTCCCGGCTGAATACAAAACGCATTCTCGCCGTCCACAAACATACGGTACTTGTAATTTCCCGTTCCGCCTGCGGTATAACCGCCGATATTCGCACTGGAATTGTACCTCATCGCATTACCGTTGCTGTCATAGGTGTGGGAAAAGGAAATCGTCCCGATGTCACCCGCAGCAAACGCCGTCGCAGGCATTATGGATAATGCCGTGACCGCAGCCATTACAAAAGCCGCAGCCTTTTTGAACAATTTAGGGATTTTCATAGTTACCTCCTGTAATTTGGATTGAATATTTTGCCTTACTGACCGAAAAAAGCTGTCCGTTATGGACAGCCTAAAGTATTTCTTTTCTCGGATAGTTACTGGCAGTAGTTAGGGGGTGAGGTGTGGAGAGGGGGAAGCCGAAATAATGGCTATCCACTCAAATGGGCAGACCTCGCCCTCGATGTGTGGCTATCTCTCGTGAGCCTTGTTCCGCTGCAAGTGTCGGTTATAAAACTCCAACGCCTTGACAACAAAATCCGTTTCCTGCCCTCTGGGAACAGTCTTGGGAATGAGCTTGGTTATCCTCTCGTCACGGAAAGCAGGTTTTTCCTTCTGGTTGGGCTTTTCTTCCTCCATAATGGACTGGATAACCTCGGAAGTGAGCTTGCCGTCTTGGTTATACTTCTTCATTTTGATAGCCTGTGCCAATGACGGGGTAGCATCGTTGTACTCCATTGCTTCAAGCAGGGTGTATTGCTGTTCCTCGGTCAGATAAGAAACCTCAACCGCAGGACGAAAAGCAATCTGCCTTTCATCTACCATTTGTAGGATTTCGGGAACAAGCTCCGTTAGACGGATATAGCGGCGTATCTGGTCTTTGCTTTCTCCAACAAGTTCTCCTAATTCCTCATCAGAACGCCCTTTTGATAAATTAGTCGCCAATGGCGACGCATTTTCTTTTGGGGGTCTGCCTGCCTGTCGTTTCATAGCTTCCAACCGCATTTTATACGCAAACGCTTTCTCACTCGGCAAAATAACAGAGCGTTGGAGATTACTTTCCACCATAACAATAATGGCTTCATCACGGGTAAGCTCTTTGACCTCGCATTTCAGCGTTTCAAGTCCTGCAAGTTCACAAGCCTTTTTTCGCCTGTGACCACTGATAAGCTCATACCGTCCGTCCTCTTTTAAGCGAACTGTCGCAGGGGTCATTACACCGTTTCGCTTGATACTCTCAACAAGTTGTTCCATATCTTCGTCCATCAAAACCTTGAACGGGTGGTCTGGAAACTCGTCAATCTCCGATATGGGAATATCCCGTATCTTGCTTAGCTTTGCTTCCTCACGGCTTTCGTCCGTCTGAAAAAGGTCATCGTAAGCGGTCAGTTCGATTTTGGTTTCTCTGCTTCTCGCCAATCTCTGCCACCTCCTTTCCGAACTGCTCATAAGCTGCGGCAACCTTACCGCTTTTGTCGTAAGCAAAAATGCTCTTGCCCTCTGCGGTAGCTTCCACCGCACGGATAGAATGGGGTATCTCCGTATCAAAGACCTTGATTTTCTGCCCATAAGCATTTTTGACCGTTGCCGTGATTTCCTTAGAAATGTTGGTACGGGGCATTACCATAGTCATTAAAATACCGTCTATCCGCAGCTTGGGATTGATTTGTCGTTTTACCATTGACACAGAGCGAAGCAACAGCTCCAAACCTTTCGCTGAGAGATAGTGCGGCTGTGTTGGGATAATCACGCTGTCAGCCGCCGCCAGAGCATTTATCGTTATCATACCGAGAGAGGGCATACAGTCGATAAGCACATAATCGTAATTCTTCTTAACCTCATTTACATAGGTTTTCAGAACACGCTCACGGCTCATAGCATTGATAAGCCTTACCTCAAAGCCTGATAACTCAATGTTGGACGGAAGCAGGTCAACGCCCTCGCCGTGGTGTATGATACCTTGCGAAACATCAAAAGATTTATCGTCTATGATGTTCTGCATTACGGTGGAGAGCGTTATGGGTATATCGTCAGGTCTGTTGTAGCCGAGTGCCATTGTGAGATTTGCCTGTGCATCAGCATCAATGAGCAGGACTTTCTTTCCTTGCTGTACCAGACCTACGCCCAGATTGACCGCCGTGGTCGTTTTACCGACACCGCCTTTCTGATTGGTCAGAGCAATCACTTTGCAATTTGACATTTGTGCGTCCTCCTTTCGCATAAATTTAGCCGCTTTGTCAAGGCGGCTATGTAAAAAAGAGTGAGAGAACGCAAAAAGCCGCTTACTCTTAGGGAAATAAGAATAAGCGGCTATGTGCGATATGTCTTAGATATGTTCAATTTTCATTTTCTTGACAGGCGCATTGACAACCTTGAAAATCAGCTCGTCAACGCAGTCCGTGTATCTGCTTTCCTGTATCAGCCTGTTTTTCAGCTCTACAAGGCTATGTATTACCAACTGTCGCTCGTGGCTATCCAGATATGCGTGATAGGTTTTATCTCTCATAGACTTGTCCTCCTTACACTTTCATTATATTTATAATCTCATCTAAATTCCAATGTGCAAATGCTTGTCCGTTTATGCCACATCAGGAACAGCAACACATATATTGATAGTGCGTTTTTCTCCACGCTGAATGACCGCAGGGTGCTCCGCAAAGTCAAACTGATTGTTTATGCCATACCTTACAACCTTATCTGTGGTACGGAAGGTATGTAACCGAAAGCCGTAAAAATGCGGATTTTCAGCGTTTTTCAGGATATGGAACATTTCCGTTGCTTCTGTAGGCACCGAGGAGCTGGGGCATCTGGAGATGATCGGCGCCATCGTCCATCAACTGACCCGCAATCTGAACGATGAGCAGGTGCGGGAGGGCGGCTTTGCGCCCTATTTCGTCGACCACACCACTGGCGTCTACCCCACCGCCGCCTCTGGCTTCCCCTGGAACGCCGCCTCCATGGCGGTCAAGGGCGATGTGATCTGCGACCTGTCCGAGGACATGGCCGCCGAGCAGAAGGCCCGGGTTACCTATGACAACATCCTGCGCATGTCCGACGATCCAGATGTCAACAACGTCATCCGGTTCCTGCGTGAGCGGGAGGTGGTTCATTTCCAGCGCTTCGGCGAGGCGGTGCGTCTGGCCAAGGAGAAGATGGACCAGAAAAACATCTACTTACCAACCCGGCGTTTGACAAATAAAACCATTAGAGCCCCGCCACAGCTTCGTTGCGGGCTTGGCTTCGTCGCCACTGGGCTTGCGTTTTTTGCCGCTGGCGCTATGATCTAATATAGAAGAAAAAAATAAAGAGAAGCGGAAGAATTTCGTCAAATTCACTATAGCGAAAATGGAGTGGCGCGTATGGGCAGGGGTCCAATTGGAACATGTGGTGCGGGAGTACACCGATGGGAAGGACAACCATTCGGGCGGTAGACGACATCAGCTTTACCATACCGGAGGGGAAATACACCATCATTTTGGGGGGCCAGCGGCGCGGGCAAATCTACGGTACTCAACATCTTGGGCGGCATGGACTCCCCCACCTCCGGCCGGGTGACGGTCAACGGCAGGGAGATCTCCGGCTTCAACAAGCGTCAGCTTACGGAGTACCGCCGGGAGAGCATCGGCTTTGTCTTTCAGTTCTACAACCTGATGCCCAATCTGACGGTGCTGGAGAACGTGGAGCTGGCCAGCCAGATCTGTAAGAATCCTCTGGACTCCCGGCAGGTGCTGGCCATGGTAGGGCTGGGAGACCGGCTGAACAACTTCCCAGCCCAGTGCTCCGGCGGAGAGCAGCAGCGCGGCGCCATCGCCCGTGCGCTGGCCAAGAATCCCGATGTCCTGCTCTGCGACGAACCCACTGGGGCGCTGGACTACCAAACCGGAAAGGCTATTCTGGCCCTGCTGTACGATCTGTGCAAAAAGAGCCGGAAGACCGTGGTGGTGGTCACCCACAACGGGGCGCTGGCGCCGACGGCGGACGTGCTCATTCGGATGAAAAGCGGAAAAATCGAATCTTTTGAGGAGAATCCGAGTCCGGTGCCTGTGCAGGAGCTGGAGTGGTAGGATGATCTGGAAAAACTTTGTGCGGGATCTGCGCCGCACGGCCTCCCGCCTGATCTCGGTCAGCATCATCACCATGATCGCGGTGATGGTCTATACCGCCCTCAGCGGCATCCTCACCAATATAGAGCGCATCTCCGCCTCCTATCTGGAGGGGCAGAATGTGGCGGACTACTGGCTCACAGGCGTCAATCTGGACCAGGGGGACTGCCGGACGCTGGAGGGCATCGCAGGGGTGACCGGGGTGCAGCCCCGGGTAGTTCTGGACGCGGAGGAGCGCCACGACAGCGGTGTGACGCTCCAGCTCTATGCCGTCCCCGGGGACTACGCCATCAACACGCCCTATGTGGTGGAGGGCCGCCTGCCGGAGAGCAGCCGGGAGATCGTGCTCAGCGATACGCTGGCAGGGGCCCGGGGGCTCCATCCCGGGGACTGGTACGAGTTGACACTGACGGGAACCGGCCGGTACCTGCGGGTACGGATCAGCGGACTGGTCAAAGACCCGGAGTGCCTCTACTATGTGAATACCACAACGCCGGCCCCGGATTTGACCCACTATGCCTTTGCCTATGGAAATGAGACGCTTTTGCAGGAGCTGATGGGGGCAAACCGCTACAATCAGATCTGCATCACCACCGACGGAAGCCTCTCTGCGGCGCGGCTCCGGCTGGCGGTGGACGCGGCCCTGGGGGACCGGGTCGTGAACATCCTGTCACTGGAGGACAATACCCAGGCCTACTATCTGCTGGAGATGCGGGACAATCTGGCGCCCATACTCAACATTTTCCCGGTGCTCTTTTTCCTGTGCGCGGTGCTGATGATGGTGAGCACCATGAACCGGCTGATCGAGAACGCCCGCTCGGATATCGGAACCTTCAAGGCGCTGGGGTACTCTGACGCCAAAATCATGTGCTATTATCTGCTCCATGCCCTCCTGGTGGTCGTGGTAGGGTTCCCGGTGGGCGCATGGCTGGGGCGGTATGTGTCCGCCCTGATCGTTTCCACCATCGCCATCGGGTGTGATCTGCCGCCCTATACGGTGGTACACGACTTTGCGCCGGCTGGGGCGGGCTCTGGGGCTGACCGCCCTGTGCTGCATCGGGAGCGCCTGGCTGGTGGCCCGCTCGCTGCTGAAGGAGACCCCGGCCCAGTGTATGCGGCCCAAGCCGCCCAGGAGCACGAGCCCGTGGCGCTGGAGCGGCTCGGCCCGGTCTGGCATCGGCTGGGCTTTAATCAGAAGTACATCATCCGCAATACCCTCCGCAACAAAGTGCGTATGGCCACCTGTATCTTCGGTATCGCCTTCTGTATGGCGCTGGTCTTTCTGGCCTTTGCTCTGCGGGACTCCATTCAGGCCTACTCGGACGCGCTGGCCGAGCGGCAGAACCGCTACGACCTCATGGTGGATCTGAGCACGTCGGTGACTGAGGGGCAGTACCGGCGGCTCGCCAATGACGTGGGTGTAACGGAGGCGGAGCTGGAGATGAGCACCGCCTGCTGGCTCTACACGGACTCGCAGCGGGCCACGGCGGCGCTCACAGTGACGGAGGATCAGGTCTCGCTGAAGCGGTATGACCCCTATGCCGAGGGCGCGCTCACCCTTCCGGGGAACGGGCTGGTGCTGGAGGAGTCCCTGGCGAATGAGCTGGGACTGCGGGCCGGCGACCGGGTGACGCTCCGGTTTGCCGGGGACAGCCGGTATTACTCCGTGCCTGTGGCGGAGGTCAACCGCTGTGTCAGCGGGGTCTGCCTGAGCCGCAGCCTGTGGCGGGGCCTGGGCCTGGCTTACACGCCCACGGCCGCCTACCTCACCAGCGATGGGCCGGAGGCGCTGGCCGAGCGGCTGGGGGACTATGACTTCGTGGACGCATGGCAGACCCGTCAGGCCGCCACAGCCGCCGCGGTGGAGCGGCTGAGCAGCATGTCCATGGTGGTCTATATCCTGATCCTGTTCGGCGGCGGGCTGGCCTGCATCGTCATTTACAATCTCGGTATCATGAGCTTCTTTGAGCAGCTCCGCAGTCTGGCGACCTTGATGGTGCTGGGCTTTTATGAGAAGGAGATCAAGACCCTTCAGTTGAGCGAAAACATCATTTTCGCCGTGTGTGGGATTCTCCTGGGCATCCCGCTGGGGGTTTCCCTGAACCGCATGATCCTGGCCTCCATCACCACCATGCCTCTGATGGAGGCTACCAGGCCGGCCTCTCTGGCCCTGTCCTGTGCGGTGACGCTCCTGTTCGCATTGGCAGTCAACGTGGTGATCGGGCGTAAAATGCGGGAGATCGACATGCTGGGCGCGCTCAAGAGCGTGGAATAACAAAGAGGTGGATGGAATGAAACGATTGAAACAGGGTGCGGCTGCGCTGACCGGTGTGCTGCTTCTGCTGAGCGGCTGCTCCGGCGGCGTGGATGAATACCAATGTGTGCATCCGGAGACCGGGACTCTGGTGCAGCAGCTTGTGGAGGGCACAGGGACGGTGAGCTATCGGGAGGAGTATTCCGTCATCCCTACCGTCAGCGCCAAGATCCTCTCCTGTTCCATCGAGGAGGGGGACACGGTTACGGCCGGACAGGTGCTCTATGTGCTGGACTCCGGCGCTCTGGAGGATCAGATCACCCAAGCCCGCCTGTCCCTGAACAGCGCGCAGGCATCCTATGCCCAGGCGGTGGACGCCTGTACGGATCTGACCGTTCCCGCCCATGCCTCGGGGACGGTGACGGAGGTCTATGTCCACGTGGGAGACTATGTGAATACGGGAACCGCCATCGCATCACTGGTGGACAGCGCTAACCTCACCCTGACGGTGCCCTTCGCGGCGGAGGACGCGGCGGACATGGCCCCGGGCAATACCGCGGCGATCACCTTTCCGGGACAGGCGGGCACGGTCACCGGGTCGGTAGAACGAGTGTACGATACACCGACGGCACTCTCCGGCGGCCGGGAGGGCGTCTATGTGGAGTTTGCCTTCCGCAATCCGGGCGCGGTGCTGAGCGGGACGGCGGCTCTGGCCTCGGTGGGCGGCGCCGCCTGTATGGAGGCCGGAACAGTGGCCAACGCCACGGAGCAGTCCATCTACGCCACCCAGTCCGGCCAGGTGGCCTCTCTGCCCATCCAGGCGGGAACCGCCGTCACTGCCGGTCAGACGGTGATGACCTTGGAGAACGCCAGCCTGACCAACGCCGTAACCAACGCCTCTCTCTCGGTAGAATCGGCGCAGGTCAACCTGGCCCAACTGGAGGCCAAGCGGGCGGACTACACCGTGACGCGCCCGTGGACGGCACGGTGCTGGAGCGCCCGTTCAAGACCGGCGACTACGCGGCGGCGGCCACCTCCCTGGCCACCCTAGCCCAGCCGGATTCCCTGTGTGTCTCTGTGGAGATTGATGAGCTGTATATCAATCAGGTGGGGGTTGGCCAACTGGCGCGGATCACCTTTGCGGACGGCCAGACCCATGAGGCGCGGGATTACGACGGGGTTGTAAGCCGTATGGATGACACCGGCGTGTCCTCCGGCGGGGTGACGGACTACAGCGTAGAGATCAGCCTGACCCGTACCGAAGAGCTGAAGGCCGGGATGAACGTCACGGTGGAGATCCTGGTGGCCCAGAGCGAGGACTGCATGAGCGTTCCCTCTGAGGCGGTGACAGGCGGTGTGGTCCGCGTGCTGCGGGACGGCGCGCGGGAGCCGGTGGAGGTGCCGGTGGAGACCGGACTGTCCGGGGACGGCGTGACCGAGATCCGCTCCGGCCTGTCGCCGGAGGATTGGGTCGTCGTGGATGCTTATTAAGATGGGGTGTCGATAGGATGGGAAACGAAATCAAGACGGTATTGCTGAAATCAGTACAACTGTACGATCCAGATCCCAAAGGGATCTGCGACCTCTTTCTGTGCGGCGGGCGGGTCGCTGCCGTCGGCCGGGGGC
>ENA-OQDA01001003-OQDA01001003.1-human-gut-metagenome-genome-assembly--contig:-NODE-1003-length-10664-cov-2.981019_pt1 | contig 10664 bp, 12 predicted proteins | sample MGYA00242771_ERZ504603 | MGnify/ENA primary metagenome ERZ504603 (study PRJEB26092, sample SAMD00036328) | human gut metagenome | host: Homo sapiens | study: EMG produced TPA metagenomics assembly of...
CCGTTGGCCACATCCACATTCTTGATATCAGGATAATACATGTATAATCTTCTCTATATGAGGCTAGGCCCCTGACGGGGCCCCATTGTTCGGTTTGTTGATCTCCTTACAGGTGGGTGACGCGGGCCTTGATCTCCTTGGTCTTGCCCACATTCCAGAACTTCTCGCCCAGGTAGCCGCAGGTCCGGCGGACGACATTCATCTTCCGCTGGTCCTTATTGTGGCAAACCGGGCATTCCCACTCTCCGTCATCATTGATGATGATCTCGCCATCGAAGCCGCAGATGTGGCAGTAGTCGCTCTTGGTATTGAACTCGGCATACTGGATGTTGTCGTAAATGAACTTCACGACCTCCTCCAGGGCTTCCAGATTCTTGCCCATGTTGGGTATTTCCGCGTAGGAGATGCAACCGCCACTGGAGATGGGCTGGAACTGGTTCTCGAAGGTCAGCTTCGAGAAAGCATCGATGTGCTCACGAACATCTACATGGTAGCTATTCGTATAATAGCCCTTGTCGGTGACATCGGGGATGTCGCCGAACCGCTCGCGGTCGATGCGGGCGAACCGGTAGCAGAGAGATTCGGCCGGGGTTCCATAGAGGGCAAACCCGATGTTGGTCTCAGCTTTCCAGTCGTCGCAGGCCTTCCGCAGCCGTTTTATCACCCGTATGGCAAACTCGGTGCCCACAGGATCTGTGTGGCTGACTCCCTTCATGAGCTTGGTGGTCTCGTAGAGGCCAATGTAGCCCAGAGAGATGGAAGAATAACCGCCATAGAGCAGTGGTTCAATGGACTCCCCTTTGCCCAGCCGGGCGATGGCGCCGTACTGCCAGTGCAGCGGGCTGCAGTCGGAAGTTACCTTCTTCAGAGCATTGTGCCGGCACATCAAAGCCTCGAAGCAAAGCTCCAGGCGCTCGTCCAGCAGGGACCAGAACTTCTCCTCATCTCCTGCGGCAAGGATGCCTATCTGTGGCAGATTGAGGGAGACGACACCTTGGTTGACAATTTCTTGGACTATCTCTTAGCAGAGGCCTCCATCCTGGAGACATGCTCCTTGCGCTTCGGCGGGTGATAAACTCCCACCTAAATACTCACAGCTCAAGAGCTGCTTTTTATAGTCTCTACACCTTCAATGCTAATAATCTCATATTGCTCTTGGAACCACTTGTGCTGTTTACATTTCGAGAGAGCTCCATTTGCAACTTTGTGACCTGTATGTTCAATGAATGCCCGGACACTTGAAAATGAAAGAACTTCATTTGACCGTTTGTCCAAAACCTTTATAGATTTCAGATGACCCTTCCTCGTGCCGTTTTGGATACAATCTCGTATATTCTCTTTTTGAGTCCCGAGATATAAATTCGAGTAGTGGTTGTGGTCCTTGTTGTCGTCCTTGTGGTTAAGCTGGCTCCCAAGAGGGATTTGACCTACCCAAACAAGAAATACCAACTTGTGTACTTTCATGTGCCGGCCGTGAATATCTACCCGATGATATCCGTCAAGGTCTATGTTGTGTTTCAACAGCCCTTTCTTGTAGGTAGAGTAGATATCGCCATCTGCACTCACAAAGTAATGAGAGTCATATTCGCGGAATTCTTTACCTTGAAAAATCATTTCGCAACCTTCCTTTTATGCCATGTCCACAACATGGTATGCAAGGAGCTGTTTGGCGATTATTCAAAGCGAGTTTATTAGCAATGCTTGGCACGGTATTCCCATCTGGCCACCATAGTGGCTTCAGGCTCTCTTCCTCAGCGCATTCCCAAGACTTAGGCAGCCGATGTCGTAAGCCGCTGCTTGGTTATTTTAACTGATACCGTTAGCAATACGGGACTTTCTGCCCGCACACACCGCTTTATCACGCGTTCACAAGGTTTTACCGACGGCTCAACCTTCACAGTCAACCGTCCTTCAAATTTGTAGTTGCCATTCTCATCCTTCCATGGAGCCAGGAAGGACCTACAGCCCATAGGGCTGAAGACATTGCCTTCGTAGTTCTCTTTCATCTTCTTGGCGGAAATATAGTCCGGATACATCCGCTTGGCAGAGCACTTGACAGCCAGCTTGGTCAGGTAGTCGTACTTCCCGCCCTTCAGGCAGTTATGCTCATCCAGGACATAGCACATGGACTGCGGAGGCGGGGTGATATACACACCAGCCTCATTCTTGATGCCCTCCAGCCGCTGCCGGAGAACCTCTTCGATGATCATCGCATTTTCCTCGATGTAAGGGTCATCGGCCCTCAGATAGAGGAACAGAGTCACGAAAGGCGATTGCACTTTGGCACATATGTTTCCATACGCAGGGGACCATCTCTTCTATTTCAGTTGCGCGCTTGGGCAGCGCATCCATCTCCGGCACCGTACGGGGCTACACTCATCACCCCTGGCCTCTACACTTTCTATCTGCTTTTAATTGAAGCCATAACAAATCCGCATGCCGGCAAGCTGCGCGAATTTGTTTTTGTGGAATGGCTTATATGGGATGCCCATAGCTCCATCCTCCATGAGCTTATGGAAGGTTCTGCGATCAGGCGCATAACCATACTCGCTGGTCAAAAACTCCCGAAGCTCCTTCACTGAATCAAAATGCTTCACCATCCCGTTAAGCGAAAAGGAGCAAGGTTTATGGAGGTAGGACTGATCTTTCTTGTGCGATGAATAATAGGTCTTCAGTCGCTCACTCTGCTGCTCCCTAAGTTCGGCATCTGACCATGCCTCCTGAACTACTTTAGATTGAAGCTCCCGAGCCGCAGCATCCTGATAACGAATCTGCATATTCTTGGCCTGATTAGCCTTGAACGCAGGAGAGGAGCAACGCTGACGGTTAATTTCAGTCATCGTCTTGATGAACCTTTCCATCATTTCGGGTGGAGCATATGCATAGACATTTCCGCCATCACCGCCCACCGCGAAATTGACGCATTTGTCAGGGAAGGCACTGTGGATTTTTGCAATCCATTCCTTCTCTAATTCATTTAACTCATCTTTGGAGTTTGCGATAGCAAGCATCTCGTTGCAAAAAGCTGATGGACCATATTGTTCCAGCTCCTTACAAATACAGGCTCCGCTCCCCAAATAACGAGGATCGTATTTTGGCGCCTTATGTTTGCCGACATAAAGCGAACCTGTGATCTTGTTTGTGGTCATGTAAATGTACCCGTACATTCCGCGATCTCCTTTGCTGATGAAATATGTTTATTGATATGCAAAAGGAGATAAATGTATTGGCTTTCATAACTTGCATGTCCACATATAGCAGATAGCTCAGCACGGTATCTTGCAGCTATCCAGGGAATTCCCTGGACCTTAGCGTCTCTTACGAAGCGTATTCGCGCCGTTTGGAGTAGTGCGCTGACTGGACGCACCCGGCCTTATTTAACTTCTACCGTTAGCCCCGGCGGTGGATTACACCAGGACACCCCTCGGAATCAAGGGTTCACGCAATTTTACAACGGCCAATTTGTTTTCAAAAACCGTTAGTCGTCATCAGAGTGTTGATCTGATATTGGACAGTCTGAATACCGGCCTTCAGCTCCTCACGAAGCTGCATTTTGACAATCTTCTCCTGCTCTCGGCACTCAGCTCCGGGCACTCGCTCGCAATCCGGCGGGCAAACTTGTCCCGACTCTTGCGTAGGTACTTGCCCAAATGAACCAGGTCAACGCTTTGCCCACCATACTGGTTGGAAGCGATACAGGCAATGATCTGGGTCGTAACCGTGCAGGCTACCTGGAAGCTCTTGGGGCTCTCGATGAGCTTGTCATTCATCACAGTGCCATTGTCCAGCATGTCACCAATATTGATGAGACAGCAGTTGAATATGGGCTGGATAAAATAGTCGGCATCATGGAAGTGCAGGATGCCTTCATCATGGGCCTTGGAGATCTTCTCGGGCAGCAGAATACGCCGGGTCAGGTCCCGGCTCACCTCGCCGGCGATGTAGTCACGCTGAGTAGAGGCGATACGGGTGCTCTTATTGGAATTCTCCTCTGCCAGTTCCTTGTTCTCATTCCGGAGCAGGGACAGGATGGACTCATCGGTGGTGTTGGACTTCCGGGCCAGTTCTCGCTTGTAGCGGTACACCGTGTAGGCGGTTGCCACATCGTAGTAGCCAGCCTCCTGGATGGTCCGGACCACCAGATCCTGCACACCCTCCACCGTCGCACCGCGGGACGGGACCTTCTTCACCACCTGCTCAGTCAGGTAATTCACCGTGATCGGGTCGGCGGCGCCAACCTCAGCCTTAAATGCCTTGGCAATGGCGGATGCAATCTTGTCCTTGTTGAACTCCACAACAGAACCGTTTCTCTTCTTGATTTTCATGGATTTACCTCCTCGTAATTTAATGCAGCCAGCCGTGTGCATGGCCGTCTGCCCTATATCTTGTATTTCATAATTTTTATCATACAAGATATATAACTTGATAGTATGCACACAGCAAAATTTTAATTCCTCCAAATTGAAGGTCTGTGTTATCCTATGCAGAACCAGAGAGAACCATTCCTCACAGCTGGCAACCATTGCGGCCCACAGAATTGTCGCTATTTTGCCGAAAAAGTCGCCGGGGAAGTCTGCTCAGAGACCTGGATTCCTCCGTAAAATTTACCGCCAATTCTCCGTTTTGCACAACTGGATATCCACCATATCGCAGGAAGCAACAGGTAGAATTCTGGCTCTCTCTGGAGTGAGAACCAGGTGGGGCAAAACAGCAGCCCTCATGGACCCTACATAGGCTCCGCGAGGAGCCAGCTCCGGCAAGAGCCCCGCAGCAAACAAATACCGGGATGATTTTCTTCGTTAAAAAAGACTCTCCCCTATTCCTCTCCAGAATTGTTTGAGCACTGTCCGCATACTATTCAGCAGTACCCAATCTTTGGAGAAATACAAGAAATACAAGGAGGCAAAACAAAATGTTGATAATCACGAATTGGAAGGCCCTCAACATCAACATTGACAACGATTTGACGCATGAGGTCAAGAATGGGCGGTTGGAGGATCTGTTCAATGTGGAGGATCTTGGACTCGACAAGGAGGACCTGAAGCAGCTGAAGGACGGCATCGTTCCACAGTCTGTGTACCGCCAGATCCTGGACGCGCTCAGTTCTGGGTTTAACGACTGCGCCTCTGATCCGGAAAGCTATCTCTACACCAGCGACTTCGATGTCGATCAGTTCACCCTGGGCTTCAAAGACTCGGACAAGCTGATCGCCGAGGTAGACCGGATTCTGCCGGGCATCAAGCGCGGACTTGTGAACAGCCTGTCCAAGGTCTATATCCCTGGCATGGATCCCGCCGGGATCAAGGAAGACACACCGGACACCTACGACCTGCAGAAGGCTGCCCGCGCCCTGGACAATAGCTGGCATAGCTACTCTGAGTGGGGCACCTATCTGGAGAATGGCTGTGGGTATGCCTACTTCTCTGTATTCCCGGACCCCGGCCAGATGCGAGATATCCATGAGCGCCCGGAGGATTATCTCCTTGTGGAAATCTATGTTAAGTAAGAAAGGAGGAAATTAACATGAAGGCTGTAAACATCATTTGGGATGCGGATGATCCTGAAGACCTGGAGGGTCTGCCTACCGAAATCGACATCCCGGAAGGGATGACCGATAAGGACACCATTTCCGACTATCTGTCGGAAATGACCGGTTTCTGCCACAAGGGCTTCGCCCTGGACCCTGAGCTTGGCGAGCGAACCTACATCGTTACCGAGCTCTGCCCTCACTGCGAGGCCGAGGTTGAGATCCACGGCTGGGATACGGACCACAATGGATTCAAGGCTTTCTGCCCATACTGCGGGAAACGGCTGATGCTCTGCGACGAGTGCCAGCATAGCGGCTGCGGCCCCTGCGACTATGACAGTGAGACCGACACCTGCCGCCATAACCCTGGGACCAAGGAGGGTTGAGCCATGAAGAAGGACATCCTCAAATTGGCTCGGGATGAGCTGTTGAAGCTGGATCAGACGGTTCGAGATTGCAGCGACCGATTCATGGAGTTGACGCCGCTTGACCTGGAGACTGCCCGGCTGCGGGCAGCCATTATGGAGGCCAACGCCAAGATTCGGGCAGTGCTCGATGCCAAGTAACACATCAAAAGAAGGAGCTCGGGAAAATCCCCGTGCTCCTTCTCTGTTTATACAAACTACTTGAAAGCTGGGCGTGCCGCATTCTCGTGACTTCAGTCGTGAGTTAGGCGCGCTCCTACTTGGCTTTTACAATGGAGGGCATATCCGACCATAGCCTGTACTGCTACGGCATGGACGGTCGGCATCGTCCTGTAAGACCGGTTAAACAGGAAAATAGAGGGAGCCGGTTGGGACATTCGTCCCTCCCGCCTCCCGAAGCCCGCGACTTTAGTCGTGTGGTAGTTCACTGACAAAGGACCAGCACAAGGCCGGTCCATTTTGTGTCAGGCGATGAACTCCCGAATCACCGCGAGTGTGCGCTCGTTCAGTACTGTTCCAGCATCCTCGCCGTGGGAAACCTTTTGCGTCTCTTCCATGCCATGCAGCCGCTCTATCAGCTCTGTCACTGTTTTGCAGGAAGCCACAGCCGAGTTCACGGCGTCAGCCTGGGCGCCTGCAGATAGTAGCGAGGCGACATGTTGAAACGCAGTGACTCCATGATAGACCTGGAACTCACCACTGCACAACGCGGGCTGCCGTTGAGCGGCGTCACTCCGTCCAGCGGAGGTGTCTCGTTGATCTCCCCGGAAATGAGGGCCTTCAGGTCAGACAGCAGATTGGCAAGCGCCTGCTCCGTTTCCATGGCAGTTAATAATCTGGCATTCATGTCTTATCTCTCCTTTTTATCTGTGCCGCTGTAAGACCCTCTGCTTTAGCTGCATGGATATAAAGCGGCATCTGTGACTTTCTAGAAAAGAAAGTCATGTGGTGTACCTCTCGAGGTCATGTGGTGCCTGTGTGCAAATGCCTAGACAAATATTGGACTATCCAACGATGTTAATTCCCCTAATCGTTGTCTAAAACTATTCTATGCAAAAGTAATGAGAGCCATTTTGGACAGTGCCCTGATGCCAACTACCAGAACATGCTGAGCCCCTCCTCTAGGATATCACGCTCCCCTCACGGGGAGCGATGCCTCTGGTGCGTCTTTTGAGGTGCTCCTGAGACGCATTTCAATCCACGCTCTCCTCGCGGGGAGCGATGTCACCAGAAACTCAGAGCCCAGGTCGTCCGGCAATTTCAATCCGCGCTCCCCTCACGAGGAGCGATGCCTGGCGTGCATATCACGAAGTGTACCCCGTATATTTCAATCCGCGCTCCCCTCACGAGGAGCGATTGTACCAAATGCGATAACCAGACCTTATGGAAGTTATTTCAATCCGCGCTCCCCTCACGGGGAGCGATAGCAAACTAAAACAAAATTTGCAATATTTTCGGCAAAAGAATGTAGTAAAATGCCAAACCCTGCTGTGTATATCCAGCCAAAATACTAGGAGTAGAACAAAATGTATGGGATTGGTCCGGGAAATTATTAGATGCAAGGTGCGAACTAAGCAGCATGTCTTTGTGCATGTTCGCACCTCATAAGGCCTGCTATATCTTACATCCCCTCCAGTTCCTCCAGGGCCAGCCCAACAAGCGGTTCCACAGAGATCTCATAATCCTCAACCTTCGTGGGGACCTCGACACTGGGCCGCAGAGTAGCCGTCACAGACCGGTGGACCTTGGCGGAAGAATACTGCCCATTCTTGCAATCATGCTCGAACCAGAACAGCTTGATAACTTCCATGGAGCCTTCCGGTCGGGAGGAAGATGCGTCGTTGACAAAGAGCGTGCGCAGGCACTCCTTGATCACCTGGGCATCCTCCTCGGAGAAGCCGGTCTTCTCCGCCAGCTGGACATTGATGGATCCCATGACCTTATACAGGCCGAACCGGACAAGGTGTTTCATTCCCATGCGATCCGATGCAATAGCCTCATCCTTGCCCTTGTCCTCAGCATTGACACTCTTAGTGATCTGCACGGAGTTGATATCTACAGGGGAAAGGCTGACTGCCTGATGGATAGATACTGGGCCTCGAACCCCAATCGACGCACTCTCCCCCTTGAAGGCAAAAACCTGTCCGAAAGCACGCACATCCATCCATTTTTCACTGGCAATTCTGGCGTACTCATCGCGGTCTTTGATCCCGCTCATCACAGCGGCCGCCCGTTTGCTCAAGCTGTCAAAGCCGTCGTCGCTGCGGTCTTCAGACTGAACAAAAATCGGGAATCCCTGATCCTGCATCCGGTTGCGGATCTTTCGCTTGATACACACATCCGAAATCTCACCATGTCCGTTGTAATCGGTGCGGGGCCGGTTCCCGTTGAGAGGGTCGCCGTTGGGGTTTGCGTTGGTCACGCTGATCAGGGCCACAAAGTCGATCTTATGCTGCAGAATGCTCATTTTTCATTTCCTCCTCATTTTTATTGGCCTTTTCCTTTTTGGTATATAGATCCTTGCGCTGAAGGCTGTATCCAACCAGATACATCCCACCAAGCTGGGCGTTCCACTGACTTTCCGGAACACCATTCTCCTCATTCCACTGCTGAATCTTGGACATGACATCCTCAATCTTACGGCGATAAAACTGACGCAGGCCGGGGGTCAGTTTGGGAAGATAAGCCACATTCAACTTCTCAAAAATCTGAGCGGAAACTGTCAGCGGCCGGCGGCAGAATGCGGACATATACCGGATTGCATTGGGTTCACGAGTTTCCTTTTCCTTGTATGTATCTCGCTCTGCCTTTTCCAGAAGAGCCAGAAGGCAGCCATACAAGGCGTCTCGATCCATTTTCTCATAGTTCAAATCCATCAGGCACTTCTCCTTGTAAATATCATGGCGGTACTTTTGAATAACAGCACATGCTGTTGCGAGAATATCTTCCCACAACCGATTCTGGGTTTTAGGATCGCTGAAACACTGGGGCGAAGATGCCTTCTGAACCAGCGCCCGGACAATATCCAAAGGCATATGTCCCTGATCAACCCTGCAAGCCACAAGGCGCTGCATTTGCTGCCCCAGCACTCTGTCTTCCACATCCATCCGAATGGTACCTTTCTCACGCCGCGGATTCCCATATGCATAGGTCACGATTTGCTCCAGCTTGGGAGAGCGGATGCCAGCGTTGGAAAGGTATTTGTCCCAGCCAAAGTACCAGCAGCAGTATTGATCCCAATCGTGAAGCCGCTGAAGGAAGTCGCTCCCCATCAGCTCATTGTAGTAAGTAACAGACAGTCTCCCTGTGTTGGCAGAAGTGAGATCAAGAGCCGCAACAACGACCTGCCCGTCCCGCTCCGGGAGGAGGCTGCGCCAACCTTCCAGAGTGCGCTGCAGCTCCCATCGATAATCACTTGGTCGGAGAACAACCTCTCCATAAATACCAGTAAGCGGATCTGTTACTCGCAGGACTCCAATTCCACCAGGGTTCCAGCAGAGAAAGATTCGGGTACCATAGGCGGCCCGAACGCCCTGCTCAGCAATCAACCAACGCAGTGCATTGTGGGCTTTTTGAGAAGCCACATAACTGACCGTAACAGCCTGGTCGGGTTCAGTAAACCGGCCTCGATAGGTAAATCCAGCATCATCGTTGGACGAGATCAGCTTGGCATTTCCGTTTCCAGGATGAAGGGATTTGGGCTGCTGGCCTGGAGGAACTGGGATGTCATAGGCACCGGTAATCATACACAGCGCAGGAAGGCGACCAGATTGTTTTTCTGCATACCACTCCTGGAAGGCTTGAACCAAAGAGGATTGCTGCCAACATCCATCATCAGGCGTTCCAAATCCTTTCACCCTCCAGCAAACCATCAACTTCTCGTTTTTTGGAATGCCGCTCCCATCCAATTCAATGAGCCCACTGTCCAATAGATCAGCGAGGATCGTTTCGCTCCTTACATATGTCAAAATTGGTTGCAACATCGGATGACTGTGGGCAGAGGCAGTCCACTCTGCGAGCTGTATGACATAGTTCTCATGTCGGGCTTTATCGTAAGCAGCAAGGTAACTAAGCTGATCGCACAGCGGATGTGCTGGCGGGTGTTTCCCAGATCGAGCCGTCGATTGCTCTGTAACTGGGATGGGAATTTTAGATTCGTTCTTACCCACCTTTCTGGCAGAAATAAACTTTCCTGCAGCATCCAGGGTGACCTCTAAATCAGCTCGTGCCACGATATGAGAAATCGGCGCCAACATCAAATGGCCTTCAACAACTTTGCCAACCAGTGACGCATGAGCGTCATAGGTTTCAATCGCCTTTTCAAACAACCGCACCTAAATCACCTCCTGGTGTTTCTCCGGCACACTGAAGGTTTTCATTGTCATTTTGCGCACCGGTTTATGGAACGGGCAATCTTCCGGGCGCGGGAAAGTGATAATACCGTTCCGCATGACTGGGTACCAAAAATTTGAGGTCAGCATACCTTGGCTTCCCTTAGAGTAGGCCTCATCTGGGTATGTCATACCATGAAGCATCAGCCCAAAGCTCAACTCCGGGATGTTGTCATACGCACCGACCCCATCCCCGAAAACACAGGGCTCCACATATCCCTGGCACTCACGGGTTCCCAGAAAAATATCCCGCCGGCCGCCTTTTTCGATCATGCGCTGGAAAAACTCTCTATATTTCCTTGCATTTCGATCGTTGGCCAT
>ENA-OQDA01001004-OQDA01001004.1-human-gut-metagenome-genome-assembly--contig:-NODE-1004-length-10663-cov-2.425209_pt1 | contig 10663 bp, 9 predicted proteins | sample MGYA00242771_ERZ504603 | MGnify/ENA primary metagenome ERZ504603 (study PRJEB26092, sample SAMD00036328) | human gut metagenome | host: Homo sapiens | study: EMG produced TPA metagenomics assembly of...
ATCAAAACTTCCCGTCAATCTGCCAAGCAACATGAAATCCATACCGAAGTTCAGCGTAGAGGTCTTTTCCCAACGCAACGAGCTATTGGGAGGAGTCTGCAACGTAGTAATGGGTGAATTCGTATAAAGGGAAGTAAGATAATAAGCCAACAGATAAGGAGACGAGGTCTGGTCTACATTTCCCGTAATGCCATAAGTCAGGCGCAGTTTGAACATGTCCAGCCAATCCATTCCCGCATCTTTGACAAAACGTTCATTCGTCACATTCCAACTGGCTCCCACCGACCATAAGGGACGATAGCGGTACTTGGGGTCCGTACCGAAAAGATCCGCCTGTTCCACACGCACGCTCCCGTTCAGGGAATAACGGGTGTCGTAGGTGTAACCGGCATTGAAATAAGCTGATACATAGCGGTGCATTTCTTCATAGACGTTCAAGACCTCACTCCTGCGCCGCAAAGCGGAATAGAGCCCTCCTTCCACCCCGTCTTCTGAAGCAGTGGCCCAATCGACCATGGAATATGTCAGGCGCATGTCATCATAGCCGTAACGTTCGCTACTTGCCGAACGGTTCTTGTCCTGCCGTATTTCTCCTCCCAACAAAGCAGAAACATCATGCTTTCCGGCAAATTCTTTTTTGTAATTGAACTGCCCCCGCAAGTTATAGTAACTGGCATTCGTATTACCCGTGAGCAAATGTCCCCCGCGTGGAATATGATAAGTCAGCGTACCGTCATCGTTGCGCGATGCAAATTCGTTGAGGATGGAACGCATCATATAGGAATTTTCCTCGTCATACTCATTGGTTTCGGCATGGTTTCGTTCATACTGGAATTTCAGCTCCAAATCCAAATCCTTGGTAATGTTGAAATCCGTATGCAAGAACAGTTTCAGATATTGGCGGTCGGTCTTCTTGATGTTATGCTTGGACTCTTCCGCTGCGTTGAACCCCATATCGTAATATCCGTCCTGCGTGGCCAACTGTTCAGCCAGCACTTGATTATAAATATAACGATTCACCGGCTGGCCATCGTCGTCGTAAAGACGGTCATAAGGCATGGCGCTGGTATATCCCATTCCGGAAGCCTGACAAAACTCACTTCGGTTGAAACGGGTATCCATCCCTAACGTAAGTTTCATCCAGGAAGCTACCGACAACGTATTCTTCAGATAAAGTGAAATGTTACGGGCTTCGTCGTACCGGTTGTACTGTCCGAGTTCCTGATAGCGCGCCGAGGAAAAAAAGGTCGTTCTTCCCCACGCCTTTCGAAAGCGTCACGTTGTAATCCTGCGTCAGATTCAGGTGTTGCAGCTTTTTGCGGTACTCCCGGCGATAGTCGTTGCCACGCAAACGGTCCAGTCCCGCATTCACCTCTTCCTGTGTAATTTCGCCCATGGCCATACGGTAGTAAAGCATGTCCACTTGTGTCATATACGCCGGACTCGATTTGGCCGTCATCGTTGAGAAATAAGCTGTAGGGCTCTTGATATATTCCGGGTCGGACAGCAAGTTGTCGCGCTCCAAATCAATGATGTCGCTCGTCGAAGCATAGTGCATGTAGTCGAGCGACGGCAAAGGTTTGAGGTAGTAACCTAACGACACATTGACATTGAGCTTGTCGTTTTCAGCCTGCTTGGTCGTCACGACAATGACCCCGTTGGAAGCACGCACACCATATAGCGACGTTGCCGCAGCATCCTTCAACACCGTTATGGTTTCCACCGTCTCCGGATTCAAGTCTTCCAAGGTCAGGCTGCTCGGTTGCCCGTCAACCACGAGAAGCGGAGTCGTGCCCACGGCAAACGACGAAACTCCGCGAATGCTCAGTTCATTGTTATAGGTACTCAACCCCGGGGCAATACCTTCCAGTTTCGCCACGAGGTCGGGCGCCTGCACTTGGTTTAAGTCCTCGCTATTGACAATTACGGCCGAACCGGTAGCACGCTCGCGCGAAATCGTCTGGAATCCGGTCACAATAAGCTCGTTCATTATACGTTCTTCTTGTGCCATACGGATATTCAATTTCTTTCCCGGCACAGCCTGGCGTTCTATACTCTCCATTCCTATATAAGAAACGACCAGAGTAACTTTCCCCGTGCCCTTGACCGGGATTTCAAACGTGCCATCCATTCCGGATATGGCACCCGTATCGGTCCCTTTTATCCGGACCGAAGCACCGGGAAGCGGCTCTCCCATGTCATCAATAATCGTTCCTGTCACTTTATACCGACTTGTCTGGGTAACTTGTCCCGCCATTTCCGGAGTTGCAGCCTGCACTACGGAACAATACGGGTGTCCCACCCACAAAGTCAACACGCACGCGGCATGGCCGCAAAATGGTAAAAACCTGTTCTTACACATCTTAATAATTGTATGGGTTAAGGTATCACGATTTCTTTTATTTGCACACGGCCTCCCGTTCCAATCCGAACAAAGTACAGTCCGGAAGGCAAGTCTTTCACGGAAATATCTGTTTTGATTCCGGCCGCAAGAGAAGCGTTACGCACCACCATACCCGACAAGCTGACGATAGAAACTTGTCCGGCTTGGGGCACACAGAGTGTCACCTGAGCTTCTGCGCGCCGATAAGTGACTTCTGAAGCCCATCCGACCTCTTCTACCGAAGAACCTTCGTCCACGACTGTCAATGAACCGGACGAAAATGCCGTAGCATAGCCGTCATCAAAATAAAACACGATATTATACCCGCCGCCTAAAGGCAAATCTACCGTTTCAGAGGCCCAAAGCGTTACATCCGTTACCGATGGTTTGGTTAACTCCAAGAGCCCGGAATAGACTTTCACACCGGTAGTCTCCTCTCCCGTAGCCGTCTTGCGGAATATTTCGGCATAGATACGTCCCACAAACGGTATCTTAGAAGAGGGTTGAGACACTTCCACTGTCACACTCCCATCACGCCGATTCAACTTAAATCCGTCGGAAGGAGTCATTACACTGACCAGCGGTTTACGCGTAGCCTTCACCGTAACGCTCTCACCCAAAGATATACTGTTAGCCACCGTTGGTTTGGCATAAATACCGTTCACACTGCAATAATACGGAGTCAACTGATAATCAACAGCCGCCATGCCATCCAAATTAGCCAATACATTGACCGTCACGTCTTCTCCCGCCTCACAATAAGCCAACGAAGCAAAAGAGTATCCACTCCGGCCTCTTCACTCTGCATCCGTATGCCGACCCATCCTTCAAGTCGTACAGCCCCCGGATTCGTGATATGAAGCTGCCAAGTCTTCAGGCCGGTCGTATACAAAATACCCGGTTGGAAATCTTCGGCCAAGGCTATACGGAAATCAGGATGAATTTTCTCCATCGTCACAGTCTCGGTTCCTATCACAAGACGAAAAGCAGAAGCATTTGCCTGTTCGGCTTGCATGGGCGACCAAAGTCCGTCATCACCTTTATAATACAGTCCCACTTCATAGGAACCTTCGTCCAAAGAAGACAAGTCCAAAGAAGCAGTGAACCATTGGGCGTCATTGTTGGAAGGTACAGCCATTTCGCGCTCAACGGTAAGGGGCACCACGACCCCGTCGCGGTAAATGCCGGCACAAACCGTCGTGGCGAACGCAGCCACCGTCTCCGCATTGAAATAACATCCCACTCCGATACTTTCGTCGCGTCCTGCTTCGACCACGCCTTCACTTACGTATTCGTAGCTGGGAGCCGGCCGGCGGGCATAAAGCGACGAGATATAAAGCCGGTTCGGTTGCGGCGTTGAGGTACTTACCGGCGGTTGGATACGGCATACCATAGTTTGGTTAAAAGCATAAGACCCGTTGGAGCCTCCGATGCCCTGCGTACTTGGATTCATAGCCGAAAGGGCATAATATCCATCACTGGAACCACCCCATCCCAATTAAAATGAAACAGCCCGTCTCCGTCGTAACCATCGCAAAGAAAAGCATGGCCGGCCTTATTATTGAATCCTTCATAAAGCACGGGACGACCGGCTTGCAGTTCGTCGACCAGTATCTTCACCCATTCGTCATAAGGGGTAAGCGCACGGATATGACGATGCATATTGGCATCGTATCCCAAGAAGTCCCGTAAACCAATGGCTGCATCCTTCAGGAATGCCGTACTTTCACTCCTTGAGTAAGCCATCTTACAGGCATATCCGGCACAAACGCTCAGATTGGCCACGGCATGACGCTGCGCTTCCGTACCCGAGGCATAAGGATAATAGGCAAGCATATTATCCCAATCGAAATCCGGACACTCATCAAAATCAAAGTCACGGTAAACCGACTGTTTCCGGTCATAATATTTTATATGTCCTGTAGGACGCTGAGGCCAGCGATGATAATACATCAACTGTGCCATGGCTGTGGCCACACATCCCACGACACATCTTTCGTCCGACTCACCGGATTCGTTTTCCGTCGGACAGAACAAATTGAACGGATCCGCCTGAGTCCATTGGGTCTGCAACATAGGCTGTATGACATCCGTCGGATAATCCGTTTCCGCAATGACGGAAGCATTACTCTCCGCCCCGTCCTCGGGCATATCTTTCAATAAGGAAATTTCTTCTTGATAACTTGCAGCCAACTTTGACTATTGGCAGGAAGGGCGTCAGGAGTAAATCCGCCATGCAGACTATAGGCTAATATGGGACGGGCGCGGTCGTCGCCCGACACAATGACAAAGCCTTCATTCCCGTTCACATTCACCACATAGAAACAGGCTTCTTCTGCAGAAACCGTCCTACGGGCCACAAACCTTACCTTTACGGGTAAAGCCACATAAGATAGTTCAAAACGAGGTTTCGCGGACAAAAGAACGTATCATTTCTCGGCGCGAAAAACCGTCTTTAATTCATAAAAATGCTTCGGCTTGCGCTAAAACGCCTTAGTTTAAAGATACAGGACGCGCCCACCCACAAACGCACAGGCAGACCAGCAAGCCACTTAATATAATCTTCGGAATGTTCATATATAAAAAAAGGAGAACGGCCTAACCCCAAAAAGGTTAGGACCGCCCTTTTATCCATCAAAATACCGTTTTCACTTATTCCACAATAACTTTAGTCGAAGCAGACTTGCTACGGCCTACAACCAAGAACATATATGTCCCGGCAGGAACACCGGACAGGTTTACGATCGCAGCATCGGAACGCGGTGTGCCTTGATGCTGTTGATTACACGTCCGCTCATATCGTACACATATATACCGGCACCTTCGCCCAACAAATAGCTGCTGACACGATATTCCCTTTCGGCCACTTTGCTGACCTTCATATCGCTATAAGTCTCGGAAACGCTACGAACGCCTGTCGCATCCTTGCTGATTTGAACACTCGGCATACCCGTACTCATTTTGGCAAAAGTTTCGCTGGAGATCACGTAAGTCTGGCCTTCTTTCATTTCCACATAAACCTTGCCCTCTCCATTTTCACCCACTTCGGCCATCTGGGCATCCTCAAAATTGCAGGCAAATTTGGCGTTGTCATCTTCTTCCAACGTCCCGACTTGGAGAATCGTTCCCTGCGGAGCCTTATTTGTCACCAAATAAGTAGCCGTCTCAGGAGCGATAAAACGCCAATAGTTCTCATAAACGGCATTAGGATATGTAACTCCCGTATTTTCGGACAATACGGTCATACGTTCCGGATGGTTCTGGCAACTGGCTACCGGGGAAGACATCTGGAACATAATCTGAGTATCACCCGAACAAGTCACACAAAACAGGTTCTCACCGGATTTGGCATAAACTTGGTCCGGCATCAAAAGATTGCTTTCGTTCTCCACGGCATTGCAATCACCGCTCTTCACTTTCACAGAAGTGACCGTAGCCGAGGAACCTGTAGCCGTGAACTGTCGCACACTATACAAACCGGGATAAACCAGATTTATCTTGAACCATGTCGGATGATTAGCCTTTATAGGAGTGTACATACCTTGATTCACAGCAATCGGATTTGAACAATCATCTCCCTCGGCAGCAGCCGCCACTTCCACTGGAGCTCCCATAGCCATAACGTTCGTACCCGCAAACCACATACAAGCAGCAGCAATAGTTAGTAAACTTCTTCTCATAATCGTTTTATTTTATATGAATACTATACTAAAAAACACGTTAATAAACCGTAACCTTCATTCTATTCCGGTAAAATTTGCATTTCGGCAAATCATTCTTTTTTATCTCTCTCTTCCTAAGAGAGAGACAACCTTCGTCATATTGGCATTTCTACGTGCTTTCCAAGGAGGCTTTATTTGTGTTTTTCAAACAAAAAGTAACGGTTTGGCAAACTTTTATTAATGTTTATTTGTCGAATCTATAGATTTTCAATAAATTTGCAACCGTTGTCGCTCTCTTAGGAAGAGAGCAACCGCATTTCTCTTGATGCAAAACCACACAACTTCTATCTTTTTTTTCGTAAATTCGCAAAAAGATAAAAAACAAACGTGATATGGTAGTCATTAAAATAGGCCGCGGCGCAACCCAACGCATAATATGGATTCTGGCCCTCCTGATTCTGGCCGGGGACGTTACGGTAGCATTCTTCCACCTGCGTGACAGAATCTTCCCCTCCACCACGTTTGAACTGAATGACGAATTAGGGGGAAACATCTTCCCTTCCCTGATTCTCTCCACAGCCACTACGGACACCCTTATCGTAGCCCCACGGAAAAGGCGCGCTGGGGAATCCCAAATCGGGAATCTCAATACAAATCACAAGTCCCGTAAAAGACGCCCGCCTGCATGTAGAGGTGGCAGAAACACCGTTTTTCAAACGTTCCGTATCGGAATTCATCCTTCCCGAGGAAGGAAAGGCTTACACGGTGTATCCCGATATTCTTTGGAACTACGACGCTTTACGCAATAACACACAGGCCGAGCCTATCACCGTGTCGGTGGAAGTACAAATCAAAGACCGGGAGGCAAGCCAACGCGTACGTACTTTCTCCGTGCGCAGCATCAATGAATGCCTCATCGGCTACAATGACAAGAAGAACCGCTTTCACAATACGGGAGTCCTGTTTGCCGCATACGTGAACGAAGACAGTCCGTTGATAGACAAAATCCTGCGGGAAGCCTTGAACACACGTATCGTCAACCGCTTTATGGGCTATCAGAACAAGCGTAAAGACTACGTGGACAAGCAGGTCTATGCCCTTTGGAACGTACTGCAACGGCGCAAGTTCCGTTACAGTTCGATTTCATACAGCAGCCTATCGAGCAACGTAGTCTATTCCCAGCGTGTACGGACGTTGGAAGACGCTCTGGCTTCTTCGCAAATCAACTGCGTGGACGGCAGCGTATTGTTCGCCTCCCTGCTCCGCGCCATCAACATCGACCCGATATTGGTGCGCATTCCGGGGCACATGTACGTAGGGTATTACACCGACCGCAATCACAGTCAGGCTAATTTTCTGGAGACAACGATGATCGGAGACATAGACCTGGATGATTTCTTCCCCGAAGAAAAACTGGATTCCACTTCGAAGGCAAGTCGCAGGAAGAAATGTCGCGGCTCACTTTCGAGAAATCCAAAGAGTATGCCCATCGTAAATACTCGGCCGACAGCGCACGCATCCATACGCTCCCACGGCAATACATGTTCCTGGAAATCTCCAAGGCATTAAGACGGAAGATACAACCGTTGGGTAAATGAAAACCGGCGTCCCCGTCATAATTTTACGGACATTCGAGAAAAAGCAAACGGCATCTCCAATATTTTATAAAGCATTGTATTAGAATCAATTACAGCTTCCCTCATTTTGGTTTTCCGTTCTGCGCCAAACGGAAAATCAATCTCAGCCAAACGATTTTCCGTTCTCAGCCAAACGATTTTTCATTCTCAGCAGAACGGAAAAAGGCGTTCTGCAATCCTTACACCCTGTTCCGGTATCCGGAAAAACGGTCGCTAAAAAAGGGGATGGCTTCGCACGAAGCCATCCCCTTCAAGTTCCTGAAAAAATATCTACCGTCCACTCCTACGCAACGGATTTCCGTCTCTGCCTCCACACGGTTCAACCTTCCTGCGACGGATAATGCAAATTGGCGTCCGTCACCTGTTCCAGCACTTCATGGAGGTACTTGGCAGACTCCCATTTGGCCATCGGCAAGTCCTGCAACAAATAATTGCCGCAGTCACGCGGGGTTGCTCCGGGAACTTCCCCTTCATATTCCGCAATGAAACGGAACGTTTCTTTCATCAGTTCCACAATATCCTCCGACTGCAAGTCCCCCTTCATCAGCAGGTAATTTCCCGTCAGGCACCCCATCGGTCCCCAATATACAATCTTATCGGACCATACCGGATGATTGCGCAGGAACGTGGCCGCCAGATGTTCTATCGTATGCAACGCGCCTTGCCCCAAAGCCGGCTCACGGTTGGGTTCTTTCATGCGGACATCGAACGTGGTCACTGTCTCACCTCCCACTTCATCTTTACGGGAAACGTAAATGCCCCGCAACAAGTGGATGTGGTCAATCGTAAAACTTGGAATTTTCTTCATTGGATTTATATGTTTTTTCGGATTAAGACAAAGAAGAAGGCAAACTCTCCAAGAAGGTACGTACTACCCCGAAAGAACGGTCGGCCATCGTTTCCCAAAAATTCTCGTACTGCAGCCAGTGCGCATCGGCTCCCGGCGTGTCGCTGATAATCCGGAAACTGATGAAAGGCACGCGGTAGAGGTGGCAAACCTGCGCTATGGCAGCCGATTCCATGTCTACGGCCAGCCCCTCAGGAAATTCGGCTTTTATGGCATCCAGTTCGCCGCGCTCCGTGATGAACTTGTCACCAGTACAAATCAACCCGGCATGCACGGGAACCGATGACGGCAACGAAACGGCCTTGCGAACCAATCTTTCGTCGCACGTGAACCGGGGAGGCAATCCCTGAATCTGCCCGTAGACATTCCCCATGCCGCACCATACGTCATGATAGACCACCTCCGAAGCCGCCACGACTTCCATCACACCGGCTTTTGCGTCGATGCCTCCGGCCACTCCCGTACTCACCACCACATCCGGCTGCATGCGGGCCATCAGATCGGACGCACCGACGGCTGCATTCACTTTCCCAATGCCGCACTCCATGATATATAAGGTGTTCCCGCCCAACTGTCCTATGGTATATTCAAAAAGTCCATGTCGCTCCTTACGCATCTCCGCGACCAACCGGGTCAACTGTTCGCGTTCGGAAGCCATCGCTGCAATAATTCCTATTTTCATTCGTCGTCATCTTTATTTCCCTGCAAAAGTACAACTTTTCCGCCACTAATTCAATATAATCGGGACAATCGGTTGTTCTTTCACATCGTCTATCGCTACAGAACGGTACTTCACACGGGCAAAGTCTATGGCCTTCAAATCGATGCTCCGGATTTCGCTGTTGTACATGGTACGGTAATAAAACACCAAACCCTTCATGTCCGTGGCGGAAGTCCACTGCGTAGCGCTCGGAATATCCGCCGGCACCTTGGCATCTGCAAATTCAATCCCCACGGGAATATCGAAATTATTCAATATCTGGAAAGCTTGCAGTACCGTCTTTCGCACCGTAGCCTGCACGGGAGAAGAAGTCTGATAGAAAGCGGCACGCACAAAACGGGACGGAGGCGTCACATCGCCGGGAATCCCTAAAAAGCCGCTGCCTGCACCAAAAGCGGCGAGCTTCACCTTGCCGAACGGCTTGGCTTCCGCCCCTCCTGCATACAGGTTTACATAATTGTTCAGGTTCGTCATCTGCCATTCAAAACCCGGAGAGTTGGTAAGCACGCCTAATTCATTTTCATAAAAATGAGGAATGCCGTCCACAATCTCCAACACGACCTGTCGTCCCGAAGCGTCCGCAATGCGCCAATGAGCCGTAGAGGCACGCGGGTCGGACGACACCACATGCACCGTTCCGAGTGCCTCTTTTACCTCATCCACCGTCTTGAACTGAGACAACATCCAAGGTACCAGTTGCAAATCGGACAAAGTACTCTCACGTTGCCCCTCATCGTACGCTTCATAACTACCGTAGTGAGGGAAGTAAAATAAACCGGCAGCCAGTCCGGCCTCGTTCAGTCCGTCGGCCACAAAATCCTCCAACTCCACGGCTATCCCTACATAACCGTATACCGCCGTAAATTCCAATCCGTTTTTTTGTCCGCCCGGCACATACGATTGTTGCACATACCCCCGAGGCACAACCACATAACGGCTGTTCAGATAACTGCCGCCCCACTCTATGGTACGAGCCAAGACGGTGGCGCCGTCCTGCGACTTCAACGTAATTCCCGTACATGCATCAGCAGTATGCGGAACCCACAACCCGACCGCCATAACGGCAAGCCCGAAAACCACGTCCTTTATTATTTTATTCACATTCTTCATCTTTTCAATATTTTATATGGTTATATTTCGAAAGGTACGAAAAAAGCCATACTTTTGCAAGCATAATCCAGTATTATATTTTCCAACTTCACAAAGATGCAACGCTTTTACGCCTTCTTATTATTGTTCCTAAATGCAGTATTATGGGTTCTTGTCGCGATTATCAGCCCCATATATTTGTTATTGCATGCTCTATACCAAACATGCAAGCGATGCTTCGTACACCCCGAATAAACCCCGGAAGAGACTCTAACCCCTCATTAAAACTTATCTTAGAAAAGGGTAAATAAGGCTTGAAATATC